>Ga0210341_1350353_pt1 | contig 12380 bp, 10 predicted proteins | sample S425metaT_FD_159703 | JGI IMG/M metagenome (GOLD analysis project Ga0210341, IMG submission 159703) | Metatranscriptome of estuarine sediment microbial communities from the Columbia River estuary, Washington, United States - S.425... | ecosystem: Environmental > Aquatic > Marine > Intertidal... | reverse complement strand
GCCGGCTGAGTCGCGCTTGGGTGACACCTCGGCCAGGCTCGCCGCCTGCTGGCCGTCAGCTTTGTGACCGAGTGCCGCCCGGTAAAGCTCCTCATAGGAAGACACGAGGAAGTCGTGGTAGGTCTCGGGGTCGGGCATGATATCCCGGTCAGCCAGTACCGACAGGGTAATTTTGCCGGCGTAGCTGAATACCAGGTGGAAGATTCCCATGGCCGGGGTCAATACGCCCAGGCCGTAGTAGTCGACCATTTTGGCGCCGGCGCAGTAGAGTGGAAAGTCCGGCCCCGCCACGTTGGATATGCAGGTCGAGACATTCATCGGGATAAAGCGGGACAATTCGTTGCGTGACCAGATTCCGGCTGCGGTCCTGCTGATCATTGGCGCGAATACCCCTGCCAGTTTCATGGCATCTACCATGGGGCTCGCCTCTCCGGATTCCTTGGCCTCCGCGGTTGACTGCTTGATGGCCTGCAGCCGGTCCAGCGGGTCCGTGATATCCGTGTGAAGCGATGCAAACACGGAGCCCACCTGGTTGTTGTCGTCGGTCATGTCGCGGCGGGTGCGCATGTTGAGGGGTATGGCGGCGGCCAGTGAACCCTCCGCGGGCGCCTCGTTCCTGCTCTGGAGGTAGCGCAGCAATGCCCCGCCGATTATGCCCAGTGCCACATCGTTCAGGGTAACGCCGGTTGCATTTTTGATGTCCTTGAAAGCCTGGAGCGGGAACTCTGCCGCATCGAACACCCGGTGCGGACCCACGGGGCGGTTGAAAATGGTTTTCGGCGCCGATACATCGGGCGCGGGAATCTGGTTGCGTGCGACATCCAGTGCATATTTGCCGATTGCCATGGTGTTGCGGGCGGTGCCGCGAACCAGTTGCAGGGTGTTCTTGACGCCGTTCACCGAGGCCCGCGACAGCAGCTCTGCCACGCTCGGGTCCGAATCCACCAGGCGCGGTGCCTCCTCGGCGTCGTCGTCGCTGTCGGGATTTGCCTGCAGGTCGTGCATGGCCGCCATAAAGGAGGAACCGCCGGCTCCATCCACCAGGGCGTGGTGCATTTTCGTATAAACCGCAAAACACCCCGCCGGAAGATTGGGGATATTATCCAGTCCCTCGATAATATAAGCCTCCCAGAGGGGGCGTGACATATCGAGCGGGCGGGAGTGCAGTCGGGCGACCTGGATACACAGCTGGCGCCAGTCGCCTGGTTCGGGCAGGGCAATGTGACGCAGGTGAAACTCAACGTCAAAGTTCGCATCTTTCAACCAGTAGGGGCGATCCAGTCCACCCGGCACTTCGACGATGCGGGTGCGAAACAGGGGCAATTTACCCAGGCGCCGTTCAAAGCCGGCGATCACGTCCTTGAAACGTACGAACCCCCCGGGTGCTGTCGAGGGGTCGTAGATCCCCAGGCCACCCACGTGCTGCGGCGTGTTGGTCTGCTCGAGATTGATAAAGGCTGCGTCAAGTATTCCCAGTTGTTTCATGAATGACCTCTGTTCGCCGGGCGATTCCCTGGTGGGGGGCGCTGTCGTTGCGCCGCGGAGTGATCCCTGCTTTCCGGGTGCGCCGGGGTGACAGGCTGCGCGGGGTGAATGACCTTGCAGGAACCGCTTCAGCGTGGCATGTTGGCGCCGTTACGACCGGAAAGTCGGATGGTCGTTATATCATCTTACGACAGTCAGTCGCCAGAGAATGTGGGCAGTTAATGATCGGGAATCTGAATAGTTGGCCCCGGTACCTATCCAGGCACCTGCTGGCGCAAACCGCTTGTTTCCTGTGTGGCGGCCTGTTGCTGGCCCAGCTCGCCGGGGCAGCTGAAGCGGCCCCATACGGGGAGTATTTCGTGCGCCTGGGCCAACCCGGGACGGATGCCGGCGGCGTCGCCGCCCGGCCAATGTCAGGGCCGGAGTCGGCAGCGCAGGACAACGCGGAATTCGAGCGCCAGCTCAGCCGGCTGGAGGCCGAAGGCGGCCCCTACGCGGACTCGCTTGCGGAGCCCCTGGCAGACCTGGCGCGACTGCACCGGCGCAGCGGCGACATAGCGCAGGCCCAGAAGGTATATCAGCGCGCGCTGCATGTGGTTCGCATCAATGACGGTCTCTACAGTGAGCGGCAGGTCCCCATATTGCGGGAGTTGTTCGAGACCTACCGGATGAATGGCGACATGGCGACACTCGATGCGCGCTATGATTATTTCTTCCGCTTGTACGGCAGCGGACAGGCGCCATTTACACCGCTGCGGCTGGGCGCCGCACTGGAGTACCTGCGCTGGCAGCGGGAAGCGCTGCGCCTTGGGTTGGACGAGCGTGACAACGACCGGCTGCTTGCGCTGTATTCGTTGAACGAGCGGATACTGCAGGATGTCAGCGCCGACCCCTCGGTCGATTACGCCAGCTACCGTGCATTGGTGTTGAGCCAGGTCAGCAATCTGTACCTGTTGCTGGACCGTCACGATTCTGCGCCTGAGCCCGGGGGTCGTGGCGCGCAGTATATTATGCCTACAGCATGGGACGATCAGGACCCGACACAGCACCGACTAGACGCCTTGCATCGCTCTGCGCTTTCGCGCGGCCGCGAACTGCTCGGCGACCTGATCGCGCGGACGCCCCCGGACAAGCCGGACGCCCTTGCCGGAGCCTGGCTGGAACTCGGGGACTGGAACCAGTGGAATGACCGTCGCGCCGAGGCCCTTGCGGCCTACCGGCAGGTGGAATCAGTGCTGGGGGAGTCGGGCGAGCTGCCCCTGCTGCAGCAGTGGTTGGGTGAACCGGTAGAGTTGCCCGCCAACGGCGCCTTCTGGCAGCCGCGCCCCGCATCGGAACAGACACAGCCCGTCATCGTGCAGGCGCGATTCGACGTGTCCGCTACCGGCAGGGCCGGCAATATTGAAGCCAGCGCAGTGAATGAGGCCGACGAGGGCAAGGCGGGCAAGTTGCGACGCAACCTGGCCCAAACCCGCTTCCGTCCGCGTATCGTCAACGGCGAGCCGGAGGCCGGGTTACATCTGCAACGCGATTACGAGGTGCTCGACTGAGGTGCTGGTCAGGCGTTGTGGATGATCATGATCGCACCGCTGGCCTTGATCGGCGAGCGGGTTTCCCACTCCACCAGGTCGGCGCAGTGGCGCTTGACACAGCGCTCCGCCATTTCGTGAAAGGTAGGACGTTCGGGGTCTGCAATCATGATCTGCTTGACGCCTGCCTTGACGGCCCGGTTTACCATCTTGCAGACCGGGTCTACCAGTTCGTCCCAGAAGCAGATATCCGCCGCGATGAGCATATCAAACTTCGCCAGTTGCCGGGTGGTCAGCTTTTCAAAACGCGAAACAAGTGGCGTGGTGACGACCCCGTTCAGGTCGGCGGCGACATCCAGGAAGGGAAAGACATCGGGATCCGCATCCATCGAGGTTACGGCTGAACCGAGCTTTTTCGCGCACCATATTCCGGAGGCGCCCCAGCCGCAGCCGACATCGATAACGGTGCCGGCGTGCTCCGGCGGGTTATGCTTCAGGTAGTCAATGATCAGGCAGCTGGACTTCCACAACTTGTTACCGTGGATCGAGGGATAGTTACCCTGGCGCTTTACCCTGCGGATCTGCGGGTGGGACGCCGTTGGCATAATTACGCCGCGAAAGCGTTTTTCAGTGCTTGTCTTTTTCTTGCTCAATTTGAATTCCTGCTCCGTTACCCTGTAGCTTACTCAATGCCTTCGACGTCTTCGGCCTGGGGGCCCTTGTCGCTCTGGGCAACAACGAAAGTGACCTCCTGGCCATCTTTCAAACCACGTCTGCCCCCACCCCTGATAGAGCGGAAGTGCACGAATATTTCTTCGCCATCGTCCTTGGTGATAAAGCCGAAACCCTTGGATACATTGAACCATTTTACTGTTCCGTGCTCCCTGGTTCCGCTGGTGGAGCCACTGCCGGATGCGGGCCCCGCTTTGGCCTGGGCGGGCTTGCGCGCGGCTGTTTTTGGCTTCGGCCCGCGGGCGGTTGCGGTGGTGGCTTGCCCGGGTATTGATACCAGCAGTGCAGTCACCACGGTAGCGCCACAAAAGGCGAGAAACAGCACGGGAGCGGCGTGACCGTCGCCGGCGAGCCAGGTTGTTAAAGCTGTGGCGACAGCGGCGACCGCCACACTGATGATGATTTTGACGATAAGGTTCATGGATTTCCTCTCACAGGTTCAGGCCCCAAAGTGGTGGGGGCGTCGATGCGGCGCAAGTTTATCACCATTCCGCTTTGCGAGTAGGCTCTGAGGTGGATTAAGGGAAACAAAAAGGCTCACAGGGAACAGATACAGGTAAGCCGCGACACAATCGCCGCTGGCGTACCCTGAACTTGATGCGCAGTGCCGGCCCGGCTGCGGTACCGGCGCGGTCGGGCGCTAGAGCTTCATAACATCCTCAGCCTGCAGACCCTTGGGTCCCTCGACCAGCTTGAATTCCACTGCCTGCCCCTCATTGAGGGTGCGGTAGCCATCCCCCTGGATGGAACGGAAGTGGACGAATACATCGTCTTCACTTTCCTGTCTGGTGATGAAGCCAAAACCCTTGGCGTTGTTGAACCACTTCACCGTGCCGCTTACACGATCTGTCATACCACTTTCCTCGGACTTTCATTTTGCTTTTATTAAGCTCCACCGCCCGATACAGGCCGGTGGAGACTGGAAATCCGTGTTACCGAGGTGACGTTACAGCTGCGCGATTTGCCGTTGCTGTTCCTGTAACGTTTCCAGCGCCTGCTGCTGCGCTTCCATCTTTTCCTTTTCCTTCGCGACTACTGCGGCGGGGGCTTTGTCAACGAAAGACGCGTTGCCCAATTTGCCTTTGATACGCGAGAGATCTTTCTCCAGCTTTTCTATTTCCCTGCCCAGACGCTGCAGTTCCGCGTCCTTGTCTATGAGCCCTGCCATGGGCACCAGTATCTCCAGCTCACCTACCAGTGCCGTTGCTGCTACCGGGCCTTCTTCGCCGGCTGACAGCCAGGTGAGATCCGCCAGTTTGGCCAGTTTTTTCAGGAATTGCGCGTTGTTCTCCAGGCGCGTCTGGTCGCGCTGGTCGCCGTTCCTGAACAGCACCGGGAGTTCCTTGCCCGGTGCTATATTCATTTCTCCGCGGATGTTGCGAATACCCACGATCACACCTTTGAGCCATTCTATATCCGCGTTTGCGACGCTGTCCACGCCTTTCTCCCCGGCCTCGGGGTAGGGTTGCAGCATGATAGTGGCCCCGGTTTTGCCGGCCATGGGGCCCACGGTTTGCCAGATTTCCTCGGTGATAAAAGGCATAAACGGATGCAGCAGCCGCAGCATTTTTTCCAGTACCTGGAGCAGGGTATGCCTGGTGCCGCGCTTGGCGGCGTCGGCCGCGTTGTCATCCCACAGCACCGGCTTGGAAAGTTCGAGATACCAGTCGCAATATTCGTTCCAGATAAATTCGTAGAGAGCCTGTGAGGCCAGGTCGAACCGGTAATTCCCCACGGCTTTTGCAACTGCGGCCGTGGTTTCCTCCAGCTTGCCGGTAATCCAGCGGTCGGCGAGGCTGAATTCCATCGGTTGCTCACCGGTGTTGCCGCAGTCCTGGTTTTCGCAATTCATCAGGACATAGCGCGCCGCATTCCAGATTTTGTTGCAGAAATTGCGATAGCCCTCGATCCGGCCGATATCACATTTGATATCGCGCCCGGTCGAGGCGAGTGAGTAGTAGGTGAAGCGCAGTGCATCGGTGCCGTAGGGCGCGATACCCTCGTGGAACTGCCTGCGGGTTGCCTTCTCGATTTTGCTTGCCAGCTGGGGTTGCATCATTCCCGCGGTGCGCTTGCTGACCAGGCTCTCCAGGTCGATGCCGTCGATCAGGTCAATGGGGTCGATCACGTTGCCCTTTGACTTGGACATCTTCTGTCCCTCGCCATCGCGCACCAGCCCGTGCACGTACACCGTGTGAAAGGGCACTTCATTGCGAAAATGCAGGGTCATCATGATCATTCGGGCGACCCAGAAAAAAATGATATCGAATCCCGTCACCAGTACCGAGGTCGGGTGAAAGGTGGCCAGCTCCGGCGTTTCCTCGGGCCAGCCCAGGGTTGAAAATGTCCACAGTGCCGAGGAAAACCAGGTGTCCAGTACGTCCTCGTCCTGTCGCAAAATCACGCTGTCCGCCAGCTTATTGTCCGCGCGCACCTCGTCCTCGCTGGCGCCCACGTAGAAATTGCCCGCCTCGTCATACCAGGCGGGAATGCGGTGCCCCCACCAGAGCTGGCGACTGATACACCAGTCCTGGATATCCCGCATCCAGGCGAAATAGGTGTTCTCCCACTGCTTCGGTACGAACTCGATCGCGCCACTCTCCACCGCGGCTATCGCGGGCTTCGCCATTTCCCGCGCGTCGACATACCACTGGTCCGTCAGGTAGGGCTCTATCACCACGCCGGAGCGGTCGCCCCGGGGTACCCGCAATGTATGCTCGTCAACCCGGGCCAACAGGCCCAGGGCATCCATGTCCGCGACGACACGCTTGCGGGCCTCAAACCGGTCCAGCCCGCGATAGGGCGCCGGCGCCTGGTCGCTGATAGCGGCGTCGTCATTGAAAATGTTGATCATCGGCAGACCGTGACGCTTACCCATGTCGTAGTCGCTGAAGTCGTGGGCCGGGGTGATCTTCACCACGCCGGTACCGAACTCGCGATCGACATAGTCATCGGCTATCACGGGGATCTCGCGTCCCGTCAGCGGCAGCTCAACGGTACGGCCGATCAGGTGGCTGTAGCGTTCGTCCTCAGGATGAACCGCGACGGCGGTATCCCCCAGCATCGTTTCCGGCCGGGTGGTTGCCACCGTCATGTGACCTTCACCCCCCGCCAGTGGGTACTGGAAGTGCCACAGGTGCCCCTGCTCTTCTTCAGCGACCACCTCCAGGTCGGAGATTGCGGTGTGCAGTGCGGGATCCCAGTTGACCAGGCGCTTGCCCCGGTAGATGAGCCCCTCGCGGTAGAGGCGGATAAACACTTCCTGCACCGCCGCGCTGAGGCCGGGGTCCATGGTGAAACGTTCCCGGGACCAGTCCAGCGACGAGCCCAGGCGGCGCAACTGGCGGGTGATGGTGCCGCCGGACTCTTCTTTCCACTCCCAGACTTTTTCCACGAATTTGTCACGGCCGAGGTCGTGACGGCTGATGCCCTGGGCCTCCAGCTGGCGCTCGACGACCATCTGGGTGGCGATGCCCGCGTGGTCGGTGCCGACCTGCCACAGGGTGTTGTAACCGCGCATCCGGTGATAGCGGATCAGGGCGTCCATGATCGCCTCCTGGAAGCCGTGGCCCATGTGCAGGCTGCCGGTCACGTTCGGCGGTGGAATCATGATGCTGTAGGCGGTTTCGCCGCCCTGGGGGGCGAAATAGCCGCGCTCCTCCCACTCCTGGTACCAGCGGGTTTCAATATCGGCGGGTTGGAAGGTCTTTTCCATTGCTGTGGTAGTCCGTTGGGGGTGGGCGTCAGGGTTAACGGGCCGGGATTATACGCTAAAGGTCGTGCTTTTCGAGTTGGTAGCCGCGTTCCTTGTAGAAGGTCCAGGAGCGGCGCAGGGCATCGAGGCTGGCGGGGTCCTGGGTAACGACTTCGGCCACCCTGCGAAAGCGGCTGAAAAATCCGGGGATACCCAGCTGCAGGTTGATCAGCAGGTCGTTGTGGTCCCGCGGCTCCTGGCCCCAGCCGATCGCAATCGCTTCCGACTGCTCCTGGTCGTGCAGGGCATGGGGCAGGAAGCTGGCGGGACGGTAGGTCCACAGGAGGTCATCCAGGGCCCGGGCCTGCGCCTCGTCGACGGCGTTGATGAAAATACGATGGCCCTGCTGGAACGCCTTGTCGGCAAGGCGCACGGCGACCTGCAGGCGCTGTGCCTGGTCGGCGGCCTGCACCACGTAGAAACCGACCCTGGTCACGCCGGGTCGGCCCTGCCGCGACCACAGGACATCAGTCGGCGCGTTGCATCAGGTACTGGGTCAGCAGACCCACCGGCCTGCCCGTGGCGGCCTTGGGGGAGCTGTCCCAGGCAGAACCTGCGATGTCCAGGTGAGCCCAGTGGTAGTCCTCGGCGAAACGGGCGAGGAAACAGGCGGCGGTGACACTGCCCCCGCCGGGTCCGCCTATATTGGCGATGTCGGCAAAGTTGCTGTCCAGTTGCTTCTGGTAGTCGTCCCACAGAGGCATGCGCCAGGCCCGGTCGTGACTTTCGACACCCGCGTCCAGCAACTGCTCCGCAAGTTTGTCCTGGTTCGCGTAGAGCCCGGTGGCGTGAGAGCCCAGGGCAACCACGCAGGCGCCGGTGAGCGTGGCGATATCGATTACCACCTGGGGCTTGAAGCGACCGGCGTAGGTCAGGGCGTCACACAGCACCAGTCGACCCTCTGCGTCGGTGTTGAGCACCTCGATGGTCTTGCCGGACATGCTCGTCACCACGTCGCCAGGCTTGGTGGCGCCGCCGCTGGGCATATTCTCGGCAGCCGCGACGATACCCACCACGTTCAGTGGCAGGCCGAGCTCGATCACTGTCTGCAGCGTGCCGAATACACTGGCCGCCCCACCCATATCAAACTTCATCTCGTCCATCTTGGCGCCGGGTTTCAGCGAGATCCCGCCGCTGTCGAAGGTGATACCCTTGCCCACCAGTACATAGGGCTTCTGGCCGGATTTGCCGCCCTTGTAGTTCATGACAATCAGTTTGGCCGGCTGGTCGGTGCCAGCGGTGACCGAGAGCAGCGAGCCCATACCCAGCTCGCGCATTTTCTTCTCCTCGAGCACCGTGGTGCTGAGTTTGCTGCAGTCCCTGGCGAGCTTGCGGGCCTGCTGGGCCAGGTAGGTGGGGGTACATACGTTGCCGGGCAATTCCGCCAGTCGGCGGGCCTCATTGATACCACGGCCGACCGCGGCACCGCGATCCAGGGCTTTCTGTCCCGACCCGACGGAGCGGCTGTCCCCGGTGTTGACGACGAGCTTCGCCAGTTTCATGGGCGGCTTCGGTTTCGACACGGTTTCGGTGTAACGGTAGCTGGCGCAGACAAGTTGGCGGCTTATGGTTTCGAGCAGCCACGCATTGTTGCCATCTTTCAGCTGCAGGTCAGCCAGATGCAGTACCGCGTCTCCTGCCTTGGTCGCATTGAGCGCCTTGGCCAGGGCGCGGGTGAATTCCCGCGCGGCGGCGCGATCAAAAGTGGCGGGGTCCCCACAGCCCACCAGCAGCAGTCGCTTGGCGCCGGCGACTCCCGGCAGCAGGCAGGTTTCACCGGACTTGCCGGAAAAATCCTGCAAAGCCATGGCCCTTTTGATCATTCCCCCGGAGGCATCATCCAGTTGCTTTGCCTCGCGCGACAGCTTCTTGCGGTGATACAGGGGCAGGATGGCGCACTGGCTGGTGCCTTTGCTGGCGTCTTCGATCTTGCGTGCGGTAAAGGTGATTGCTGTCATGTCGGATTCCCGGTTCATTGGCAAGCTGCATAGTGTATGACGATAGGCCGGCAAACTGAACACAAAACGGGTAATCCGCTACCTGATGTGGGTTGGTCAGCCGACCCCGGAGCTGGAATCTGCTGCCTTCTTCGCTTTTCCCTTCTTCTTGCCGGGCAGCAACACCAGTTTGGTTCCCGACAGGTAGTCGTGCCAGTAGTAGCCATTGCGGTCGACCAGGCACCAGAGGTAGCCCAGGCCAAAACAGGCTGCGGAAAGGGGGGCGGCCAGGCTGCGCACCAGGACCTGGCGGGCACTGGGAGCGGTGCCCTCCAGGGTGACCAGTTTGATGCGCCAGGCCTGCATGCCGAGGGTCTGGCCATTCTTCAGCCAGAACCAGCAGAAAAAGGCCATGGCCGTCAGCAGCGCAAGCAGGCGCACCAGGTTGGCATCCAGCTGTACCGTGCCGTCCTGGGAGGGTCCCAGCCCCAGCAGCGTGCGTATCCCCATCACCAGTGCGACACAGGCCATTATCAGGGGTAGTACCAGGAGAATATCGTAAGTCAGCGCGGCGAGCCGGCGCAGCAGAAACGGGGAGGGGAGTGTGTTGTCTTCAGTCATGGCGCGCACTCTGCCACCGCTGACCTGTTCTGTACAGCCGCAGATAGGCATGTCGGCCTGGTTGCGTTCCTGCCGGGCATCAGTCTTCCAGTTTGAGATGCTCCGTAGCCGGCGGTGGTGGAGCCGGCCGATTGCGGTATTGCTGCTCCAGCACATCCGCTCCGGCGGGTGCCAGCGCAATGCCGGACAGATCGAGTGCCGGGGGAGCCTTCGCCGGCGCAGCGCAGTCGGACAGGTCGGTGCCATCCGGCGTCAAATGGATGCCGCTTATATCCGGGGAAACAGGCGCTGCGGATGAGGGCAGGTTGGGCAGTAATTCGCCGACAGCGCCCTCACTGAGATGGCTGGTATCCGGCGGCGGCGGGGGCATTGGGGCCGATTCGGACAGGCGCTGCCCACTCGCCATGACTTCAAGGTCGGGGGGCTCTATATCGCTCCTTGCCGGCGCAGGGCGCTCGTTCGGCAGCAGTACCGACGTGCCTGCTGGCGCGAGTGCGATAGCGCCGTCCCCGGGCTGCACATTGTCTGCCGGTGGCGGCGCCGGCTCCTGCTGGCGGCTGGCGCGGTCCGGCGCAGCGGCGAGGGCGGCAATCTTTTCTGCCGCGGTCATTGCTTTAGCCGGTGCCGGGGCCGACGCAGTCGTCGTGTTCGCAGCGATTGCCTTGATCACCGGCAGGGCGCCGGCCTGTTCCATGGCCTGCTTGTACTTGAGCGCGGTGGCCTTGTCGCAATCGCGTTTGAGCAGCTGGGTCTTGCCGCTGAAGAGCTTGTCCAGGGTGGCCGCATCGGCCTTGAACAGTTTGCCTATTCTGGTGCGCACCCCGGCCAGGTCCTGTCCTTCGATCAGTTGCCCGGCAAAGTAGATGTTATAGCGAGCTTCCATAAAACGGCCCCCGTGAATCAGTGCCTCGAGTATACGTAAATTTCCATGACGGGTCTTGCCGGGGTTGCGCGGGCTGTCGCAGTTTGTGAAAAGCGTCGCGCAGTTCTGCTAAGATGCGCCGCTGTGCTGGCCCGGTAACGAAAACCCGATGAGTGATCGTGTTCCAACCCGTTTTGTAAACACCCTGCTGCGCATGGTGGGCGACAGGGGCTACGATTTTACCGGTGTGCTGCGCGATGCCGGGCTGGATTTCGACCCTCTGGATGAAAATTCCCCCGGTTACCGGCCGGAAATCAGTGCCATGCAATATACCCGGGTATACCAGCAGGTCCTGCACCTGGTGCAGGACGAGACCTTCGGGTTTGCAGGTAGCGAACTGACCGCACCGGGCGCCTTCAGGATGATGTGTTACTGCATTATCTCCTGTCGTAATCTCGGCCAGGCGATCCAGCGGGCAGCGGAATTCTACCGCACGTTTTTCGACGAGCGCAGCCAGCTCTACGCCAATTTCAGCGAGCAGTACGCCCGGGTGGGCTATCGCACGGTCAATCGCGGCGACGACCCGCGCAACGTGGTGGCCGATGCCTACGGACTGTCGCTGTGGCATCGCTTTTTCGGCTGGCTTTGCGGCCGCCCGATCGAACTCAAGCGGGTGGACTTCAGTGGCAGTGCTCCGCAGCGGAAAGAAAAGTACGAGGCCCTGTTCGGGTGCCCCCTGTATTTTGGCCAGGCCAGCGACCTGCTGTATTTCGACAGTGCCTGCCTCGCCTGGCCGGTGGTACACACAGAGCACTCCTTGCGGGAGTTTCTGCGCACCGCGCCCTACCAGTTGCTGATTATGGACAACGACCCCGGCGGCAGGAGCCTGTCGGTGCAGGTCAAGGCGATGATGGGGCATGATTTCAGCGGTGGCTTTCCAGGCTTCGAAACGATCAGTAGCGCCCTGAATACCTCGGCACCTACCTTGCGTCGCAGGTTGAAGCGGGAGGGAACGACATTTCAGCAGTTAAAGGATGAGGCCCGCTGTGAGGCGGCCAAGCTCTGGCTCGACCGCCCGGAACTGTCGATCAACGAGGTGGCACTGCAGATGGGCTTTACCGACCCCAGTGCGTTTCACCGCTCCTTCAAGAAGTGGACTGGCCAGACACCCGGCCAGTTCCGGGCCCAGCGCCGGCGCCGGGAGTGAGCGGCTGTCGCGCCTGCGGCTGCTCGGGTATAATCCCGGTCCTTTTTGGTGGAGGTAGCCATGTCAGTCCAGCAGGAAATAGAGCAGCAGCTTACGCGGGAGTTCGCGCCGCTGTTCCTGGATGTAAGCAATGAAAGCCACCAGCACAGCGTGCCGGCCAATTCAGAGACACACTTCAGGGTGGTGCTGGTAAGCGACCGTTTCGACAACAGGCGCCAGGTGGCACGGCACCAGCAGGTCTACTCGGCGCTGG
>Ga0210341_1332742_pt1 | contig 12400 bp, 14 predicted proteins | sample S425metaT_FD_159703 | JGI IMG/M metagenome (GOLD analysis project Ga0210341, IMG submission 159703) | Metatranscriptome of estuarine sediment microbial communities from the Columbia River estuary, Washington, United States - S.425... | ecosystem: Environmental > Aquatic > Marine > Intertidal... | reverse complement strand
GGCTGCGAACAGCAGTACCTCGCCGGTAATGGCCAGCACTATGTAGACTCGCCCCGCATACCTGGACGCGCTATCGCCACGGTCGTTCACCAGCCCATAGGCGGCCAGGCTCATTACCGCAAACCCGGTGAAGAAACTCACCGCATCCTGACTGAGCACGAGGGCGAAATTCCCGCCCATGGCAAGTAAAAAGCAGGTCAGGAAACGCCTGGGACGCGCGGCAGTACCGAGATAGGATGCCGCCAGCAGCGAGGCAGCCAACCATGCGAGCGCGGTGACAAGAAGAAAAAGTCGATTGAGGTCATCCACCCCAAAGTGGCTTCCCAGCAGCAACCCGGAGAATTCGAGCTGCCCGGCTCCGGGCAGCAACGCCAGCACCAGGCCAACAGCCGGGGCGACCACGAGACAGTGCCGCAGCCAGGGCCTGCAGCGGGTCACTGCGGTCAAGGACAGCATCAACCACGGCAGGATCAATACGAGCAGCAGTATCAGTCGCGGCATATCGACGGTAGCCATCAGCGCAGATACTCCCGTTCGGCGATCAGGCGGGCCCAGGCAAGGGGACTGCCATCCATATTGGCAAACAGGCCGTACAGCAGCGCCAGGGCCGCAGTCACCAGTGGCGGCATCAACAGCATCCAGTGGGTTTCAAACCGACCACGCTCGAGCCTTTCCTGCCAGGCGCCGGTTGCCGGCATGAACCAGGCGCGATAGAGGATGGGTAGAAAGTAGGCGGCGTTGAGCGCGCTGCTGACGGCCAGGATGACGAGAATCCACGGCATATTCGCATCCAGGGCGCCCGCACCGAGGTACCACTTGCTGATAAACCCCGCGACCGGAGGAACACCGATCATTCCCAGCGCTGCCACGGTAAAGGCCGCCATGGTTTTCGGCAGCCGCCGGCCCACCCCGTTCATCTCGCTGACCCGGTGGATACCGAGGGTTTCAGCCAGGTTACCGGCACAGAAAAACAGGGTGATCTTCATCAGTCCCTGGTGCACCAGATGGACAATGCCGCCGATAGTCGCGACAGGCCCGACAATCGTTGTGCCGAGGATGATATAGGACACCTGGCTGATAGTTGAATAGGCAAGCCGCGGCTTGAGCTTGTCCTGGGACAGCGCGCGCACGGACCCGTAGACGATGGTAATCGATGCCGCTATCGTCAGCGGCATCAGGACCCCGAGGCTGGCTGCGAATTCGACACCAAAGACGTCGTAGACAACCCGGGTAATGCCAAAGGCGCCCGCCTTGACCACTGCCACCGCGTGCAGCAGCGCACTGACGGGCGCCGGCGCGGCCATCGATATGGGCAGCCACCCGTGCAGCGGCACCAGGGCGGCCTTGACACCAAAGCCTGCAATAAGCAGCAGGAATATCCAGCGCAGGGTGTCGGGGTTCAGGTCAGTGCGTCCTGCCAGTATGCCGGTGGCGGTAAAGTCCAGCGGGCCGGCCAGCGCCTTCAGCCAGACCACGCCGACCAGTAACAGGGCGCCACCGGCCAGGGTGTAGGTCAGGTAAATCCGGCCAGCCCGCCGCGAATCGGCTGTACCCCGGTGCATCAGCAGGGGATAGGTTGCGAGAGTCAGCAGTTCGTAGAAGATCAGGAAAGTAATCAGATTACCGGCCAGTGCAATGCCGACAGTGGCGGTGACACACAGGCTGAAGAATCCGAAGAAACGACTCCTGTGTGGCGAGTGCTCCAGGTAGCCGATCGCATACACGGTGGTGACGAACCACAGCACCGTCGACAGGCTGACAAACAACAACGAAAGCGCATCCGCATGCAACACGAGTTCGATGTTGGGCAGCAGTGGCAGGCGGGCTTCGAAGGTCTGGCCCTGGTAGACGCCCCACATGAGAATACCGACCAGTATCAGCTTGACGCCGGCACCGGAAAGGTTGAGGACCGTGCGCAACAGCACGGATTGTTCCTTCAGGAAAAAAATAACCAGTCCGGTGACCAGCGAACTGGCCAGGATCAGCAGTGGCAGCGCAGCACTCCAGGTCATCAGCCGGCCCTCGGCAGGCCAATGCTCAGCAGGTCCAGCATAGGCAGTGCGTTCAGGCCAAGCAGCAGGGCGATCGAGGCCAGCAGCAGGCTCGCCCACTCGCTGCTCTTTGCGACCGGGACAAGCTCAGGTCCCGGTTCCGGTTCGTCTCCGGATTCAGAAAACGACAGGGAGAGCACGCGAAAGATGTAGCCGGCTGACAACAGGCCCCCGGCTATCATTACCGCCACCCATATCCAGCCCCCGCTGCCGATCGCAGCGTTCAACAGGCTCCACTTGGCGATAAAACCGCCGCTGGGAGGCAGCCCCATGATACTGACCCCGCCGATGGCAAAGGCAAACATCGATACAGGCAGCGCCTGCGCGGTAGGGGCGAGGGAAACCAGATCATCGTGCCCTGCGGCTCGCTGCAGATTCCCGGCGGCGAGGAACATGGCGCCCTTGGCGCAGCCATGCGCGAACATGAAATAGACCAGTCCTGTCAGGGCGGCATCACCCCACTGCCCGCTTTCACTCAGGGGAAAGAAAAGGGCGAGATAACCTAGCTGCGCCACGGTGGAATACGCCACCAGCATTTTCAGTCGGGTAGCCCTGATCGCCTGCAGCGAGCCCCAGATGATGGCCCCGGCGCCCAGTCCGCCCAGGATCAGGGAGACAGCGTCTGGCAGCGTGGCCGGCACCAGGTCAAACCACAGCCGCAACAGGATATAAAACGCCCCCTTCACGACAAGCGCCGATAAAATCGCGCTCACCGGCGCCGGCGCCGAACCGTGGGCGGCAGGCAGCCAGAAGTGCAGCGGGAACAGCGCGCTCTTGACCAGCAGGCCGAATGCCATCAGCCCCAATGCCACCCACAGCGCCAGCGAGGGCTCGGTCACCTCCCGCAGTACGGCGAGATCCAGCACGCCGTAGTCATTGTAGATCAGCGCGACACCCATCAGGTAGAAAAGCGAGCCGACCAAACCGGTATACAGATAACGCTGGGCCGCATCCAGGGCCGCCTTCTTGCCGGACAGGGTGACCAGGGCGACTGCCGAAAGACCCAGCAGCTCCAGGGTGACATACCAGTTGAACAGGTCGTTACTGAGGAACAGGGAGCACAATGCAGTCAGGAGCAGCATCCACAGCGGCCAGAAATGGCGACCGGCTGCTGCACCGCCAAAATACCCATGGGCGTAGAGGGTTACCGGCCAGCCCACGATACCCGCCATCAGCAACATGGTGACCGTCAGGCCGTCGATCCGCCAACCGATGCCGAGCGGCGCACCCCAGCCGCCAATTGCGATGAACTGGGGTCCGCTGTCATGCAGTACGGAGGCCAGACCCAGAGCGCCGACCAGCACCAGGGTCACGGCGACCAGGGCGATGCCCGCCATCCATTTCGGCCTGATAAACAGCAGCACCGCAGCCAGCAGCGGCGCGGCGACGCACAGGGTACTCCACCACAGGGTCATTTATGCCGCTCCCTGGCGAGGCTCAGGGCCAGTGCAAATGCGGTGGCGCTGACCGCAACCACAATGCCGGTGAGGACCATGGCATGCGGCACGGGGTCCGCAGGCTGTCCCTGACCCAGCGCGCTCGTCACGAGTACCATGAAAACGCCGGTGCCCATTATATTGAGCCCGAGAATACGCTGCAGATCGCGCTTGCGCAGGATCAGCGCGGACAGGCCCATCACGAACAGGGCTACCCCCACCAGTGCGTAAAAGTCGGTGACCGTCACGGGCGCGTCTCCCCGGGTTCCCGGGCGACAAACAATGCAGTCAGGATGGCGGCAATGGACACAGTGGCGGCAGTTTCAATCAGCAGAATCCACATGCCCGCCGAGGCGTGCGGGTACTGCAGCAGCCCGCCGGTCAAGGCTGGCATCGCGATCGCGGTAAGCAGGAACACCAAAAGCCCCACTGAGGCGGCCCAGCGCACAAACCCGGCGCCGGGATTCCAGCGCCCCGCGAGCCTCAACAGCAGGCAGCCACCAGCCAGCACGGCCCCGGCCTGGAATGCACCCCCGGGCTCGCTGGCCCCGACCCACAGCAGGTAGCCTGCAATCACCACCAGCAGCGGGCCACTGATGCGCAGCAAGCTGCTGAATACCGGGGATGCAGGCAGCGCCTCGGTTCTGGGCAGGCGCAGATCCAGCGCCCAGACGGCGACCAGGGTGAGCAGCAGCACAGCGACCTCAAGCAGTGTATCGAAGGCCCTGAAATTGAGCAGCACCGCGGTGACAGGGTTGCCGACACCGCTGTCAGGCAAGGCCTCCAGCGCGGCGCGCGCCATCGCACCGTCGTTTTCCGGTGTGCGCAGCAACGCCGCGGCGATGAGAGCACCCAGTGCAATCGCGCCAGCACCTGCCAACACGGGCAGACAACGTTCAATCAGCCTTGGCACGCGGCTTCTCCTGGGTCCCGGATCCGCGCTGGTCGTCCATCCGGCGAATGGTGATCAACAACAGGGCGCCGGTAAGCCCGGCCCCGATGGCGGCTTCGGCGATGGCCACATCGGGCGCTCCCAGCCGGATCCAGGCGATAGCCACCAGCAGCCCGAATGTCACGAACATTGCGACAGCCCGCAATAGATCGGCAGCTGAAAGGGCCTGCCAGGCCAACCACAGCATCATCACCCCCAGCAGGCCGTCAACCCACCACTCAATCATCGTTCACACCGCCGTTTTCCGGGATGCCAGACAGAGCGTCCCGGGCTATCAGGTGGCCGACAACTGCACTGGTGGCAAGGGTAACGAGCCAGACCAGGATCACCTTGGCAACGAAAGCGGGGCTGTCCGCCTGCGCCAGCACACCCAGGGCAATCAACCCGAGACCGAGATTGTCGGCCTTGGTAAGCGCATGCAAGCGACTGTACAGGTCGGGGAAGCGCAGCAGCCCGATGGAGCCAGCCAGGAAGAAGAGTGTCCCCGCGAGCGTAAACGCGATGGTGAGAGCGTCAGCCATGGTCCGATTCGCCCGGACCCGGCCGCCGCCGTGCGGCGACGAATGCCACGGTGAGTACAGGAGCCAGCACGGCAAGTACCAGCGCGGTGTCGAGGGTGGCGCCGGAGCCTTCGATGGCAGCCAGTATCAGCAGCAGGGCGACCCCTGTGGTGCCGCCCAACAGCACACTCGCCATCCGATCGCCGGGACCCGGGCCGCGCCAGACCCTCACCAGCCCGAGGGCGAGGGTGCCGAGCAGGACAATAGCGATTACGCTCAGGTACTGGGCCATCAGCGGGCAGCCTTCATCGGAACGGATTCACCGAACACTGCGGCCACATACCGCTCGCAGGTTTCGACGCTTTCAAGCGGCTGCATATCGCGGCTCAGGGCATGCAGTGTCAAGCGGTCATCCTCGATAGCCATCGCCAGCGTCCCGGGCAACAGGCTCACGGTATAAACCAGCATATCCTGCGGCAGGCCACGGGCCAGGCTGGTACGATAATGCAGTATCTGAGGTTCCACACGCCCACCGGGCAACAGGGCCCGCCGGGCGACATCGGCACCCCCGCGTATCGACTCGATCACAAAGAACACCAGGTAGCGTGAGAGCCCGGCAAAAGAGAGGCGGAACGCGAAAGCGCCGGCCAACGAGATGCTCAACCAGGTCGCCAGCAACACGGCAGGGACACCGATTATCCAGCTGGCACTGTCCCCGGCGGTAAGCACCCACCAGAGAATTGCGAAAAGCCCGGCGCGGACCAACCAGCTGGTCCAGCCGAAACGGGGCCAGCGCGCGCCAGCCTCACTTCGCGCAGTGTCTGCATTGTGTTGCGGGGATGTCATGGGGAGCTAGAATATAGATCGGGATAATTCCGACAATTCGAATTTTTACGTTCGTTAATTCGTTAATACCGATTAATCAGGGTACCGGTTCGTGTCGTTGGCAGGAGACTGTCACGGACCCGGACGGGGCTGAGCGACGCGAAGATGACAAAGAGGTGTATAAGGTACTGGGAAACAGATAAAGTATCGTGCCAACGCCCCGCAGGCTCCCGGTCCACCCCCAGCACCCAGAATCCACATTGAACAAGACACCCGCAACCACACTGACAGCCGACCACACCCCCATGATGCAGCAGTTCCTGCGCATCAAGGCGAAGCACCCCCGCGACCTGCTGTTCTACCGCATGGGTGACTTCTACGAGCTGTTCTACGACGACGCCAAAAAGGCGGCGGAGCTCCTGGACATCACCCTCACCGCCAGGGGTAAGTCCGCCGGCGAGCCTATCCCCATGTGCGGCGTGCCCTATCATGCGGCGGAGGGTTACCTGGCGCGGCTGGTGAAGGCCGGGGTTTCCGTGGCCATTGCCGAACAGATCGGCGACCCGGCCACCAGCAAGGGGCCGGTGGAACGGCAGGTGGTCCGGGTGGTGACGCCCGGCACCCTGTCAGACGAAGCCCTGCTTGACGACCGGGTGGACAATCTGCTGCTGGCCGTTTGCCAACAACACCACAATTACGGCATCGCCTACCTCGACCTCAGTACCGGGCGCTTCAGGGTGCTGGAGGTGAGTGGCGAGGAGGCCCTGGTCAGCGAGCTGCAGCGCCTGGACCCCGCCGAGACGCTCTATCACGAGCATATTTTCCTGCCCGAGATCACAGCCCGCAACGGAGCCCGCAGCCAGCCGGCCTGGGAGTTCGATCTCGACAGCGCCCGCCGCGGCCTGAACACCCAGTTCCAGACCCATGACCTGCAGGGCTTCGGCTGCGATGACCTGCCGCTGGCCATCGGCGCGGCCGGTTGCCTGCTGCAGTATGTGAAAGATACCCAGCGCGGCAACCTGCCCCATATTCGCAGCATCAGTCACGAAAACCGGGCCGACAGCGTGATCCTCGACGCCGCCACCCGCCGCAACCTCGAGATCGACGTCAACCTGTCCGGCGGCGAGCGCAACACCCTGTTCTCGGTCATGGATCGCGGTGTCACGGCCATGGGCAGCCGTATGTTGAGGCGCTGGCTGCATCGCCCCCTGACAGACATTCCCGTGCTGGAAGCCAGGCACGAGGCCATCGGCGCGCTCTGCGCCAACTACGATTACGAGGCGGTGCGCTCGGCCCTCAAGCCCATCGGCGACATGGAGCGCATCCTGACCCGGGTGGCCCTGCGTTCGGCCCGGCCCCGCGACCTCACCCGACTGCACAGCTCCCTCGAGGCCCTGCCGCAGCTGCGCGCCGCACTGGCACAGGCCGGCTCCCCACGGCTGGCAGAGCTCAGCCGCAGCGTCGGACACTATCCCCAGCTGTGCGACCTGCTGGGTCGGGCCATCATCGAGAACCCGCCGGTGGTCATTCGCGACGGCGGGGTCATCGCCGATGGCTACGACAGCGAATTGGACGAACTGCGGGAACTCAGCAGCAATGCCGGCGAGTTCCTGCTGGAGATCGAGAAACGAGAACGCCTGGCCACGGGCATTTCCACCCTGAAGGTCGGCTACAACAGGGTGCACGGCTACTATATCGAGATCAGCCGCGCTCAGTCCGACCGGGCCCCGACCCAATACATCAGGCGCCAGACGCTGAAAAACGCCGAGCGCTTTATCACGCCCGAGCTGAAAGAATTCGAGGACAAGGCCCTGTCCAGCAAGAGTCGGGCCCTGAGTCGGGAGAAAGCCCTTTACGACGACTTGCTGGAGCGCCTGAACGAGCAGCTGGCGGCACTACAGGATACCGCCTCTGCAGTCAGCGAGATCGACGTGCTGGCCAACCTCGCCGAGCGAGCCGACAGCCTGCGGCTGTGTTGCCCGACGTTCTGCAGCGAGCCGGTGTTCGAGGTCAGCGAAGGTCGCCACCTGGTGGTGGAGCAGGTACTCGACGAACCCTTTATCGCCAACAACACCCTGCTCAATGACCAGCGCAGGATGCTGCTGATCACCGGGCCCAACATGGGTGGCAAGTCGACCTATATGCGCCAGAACGCGGTCATTGCCCTGCTGGCGCATATCGGTAGTTACGTGCCCGCCACCGCGGCGAGGCTGGCTCCACTGGACCGTATTTTCACCCGTATCGGCTCCTCTGATGACCTGGCCTCCGGCAGGTCCACTTTCATGGTGGAGATGACCGAAACCGCCAATATCCTGCACAATGCCACCCCCCGCAGCCTGGTGCTGATGGACGAGGTGGGCCGCGGCACCAGCACCTTCGATGGTCTCAGCCTGGCCTGGGCGGCGGCGGTGGAACTGGCCAGCTCGGTGCGGGCTTTCACTTTATTCGCCACCCATTACTTCGAACTGACCAGCCTGCCCGAGTTGTGTCCGACCATGGCCAACGTGCACCTGGACGCTACCGAGCACCAGGACCACGTGGTGTTTCTCCACAATATCCAGGAGGGGCCGGCCAACCGCAGCTTCGGCCTGCAGGTGGCCAAGCTCGCCGGGATTCCGGCGCCGGTACTGGACGCGGCCCGGGAGAAACTGCGGGAGCTCGAGCGCGGCAGCCATGGCCCGGGGCCAGCGGCCCCGGTTGGCGCCCCCCCTGCCCAGCAGGTCGACCTGTTCAGCGCGCCCGCGCCCCACCCGGTGGTGACAGCTCTGGAAGCCCTGGATGTGGACGGGCTGACACCCCGGGAGGCGCTGGCAAAACTCTACGAATACAAGGCCCGCCTGGGCTGAACAGCCCCCTTCAATTTCCCGGCCTGTACGGGTAAACTGTCGCCCCTGCGCGGGGCCGGGACTATTTCAAGAGGCGTTTCAGGAATGACATTTGTTGTAGGCGAAGACTGTATCAACTGCAAACACACGGATTGTGTGGAAGTTTGCCCGGTAGACTGTTTTTACGAGGGCCCGAACTTCCTGGTCATCCACCCCGACGAGTGTATCGACTGCGCCCTGTGCGAGCCGGAGTGCCCGGTAGATGCCATTTTCTCCGAGGACGAGCTGCCCGAAGACCAGCAGGTATTCCTCGAGCTGAATGCGGAGCTGGCGGAAGTCTGGCCCTGCATCACCGAGATGAAGGAGGCCCTGCCCGACGCCGAGGAGTGGGCAGGCAAGCCCAACAAGCTGCAGTATCTGCAGCGCTAGCAACCCGCATAACCGCAGGGACTGTTTTGGCTGCCCTGCGGTCCTTACTCAACCCATCGAAACCACTCGCTTTACTGCTGGTTTAACAGCCCCGCCCGCAGGGCCCTGGCCTGCTCCTTTATCCGCCGGATATTGTCCGGCCCCATCCGCAACAGTTGTTTCTGCATGGGGGTTAACTGCTCCAGTTGCGGGTCAGCGTACTTGTACATCACCGACTTGCGGGTCAGGGCGATCGGCTCTTCTATCTCCGGCGTGGCGAGCACACGATCGAGTGCCCGAATCAGTGCATTGTCGAAATCATCCGGGTTGAGGCCGAGTTGGCCATAGGCTTCTTCATACAGCGGACGCAGGGTGTGAAAAGTCTCCACGAGGGTTGAGGTATCCAGCGAGGCGATAGTTTCCGCGTAGCCGTCATAGCGCTGGTAGCTCACGGGGTTCATATACATCTGATCGCCTTCCTCTAGCGCGGTGAAGGCTTCCCTGGGCGGATCCAGTGGCAGCAACTTGCGCAGTATGACGCCACGACTCAGACCATCGATCAGTGCCGTGCCCTGCTGGATAAGGTTCTCTTGCTGCTCGAGCGGGGCGAGTTCACCCCCTCCTACTCCGGCCGCGCTCATCTGCGCGCGCATGAGATCATCGCTCTCTGTCAGTGGCGGCAGCGGAGGCGGCGGCTCCGCGGGGGCTTCGGCTACCGCCTCGACAACCGGCTCCGGTCGCGGCGGGATATCCTCCGCCGGCGGCAGTGGCGGTGGCTCAAAAGCGGTTTCCTCGACGGCGACGGGCTCTGACACCACTTCGGCGGGTTTCTCACCCATAGATCGCCACAGTAAAAAGCCCGCGACCAGAATCGCCAGCACCAGTATCACCCGAGAGGCAGGAAACCCGCCCCGCCCGCTGTCGCCTTCCAGCCTGTCTTCTCGCACTGCCTTCATTATTGTCGCTCCCGGCTATCGCCAATAAGCCCGCCGACCTCTGTCAGGCGGGCGCTGGCTCCTATCCAAGCATAGCAGACGTCGCCCCTGCATTGCAGGGCTGGGCATAAGCAAAAAGGTGGCCCGGGATACGCCTCAATACTGGTTTTCCTGCTAAGCTTTCACAGGCTAATATATAGGGCCCCATGAGATTGCAGCGCGGCTCGCCGGCGATAACCGCGCCGGCGAGTGGCCCACCGTTGACGGAGAACTATAAAATGCTCAACCCCAAAAGAACCAAGGCACTGATCGCAACAGCGATCCTCGCAATGACCTGCGGATTTTCCGCACCCCTGCTGGCCGAGGCCGTCGAGCAAACCGTGCGCATCGAGGTAATGAAAGCGGACGACGGCTCACAATGCCAGGTACAGGCAGTATTCAAGGGCGACCAAGACAACTGCAAGAATGACAACGCGAAAGGCCGGGAGGATTGCAGCAAGGAGTCCGGCTGCGTATGTACCCGACAGGATAAGCACGTCTCATGGAAAATCAGCGAGAAGCAGTCCTTCGCCATCAAGTTTGACCAGGGCAGTCCCAACCCCTTCGTCACTGAGGGCCAGAGCGAGTGCAACTTCAAGAGTAACAAAAAAGGCCAGCTGCGCTGCCGGGTGAAAGGCAAGGACGTACCCAAGGGGGATTACAAATACTCCATCGAAGTACCTGAGTGTCCCACCATCCAGTCACATATAAAGATCTACTAAGCGTCGTTTCAAGCGGCAGGTCGGGGTATGGCTGCTCTCAAGCCGGCATCGCGGGAACGCACCGTGAGCACCGGTATCAAAGTACAGCATAAACCGCACCGGGCGGTGGATATCCTCGCGCGCGCGTTTCATGACGACCCGGTCATGAACTGGATGTCGTCGCACCCGGATTTTATCCGCACATTCTTCACTATCACGCTGCCGGTGTTTTTGCCGGAAGGGCTGACCTATATCGACGCCAGGGGACGGGGGGCCGCCGCCTGGCTCGGGCCCAATAGCAAGCTGCGCTGGCCGCTTACCCCGGCCAACCTCTGGCGGATGGCGAGGGTTTGCGGCGCCGGTGGATTCTACCGCTTCGGTCGCGCCGGCCTCGCCACTGCGAAATTCCACCCCAGCGAGCCACACTATTACCTGTTCCTGCTGGGCGCCGTCCCCGAGTGCCAGGGCCAGGGTATCGGCAGCGCCCTGATCTCTCATGTGCTGCGAAAATGCGATGACGAGATCCTGCCCGCCTACCTCGAAAACTCCAAGCCGGACAACCTGGCGTTCTACCAGGGGCATGGGTTTGAGGTGGTCGATGAAATCCGGTTTGCTCCCGGCGCACCACCGGTGTGGTTGATGTGGCGGCCACCCCGTCCCAGGGACTGAGCCCTACAGGGCTGCGGTAAAAGATATTCCAGCGCTGCCGGCACCCCCTCCCGGGGAAGTCAGCTCAACTCTCGACAAAAGCCCGCTCAATCACATAATGGGCGGCCTCGCCGTGGCGCGCCTCGCGGAGGCCGCGACTGTCCAGCAACTCGCAGATCTCCTTGAGCATGGTGGGACTGCCGCAGATCATGAAGCGATCGGTGGCGGCATCGATTGCATCCAGGCCCACGTCCGACTGCAGTTTGCCAGTGCGCAACAGGTCGGTCAGCCGACCGTTGTTGCGAAAGGGCTCTCGCGTCACGGTCGGGTAGTAAATGAGTTTGTCACGCACGTCCGCCCCCAGGTACTCATGGGCCGGCAGGTGCTCGGTAATCAATTCCCGGTAGGCGAGTTCTTCCACATGGCGGCAGCCATGGGTCAGCACGATTTTGTCGTACTGCTCATAGATCTCGGGGTCCCTGATGATGCTGAGGAAGGGCGCGAGTCCCGTACCAGTGGCAATCAGGTAGAGATTCCTGCCGGGCAGCAGGTTGTCCTGTATCAGCGTGCCGGTGGCCTTGCTGTTCACCAGCAACTCGTCCCCCACCTTGATGGCTTGCAGTTTCGAGGTCAGCGGGCCGTCGGGCACCTTGATACTGAAAAATTCCAGTTCGTCCTCGTAATTGGCGCTGGCGAGGCTGTAGGCGCGCATCAGGGGTTTCCCCTCCTGCTCCAGCCCGATCATGGTGAAGTGGCCGTTCTTGAAGCGAAAGCCCTGGTTGCGGGTGGTCTTGAAGCTGAACAGACGGTCTGTCCAGTGGTGCACCGAGGTGACCTGCTCGCGCATGATCGTGGCCATAAAACAGTCTCCGGATAGCGGTTTCTGCCTGCTATTCTATGGGGGACACACTATATCGTCTAAACAGTTTTATTTGATAATATATATCGACTTAATCAATATAGGTTTTCAACCGTGCGCTACACCCTGCGCCAGCTGGAAGTATTTCTCGCTACTGCCCGGCATGAAAATATCAGCCGTGCAGCCCGGGACCTGGCCATGTCCCAGTCGGCGGCCAGCGG
>Ga0210341_1335763_pt1 | contig 12648 bp, 10 predicted proteins | sample S425metaT_FD_159703 | JGI IMG/M metagenome (GOLD analysis project Ga0210341, IMG submission 159703) | Metatranscriptome of estuarine sediment microbial communities from the Columbia River estuary, Washington, United States - S.425... | ecosystem: Environmental > Aquatic > Marine > Intertidal... | reverse complement strand
GGTCCGGGTTAGTGCGCGCCAGTACCATCAGCACCCCGGCCTTGCCGCCAAAAGTACACCAGGTCTTGGCGCCGTTGAGCAGCCAGCCGCCCTCGGTCGGGGTCGCCCTGAGTTTGACGCCGGCGACGTCGGAGCCATAGTTGGGCTCGGTCACCGCCACGGCGCAAAGGGGTTCTCCAATCGCAAGCTGGGGCAGCCAGTGTTGTTTCTGTTCTTCTGTGCCGCCCTTGAGCAGGGCGCGGGCCAGGATTTCCGGGCGGGTGATCAGGCTGCCTGCGGCACCCAGCGAACCCCGTGAGAGTTCCTCGGTAACCACGATCATACCCATGGTGTCTTCCTTGTCATCCTCCTGCAGGCCGCCGTAGCTCTCCGGAATGGACAGGCCGAACACGCCCATATCCCGCAGGGGCTGCAAGATGGCATCCGGGATGATGAGGTCTTGCCTGTGTACTTCCTCTGCCAGCGGCATCACCACGTCGTCGGCGAATTTGTGGAAAGTGTCGCGCATCATGGTGTAGCGCTCTTCCAGCAGGTCGGGCCCCAGGTCGGCACCGCGATCCACGACGTCCTCGCCGATGGCCGCGATGTTGGCAGCACTGAGTTGACTGGTGAGAAACGCCGCATGGTCGTTAAGCACCGCGGCGACATCGGCATCCGCCAGTTCGAAATCCGCGAGGCGGGTCCGCAGGCGGGCGCAGCTTGTGGTTACGGCCTCTGCGCAGAACAGCGCGCACAGGCGGCTGGTGAATGCATCCGCGCAGGCGCGGGAGTGATCCAGCATGAAGCGGGCGGCGCAGCACTCGGCCCAGCACAGGGACAGCTCATAGGAGACCAGCTGGTAGTCGTCGAGCCTGGCGTTGGACAACTTGCCGGAGTCGAGTGTTTTCGCCTTGAGTGCGCTCAGGGAGCGATCGATAAGACCCTGGGTGCCCTGCAGCACATCCGCTGCCTGATCGAGTAATTGGCCGCCTGTCGGAGAGACGTCAGTCATGGTGCTTCCTGCCTTTTTTGATGATCGGGATGGTGGCAAGGGTCCACCGGGGTGAGATAGTACCCGGCCCCCTCGCAGGAATGAGGGCGGTATTTTAGCCCCCGGGGCGGGGGCATACAACCACGATGGGGCGTTGAGGCAGCCCGGGACGGAGCCCGAAAAAGCTGGCTGGAACATGGACAATCAGCTGGTTGCAGGATGGCGGGCCCCAAAATGACAAAACCCGGCGCGCTGGCCGGGTTTTGCGTTTTACCTTGAAGCAACCGTCCTTGCGGGCGGCTGTGGTGTTGCTTACCAGTTGAAGCCCACACCGATGTTGTACAGGTACAGACCATCATTTGACCCGTTCTCAAAGCTGTCAGTGCTGTCGAACAACCATGAGTACTCGACGCCGAAGTTGATGTAGGTCTTCTTCAGTACATACAGCTTCATGCCCAGTTCGATACCGGCGGCGCCGGTGTCGTCAACGACATCATCTTCACCGTAGATGTAGCCCAGGTTTGCGCCCAGGTAGGGGCGGTAGTTGCCGTCCAGGAAGTTGTACATGATGAAACCGCGGGTTGCACCTGCCCAGCTATTGCCGCCCTGGTCCTGGTCCACGCCGTTTATGCTCTGGCGCAGGCCGGTCTGCCATTTGTCGGTCAGAAAGTAACCCAGTTCGCCGGAAACGCCGTACGCGGTATTGTCGAAATCATTGTCACTGCTACCGCTACCTGAAACGGTAAATGAGCGGTCTCCTTTGACCGGGCCATCGCCGGGAGCTGCGAAGCTCACCAACGGGGCGGCCAGCAGGGCGGATGTAACCAATGCCAGAGTCTTTTTCATTTGCGTACCTCCAAAAAAAATAATTCCAACAGGCTTGTGTGCCCTGTCAGTGGTGCGCATCTTGAAGCATGTGTAGCTCGAAAAATAGTAAATATTCAGCTTTGGGAGTGTGATTTTCACACAGCATATTTAGCTGATTCAGGTGATCCAGATCAACAATTGACGCGGGCAGATCCAGTGCGCCGGTTGCTCAGGGACCCTGCGGCTTCGTCCCGCCGTAACCGAGCCGGAGTTGCCTCTGCGGTGTCGATTTCTGTATGCTGGCCACCCCCGGAATTGCTCAACCTGAAACGGCTACATCTGCCGTATGGAGCCCCAACATGACTATCCGACCACGCCGCTCGCTGCTGTATATGCCCGGTTCCAATCCGCGGGCCCTCGATAAGGCCAGAACCCTGCCGGCCGACGGCCTGATACTCGATCTTGAGGATGCCGTGGCTCCCGACGCCAAGGCCCTGGCCCGGGAGCAGATCATCGCGGCGCTGGCCGGGGGCGGCTACGGTCACCGGGAGCTGCTGGTTCGCATCAACGCCCTGTCTACCGAGTGGGGGGCGGAGGATGTCCGCGCTATCTCCGCTGCAGCGGCCCCCCCTGACGCAGTGCTGATTCCCAAGGTGTCCACGGCCGAGGATGTAAAGGAAGCAATCTCTGCCTTTGAGTCGGCGGGGTGCCCCGCCTCGGTCGACTTCTGGATCATGATCGAAACCCCGCTTTGCATCCTTAACATTGCGGAGGTCACCGCAGCCCATCCGCGGTTGAAGGGTGTCGTGATGGGAACCTCCGACCTGTCCAAGGACACCCGGGTGCGCCATACGCCCGATCGGCTGGGTTTTATGGCGGCTCTCAATCTCAGTGTTTATGCCGCCCGGGCCCACGGCCTGGAGGTTATCGACGGTGTGCACCTCGACCTGGATGATGACACCGGACTGGCGGCCTCCTGTGTGCAGGGCCGGGAACTGGGTTTTGATGGCAAGAGCCTGATCCACCCCAAGCAGATCGCCGCGGCCAATGCGGCATTTGCGCCGGATGAAGCCGAGCTGAACCAGGCCAGGGCCATTATAGACTGCTTTGAGCAGGCACAGGCTGAAGGTAAGGGAGTGGTTGTGCTCAATGGCAGACTGGTGGAAAACCTGCATGTCGAGGAAGCGCAGCGCCTGCTGGAACTGGGGGAGGCCATCGCCAGCATCAGCTAGCGCGGTAACTTGTTACCAGGCCCACCCGGCCATCAGGGCCGGGTGAATACCCTGCCCGGTTTCCGCCCAAACCTTGATCCAGTCGCTTCACCTGCGCCGCTGTGCGCGGTAGTGTTCAAGGTTTGAATGTAACCGGGAGGCCCCATGGAAAAGCTGAGTTCGCAGGACGCGGGTTTTCTCAAGATAGAATCCGCGCACTGCCCGTTTCACGTTGCCGGACTGATGATCCTGAAATTACCCGCGAACGCGTCGCGCGACTACGTGCGACAACTGGCGCGCAAATGCGGTCGGCTCAATGAAATCTGGCCGCTGTTCAACAAGAAACTGCAGGACCCGGTCGATCTCTCGGCCGCTGCCTGGATCCCCGCCGATGACTATTGCCCGGAGCAGCATGTGCTGCACTACGCACTGCCTGGTCCCGGCCGCATGGATGACCTGCTGCGTCTCGTAACCCGGGCCCACGAGCGCTCGCTGGACCGTTCGCGCCCGCTGTGGGAGATGCACGTTATCGAGGGCCTCAGCGGCGGCCGCTTTGCCCTGTACTGCAAGGTCCATCACGCGCTGATAGATGGCGTGGGCGCGATGAAAATGATGCAGTCGTTCTTCAGCTCCTCGCCAAACGAAAAAATCGATTTCAACCGACTCCATCCCGCACCAGAAAAGCATGACGGGCATCATTCGCTGTTCCAGACACTCGGGGACATGAGCCGGAGTTTGCAGAAGCAGTACAAGGCCCTGCCCGAACTGTCCCGCCTGCTGGCGCACATGGGGGCCGACGCACTGCTGGGCAAACAGGATGTGATGCGCCTGCCATTTACCGCCCCGCGCTCGATTTTCAACACCCAGCTGGATTCCAGCCGGGCGATCATGGTCTGTGACCTGTCCCTGAGCGGTGTCCGCAAAATCGCCCGCCAGGCCGGAGGCTCGATCAACGACGTCCTGTTGGCCGTGTGTGGTGGCGCGTTGCGCCGCTACCTGCTGGAACAGCAAGCGCTGCCCAGGCCCTCCCTGATAGCAGGTATGCCGGTCTCCCTGAAGGGCGCGGGAGACGGGGACGGCAACAAACTCAGCTACATCATGGGCCCGTTCTTTACCAATGAGAGCGATGACTGGCGGCGGCTGCAGCGGGTGATTAAAGTGACGCGTGGCGCCAAGGCGGAACTGGGGAAGGTATCGACGACCGCGGCGGAGGACTATTACGCGCTGCTGATGGCCCCGACAATACTGCTGACGCTCGCCGGCCAGGCCACATTGGTGCGGCCCGCCATCAACGCCATATTTTCAAACGTACCCGGGTCGCGGGACAAACTGTATATCGAGGGTGCTGAACTGCAGCAGTTGTTCCCGCTGTCTATCGTCACCGATGCGATGGGCCTCAATATCACCGTGGTGAGCCATGCCGGCAGGCTCTGCTTTGCGATCGTCAGTTGTCCTACCGAGCAGCCGGGAATCCAGGGGCTGGGCAAGTTGCTGAAGGAAAGCTACCGGAACCTGCAGGCCGCCGCGCGCAACGCCTGAGCGCTGCCGCGCAAAACCTGCCTCAACTCCCGGCTGCCGGATCCGCCGTCAGCCAGCGTATGCTGGCCCGGGCAGTTCCAGGCGCGAGGATCTGCGCCACTGGCGGTATCACAAAGTCCAGCGCGTCATCCGTCTGCCAAGGCGGGTTTACGAACGCCATGCCGGAGCCGTACATGCCACCTTCTGCAGCCGGTTCGGCTACGGTTAGTTCACTGAGCAGAATATTGCCCAGCCCCGACCGATTCAGTTCTGCCAGAAGATCCAGGTGTCTCGATGCGGGCAGCAGCGGGTACCAGATGGCGTAGATGGCGTTAGCCCAGCGGCGATGCGCGCCAGCGGTCAGCGCGGCGACGCGCCTGTACTCGTCCTTCACCTCGTAACTCGGGTCCAGCAACACCAGTCCGCGCCGGATGGGCGGTGGCACCAGAGCGACCAGACCTTCATAGCAGTCCCTTGCATGTACGCTGAAGCGCGGATCACTGCCGAGATTTTTCTTCAGCGTTCGCTGTGCCTGCGGGTGCAGTTCGAATAAGAGCGCCTTGTCCTGTGTCCGCAGCCACTGCCGGGCGAGTGCCGGTGAGCCGGGGTAATGGCGCAACTCACCGTCCTTGTTCAGGGCCGCCACTGCCTGGAGATAGGCCGCCAGCGCCGGTGAATCGGCGTCTTGCCCGTGTTGCCACAGTTTGCCGATGCCCCCTGCGAACTCGCCGGTCCTGCGCGCCTGGGTGCTGCCCAGGTCGTAGCTGCCGGCCCCGGCATGGCAGTCGATATAGGAAAACGGCTTGTCCTTTTTCAGCAGGGACTGGAACAGTATGCGCAGGCACAGGTGCTTGTGGACATCGGCAAAATTGCCGGCGTGATACTCGTGCTGGTAGCTCAACATGTGGAGAGGCTGCGCATACTTTGTGCGGCAGGTGGACAGGTCACTTGAAATCCTGCCGGTAAATGGCGCAACTGGCCAGGCGGCGTTCGATTTCACGGTTGACCAGTGCGTAGGCAGCGCTGTCGAGGTCCTCGTAGCGGGCCCTGAATTCGAGCTCCATCAGGCCTTCCGGCAGAGCGTCGAAGCCTGGCATATAGTCGGCCTCCTGCGTTCGATTTCCCATGTGTTGCTGCAGCTCACGCGCTCTGGGGCCCAGTGCCACTTCCGCCAGGGATACGCCGGCGCGGTCTGCCAGCAGGTCTGCAAAACTGAAGCCGGAGCCCCCCCGGGAATCATCCACTTCCTTGAATACGCCGATATTGTCCGCCAGGGCACTGCCGCCGGCGGCGGTTATGGCCGCTGAGACACTGAAGTGCTTGGCCAGATCGTTGCGACCCCCAAGGGTCAGATTGACGGGCCTGGGACGCGGCAACCCCGCGATGGCCTCTGAGCCCACGAGATATTCGATTGAGTTGCCGCTGACCGTCACTCCCAACGCCAGCAACAGGGCGCGGTTTTCCGCCGCCGGGTCGTTACCGGCGCCGCTGCGGCGCTGCGCCAGCGCGAACAGAGGTTGCAGCAGGCGATCCAGCGATACCGCGCGGCTTTGTTGGGTGAGTGACTGCCGGGAGATTTCGCTGTAATACGCGACAATCCGCTCGCGATCCAGTGTCGGCAGTAACAGCTCGCGCCCTGTCGAGTGCAGGCGCCTGGCCAGGCCGGACTGCCACTGATAGACAATTTGTAATGCCCCGGGCTGCAAGGTGACTTCTTTAACCGCCGCCAATGTATCGCGGTACTCTGCCGAACGCCTGCTGAGGTAGTGGTCGGCGAGCGCGATCACAGGCGCGAGTAGCCAGCCGGGAAGCCCGGTATCCCCGAACCTGAGTCGCTCCAGGGCCAGATGTGAGCCGTTTTGTCCCAACCCCGCCGACAGGTTCAGGAACTGCCCTAGCGGGTTGTCCGGCAGCGCGAGGCTGTAATCCAGCTCCATCCTGCCCTGTCCCAGTCCTACCCTCAGCGCCTGACGCTCAGCATATGGAACCGCCCAGTTCAGCAGAAGATTGATATCGCTGCCACTGATCTCCAGGCGTCGGGTCTCACCATCGTGGAGGCTCCTCGGGTCGTGCTGCTGCAACAGTTCCTTGATCCGGCCAAGGTCATCCTGGCGAAGACTGCCCTGCTGCGGAACCAGGGGTTCCGTCTGGATAGCCGACAGCAGCAACCACGCCGGCAGCCCCAGGAATAACGCCGGCACCAGCAGTAGTGACAGCCTCAACAGCAGTTTCAAGGAGTGCTATCCCCTGTCAGCTTGAACTGGTTGCGGGATGCCCGGTCGCCGGCTGCGGCCCTGGGTCCCGTCTGGCTCAAACGCTTCGACCTGTCTCTGGCGGATGGCGTTAAGGACAGCCACTTCAGTGTTCGGGTTCCTCATAGATGACGTAAATCTTCCTGGTGTGCTCCAGCACTTCCCATTCTCCCTCAAAACCGGCGGGCACGCAGACATGATCGCCGGCCACCAGAACCATTTCGTTACCCTCAAGGTCCCGGATAATGGATTTGCCCGACAGAATATGGAAATACTCATCTTCAGTGTATTTGACTTTCCAGCAGCCGGGTTCCGCGCCCCATTCACCGGCAAAAAAACGATTCCCGGCTTCGAAGTGCAGGGTGTTGCTCTGCTCCGGGTGACCTTTTACAAGGCGCTCCGCAGGTGTGGGGTAGCGCTCCTGGGTGGCGTTACTGGTGGCAAAGTTGACGAGGTCGGCAACGGATTTTGTCATGGCATGTTCCTGGTTATCCGGGTGAGATGGCAGCGTATTGCCATGGCAAGCTGTTGGCAATTGTAGAATAATGCAGACAGCTGCATTATTCAGAAAACAGAACAGGTGAAGCCCCGGCACCTCGGCAGCGCGCGGTATGGGGTGCAGAACCTTGCGAGTCGAAAGAGCTTGTTTCAGGTCAATGTATTCGGACGCCCATCCGAGCATAATTGCACGGTTGGCAGCAGGAGACATCGGCACGCCAGGATGTTTCAATAGTATGCAGTTCCTTAACGCGAACAATGACGGAGATAGACAATGGCTAAAGCTAAGAAGAAAACAGTGGCAAAGGCGAAGGCATCGGTAAAGAAAAAACTGAGTGGCCTCGATCTGGGCAAATATCTGGATGAAGTTAAAATTGGCAGCTATAAGCTGGATGATGTGCTCGAAGGCACCAGCAAGAACGTACAGGCGATCGCGGACGCTAACCGCGCGATCGTCGATGGCTATATCGATATAGCCAAGCGTCAGTACGACATGCTCAAGGACCTTCTCGATGACCTCAGAAAGGTGAGCGGAGATCGTTCCGACATCGTCAAGGAACTCAAGAAGGTGGTTGAGCAGGCTCGCAAGGACGTACAGGTTCTGCAGAAAATGGCCAGCAAGACCAATGCGGCGGCCCAGAAAATCGTCAAGAAGCGTTCAGAGGCAAACCTGAAGGCTTGGAAGAAACTGGTGGCGGATACCCGCAAGGCACTTTCCGGCAAGGGTACCCCGGCCAAGAAGAAAGCTGCGGCCAAGAAAAAGACCGCTGCCAAGAAAAAAGCCGCCACCAAGAAAAAGGCCGCTGCCAGGAAAAAACCGGCCGCCAAGAAAAAGACGGCCGCGCGCAGGAAAGCAGCTCCCAAAACCAAGGCCGCGGCAAGCTCTTAGGCTATCGGCGCTTAACAGAGCTCGATACCTTCCCCTCCTTACACCGCCGCTCCGGTCCTTATTGGACCGGAGCGCCGGATTTTCAGTTAACCCCCCCTGAATGTGTTTACTTTGACCTGACGCAAGGACATCAGCCGCCTGTGCGTTCACCATATGCCACCTCTATCCAACTGAACATTATTGTCGGGAGTTGATTTATGGCGTCCGCTCATTCACCGCAGTCAGATTCCACCCCATTACGCATCGTCAGCAAGCTCAGTGACGCCTTTGACCGGCTGGAGGAGCGAATTCGCGAGCGCGCGTACCAGATATTCAAAACCCGAGGCGACGAGGACAGGGATTCGGTGGCGGATTGGCTGGAAGCCCAGTTGGAGGTGCTGGCGCCAGTGGAGCTGGTCCTGAAGGAGCAAAAGAAAAATATTGTGGTGGAGGGCAACCTGAAGGGGTTTACGCCGGAGGAGATTGAAGTAGAGGTGGGAGCGCGGGACCTCCGGGTCTTCGGTTCGCACGCAGCGTCGAAATCCTGCAAAAAATCCGGGTCGACGACGGAAACGTTCTCCGAAACAAGGCATTTTTTCCAGGCCATGCCACTGCCCTGCGAGGTGGATGCCGACAAGACCAAGGCGAAACTCCTGAAAAACGGCAAGCTGGTCGTCACACTGCCCAGGAAAGCCTGATTGATCCCGGCCCTGACTACGGCACAAACGCTAACTCAGTCCGGCACAGCCAGTTTGGCCAGTTCCTCGGCCCGTGACAGGTCAGGTACGTCGAGAAAGTCTGCCTGCGCATAGCTGGGATCGGGATAGGTGTAAAACCCCTCGCCGCTCTGCGCTCCGAGTTTGCCCTGGTCGAGGAAGTGCTCCTTGATATAGCGGGCATTTTTTAGCGTTTGTTCGTCCCCGTTCAATTCTCCCCAGTGGCTTGAGATATTGTAGGCGGTGGTCATTCCCACTATGTCCAGCAGGCCGCAGGGCCCCACCTTGCAACCGCGATTGGCGATCATGAAGGTTCGGTCAACCGTCTCGGCGGTGGCTACCCCGTTGACGATCAGGGTCAGGGCCGCGTTGGCCAGGGGTACGAACAGGGTGTTCAGCACGTAACCGTTCTGTTCCTTTTTGATAGGGATCGGCACCATCCCTATTTCAATGGCAAAACGGGTGATGGCGGCCAGGGTTGCTTCCGCGGTACCCGGATGCGACATGATCTCACCGACGTTGCTGGCCCAGATATGGTTCGCGAAGTGCAGCGCACAGTATTTTTCGGGGCGGCCGGTTGCCTCGGCAAACTGGCTGGGGAGCAAGGTCGATGAATTGGTGGCGATCAGGGTGCGCTCTGGCAGGTATCCTGCCATCTCCCGGTATAGCGCAGTTTTGACATCGGGAATTTCCGGAACCGCCTCGATCACCAGGTCGGCGTCGGCCACAGCCGTGGCGAGATCGGTGGTGAAGGACAGACGTTCGCGGGTGGCGGCAATCATGTCCTCGCTGGCACCCAGGCTCTGTCGATAGATATCAGCGTACTGCTGCTGTGCGCTTCGGCATTGCTCCAACCCCGCCTCGTACAGGTCGTAGACGATAACGGATTTGCCCTTGAAAGCACTTTGCCAGGCTATCTGGCCTCCCAGTACGCCTGCACCGAGAACAGAGAGATTGTTTAGTTGATCTTGCGCCATCGGAGATCGCCTCCAGTTCGATTCGAAGCTGTATTGCCGCCCCGCCAGGGCCACCTCAACCGCAGGGCCGTCGCTGGTGACAGGGAATACCGCCATGCCATTGTTTTGACCCCGTAGCCGGTAGACGCACAGTCACCGGCCATCCCATCCATCGCGGCGCAACAGCCTCGGCTATTCTGACCGCATTTGCAACCCGTGCAGAGAACAGCCGGTGCCCGCCGTTCAATGGCCAGGTCCTGCAGGTTGCCGTAACGGTTTCACCTCGCTAGCAGCTTCTCCAACCAGCACCTGTGTCTGGTCAACGAGTGGTCGCTCATGTCACGGAGTCGCGATATCCAAAGTTACTGCCGCCGGATGGTAAATAAATAGTCCTGGCTCGTTTATAGTGACTCTTGTTTCATTGGGCCAGTGCGTAACAGCCTATGCCCGCAACCCGGGGCGTGCGGTTTGGTTGGCCCGGCTCGCGGCGTCGCAAAACGGCAGCAAAGCCTGGTGGCACTATGAGCGGTATTGAGCTTAGATGAATTTGAGGATTGTCGCGGAGTAACCCATGGACACAACAACCGAAAAGCATATCTGCCAGGTGGCCTTCACCGCGCTCAACGCGCCGGCACTCAGGGAGTGGTACGCAACTGTATTCGGCCTGGTCAAGTCGGGCAAAATGCTCTTTTTTCCACCGGCCACCTCCAGGGTGCAGGGAATCCCCGGTGCCTGGGAAAAATGCAGTTGGCTGATCGACCAGCAGGACTACTTCCAGCTTGAATTCTTCCAGTTCTGGAAACCCCGTGGCCAGCTGAAGTCCGCCGACTGGCGCCCGAGTGATTTTGGCTACAACATGGTGGGTATCGCCGTAAACGATTTCGACCAGGTACTGCGCAATGTCGGCGCCTTTTCCGCAGTGCCGCGACCGCGGATCGTCGGTGAGGCCGGCCAGCGCCGGGCCTGTGTCGCAGACCCCGAGGGCAACTGGGTTGAAATTCTCGAGAGGGATCCCCTGACCCTGGTCGAGGGCGCCGATGCCAGCGTCCCGCGGCCCGAGGTGCCTGCCGTGGTCAGGACCGTGCGGGTCTCGGTGCCCAGCCTCGAGGATGCGCGTGATACCTTCGTCGACGCCATGGGGCTGGTCGTGATGGACGGGTTCCAGCTGCATACCCCCGGGGACGAAAAACTGTGGGGCCTGCCCCGGGCGAAGTCCCGCTCCCTGGTCCTGCGCGGCGCCAATTTCCTGGTGGAGCTGGTGGAGTACAAATCCCCCGAGCCCAGGCCCTGGCCCGCGGGCTACACACTCGCCGACCAGGGGATCATGAATATCGCCCTGGGCTACCGCGGCCCACAGGACTACGCCCGTGCTTTCGGGCAGGCCACTCGACGGGGTATGCGACCCAACGGCAAGGTACTCGATGCGGGCATTTTCCAGGTGATGTATGTGAACGACAGGCATGGCTTCAGTGTTGAAATGTTGCATGCGCGCAGGCGTTTGTGGTCACTGACCGGATTCAATGCCGCCGAAGGCTATATGGATAAAGAAATCGAGATCAACGCCCCGGCCGCAACCGTGTGGCAGAAACTCACTGACCACACCGCCATGGGCAGCTGGAGTATGTTCAGTGGCAGGGTGTTGCGCGCCGGCCGGGACGCGCCCGACGGGACCGGCTGCCTGCGGGAGCTGTCCGCCCCCGGTGTGCGCATAACGGAGGAAGTCACCCACTGGGACGAGGGCCGTCACTACAGCTACAAGTTGCGTTCCGGCGCGCCCTTTCGCGCTCACCAGGGCGACGTGTTCCTGAGCGAGAACGAGGGTCGCACGCGGGTGCGCTGGGCGATACGCTTCGACTCGTGGATTCCTTTCAGCAACAGGATCACCGCCTGGTTGCTTGGACTGGTATTCGGGCAGGCGCTGGGAAAACTGAAGCGCCAGCTGGAGGCCTATCAGCCTCGTTAGGGGCCCCGAAGTGGAGTCAGGTGACCAGCTTGAAGCAGGGAATATAGTTGCTGGAGTCCAGTTTCATCCGGCCCTGCTCCACGAAAGCGCTGAGCAGGTCGCCAAGACTCGCCACCACGTCGGCGTCGCCGTGCAGTTGGTAGGGGCCGTGTTCCTCCACGGCGCGCACACCGAATTCCTTGATATTACCCGAGACTATGCCGGAGAAGGCGCGCCGCAGTTCCGCCGCCAGCTCGTGAACCGGTTGTCGCCGGTGGAGTTGTAGCGCCGCCATATTTGCATGGGTGGGGTGGAACGGCTGCTGCAAGTCGTCCGGAATCACCAGCCCCCAGTTGTAGCTGAAAGACTCCTGCTGTTCGATGCGGTATTCGCGGACCTTTTTGATGCGTTTTTTCAAGGCTTTAGCCACCGCCGCAGAGTCGCCGCAGATAATGTCATAGTGTTTGGCTACTTCGTCCCCGAGGGTGCTTCGCAAGAAGGCGTCGATCTGCTCGAAATAGGCGGCGCTGGATGCGGGCGCCGCGAGCACCACCGGCAGGGGGAGTTCGGCGTTGGCCGGGTGCATTTTTACCCCCAGCAGGTAGAACAGTTCTTCCGCGGTGCCAGCACCTCCCGGAAATACCACTACCGCGTGGGCCAGGCGCAGGAAGGCCTCCAGCCGTTTTTCGATATCGGGCAGGATGACCAGTTCGTTCACCAGTGGGTTGGGTGACTCCGCGGCGATAATGCCCGGTTCGGAAATGCCGACAAAACGGCTGCTGTGGTTCAGCTGCTTGGCGTGGCCGATGGTGGCGCCTTTCATCGGGCCTTTCATGGCGCCGGCGCCGCAGCCGGTGGCGATGTCGAAACCGCGCAGGCCCAGCTGGTACCCCACCTCCTTGGAAAAATC
>Ga0210341_1651709_pt1 | contig 13089 bp, 13 predicted proteins | sample S425metaT_FD_159703 | JGI IMG/M metagenome (GOLD analysis project Ga0210341, IMG submission 159703) | Metatranscriptome of estuarine sediment microbial communities from the Columbia River estuary, Washington, United States - S.425... | ecosystem: Environmental > Aquatic > Marine > Intertidal... | reverse complement strand
GTGGCGGTGCCGGATGCGGTGGCCCAACGCCTGGGCTTGCAACGTGGGCGGGCTTTTCGCACCCAGACCGCAAACGGCACAGGCACCAGCTACGCTGCCAGGCTCGATAGCGTAAGCGTAGGAGGTATCGAGCTACAGGATGTGCGGGCGGGCATCACTCCCGGGCTGCAGAGCGACCAGATTTTGCTCGGTATGTCATTCCTGAAACACATAGAGTTCACCCAGCGCGGTGACACACTGACTCTGCGCCAATACCTGTAGCCAACAGGACATAAAGGGGGACAGACCACGTTTATCAGGCTCTGGGATTTAGTTTTTGCAAAAAAAGTGGTCTGTCCCCGATTGTTTTATGTAAAAAAAGTGGTCTGTCCCCGATTGTTTTACTTGTCCTTGTTACCGCCGCCGGAGCCTTTGCCTGCGCCCATCGACTGGCCGGCCTGCCCCTTATCCATATCCATACCCATACCGGTGCCCATACCCTGTCCATGGCCTTGCCCCATGCTCTGCCCGGCCCCACTGCCCTGTCCTTCACGGTTAGCGGGCATATCGTCAGGCAGGGTCTTGCCCTGCGCAGTGGCGCGCTGCTTCATCTGCTCGTGATGCCGGGCTCGAAAGTCTGCGCGTTCCTGTTCCGTATTCAGTTGCCGCATCTGGTTCTGGTACTCATTGCGCTCCTGCTGGGTCATGAGGCTGGAACCGTATACGCGATCCTGGGACTGAACTTGCCCCATGGTTTGCGCCTGTTCCGCTGTTTCCTGCTGGACGCGGCTGGTCTCCTGCGCGTTCAGCGGTTGAGCTAACACGAAAAGTGCCACTGCCGCGCTGCTTAAACTGGCTAATTTCATCATGTCTATCGTACTCCTGAGTTAAGTTGGGTGTTCATCGGCAGGCTATTGGGCTTGTTATCAGGTGCGCCTTTTTCGCGTCTTTTACCTCTTGCTTGACCTCAGCTAACTTTGTCTTTGCCTGGTCGACATTCATTTTGGTCTCGCTCGTTACTTTGTGTTTTGCGTCTACTTATAGCAGACGCGAATCACGTTCGGCCGCTGGCGGGTTAACGATTGATTCTGGAAATTTTGGTCCCCTCAATGCTAACCCCAGCCATCAATCCTTGCTGACTGAAGATAAAGGCATAGGCATCATCCTTCAGCGAAGTTGTCGAAAGGTTCTTAGCCACCCCTTCATCAACGACGACAACGGTCGGACCTACGCCGATTTTCCAACCCTTTGTCTCTCTAATATATTGAACGGCCTTATCGGTCATCAGAAACACCGCGTATCAGTAGGACTGGGCACCTGCCTGCAGGCCCCAGGACCCGGTAACCGTGTTGTAATAGTCGACAACTTTTGAGCCCTCGATCAACTCACCCTCTCCACAGCTGCCGCCGAATACGAGGCCAGCCTTGACGATATTCGGGAACACCAGCACGGCCTTGACCAGTTACATGGACAGTCTGGATGCGCTTGAAGTATTGATCGCTTTAGCACGGGCAGTCTGTACTGAAACGCACATAGCGCGATATTCAGGGTTAATTGTTGATCTGGGTTCAACCAGGATTACATTGAAACGTGGCCGTCCTCGTACCGTTGGCGTTAACCACGATGCTGGAAGAGTGGGTCGTCGATCCGCTGCTCAGGCAGTAGAGGTAAACTTTTAGTGAAATATCGAGGAGTTCCTGATCGCTTCGATAGGTATACGTAAAATCCGGATTGATCTGCGTTGCGGGCGACCCGCTGCCGGCACGCACTCGAATCTGACGACAATATCACTGGCATCATCCTGGCTAAGACCCAGCGGTCGCGGTGCGAGCAGACGCTGGCTGCAAAATGTTGCGGCAAGTTGATTGGTCTGGATCAGCTCGTCATCACTTCGATATTTGTAGGTGACGCCGGCTTTTTTGCCTGCACTTGCCCTGGCGAGGACGAGCCAATCGGAGAGCAGGCGGCAATCATCAGCGTGGCGATTGCAGCTGCTGGCCGTCCAGGACCAGACATTGGGAGAGGAATACTTCTGGTTTCTATGGAACAGCAGAATTTCAAAGAAAGGCCGTTCTGCTAAGTGCGTTACCGCGCAGACAAGGACTACATTTCTCTGCAGTCTGGGAAGATCCATTTTCCGGCAGGCCATTCGCGTAATACATCTGGATTGAACTGGCGGCTTTGTCTAAATGGTTTACGGTGTTTTCAGACAATCAGGGAGATCACTTGCCAACGACCAAACCCGTCATAAAAGGCAACCAACTGCTTGTGGCACTTCCTAGCAGGGATCGTGGGCGCGTTCTTGCGGGCTGCGAGCTTGTCGAACTGAAGTTTGCGCAGATCCTGAGCGAGCCCGGCGAGCGCATTCAACAGGTCTACTTTCCTATGGAAAGCTTCATTTCTCTGACCAAGCCATTGAGTGATTCATCCAGTCTGGAAGTGGGGCTGGTCGGAGACGAGGGTATGCACGGTATCGCCCTGATACTTGGGGTAGGTATATCGCCACTGCACGCCGTTGTTCAAGGCGAAGGTTCGGCCCTGCGCATTAATGCGACAACATTTCGCCGTGAGCTTGCACAAAGCCCTTCACTTCAACGAATACTGAAGCGTTACTTTTATGTACTGTTTTGCCAAATCGCCCAAACCGCAGCCTGTACACGTTATCACGTGGTAGAGGCTCGTCTTGCACGTTGGCTCCTTATGACACAGGACCGTGCGCATTCAAACACGTTCTACGTCACCCAGGTATTTCTTGCTTACATGCTGGGCGTACGTCGAGTCGGCGTCACCAGGGCGGCCACGGCACTTCAGAATCGCAAGCTGATTAGCTACACACGGGGCAATATCAGGATTCTGGACCGAAGTGGTCTGGAGGCTACTGCCTGCGAATGTTACGCCGCCGACAAGGCAAGCTACGCCACCATAATGGATCCGGTTTCTGTAGATCTCAGCTAATGGTGGCGAAAAGGAACGCCTGCAGGCCAGTGGCGTGTGACAGCCAATTACTGTTGATTATGTACGCTAGCAGACAGACCGCCAGCAAGATTCAACGTAACCTTCTGTAGTCATCGGAGCTGTCATAAGCCTCGCCAGGTTTGGAGTTCATGCCAAAGAGTCGTTTTTGCATCGCACCACAGGCAGATGCCCCACTTCGCCTACCTCTTATTAAGGAACGATTATGAACAACTTCACCACATTTTCCACCATGCATAGATACGTTATCAGAGCGTTTGCCGCGGTCATCCTGCTCGGCCTGGGTGGCTGTTCGGAAATGTCGACGCAGGACAAGAATACAGCTATCGGTGCTGGTGCCGGGGCCGTCGGCGGCGCCGTTCTTACAGGCGGTAGCGCAATCGGAACCATCGGCGGTGCAGCCGTGGGCGGTATCATTGGCCATGAGGTCGACAAGTGAAAAGGACTCGGCTCGCGATGGCCCGTTTCAGCCAGCCGGCCAAGTCGCAGCGCGTCACGAGGCATTTACAGGACACAGGGATGATCAGGACCGAAAAACCTGATTCAGATTAGAACGATCACAAGGAGATATACATCATGAAACTGACCAGAATGCTTTCCACTGCCTTGATTATGAGCACGTTACTCGTCGCACTGCCCGGCTGTGAGAAGCAAGGCCCGGCAGAAAAAGCCGGCGAAAGTATCGATAAGGCGACAGACACTCTTGGAGAAAAAGTTGAAGATGCTGGAGAAGCCATCCAGGACGCGGCAGACGGCGACAAATAGTAAAGAAGACCATTGAGGAGAAATAAGCATGCTTGAAACAATTGTAATTGTCTTACTGGTCTTATGGCTACTCGGCCTGGTGTCGTCCTATACCATGGGCGGGTTAATCCATCTGCTACTGGTTGTCGCGCTGGTCGTTATCGCTATACGTGTCCTGCAAGGTAGAGGCGTGTAATACCACAGCAAGACGCGCCAGGTGGCGTCGGGATTAGCGACCGACGCTCACCCTCTGTTACACGCCCTTCGATAACTCCTGCGCTATGCTGTGACGAAATGACTCGAGGCTGAATTCGCGCAGGGCCTCTTCGAGCCGCGATTTGCCAGAAACACGATCAGAAGCACTAAAACAACCAATACCAGAACACCAGCCATATCATTCTTCTTTCAAGTGTTACTTCAACGTCCGCCTGCTGCCAGCAGGCATATGTGGCGAAAGCCCTATATTTTGCCCGTCAGAAATAGAATAAGCAGTATTACCAACACCAGCCCAAGACCTCCGCTGGGGCCGTAACCCCATCGTCGACTGTGAGGCCAAACCGGCACAACACCGACCAGCATCAAGACGAGTATGATTAGTAGAATGGTTCCTAATGACATTTCCTATCTCCTGAAAATATACCATAGATGGGCTAATTTTTTACCGAAGTCCACGGTTCTTGAAATTGCTGCGGACTATTCGCCCTTTTGCTCCGGAGCCGACACTGAACCTTTGACAGGCTTTGCTCGTCTATATGAATCCTGTCTAATCGGGTTAGCTTCATTGCCCTGAAACGGCAGGTCCATAGTATTCAGGTCCAGTTGACACCGAAATTAGTGCCGACCAGACCTGTTTACAAACCGATCAATTCATGCAACCGGCAATTATTTGCCTAGCATGAAAATATCTATGGACGAGACGATATCCCTAGAACTGGGACTTGAAGTAGTTGTAGGAATGTTTCAATGCATCGCCTATCTTGTCCACTTCCGCTACCATATTCTCCCAGGCATCCTCGCCGGCATTCTTCAGTTCATCCAGCTTGGCACTCGCCCGGCTTGACTGTGCGCGAAGATCAGCCATTTCCTGTTCGTATTTTGCCTGCATGTCTTTCTTGGCACTCTTGGATTTGGCTGCCAGTATATCGAGCTGTGCGTTCAAATCGTCGAGTTGTGACTTCATCTTCGCAACGTATTCGTCTCTCTTTGTCATAAAATTTTTCCTCTAGTTTATAGGTGGACAGGGGCACGAAACCACACTTCGGCCCTACCTGGTATCACCAGTATCGATACATTGTGGCCGCTTGTCTGTTCGCTATCATACATAGGCGGTGCTAACCCGACAGGGCGCACGCCTACCGTAGAAAATTATGGTCTCTTATTCCTGAACTTCAAATGCACTGAGAACCATCGCGGTTGCGATATTGACAGAGAGCAGACTCTCGTCGATCTGAACGATTCATTTCCTGTTAATCGCTTGCCTGTACCTGCCCCGGTTGTCCACGTCTGTACGCTACTGTACACAGGGGCTGCTTACCCAGCCGTCGCAAACCGCGGTGTGTAATTGGCATCTTCATGCGGATCAGCAACTGTGTCACCGGCTACTGATGAGCCTCAGCCGACTCTCTGGCCGCTAATGACTTTGCAAATCACCATGATGATTGTGATCACAACCAGGGCGTGGATCAATCCTCCTCCAGTGAATGCGGTCACCAAACCAGGAACCCAAAGAACTGACAAACCTACAGCGATAGTATCCAAAATGGTCTGTCTTCCTCAGATCGACCGGTCGATCGCGACTTCCGTGGATTCTAAACTGGTCACGCCAGTCAAATACTACCCACCCTACAACTTCACTTCTGTTCGCTGCCGGACAGACGATAAACACTACGGTTCCTCGACTCTGCCCCCTCTCTTGTGGCTTAACGACCAGCTGTCCGCTCGGCCTTTAGCTCGAGAGACGGCCTATCAAACGACGTTTTGCAGGAATGTAAAATACACCAATGTAACCGCGAGGCCTTAGCGCGATTTGCTCTAGCCGGAAGTGCGGCTTAAAACACCGAACAGTCAAATCTGGTATTGGATATTGACAATCCCAGTGCCTGTAAATCTTGTGAAAAGCAACTATGCTCACAGACTAAGTGCTTAAAGATGAGAATTGCCCGAAGAGAGATATATGCCCAGAAACATTTTCTACATCACAGGTGTAATCGTAGTCGTAGTGGTCGTCTTCGGACTGTTAGGAATCTATTAGGTAGGAGTAAGATTGAGGCGCTGCCCTATCTATACAGAGCAAGCTCAATCACCATACTCAATCTACGCCGCTTTTTGGCGTAGGCCCTTGTAGCTTGGGTCTCGGGCACAGCTGAATAGTAGCTACTGTGGGCCCTCGTACGGATAAAACGCTGATTTTGGTAAAGCTTTGCTTATAGACCCGAGGGTATCCAACGATTTCTTGTTTTTCGCTGTTTTAGTTTCCTGTTTCGACGGACGCCTGGATGTCAGTGAACAGGGACGTTAGCTCTCGAAACATCTGGACACTTAACTCACATATCCCGGTTGGCGAATCTGGCGTGGAAAACGCTTATGGTTACAGGCTCACTGCCTTTTGCAGGGCAGGCCTGTCGAGAAGGCGGTGCAGATAGGCTGTGGTGACAGGGAACCGCTCATCCAGCACACCGACTGCCTGGGCGGCAAGCAAAGTGAAACCCATCATGATATCGGCAGCGCTGAAGTCGTCACCGAGCAGCCAGGGACCGGGCCCGAAGTGGCTTTCCAGAAACTCCAGACCTGAGGCCGCGCGGCCCACAGCGTCGCGCAGCAGTTCAGGGTGTGATTCCGAATCGTTCCGGTACAGGGTCAGCCAGATAACGATACCGATGGGTGCGAAGGCCGTGCTCTCTGCAAAGTGCAGCCACTGAAGGTAAAGAGCGCGGTCAGGAGAGCCTGCCGTCGGGGCAAGCCGACCACTACCGTATTGTTCCAGGACGTATTCGATAATTGCACCCGACTCCCCCAGTACTATGCCATCGTCTTCGATAACTGGCAGCTTCCCCATTGGTGTTTTCTGGGCGAAGAAAGCTGTGGCTGTGGGCTCGAACTCAACCCGCTGCAGCTCGTAAGGTAAGTCCAGCTCCTCGAGCAACCAGGCTATCCGCACGGCACGGGTTCTGGGGGCAAACCAGAGTTTTATCACGGCGACACAACCGCCCGGGATTTACCCATCAGCAGCACCTGCACGTTTCCCTTTGATGCAATGCTCACTATAAACAGGTACAGGGAAAGAAACAGAATTCCGCCGAAAACGGCGACCAATCCCAACAGCAGGCCACCAGCGGAGAACTGGTGACGCCAGGACACCCAGAAGCCCGACAGCAGCAAAAAACCCATGAAGTCGAAGTTGAACTGCCCCGGCCAGGTCATGGCTCGCATATCGCCGAAAAAAACAGGCAGCAGGTTCCAACCATGGTTTGAAATAGTGATGGCAGTGTAGCCAACGATCGACACAAAAATGACAGCCAAGAAGATTCTGAAACCTGACATTTTTTCCTCCCTTGCATACCGCCAAAAAGCGGTTTGGAGTTGGCAATGGGACCCGGCCGCCGGGCAGATCCCAGCTACGCACGACACAAGGATCTACCGTTATTTCATCTAGAATCCCACGTTGCCGCTGGGCATCGGCGGATAGTCGCCGACATTCGCCCCCTTGCGCTGCACGCTATCGATAGCCTCCTCCATGATGTCCAGACCTTGCAGCAGGGTTTCGGGCGGCATATTCAGGGCCGGGTACATACGCACCTGGGCCTGGTTGTCACATATCGCCCACACACCGCGGCGCAGCATTTCATGGCGAACCGCCCGGGCCACGAAGAATTCCTCCCCCGGTTTCGACTCTCCCGCGAAGGAGACACCCATCAGCAGGCCGAGATTCCTCACCTGGGTGACGATGTCGTAGCGGCTTTCCCAGAGGGCCATCCGCTCGGCCGCGATGTCCGCAAGTTTGGCGGCGTGGGCGAGAATATTGTCGCGCTCGTAGATTTCCAGGGTTTTCAGGCAGGCCGCGCAGCCCGCGGGGGTACCGGCAAAGGTGCTGCCGGCAGTGGCCCGGGGGTTGTCCCCGAGAATATCGTCCCGGGCAGCTACACCGGCGCAGGGCTCAACGCCGCCGGACATATTCTTGCCGGCCACCAGGATATCCGGCACCACGTCATAATGCTCCACGCCCCACATCCTGGCGGTGCGGCCCAGCCCGGTCAGTACCTCGTCGGCGATCATCAGCCAGTCGTACTTATCGCAGATCCTGCGCACGCCCTGGAAGAAATCCCGGCTGGGAATCCAGTTACCCCCTTCCGCCAATCCGGGTTCTATCAGGATGGCGGCAATATTCTCTGCCGGTACCACGAACTCGGGCAGGTGGGTCTCCAGGTACCACAGGCAGTATTCGCTGTACTGGGCATGGCTCATTCCCGCGGGAATGTTTTCCGAATAGGGGAACGGCGCCTTCAGCACCCCGCCGGACCAGGCTTCCATATAGAGGTTGTTGTTGCTGTTATAGGCACTGACCATCTTGGTGCCCAGGCCCTCCCCGTGAAAGCACGAGGTGAAACTGATGATGTAGCGGCGCTTTGTGTGGCACAGGGCAAGATGGATCGCCGATTCCACCGCTTCCGTGCCCGAGACTTCAAAGCTGAAGCGCGGCAGTGCATTCCCGGGCATCAGTGCGGCGAGCTTCTCGGTGAGGGGAATCCGCAGGGGGTGCTCCCACTGAAAGCCGTAGCGCTTGTGTGCCTCGTGCACCGCCTCGATGATCTCCGGGTGACAGTTGCCCAGCGGGTTGGTGGCCCAACCGCCCTGGAAATCGATATAGCGGTTGTCATCCAGGTCCCAGACGTAATCCCCCTCGGCCCTGCCCACGATCATCTGGGCGGGGGCATCGTAACCCTTGTCGGCGCTGCGCTGTGCGGCAGCCGGATAGCGCAGGCCATTGCGCAGATGTGGCAGGCCCCGCTCCAGCAGGGCGCGGGACTTGTGGCCCGGCAGATCGTAATTCATGAGGTAAACACCACGGTTCGATTGCCGCGCACGATGACCCGGTCCTCGAGGTGGTAACGCAGGCCGCGGGACAATACCGCTTGTTCCACGTCGCGTCCCAGCCTGACCATGTCATCCTTGTCGCAGCTATGGTTAACCCGTATGACGTCCTGCTCGATAATGGGCCCTTCATCCAAATCTTCGGTGACGTAGTGACAGGTGGCCCCAATCAGTTTCACGCCACGCTCGTAGGCCCGCAGGTAGGGGTTGGCACCGATAAAGGAAGGCAGGAAACTGTGGTGGATATTGATGAGCCTGCCCGCATACTCCTGACACAGCTGGGGCGGGATGATCTGCATATAACGCGCCAGCACGATCGTCTCGGCCCGATGCCGCTCGATGATCTCCGACATCTGCCTGAAGGCGTCACTTTTGTCCTCCTTCGGCACCGGTACATGATGGAAGGGAATGCCGTGCCACTCCACCATGCTGCGCAGGTTCTCATGATTGGATATGACACAGGGGATCTGGCAGGCGAGGTCGCCGCTCTTCCAGCGATGCAGTATATCCGCGAGACAGTGGGACGCGTGGCTGGCCAGTATTACCACCCGCTGCAGCTGGCTGTTGTCGCGCAGGCTCCAGCTCATCCCGAGCTCTTCAGCCAACGGACCAAACTCGTCCCGAAATTCTTCCAGGCTCACGCTGAGTGACCTGGCACTGATCACGTTGCGCATGAAGAACCACCCCTGCGCCACATCGGTATGGTGGTTGGACTCGGTCAGTGAGCCGCCCCGGTCAGCGACAAAGCGCGACACCGCCGCGACAATGCCCACCCGGTCCGGGCAGGAAACCACCAGGGTGTAACTCGGTAATCGTTGCGCGTCGTTCATTGATAAGTGTCCTTGCCTGGAACGCGGCCAGTCGCCGCCTGCTATAAGGTGTCGCCTCGAGGTATCTGCCGGCCGGGACAGGGCGCGCGCCCCGGGCGTTTCTGCATTTGTGTTCAATTTTTTGTATGGGTATATAATGCCAGCTCGACCGCCTATTTCCAAGCCACTGCGGCACGCAAAACAGCCACACAGGTAGACTTCATGGGCAACAAGAAACCCGGTATCAGCAGCTCGATCCAGACCGAGCGCAGGCGCCTGCTTATCGACGCGACGATCAGCGCCATTTCCGAGCACGGCCTGCCAAAACTCACCCTGGCAAAGATTGCCGCTATCGCCGGGCTCAGCGCCGGCTCGGTCAACTTTCACTTCGCCAGTAAGGAAGCACTGCTGCTGGAGACCCTCACGGAACTGGCCCGGGAGTTCGAGCAGCGCATCCTCAACGCCCTCGAGTCGGCTGGCCCCAGCCCGGCGAAAAAACTGCTGGCCATGTTTGAAGCGTCGCTGGACCCGAATATCACCGAGCCGCGCAAGACCGCCGTGTGGTTTGCCTTCACCTCCGAGGCGAGGTCCCGGGCAGATTACCAGCGTATCTGCGGCGACCAGGACCAGAAGATCTTTGCCATCACCCTGCAGCTGTGCGACGAGATCATCCACCAGGGCAACAAGCAGGGGCAGATGAACCCCCGGGCCATGGCCAACGCGGTACAGGGCCTGATAGACGAAATCTGGGAGGAAATACTCTACGCCGGCGAGGGCTACGACCGGGAAAATGCCCGCTTCATGTACCTTGCCTTTCTCGCCAGCGTGTTTCCCTGGGCGTTTGAACTGCCGTGCAGCCAGGTCGATGAGGCGCAGCGCCTGGCGACTGCGGACAAGTCCCTGCAGATCCTCAGGGCGCAGCGGGAGCATCTCGAGCCGGTGGCCGCCCTGTTCGATCTCTACCGCCAGTTTTACCGGCAACAACCGGATGCCGCTCTGGCCCGGAAATTCATCGGCGACAATCTCAGAAAGGAGCGCTCGGTGGTATTCCTCGCCCTGGACAAAGCAGGCAATGCCCTGGGTTTCACCCAGCTCTACCCAGGCTGGTGTTCGGTCAGCGCCAGCCCAACCTGGGTGCTTTACGACCTCTACGTCGATGCCTCGGTGCGCCAGCGCGGCGTGGGCCGGGCGTTGATGCACGCCGCCGAGAAGATGGCCCGCAAGAGCCGGGCAAGCCGTATCGACCTGGAAACCGCTATCGACAATTACACTGCCCAGGCACTTTACGAGTCGCTGGGCTATGAGCGCGAGCGGGACTTTTACAAGTACTCGCTGGAACTGGACTGAAGCGGAGCAACCCGGGACCCGGAGGGTCACCCTGCGGACAGGGCAGAATCTATTCCGGCGGGAGAATATCCGCGTGTTTACCTGAGCGCAGCTCCTGCTGCGCCAGCAGCAGCGCCTTGCGCAGCGCCCCGACCAGGTCGTCTATCTGTTCCCGGGTGATGATAAGGGGCGGCGACATGATGCAGACGTTGATCAGGGGTCGCACCAGCAGCCCCAGATCATGGCAGTAACTGTCCACCAGTTCGCCGATGGCATAATCCTGGGCCAGCAGTTGCGCCCCGCTGGCACCTGTCTCCAGTCGCATCTCCACCGCGGCCATAAGGCCGGTGCCACGCACATCCGCCACCAGCGGAATATCACTGAGGGTGCGCAACTGCTGCTGAAAATACGGGCCAATTTCCCGCACGTGCGCCAGCAGGCCCTCGCGCTCGATGATATCCCAGCTGGCCAGGGCCGCGGCACAGGATACCGGGTTGGCCGACCAGGTATACCCGTTACTGTAGATATTGCCCCGGGATTCCTCCCCGGATATTTCATCGATGAACCGGTCCGACACCGCGAAGCCCCCGAGCGGCACGTAGCCGGAGGTCAGCCCCTTGGCGAAGGTGATAATGTCGGGCACGATACCGAACACCTTCTCGGAGGCGAACCAGTGGCCCAGTCGGCCGAATGCGGTAACCACCTCGTCGGCGATGTAGACAATGCCGTATTTCTTGACCACCTCCCAACAGCGCCGGTTGTAGTCGGCGGGCGGTACGATCACCCCGCCGGAACCCATAACCGGCTCGGCGATGAAGCACATGACATTCTCCGGCCCCAGTTCCAGGATCTTGCTTTCCAGTTCGTCCACCAGGAAATCACAGAACTCGGCCTCGCTGAGCTCCTGGTGGTGATAGAAGTGACAGGGCACGCTCAGGAAATGCACATTGTCCTGCTTGGTGTCCATCGCGGTCTTGTCGCGCTCCTTGCCGGTGACTGAGGCGGAAAGGAAAGTACTGCCGTGGTAGGCGTGGTCCCGCGACAGGATGTGTTTGCGCTGGCGCTGTCCCTTGATGTTGTTGGCCAGCTGACACAGGCGCAGGGCGGAATCCACCGCGGTAGAGCCGCCGGTGGTGAAAAAAATGCGATTGAGATCACCCGGAGTTTCGGCGGCAATGCGCCGTGCCAGCTCGACCTCCCTGGGGTTGATGGTTGAAAACGCCGTGGAGTAGCCCAGCTCCATAATCTGCCTGGACACCGCGTCGGCGATCTCCCGCCGACCGTAGCCTGTCTGCATGCACCACATGCCGGCCGGGCCGTCGATCATGCGGCGACCCTGGTCATCAATGATGTAGATGCCCTCCCCGCGCATGATAACAGGGGTGGACTCGTCCTCTCCCAGCCCGGGCAGGTCGGCCCAGGGGTGCAGCGAATGACGGTTGAACTGACGTCGAAAGGACGACACAAAATCTCCTACTGGCTTGCCGACAGGGTCGCCAGGTACCAGTGAATGAATTCCTTCAGGGTGCTTTCGAATTCAGGGTGATAGGGACCCGGCTCGAAGAAGTGGGAATTCACGCCCTCGCTGTTGCGGGTAATAATGTATTCGTCTTCCAGCGTGGTGTTGTGCCACAACCAGGTCACCTTGTCGCGCTCGTAATCCACCCCCTCCCGGGCATCGCCATTGACGAACCACACGACCTCCATATCGGTAGCCGTGAGGCCGCGGGGAATGAAGCGGTACAGCACGCAGTGGTCGGGGTAATTGAGCATGAAAGACAGGGGGCCCATCTGGAAATCCCCGACGCCGCCGTCATATCCCTGGATATGGCCCATCAACGGGGCGACGGGCTGGCCGTCCTCGCTGCCGGTCAGGTAGCCATCAAACAGGCCGTAGCGACTGGTGTAAACACAGCAACCGAATCCCTCGGCGCCCAGGTAGATGCCATAGTGCTCCTTGCCCATGCCCTTTACCCCGGTGACCGACTCGGTCCTGTCGAGCATGGCCTGCACCATGTCCGCCACCTTGTGGTCCAGGTCTTTCAGGGTGTGCATCCGCGCATAGCTGCGGTGGGAGGTCGCACAGTGGTAACACTCCAGGTAATTTTCCAACACCAGTTTCCAGTTGGCATCCACCCGGTAGGTCTGCTTGTGGGCCACTTTTGCATTG
>Ga0210341_1153049_pt1 | contig 13090 bp, 10 predicted proteins | sample S425metaT_FD_159703 | JGI IMG/M metagenome (GOLD analysis project Ga0210341, IMG submission 159703) | Metatranscriptome of estuarine sediment microbial communities from the Columbia River estuary, Washington, United States - S.425... | ecosystem: Environmental > Aquatic > Marine > Intertidal... | reverse complement strand
GTTGGTGCCCACCCTGTTTTCGCTAGAGCACGCGCACCTCTTTTCCACCGGCCTGGAGTCGTATATCAGCATAGTCACAGACTCCTCTTCCGCGCTGGAATATGCTGTTTGCTATCAGCCAGACACGGACAACCCTGGCGGGGGGGCTGCCCATATAGCTCAAATAATCCTTGTACAGGTTGCGACGCTCGTTGTGCCACCGGCCCAGGCCGGTTTCGCCGCTGCGCACCACCACGTGAAATTCCTTGCCGGCCCAGTTGGGCAGGGGACAGTCGTAACCTGTTCCCACTGGCAGGTTGATGCTCCAGTAGTAGGTGATGTCCCTGCCGTTATCGATCTCTACCGCGATACTCATGTAGTCATGGCTCGGCACGGTATCCTCTCGCAGGGTGGAGGGCAGTTGCTGCACACACCAGGCCCAACTGATCTCGGTGGACGCTTCCAGTGGCAGATCGACATCTCTTTGCAGAATACCCACATCACCGTGGGTCATGCAGGCGATACAGGCATCACCATTGGCCGCGTGTTGCTTACGGTAAATCTCTGCAGGCCCCAGATGCCACAGATAGTGCCAGCCCTCGGGGGTGGTATTGCCCTGCTCGATCCGCTCCAGCTCCTGGCGCAGCAGCCCGGTGGGGTCACCCGCTGCGCCAAGGGCGCGCAGGCCGTCACGTGCTGCACCGTGCCAGCGAATCACCAGAACCAGCAGCTCACCACTGACCTGGCCATAGACATCATCGCTTTCCTTGCGGGCGCCCTGCGGGTCTGCCCAGTCGTTGGGAAAGTAATTGCCGAAGCTTACTGGCCCGGACCCCGGTGCACGAAAGCTGTGGCTGCTGCGGGTGCCGCGAAAGACCTCGCCCCGATCGCCGATCTTGCACCACAACTGCAGCGAGGGTGTCACATAGATATCCAGGGCCGGACTGACGTAAACGCGTCCCTCGGCGAAATAGCTCAGCTCGTCCCCTTCGTCCACGGCCATATTCGCATCGACCCAGGGCGGGCGGGTAGCGGGTATGTAGACCCAGCAATAGTCGCGAACAATGCCCTCGGGGGCCTTGGCCAGCACCTGTTCCATCGCGCGGGAGAACCTGTCCAGGTCGGGCGGGGGCTCGATTTCCGCACGGATGCGGCGGCCGGCAGCCCTGGCCGCGAGCTGGCCCGCGACCACCAGGTCAGTCATTTTTCCGGTCATGTCATCTTCCTCGGCTGTTTACAGCCTTCTGCCAAACGTCCAACGTGGATATAGTCCTCCCACTTCAGGCAGTGGCCAGGGGCGGCGGCTGGTAGCCGCCGCACAATTCCGCAATATACCCCGCCAGGCGTATCGTCCGGTAATCGGCGCCATAGGGGCCCACCACCTGGATACCGGTCGGCAACCCCGATTTACCGGCGCCTATCGGGGGCACCGTAACCGGCAGGTACGCCATCCCGACCAGGACGGTCCACGAGACGAGATCGAGATAGGGGCGCGTGGCGCCATTGCAGGGCAGCGTGCGGCTGGCCAGATCCCCGGACTGACAGTGTTCAAACGGCGGCACCATGGTCACCGGCATCAGGATCGCGTCGAACCGGGTGAAAAACTCGGCCCATTTTTCCCGTATCGCTTCCCTTGCCGTGTGCGCATCGAGCCAGGCGTGGTGGGTTGTATCGGCACTCATCTCCGGTGGCATTGACTGGGCCAACGCTGCAAACACCAGCCAGAGCCCCAGGGAGGACGCTTCGGATACATCGAAGTCCGGCCGCGCACTCCTGTCGACTGCAACCCCGGACCTTTCAAGTGCATCAGCGGCTGCGCTCATCACCTCGACCACCTCGGCATCGACCGGGCAAAAGGGGTCATCCAGCCAGGCCGCCACTCGCAATGTGCGCACATCCTCAGGCGGGGGAGCGAGCTCTGCGACCAGGGGCCCGTCCTTGCGCAGCAGGATATTCAGTAACAGTTCCAGGTCGCCGGCCGAGCGGGCGATAGGTCCGATGACATTGATATCCGCCTCGGTAGTGCCGCCGCGCTCGTGGTCAAGATACCCGCTACTGGGGACAATACCGAAACTCGGTTTATGGCCGAAGACGCCGCAGTAGGACGAGGGTACACGGATCGAACCGCCTATGTCGGTGCCGATCTCGAAAGATGACAGCCCGGCAGCAACGGCCGCCGCCGCACCTCCCGAGGAGCCCCCGGGAACCCGGTCGGCATGCCACGGGTTCACCGTGGTACCGAACAGCTCATTGAAGCTCTGCAGGTCCCCGGACCAGCGCGGCAGGTTGGTCTTTCCGATAACAATTGCCCCGGCATCCCTCACCGCGCGCACCACAGGCGCATCGCGTGCCGGCACATTGTCGCGCAGCTCCGTGGCACCGCCGGTGGAGCGAATGCCACGAGTTTCGAGCGCGTCCTTTACCGTGATCGGCACACCGTGAAGGGGGCCGGGGGTATCTCCCCGGGCGAGGGCGGCATCCGCCGCATCCGCGGCAGCGCGGGCCGACTCGTAATCCACCGTGACGATGGCGTTGAGCGAGGGATTGATGCGTTCGATGCGCTCGATCAGATGCTCCAGTAATGCGCGGCTGGTGATCCGACCGTCGCGAATCGCATCGGCCTGGCGTACCGTGGTCCATAGAGAGATATCTTCATTCATGGCGTGTTACCGGATTGGCCTGTCGTTAGGCAGGTTAGACTATCCCCCTGTTAGTTCAAGCTTTTCCGGCCGGCCACGCAGACTATGGGACAGGCCGGAAAAAATCGACTAAACTCTGCCTGACCGTCAACTCAGTTGGAAAGGAGAGACCTTATGAACAAACCTTCGATGACACTGGCAGCGATTTGTCTGCTTGCCACAGCTGGCACAGCCAGCGCCGAAGCCGATATGGATGCAGGTCGTCAGGTTTACGAGGCGTCGTGTTCGCGCTGCCACGACAGCGGCAAAATGGGTGCCCCGGTCCTCGACGACATGTCGGAGTGGACAGACCGTGGCGAGATACTCTGGTCCGATGTACACGCGCAGCACCTCGACGACGGCTTCCTGCACGACGCCGCAGAGAACGCCAAGAAAGGTATCACCGCCGCCCAGATGGAAGCTGCTACCAACTACATGGTGTCTATCGTCACCAAAAAGTAATCCAGCATGCCCGCCAGCCGCCGCGTGGACCGATGCCCCGTGCGGCGGCGATCACCCCGGGGCGGCGCCGCGCCGCTGTGGTCGGAACACCATAATCTCGCATTCTCGCGGCTAAGCTGCCTGAAAGAGCGCCTGTGACAGGCGTAAATAATCCACTTAATAGCCCGGCCAGGCACCCCACCCAGACTCGCCTTTCCCAATATATTCAATAGCTTAGCTACTGAGAGAGGACATTGGCAGGCTTTTTCGACAAATAGGGCGCCAACATACGTCATCGCCTCATTGCAGTTTTTATCCGCTCCAATGACAATGGTCGTGACGTGTTTAGCCCAGTGACCGATATGCTTGGTAGATTACCACTCGCGCTAGTGTTGGTGGCGACACTTGCGCACCCCGCGGTTGCGACACCCGGTGACCCCGACAGTGCCCCCATCGAAGCACAGGCGTCGAGTGGGATGTCTATTGCCAGCACCGAACCACCTGCGGTTGCCTCCAGTATCGACCTCCGGGAGGTTTTCGATTCCCCCTCGACTGTCGCCGTACTGCCACAGATAGCGGTGGGAGAAGCCGCCATCCAAAAGGAGGCGAAGTCAGTTGCAAACGAGCAAGCCAGCTGGGAGCCCGTACGCTTCCTGTTGAGTGCAGAGGAGATTCTCAGGCATCCCAACACCACCCGGCGGATTATGGATGTGGACATACCCCCCGCCACCGCCACCAGGCTGATCTGGAAACCCTCCCACAGCTCCAGCGGGATGGCGGTGGATACCCCTGTTCTGGTGGTGAACGGCGCCAGTGACGGACCCACCCTGTGCCTCACTGCCGCGGTTCACGGTGACGAACTCAACGGGATCGAGATGGTCCGGCGCGTGATGTACGACATCGACCCGCACAAACTGCATGGCATGATCATCGGCGTCCCCATCGTCAATTTGCTTGGTTTCAGTCGCAACTCTCGCTACCTGCCCGACCGGCGCGACCTGAATCGCTACTTCCCCGGCAATCCCAGGGGCAATGTCGCATCGCGTATCGCGGACGGATTCTTCACCGAAGTCGTGCGTCACTGCGACAACCTGGTGGATCTCCACACCGGCTCTTTCTACCGGACGAATATTCCCCAGTTGCGCGCCGATTTGGGTAACCCCATGGTGGCTGATTTCGTCGAATTGTTCGGTGATATTCCCGTCCTGAACTCCCGTGGCAACAAGCGGTCATTGCGCGCTGCTGCCGTGCGCGCGGGCATTCCCACCGTTACCCTTGAGGCCGGCGAGCCGATGCGCCTGCAGCGTGAGATGGTTGATGTTGGCGTGAAGACCATCAATACGCTGCTGGCAAAGAGCGGCATGTACTCAAAACTGGGAATCTGGGATAAACCCAAACCCGCTTTTTACGATTCCGCCTGGGTCAGGAGCAATGCCTCGGGCATTCTGCTGAGCCGCATGGAACTGGGTGACGAGGTAAAGAAAGGTGACATACTCGGAGCGGTCAACAACCCCATAAGCAACGAGCAGATCGACATCGTGTCGCCCTACAAGGGCCGCATTCTGGGAATGGCGCTGGACCAGTTTGTCATGCCGGGTTTCGCGGTCTACCACATCGGCATTCACGCCGCCAAGGAAACCCTCAAGGCAGCTGCCCTGAAGAACGACGACAACGGGGGCGATGAGGAATACGATGGGAATAACGTGGATGACTCCAGCGGCGGCCCCGGCGAACGCACCGGGGACGAACTGATGGAGGAAGACCGGTATGACGACGAATAGTCGCCCGGAAGACAAACGCTACGAATCCCGCGGCAAACTGAAGCTTTCCGGCAAGGACTTCAACTACGAGGCCACCGCCGCCTGGCTTTCGCTGAAAGACGGCGACAACCGCAAGGCGGATGTTTTTCATACCTACTACCGCCAGCCGCGTCGCGCCGGCGGCAAGCGCCCCCTGACATTTGTTTTCAACGGCGGTCCGGGGGCAGCCTCGGCCTACCTGCATGTCGGTACCGTCGGACCGAAGCGGGTCGAATGTGGCGCCGAAGGCAGCCTGCCCGCCGCGCCGGCACGCCTTGTCGACAACCAGCAGAGCTGGCTGGCGTTCACCGACCTGGTATTTGTCGACCCGGTTGGCACCGGTTTGAGCAAGACCGTACCCCAGGAAAGTGCCGGCGAGAACAAGGAAAAAAGCACCCCGGACACCTTCTACTGGGACGCGAACAAGGACCTGGACGCACTGTGCGAATTCATTGCCGCCTTCCTGTCACGCGAGGGGCGCTGGGCTTCACCCATCTATATCGCCGGCGAGAGCTACGGCGGCTACCGCTGCGCGCGCCTGGTGCGCATGCTGCAGGAAAAAGCCGGCATAGGCCTGAGCGGTGCCATGCTGATCTCGCCCGCGATGGAATGGGACAGCCTGTTCGCCAGTCGCTTCAACAGCCTGGCGGCGGCTATTCGCCTGCCATCCTACGCGGCGGCCGCGCGCCGCCACGGCCGCTGCGGTAACAGTCGCAGGGGTGAAAGCCTGGCGGCATTTCTGCTGCGGGCCGAACAGTTTGCCCTCGGGGAATACCTGCCTGTCGTTGCCGCCGCCGACGGGGATGCCCCGCTGGATAAAAAATTCGTCGATTCGCTGGCGCAGTGGATCGGACTGAACCCCGAACGACTCAACACCCACAGCGGGATGCCCGCGATCGACACCTTTGTGCGGACTCTGCTGCAGGATGAGGGGAAGGTGCTCGGCCTGTACGACGCCGGCACCATGACCGAAGACCCCTTCCCCGGTAGCGACACCTTTCGCGGTGTCGACCCGACCCTGGGTGGGCTCAATCGCCTGTACACCACTGCCACGAACCAGCATCTGCGTGACAACCTGGGCGTGGATTCCGAATGCCACTACGAACTGCTGAACTACGACGTCAACAGCCGGTGGCAGTGGCGTGACGAAAAAACAGGGAACCCCATTCCAGTGGGCGCCACGGAAGACCTGGCAGTCGGTCTGGGTATGAATCCGCAGATGAAGCTGAGTATCGTTCACGGCGTCTACGACCTGGTGACACCCTACTTCGAGAGCAAGTACCTGGTAAACCAGCTCAGGCGTGGCAGCAGGCTAGCCAACGCGATCCTGCTGCAGAACTATGAGGGCGGCCACATGTTCTACATGTGGCAAAAGTCACGCCGGGAATTTGCCCGGGATATGGCGAAGATGTACCGCTAGGTACATTCCAGCGGTGGTGTTTCGCCTCTCCCGCACTGCAAGGTCGCTCTCACAAGTATAAGGACCTAGAGGACCGAACTCTCCAGGGTGACATCTGCCCGGCCCCAGATTTTCTCGAAGCGCTCGAGTGTCGCGGCTGCCTCCTCCGCCTTGCCCTGGGCTTCCAGGCTCAGGGAAAGGCCGTAGAGGGACCAGCCATTGCGCGGATACTGGGAAAGGTCAGCGCGATAGACTGCCTCGGCTCCCGCGTTGTCGCCGGCCAGCAGCATGGCGCTGCCAAGGGATTGGCGGGTCGGGTAGTACCAGAAGGGCGGCTCCGTGTAGGGTAATTTATCCTGCTCCTCGACCGCTGCGTTGAACTGCGCTATCGCCGACTCGTAGTCTCCTTTCGCCTGTGCCAGTTCTCCCCTCGCCAACAGGTTGGCTATCGCCAGCACCTGGCTCGCGGGGTAATCATTGCCGTCGAGAAACCAGATTGACTCGTTGCTCATCAGAGGTTGCATGGCATCGATTTCCGCCTGCGCGGCATCGTGCTCTCCGGTTCGAGCCAGGGCGACGGCGCGGGCGTAATGCCAGATCGCATTGGAATAGGGCAATGCTGCTGGCGGCGCGGGCTGCTGCAGGATCTCCTGCCAGTGCGCAAAGCGCACCAGCGACAACAGGGGAATGGTCTGGAAAAACTCTATCGTGGGATACTCCTGGATCTGTTCCAACCGCACATTGGCCGCCACCTTGCGACCCGCCTCTATCGCCACCTCGCTGCGCCCTTCCATGCTCGCTGAGGACCACAGAAAGTGAATATTGTGCGGGTAATACAACGCCGGGTACAAACCCTGGGCCCTGCACTGGGCGATATAGTCTTCATCCACTTTGGCCGCCCTGACATTCGCTTCAGAGGCATCAAAGTAGCGACCGACCCGCCAGTAGACATGTGATGGCATATGCACCAGGTGTCCCGAGCCCGGCACCATGTCCGCCAGCCTGTCCGCCGCCGCCTCCGCCCGACCCGGGTTGGAGGATGCTTCCACGGCATGGATATACAAATGTGTCGCCAACGGGTGCTCCGGGTTGCGCGCCATGACCGTTTCCAGCGCAGTTATGACCTCGGCAGTCTCGGGTTTTGGGTGTTCGGCATCCAGCCAGTAATCCCATGGCATGGTATTCATCATGGCCTCGGCGAACATGGCCTGTATGTCGTCATCTTCAGGGTAATTTCCGGCAAGTTCGCGCATCGCGTGCGCATAGGCGATATCCAGGGGTTGCCGCTCAGTGTTCACATCCCCGTTGTACCGTGTGGCCTGCGCCTTGATCAGCGCTTGCTCGCGTTCGCTCGCACCCGCTGCCAGAGTGATGGCCTGCTGGATGGCCGCGTAGGCAGCCAATCGCTCCGCCGGCATCATTATCGCCTTGCCTTTGCTGGTGACGTTGATATTGGGACCGGTAGCGAGGGCTTCGCCCCAGAAACACATTGCGCAGTCAGGATCGAGGCGCTGGGCGGCCTTGAATGAACGCACAGCCTCAGCATGATTGAAGCCCGCCGCCATGATCATGCCCTGGTTGAAATAGCGCTGGGCCCATTGGTTACTTGTGGTGATCGGGTGATTGAAGTCACCCAGGCCATCGAGCAGCGGCGCCTGCGCCAGGGCGATTACCTCGGCCCGGCTTGCTGTTGGCTCGGCGGTGGGTGCTGCGGGCGCTGGTTCGACTGCCGTATTGGTCGGTTCAGGCCCATCCTGTCGACTACATCCGCCCAGGCCAAGGAATATCACCATCGGGGCCAGATACAAAATCTTCATCGTGAACTCCCTGATGTCTCTGGTTTCCGAACACACAGTATAGTTCAGAACATACTGGCCAGCCGATCGCCGGCCAGACCTTGGCGGCGACCAGCCGTGCGATATTTGCGTTAAACGGTGATTGCCCCCCTGGAACTGCGCGTATAATCCGACCGATGCCAGTACAAAAACTTCTGCAAAACAAGCGCTACCTCTTCTGGACCCTGCAGCTGGGCGGTTGGGGCAGCTGGGCGATTACCTTCTACCTGGGCGTGCTGGTCTGGAGTGAGCCGCCGAAACTCTACGCCATTTACCTGCCGATAGTGGCCACCATCGGCCTGTTGATCACCCTGGTCCTGCGCGCCCTCTACCTCGCTATCTGGGACAGGGACATCGTCTGGCGTGTACTTGCGGTGCTCGTGGGGTCCTTCCTCGGGGGCGGTGCCTGGATGGCCAGCAGGGTGCTTATATTTCGCAGCCTGTTTCCCATGGAGCTGAAGAAGGACGTCTCCCGTGAGATGGAGTTCTGGTCGCATTTCGAGGGCACTACCAGCGCCTTCATGGTGATGGTGGTGTGGAGCGCACTTTACTTCGGCATCAAGTTTTACATGATTGCGCAGGAGGAACAGCAGCGGCGGCTCAAGGCCACGGCTATGGCCCATGAGGCACAACTGAAAATGCTGCACTACCAGCTCAACCCGCACTTCCTGTTCAACACTCTCAACGCTATTTCCACCCTGATTCTCGACCGCGATACCCAGCTGGCCAATACCATGGTGACGCGCCTCAGCCGTTTCCTGCGCTACTCCCTGGACAAGGACCCTATGCTGAAGGTGACCGTGGCCGAGGAAGTGGAGGCGCTGAAGCTGTACCTGGACATAGAAAAAGTGCGCTTTGACGAAAGGCTTCAACTCCACTTTGGTATCGATCCCGAGGCCTGCTCCGCGCTGATGCCCAGCCTGCTACTGCAACCATTGGTCGAAAACGCGATCAAGCATGCGGTATCACAGGCCATTAACGGCGGCTCAATATCCATCTGTGCATCTGTCTCGGGTCCTTGGCTGAACCTCAGTGTCGCAGATGACGGCCCCGGGCTGGAGCTCCAGTCAGGCGCAATGCCGAATGGTAAAGGCGTCGGGCTGATCAACTGCCGCGAACGCCTGAAAGAAGTATACGGCGATAACCAGTCCTTTAGCCTTGGCACCACCGACCCCCATGGGCTGACAGTCACCATAGTGATCCCCCTTGAGCGGGAGAGGGAGATTTCATGACGCCACTGAGGGCTATAGTGGTCGATGACGAAAAGCTCGCCAGGCGCGGCCTGTCACTGCGGCTGGCAAATATTCCGCAGGTGGACGTTATCGCCGAGTGCGCCAATGGCAAGGAGGCGCTGCAGGTCATCGGCACCGCGTCCCCCGACCTGGTGTTTCTCGATATCCAAATGCCCGGGATGGACGGTTTCGACCTGGTCTGCGAGCTGCAGGCCGATGCCATGCCCCTGATTATTTTTGTCACCGCTTTCGACCAGTACGCGATAGACGCGTTCAGGATACATGCCGTCGACTACATACTTAAGCCGATCGATGAGGAACGCCTGGAAGAAGCCGTAGGGCGCGCGGTAGAACGACATGCGTTAAGTTCGCAGGACAGCAAGGAACGTTTGATGGCGCTGGTGAGCGGCAGGGACGAGTCGAGTGCGGCAAAGGAACTGGTGGCAAATCAATCACCAACCCCGGCCTGGCCGGAACGGCTGACCATAAAGGATGGCAGCGAATTTCAGTTTATCAAAATTCCCGACATCCAGTGGATCGACGCCGCGGGTGACTACATGTGCATTCACGCTGGCGGCAAAACCCACATCATGCGCACCACGATGAAACAGCTGGAGGCCAGTCTCGACCCCGATATTTTTATTCGCGTTCACCGCTCCAGCATCGTGAACGTGAACAGCATTGCATCTGCCACCACACACCTCAATGGCGAGTATGTCCTGACCCTGGAAGGCGGCGCCAGGCTGAAAGTCAGTCGCAGCTACCGCGAACGGATCAGGTCACTACTGGACGGCTAGCCACATCCAGCCAGCGCACGGCGCATCGGTTCATCTACGGATTCACACAGCTCATCGACGATCTCCCACAGCCGGTCGAAAGAGCGTTTCAACACCTCCCTTTAAAGCCTAACTTACATTGCAAGGCCAGACGCTGATACCAACAGACTGGCCGCCAACCGGCAGCAGTGCCGTCACAGCAAGAGTAGGGAGTAGTCATCATGAAAAATTTCGTAACCGGCGTTCTGACCATTGCGAGCTTGAGTATCGCCACTTCATTTGCAGTTCCGGCTGCCGCAGAGGATGCCCCGCAGGCAGCCATACCCGAGGCGGGTACCGGGATTCAATCCATCAGTATTCAGTACGCCCCGGCAGTATTGTCCACCGACGAGGGGCGCGCAAATCTGTATGGAAAAATAAAGCATGCGGCAGGGCAAGTGTGTGGCCCGACGGGGCTGCGCGAGGCTGGCAGCCTGGCAATAGCATCGCGCAATCGCAAATGCGTTGAGGATGCCATGGCGGCGGCTATGGGCCAGGTAGATTCAAGCCAGCTTGCCGCGATCGGTCATTGAGCAAAAACCTCTGGCAGCGGGCAAAAGGCTTGATTGCCTGAGCCGGCTGCCACAGGCAGTCCCGCCCTCAGATCTTTTCGAACAGCAGCACAAAGCGATCGGTATTTCCCCGCACCTGCGGGTCGAACACCATGATGTTGTAGTCGTCATCCGGATTGCGCAGCACATCGGACTGGGCAACGAGTTTGAAACCGTGTGCGGTGATGTCCTTTTTGGCAAAGTCCACATCGATGCGATGCAACTCCTGTGCGGAGTCCTTGCCTGTACCCGGCGCCGCGTAATGATCAACCACGAGGAAGCGTCCGCCGGGTTTCAGCGCCGTATGGATCTGTCCGATAAAGTTATCCGCATCGATCGGTCGCCACCCGTTAGGCTCGTCAACATGATAGAGATCATGGTAGGACATGATGATCAGCGCCGCATCGAGATTGTTCTCGCCCAGCTCCAGGTCCTCCGCCTCCCGGGTGTGCAGAGTGACACTGCCCATGTCTCGACCTTCCTGCCGTTCCGCCAGCGCCTTGCCGGCAAACTTCTCGTAGGCGAGGTTGTTGACCAGCAAGACCTCGCCGTCCTCACCCACTATGCTGGCGATAAGCTCACTGTAATAACCGGCCCCCGCCCAGATATCCGCAACCCGGTCACCCGGCTGCAACTGCAGCAGCGGCAGTATCACCTCGGGATGGCTCCGCTTGTCCCTTTCGAGGTCCGCGGACAGGCGGCCGGGCTTGCCGATGGCATCGGTCACCGGGTCGGCGGCAAGTCCCGGGACGAGAAAAACACCGGCGACCAGCGACAGCAGGTAGAGATGGCCTTTCATGATCGTTCCTCCATAATCCAGTTCTGTGATTGTGGCCGCCCCGCGCCATTAACGCGAGTTTTCATGGCGATCGGTCGAGAGAAGACGGACCCGTTTCACCCAGGTAGCAGGAGACGGGGACGGCATATTCATCGAACAGGCTGGTATTTACATACGGGTAATCGTCTTTCGCCAGGATCAAGGCCGAAAGCTTAGCCCTGCCGCGGCAGGCAAGGCAAGCCGACCGGAGGCGGAAGGCGGCCTGGTGGCCATCCGCCGATCGCCGGGGCCTTCAGTTTTCCCGGGGGGCTGGTCCATGTCTCACTATGGATTTACACTGTCCCCATCCGGCTGCGATGTGATCCACGGGAAAAAGGCTGGCGTAGCACGAAATGACCGATTCCAATCTCAAGGGACGCAACTATGAATAAGAAACTTATCTCCCACGCGATCCAGGCAAGCATTCTCGGCTCGGCCATGGCGATTCCGCAGTTCACGCTGGCCGAAGAGGCGGCCCTCGAAGAGATTGTCGTGGTCGCCCGCAGGCGCTCGGAAGACCTGCAGGATGTGCCAATCGCGGTCACCGCATTCACCGCCAACGATATCCAGAGCGCGGGAATCAACCGGCCCCAGGATTTCGTTTCCCTCACCCCGAACGTGTCGATGGTAGATACCGCCAACGCCGGTGACACCCAGGTGACCATCCGGGGGCAGTACTCCACCCGGGATGCGGAATCGACCTTCGCCTACGTGGTGGACGGTGTACTTATCACCAACCCCAACGGCTTCAACGGCGAGCTGTACGATATCGAGCAGATCGAGGTACTCAAGGGGCCCCAGGGTGCCCTGTACGGGCGCAACGCCGTGGCCGGCGCCATAATCGTCAATACCAAGCGCCCCACCAACGAGTTTGAGGCCAGCGTGAAGGGCACCCTCGGTGACGACAACCTCAAAAAGGCCCAGGCCATGGTCAGCGGACCACTGATCGCCGACCAGCTCTACGGCAGACTGACGGCGTTCTATGGCAAGTCGGATGGCCAGTTCAAAAACAAATTCACCGGCGATGACGACAAGGTCAACTATTCCGAGGAAACCGCCGTTCGCGGCCGTGTTATCTGGGAGCCGACGGATCGCCTGAACGTCGATATGATCGGAAGCTACCGGGAGGTAGAGGGCGGTGCGATCAACTTCAACGCGGTATTTGCCCTGCCCGGCGCCGCTGAATTTCTCGGCAATCCCGATCTCTACGGGGACGTGAACGACCATAATTTCAGGTATATCTTCAACGTGCCGGGCGAGAACAAGCAGGACAACACCTTTTTCTCGATCAAGTCCAATTACGAGATGGATTTCGCCACGCTGACGGTGACCGCGGCCTACGATGACCTCAAGGAACACCTGATATCGGACGGTACCAGCGCGGCCTTCGGCGGCTATTCTCTCGGCGCCGAGGCCTCCCAGACCGCCTGTACCCAGACCTACAACAGTTTCGACACCTCTCTCCTGCAAAGCCCCTTTTACGCCATCCAGGACGGCCAGCCCCCCGGCGCCTACGTACCTGAGATAGGCGGGCTGAATGGCTT
>Ga0210341_1660070_pt1 | contig 13121 bp, 21 predicted proteins | sample S425metaT_FD_159703 | JGI IMG/M metagenome (GOLD analysis project Ga0210341, IMG submission 159703) | Metatranscriptome of estuarine sediment microbial communities from the Columbia River estuary, Washington, United States - S.425... | ecosystem: Environmental > Aquatic > Marine > Intertidal... | reverse complement strand
GGCTGGAGAAGCGGATGCTCTACCGGGAGGGCATGACCATCGCCAACCTGCACGACGTGTCGTGCTGGCAGGGAGGCTGGGTGCACAAGCCCGTGCCTGCCTGCGGGGAGGACGGCTGCGAGGACTGCGGCATGGTCTGCGACCACTGCAAGGCGGACCTCCCATGACCAAGGGGGGAGAAGGTCACCCGATCGAGAATCCCACTAGTGAGAAACCCGACGGGTTCTGCGACTGCGGCAACCCGTGGGCCCACATCTGCGCAGACGATCCGTACTGGTTCTGAGCACGCGTCGAGGCAACCGATTCCCACTTGTGGGATTCGGTTGCTTCGCCGGGCAACTCAGCCCAACCACAACACACACCCTTGGAAGGGGAACAACATCATGAAGAAGATCACCACCATCGCAGCGTTCACCATCGCCGCCACCGCGCTGACCGGGTGCGCCGCCGTCGAGGACGGTGCGCGTGCCGCCGTTCAGGTCGTGACCCCGTGGCAGGACGACCTGCGGGACTACCTGATCGCCGAGTGGGACGCCGACCCGTCGGTCGCCGAAGGGTGCTTCGGGCTGACCGTGTTCGGGATCGACACCCCGGAGCAGATCGGTGCGCTGGCTTTCGCGTTCGACGATGGGCAACTGCCCGCGCCGAACGTGACCATGGCCGACTACGCCGCTGAGCAGGGTATGTCCGTGCCGTATGACCTGCCGAGGGACCTGTCCTTCCGTGAGGTGGCAGTCGAGGCGGGTTCGGTCATGCTGGACTACTGCGGGATCGACCACTGATCCACGTTTGACGTGGTTGTGCAACCATGATAGGGTTGCACCAGCAACACAACGACAACGGAATCCCACAAGTGGGAATCCCAACACACCCTCGGAAGGGGCAACATGTTCACCTACTCATGGTTCTGGGCCGACACCCGGCTCAAGGGGCGCGACTCCATCGTCGTCGCCAACAACACCCGGCTGATCCGCCACGACGACTACATCGGACTGCGACTCCACGCCACCGAGGTGGTCAAGTACCACCGCGACGGCACCGTGTCGCTGCACTCCGGGGGTTGGCGCACCGCCACCACGAAGGAGCGGATGCACCGCTTCACCGACGCGTGGGTCAGCCAGATCAAGGGCGAATGGTTCGTCCGATGGGGCAGCGAGGAGCACCCCTTCGCCGACGGCATGGTCCTTCATCCTGACGGCAGCGTGTCCGGCACGATGACGCCGACCGAGTTGGACGAGCGCCGCGCCGAGAACGCGGCAGCGACCCGGGCCCTGACCCGGTTCATCAAGGGCATCACCCCGGAGCGGATCATCACCGCGTTCGACAACACAGGAGGGGACTGCCTGCTCTGCCGGTTCGGCGACACGTCGTGCCTCGCCCTGCATGTGGAGGAGGACTACTTCCACGCGACGCTGGCCTATCAGGCGATCGCTGCCAAGGGGTACCCGAACCCGTCGCTCATCATGGCGATGATCCGTAACAGCGCCGAGCGTGGGACCGTCGATCGGATGCTGACCGACAGCCTGCGCCGGTACATGAAGCCGCACATGGTGCAGGGGGTGGCGACGCGATGACCGAGCAGAATCTCACTAGTGGGATCACCACGAACGGGCACCCGATGCAGCCCGGTGTCATGGGTGGAATGAGCGCTCCGATGGGGCACTACGCCGGGAAGCACATGGTCGAGCACGCCCTTGACCTTGGGTGGCACGACGAGATGGCGCGTGGTGCGGTCGAGACGTATGACGAGTGGTACCACCGTGAGGACTGGGCGCACGCCGATCACTGGCACGACATGCTGGCTGAGGCTGAGGACTGGCTCAATGAGCAGACCGAGGGCGGGTACTACGGGTGGCAGGACGGGGACTTCGTGCTCATGGAGACGATGGAGTGCCCGTTCTGTTCGGCTCTGGCGTTCGCTGACCCGGCACCGGAGCAGCGTGACTGCCCGGATCACATGGACATGTGGTGAGTTGCACAACCATTGTGGTTGTGTTACCATTGTCACGCAAGCAAGGACCGGTGGGAGATTCCCACTAGTGAGAAACCCTCGGAAGGGGAAAGCATGGACAGCAACATCGTGCTCGAAGTAGGGGCGAAAGCCCGCTACGTCGGGATCAGCGAGATCGTGAAGGTCAAGATCACCGCCGTACTCAAGTGGAACGTCGGCACAGTCGCGGTGAACCTGCGAGTCACCTCGAAGAACAACCCCGTCTACCCCTACGGGATGGAGATGAAGCACGTCCCCGTCGCCTTCATCATCCCTCGCAAGGGGCACTCGTTCCTCCACGCCCGCTACACGTGGGAGGAAACGCCTTGAGCCTCAACTGGGACGTCACCAAGTGCGCCGACGCCGACGCGCTGACCACCGAGGACCAGTGGCCCATCACCGACGCGATGATCTGGGCGTGCATGTTCACCGGCATCGGCACCATCACCGAGAAGAACGTGGCCGAGTTCCACGCCCGGCTCATCGTCGGCGGGTACTGGATGTCCGAGCCTCTGCCCTACGCCGAGGTCCGCCGGTACATCGGGCTCTCGACCAACGTGTTCCCCGAGGAGACGCGGGCCAAGTGGCTCAAGCGGATCATCGGGCAGCGCATGGACGACGAGGTTCGCAAGGCCGAACGCTCACAGAGGTTGAGCAATGGCTAGGCGCATCGTTGAGTACCTGCGTCTGGTCACACTGCACGGCAAGCGAGTCGCTGACCCGCCGCCCAAGCCTGCCCACCCGGCGCTGACCCCGGAAGGCAGGGCGGCACGGGCCGCACGCATGGCAGCGCGGAAGAACCGCTGAGCACGGGGAGGGCAGGGGCACACGTCCCTGCCTTCACCCGAGCCACCCGGCTCGAATCCCACAAGTGAGAATCCCTCGGAAGGGGCAAGCAACATGACCATCACCGATACCACCATCACCGGCGCCACCATTGACGAGCGGCTTCGGAAGGCGATCCACGTCTGGCCGGGCGAGTCCGGCGACATGGCGCGGGCCGCAGTCGAGCGCATCGAGTCGCTGACTCACACCGTGTCCGAGTGCCGAGCCCGGGAGCGGGATGCCGTCAACACCCTCGACACGTTCAAGACTCAGGTCCGCGATGCCGTCGTCGCCGCCAAGGACAAGCACGACCTGTGCTTGGACGGGACCAACTCGTTCCTTGAGGAACTGGGTCTGCCCGAGATCGCTACCGACCGGGTGGTCACCGTGTCCAGTAGGTACGGCAACCACCTCGCCAGCGTCACCGTCTCCGGGGACGACGCCGACACCGACGACGAGGCGATCGAGTACGTGAAGCAGAACATCGAGTCGTCGTTGGAGAGCGTCGAGATCACCATGACGCTGACCATCTGCGGGTCCAACGGGGAGAGCGAGGACGCGAGTGTCGATTCGGACGACGAGTACGCGGTGTCCGATTCGTGGACTGACTCGTTCCTCGATGACCTGTCGTTCGACGTGGAGCCTGCGTGAAGGATGTGACGCGGGGGATTACGAACCTTGAACAGAGGGCCGTGATCCGCCGCGCTATCCGCGCCGGTTGCTCTGTGACCATCACGGGTGGCAACCATGTGCGCATCGTTACACCGAACGGCCCGGTGTTCGCCGGGCTTACAAGCAGTAGTCGCACGGCGCACAAGGCGCTTGAACGTCAGTTGATTAGGAAGGGAGTTGATCTCGGTGCGTACTGAGACGATCACAAGGAATGTACTCACAGTCCGTGAGTTGAGGGCGATGCATCCGCAGGGATTCGCTCGTGCATTCGAGGCGCATTGCCAGTCCGAGTTGCAGTGGGCGGACTGGTCCGACGAGTGGGACAGCCTCAAGGCACTCGACACGATCGCCGGTTGGAACCGTGGCTACTCGGGGTACTGGTGGGCCGATCGGAACTACGGCGACACGTGGGCCCTGACCGGGAAGCGGGCATGGGCGTGGCTTGAGAACGTCGTGCTCTCCGACCTGCGCATCCCGTGGGACGGCCAACGTCGCCGCGAGGTGGCGAAGTACATGCGGGCCTACCCCAAGGGCAGCACCGCGTACCGGCCCGGCACGGTTGAGCCATGCCCGCTGACCGGGTTCTACATGGACGAGGTGATCCTCGGTGCGCTGCGTGAGGGCATCGCCGATGGGGAGCAGATCGGGCACGTCATGGCGAGCCTTGTGGACGTGGTGGAGCGGCAGATCAACGAGGAGTTGGATGCCCGCTGCCATGAGGACTACTTCATCGAGCGGTGTCTGGACTTGGACACTGAGTTCTACGAAAACGGAGACGAAGCATGAACTGGGAAGGCTGGCCCAAGCACGAGGGGCCGTTGATCTTCGACAAGCGTGCAGCCGCAGACATCATGCGCAAGCGCGGCATGACTGAGGACGATGTGCGCATGGTCCTCGCCAACCCGAGCAAGGAGCACCCCAGCGACAAGGAGCCGGGCAGGTGGGTTACAGAGGGCATCGGGCCGGACGGACAGATGTACCGGGTCGTCACCTCAGTGGATGACACGGGTGTCCTTCACTGCACCACCGCTTTCCCTCTGGACGCGAAGCCTGTGTGGGTTCAGGTGCCTGCCGATCGGGCGGGTCGGTTGATCGGCGTGAAGGGCTGGAGGATCAAGCGCATCCGGGGCCTCGGTGCCGAGATCGCGGTGTTCGACAAGAAGAACGGGGCGAAGAAGGTGCGGATCATCTCGCCGTTCTACCTGCTGGCGAAGGACGCCGAGCGGGAAGTCAAGGAGATAGCAGACGGAGGCAAGGCATGAGCAAGACAACGAATCCCACTAGTGAGAATGTGTGCCCGCGCTGCTCTGGGGGCATCCCGAACAGCACGATGCCGGGCGCCTACCCCGGGGCGCTGTCCCGGTGGGACAACCACACCGAGGTGTGCTCGTACTGCGGCAGCGAGGAGGCCGCGTTCGCCCTGTTCGCCGCGTCCACTGCGCAGAAGAACGGCGAGGACGTGGACGAAGCGATCAACGCGTCGGTGAATCCGTCGCTCGGCATTCGCCCGTGGAGGGTGCAGCCATGAACCGCCCGCTGACGATGGACCTGTCGCTCGGGTTCGCCACGTCGAACGAGTGGGAGGGCCAGCAGCGTGTCGTCCTCCGGGTCGATGACCGCGAGTCGCTGGAGCAACTGGTCGAGGTGATGCTGACGCCGGAGCAGTTCACGGCGTTCCTGTCGAGCCGCTTCATCACCGCGCAGGGCACCTCGACTGCGCACCCGAAGCGGCTGGGGCTCAGCCGACACTCGGCGCAGTACGACCTGCCGGGGCTGCCGTACAAGCCGACCCGTGAGCAGCAGGAGGCTGCGCTGGCCGAGGTCGCCGACCTGCCCGACGGGTGTGAGGTGTCCTTCCGGCGGGCTCGTGCCGGTGCGTGGCAGGCGATCGTGTTCTGGTGGGGGGTGCTGCCACGATGACCAGCATCCCGACCCGGTGCGCCGAGTTGCGCGCCGACTACATCGACCGGGGCGATGGGCCCATGCACATCAGGTACATCACGTCGATGGTGCAGTCGAGCAAGTGGGCAGGCGATGGCCTGTTCCCGCCGGACTGGTCCGGCCCGCAGGTGGCGGCGGACATGATGCGCACGATGATGATGGCCGAGATGTGGACGGCGACGCCGGACATGGTGGACCTCATCACCCACGCGTCGGAGTCTCTGCCGCCGCAGGTTCTCACTCGTGAGAATGTGCCCAGCACCCACGGGTTCCTGTACCTGCCGGTCCCGATGGTGATGAACGACGTGCGCGGCAAGCCGCTGCCGATCTACGGGATCATGTGGGCCGAGAAGGAGTTGGGCCATCCGGGTAAGTCGCCGGGGCGTGGCATGCCTGACACGGCACGGGGTCTGGTCATCAGCCTGTTCACCTTGAACGGGGCACCGGACGACCCGGCCAACGACGCACGGATCAGCGCCAAGGACAGGCAGATGATGATGGTGGGTGTGCCCACCCTGTCGCTGGTGCACTCGATGTCGCTGGCGTTCGGTCGTGTGGTGTGGGACGTGGACACCTCGGACGTGGACGGCACCCCGGAGGAGAAGGCCGACATCGCCCGGCGGGTGATGCGCTCGGCGCACGATGGTGATGCGCTGGAGAAGGAGGCTGACGGCAGGTGGCTGATCCGCACGGGGGAGGGGCACGTCATCAGGGCGATCCCTGATCCGACGGTGCAGTTCCTCCACTCGTACTTCCACTTCGTCGGGTCCACCTTGTCGTCGCTGGACCGGGAGCGGATGCCCCGGTCGATGGCGCGGTGGCTGCGCCGGTTGGGGATGCCCGACGATCCGATCACGGTGGTGCGTCTGCGTCGCCGGGAGCCGGGTGCTGAGACGGGGCGTGGCGGCTCGCTGTCGTACCGGTACGTGCGCCGGGGCCACTGGCGGCGGCAGTGGTACGGGTCAGGGGAGGGCCGGTACCAGCAGCACATCTGGATCGCTCCTACGCTGTGTGGCCCGGAGGATGGGCCGTTGCGGGTTCGTGAGGTGGTCAACCTCGTCCAGTTCTAGTTTGCACAAACATCTCGTTTGTGCTACCATTGTCATGTTGTCAACAGGGCAGCAGGACACCACCAAATCCCACTAGTGGGAAACCCTTGGAAGGGGAAACAGCATGACCAGCATGACGCTTGAGGGACGCAACCTCTCACTGAACGACGCCATGGAACTGCTCACCACGCAGGCCGCACACAAGGTCGATGTGGTCCTGCCCTACTCGGCACTCAAGGCCGAGGACGGCACCATCAAGATCGACGGAGTTGAGGTCGTCATCGGCGAGGACGGAGTGACCGACCCCAACGGGTTCTACACCCCCACCATCGTCGGCAACGAGTCCATCGCCTCACGCCTCGACATCCCCACCCCGTACATGCGGCGGATGCGCGGCGACGACCACGCCCACATCACCCTGTGGGACCAGAACGTCAACCACTGGCTGCGGATGCAGGCCAACAAGAAGGCCCTCGTCCGCCTGTTCACACCGGCCAACGCCGCCGAGTTCGGTGTGTTCCGGTCCATGTCCAGTGACCGGTTCAAGCGGCTCGACAACCTCGACACCGTGCTCGCCATTCTCGACGGGCTGCGGCAGGCAGGCATCGAGTTCTCCATCGGAGGGTTCGACATCTCCGAGCGCAGGCTGCGCCTGACCGTGGAAGCCCCGGCGATCAAGGTCGCGGCGACCACGCTGCTCAAGGGGTACCGCTCCCCGTTCACCGGTGGCAGCGCCGCTGACCGCCCGTTCATCCACGCCGGGTTCGCGTTCTCCAACTCGGAGACTGGCAACGGCAGCCTGTCCCTCGGGCCGCGCGCCGTGGTCGAGGTCTGCTCCAACGGCATGACCCGCAACATCGACCTGTTCCGTGCCGTCCACCTCGGAGGCAAGATGGACGAGGGTGTCGTGCAGTGGGCTGAGGACACGCAGGAGAAGTCGCTGCGTCTTGTCACCGCACAGGTGCGGGATACCGTCAAGGCGTTCTGCTCCGAGGACTACCTCGCCGAGTGGGTCGCCGAGTTGGAGGAGAAGTCGGCCACGCCGGTGACCAACCCGGAGAAGGCGATCAAGGTCATCGCCCGCCGTGCCGGGTTCTCCCAGACGGAGGCGCAGGGCATCCTCGCGCACTTCATCTCCGGTGGGCAGCCGACAGCCGGTGGGTTCATGCAGGCCACCACGTCGTTCTCCCAGACGATCAAGTCCCCCGAGCGGGCGATCGAGGTTGAGGAGTCCGGCGAGAAGGTGCTGGGCATCGCGGCCAGCCTGTCCGCCTGACAGTCAGCAGTTGGGTCGGTCCGGTTTCTCACTAGTGGGATTCCGGGCCGACCCCCAAACGGAAGGAACATCATGGCTCTGTCAGAGGAGCAGAAAGCGCGCAAGCGGGCGCTGTTCACGGCGAGGAACCGTGCGCAGTCCGTCCTGATCCAGCGTCACTACGAGGAGTTCACCGCACTCAAGGACGAGTTCCTTGTGCGCTCTGGGCACCAGCCGATCGAGCAGTCCCGGGTCCACCGCACGGCGCGTGTGACTGAGGCGACGAGCATCGACACGGCAGTGACTTACCCAAGCGAGGAGGTGTCCGCGTGACGGACATGGAGATCGGTTCTCTGTCCCGCGACGTACTGCGGGAGGTCGTTGACAAGCGGCAGGATGGGCGCAAGACGAACCCGTGGCTGTCGCCGTCTGGCACCGGCCAGTGCTACCGGCAGTCCGCGTTCAAGTACCTCGGTGTCGAACCGAGCAACGAGGTGAGCACAGCGCTGGCGGACATGGGGACCCTGTGGCACGCCGGGTGGTCGGCGATGCTTGCCGCCACGTACAAGCCTGAGGTGCGTCGTGGTGATGTGCCGATCGAGATTCCGGGGGTGCCCCGGGCCGGTGAGGCCGACGACGTGGACTTCGTGAACAAGGTCGTCACGGACCTCAAGTCGATCAGCGCCAAGACGTACAAGTGGTGGGGTGAGCACGACGTAGAGCAGCACTACTGGGACCAGTTGGAGTTGTACGCCTACGGGTTGCACCTCAAGTACGGCGGGGACTGGGCGTTGTGCATCTTCGCTATCGTCCGTGAGACGGGTGAGCGTGAGGAGTTCTGGCGGGACGCTGACCCGTTCCGTGGCAAGCATCTGGCTATGGAGATCGCCGAGCGCCACGAGGCGCTGATGTCTGCGGTTGAGCGGGATCAGGACCCCACGTCGGATGTGCCTGTGCTGGCTCTCGTTGACCAGTTCCCCCGTGAGGGGGCGGGGCCCGGCAAGTTCCCGTGTGGTTGGTGCGAGTGGGAGTCGGCGTGCTGGCCGCAGGACGTGGAGGCGCCGATGACTCCGCAGTCGGTAACCCTTGAGGGTGACCCGGAGTTGATCGAGGCGAAGGCTGCCGAGTACAAGCAGGCGTCGAATGAGGAGTCCGACGCGAAGCGGCGCAAGTACGCGGCGCGTGACTTCATCACCGGGTACGAGGGTGACTACGGGAAGTACCGGCTCAAGATGATGCCGGGCACTGGCTCGGAGCCGAAGCCTGACATCGAGGAGATCGAGGTGATCTTCGCCGAGTTGGGCATCGAGATTCCGATGACTCCCGCCAAGCCGGGTACGCCGTGGCTGAGGGTTGGGAACGTGCCAGCCCCGAAGAAGCGGTGATGGTCGGTACCCTGAGTGGCACGTGTTCTTGGCGGAACGCGTGCAGGGGCGGGGCACTGGTGATCGGTGCCCCGTCCCGTTCTCACTTGTGGGATTCCTGATGGGTTTCAAGCGGGACGAGGTGGATTGGGTGTCCATCACGATCCATCTGGCGATCAGGTCGCGTGGCCGTTGCGAGTTCTGCGGTGTCATGTTGCCGACGAACCATGGGGTGAGGCATCACCGGAAGTTGCGGTCGCGTGGCGGTGGTCACGAGTTGGAGAACCTTGCTCTCGTGAGTTCGTCGTGCCATTCCTACGCCCACGCTAACCCGGCAATAGCGATGGCTCATGGGTGGATCGTCAGAGGAGAGTCTGACCCGTCGGAAGTTCCAATGATTCAATGCCGTTCAGCGATGACAGTAGGATGCAACCATGAAGAACACTTGTGAGGTCTGCGGAAGGCAGACCAGTCGAAAGACGCTGTGCGAAGCCCACTACTACCGACTCCGTAGGACAGGCTCGGTAGGCGACGCAGCGATTCAGACTGGCGATCAAGGTTGCTCAGTCGATGGCTGCGATCGCAAGCACAGGGCCCATGACCTGTGCTCCTTGCACTGGGCACGTAAGCGTCGCAACGGCACGACCGAACTGCTGCCCGCAGTAGGTCCCCGTGCTCCACGCTGGGCCGGTGATGAAGTCGGATACGGCGGCGCACACCAACGGGTACGCAGGGAACGCGGTCCGGCGAGCGACCACACCTGCCCATGCGGCGAACCTGCTGGGCAATGGGCGATAGACCACGCTCGGGCACCGCTGTCCGAGGACGGTATGCCGTACTCACCGAACCCGCAGGACTACACCGCGATGTGTGTGCCCTGCCATAAGAGGATGGACTTGGGGCTGGTCGAGTAGGATCGGAGAACCCCTCCGACGGGGTACAAAGCAGGACCCCCCGCCCGGCTGGTAGGCCATTGGGCGGGGGGCACACATGATCTCGGAAGGGGATCGGTATGAGAATAGCACCCAATACGGACACTTCGTCAACGGTTTCACGTGAAACACACCACATGTTGAGTCAGAGTGGGCGTGTTGACACAAGTCACTGGCTCATCGACTTCGGATGGCTCAGCCTCATGGAAGATGAGGCACTGCTACAGCAGGACAATGCTGCGCGGTGCGTCGGCTCGAAGGCCCCGAAGATGGTGGACGGCAACGTCGTCATCCAGCGCTGCGGCAGGATTCTGTACATCCCTGAGTCTTGGACTGTGGTGACCACTTCCACGTCGTCGCCTTTCTACCTCCTGTGTTACCAGCACGAGGACCAGCACGAGGACTTCGTTCGCATGTACGAAGCACTGCGAGCAGGGAACTGACATGGGTGTTCCGTTCTCGCAGATGCCAGATGACCTGCTCATGGACTCGGACATCACGCTCTCTGCGATCAGGGCGTGGCACGTCGTGTACTGCGAGACGCTTGGCCGTCCGGGGTGGGACTTGTCCTACTCCCAGATCGCTAAGGCGATCGGCAGCGACCGGCGCACTGCGATTCGAGCGGTGTCCCTCCTGCTAGACAAGGGTTGGCTGGCGAGGATCAGACAGAAGGACTCGCAGGGCGACGACGCGGCGAACCTGTTTGCAATCTGTCGGGAACCACACGTCCCGTGGAACTCGCGGACATCCGCGCCACTGGGTAGTGACACGGATGTCACCACGGGGACCGGAGGTAGTGACACGGCTGACACTAGGGGTAGTGACACGAATGTCACCCTCCGGGATAACCACTTACCGGTAGAACAACATGGTGCGTCCGACGGGCAGCCAGCGCTGATGTCGTTCTCATCGCAGACGACATCGGTGGACCTGTTCGACACGTTCTGGGCTGAGTACCCGAGGGATGGGAGGGTCGAGTCGAAGAAGGCGACGAAGGAGGCGTGGGCCACTGCCTTGAAGAAGGACAGCCCCACCAACATCCTCGCTGGCCTTCGCCGACAATTGCCCTACATGCGTCAGCAGATCAGGGATGGGTCGAACTTCAACAAGCACGCGAAGCGGTGGCTGTCCGGTGAGTTGTGGAAGGAAGCCGCGCCGCAGGTCGAACCGCAGCGGAGGGGTAGCCCTTCCGGTGTACTGATCCCCGATGACAACTACAAGGAGCACACCTACAAGCGGGCCTTCGACTGGGCCAAAGACTGAATCTCACTCGTGAGAATCCCTCGGAAGGGGAAGCATGACGAACGACCGAGCACCGCAGATGACCGCGCTCTCGAACAACACCTGCCCGAACGCGAAGCCGCGTGGCATCGCTGACTTGACCACATGCGACATGAACTCGCTGACCACGTGGGGGTACTGCCACGAGTGCTGGGATCGCGGCGACGTGCCTGCCATATGGGCCGCGAAGGTGGACCAGCACATCGAGAAGGCGATGGGCCGATGATCGCCGGGAACCACAACGACGCGCAGTGCTACGTGCTGTCAGCGGCCCTGACCAACGACGCGTCGATCTTCCAGATGGTCAAGCCCGACGACCTCGATGACCCGTACCGTGGATGGGCGCACGCGTTAGAGGCTGTCCACAAGCGGTACGGCAAGGTCACCGTCGAGGACTACATGGCCGAGTGTGCTTCCCGCAACATCGACCCGGGGTACATGCGGTGGTACCGGGGGTTGATGTCCGATGAGGAAGCGCACATCGCGTTCACCGAGACGGCTGGCCGCGAACGGCTGATGCGTCACCTCCTCCACGCGAAGCAGCGCCACGACGCCGGAAGTCCCACTAGTGAGATTGCCGACGAGTTGGTGGACAACCTCGCTGACATCCCACGGATCGCAGCGCGTGAGCAGCAGGCGCACACGTTCAACGACATCCTCGCCATGGATGGGACGTTCGCTGACTGGGTTGTGCCGGGGCTGATGCGGCACGGTTCCCGGTGTGTGATGACCGGTGGTGAGGGGTACGGCAAGTCCACCCTGATCTACCAGTTGGCGATGGGCGCCGCGTATGGGGTGTCGCCGTTGTCCGATGGGGTGGAGTTCGAGCCGCGCCGGGTGTACGTCCTCGACGTGGAGAACTGGCACGAGACACAGTTGAAGCAGCAGTTGCTCCGCGCCAAGTTCGCGTACTCCAAGATGCGTGACCCGCTTCCTGATCCTGCGTTCTGGGTGGACCCGGCTCGTGCGATCAACCTGATCGACCCGACGGAGAAGCGTGACTTCATCAGCAGGGTGGACCGGTACCAGCCTGACCTTGTGGTCATGGGCTCTGGGTACAAGTTGGTTGAGCCGATCGGTGACTGGCGGGTGGAGGCGCAGACGGTGATGCGTACCGCTGACGAGATCAGGGCCAAGACGGGGGCGGCTGTTCTGATCGAGACGCACGCAGGTCACGGTCTGGCGGGTGACCGCAACGGGTGGCGCCCTGACGGGTCGTCGTACTGGTTGCGGTGGCCCGAGTTCGGGTTGGGGTTGGAGCCTCGGCAGCCGAAGCAGGCCGGTCGCCGGTTGGTGCAGTCGCACCGTTGGCGTGGTGATCGTGACTCGGATGCGGTGTGGCCGTATGGGTGGAAGTCCACTGGTGTCATGCCGTGGGTTCCGTGCGAGGCAGATGAGTTTGAGATGGAGGCAATTCCGAAGCAACCCGCAGGGAATCGCGGGTAGTCAGGCCCGTGTCTGCCTGTTGTTTCAGGGGCAGATACGGTAGAATCAGAGAGTTCCGCCAACGACACGAAGGGATCACATCATGGCCGCACCGCGCGCCAAGACAGCACAGCAAGAGTCCAACGAGAACACCGCGATCGCGGAGGCAGTTGGGTCACTGGAAGGCAGCGGCGACATCAAGTTCGCCGACACCACCCCGAACATCCACATCGCCATAGCCCGCGTCGCCGCCGACATCGGTGCGATCGCCAAGAACAATCAGGTCAGCGCCGGGCCCGCGAAGTTCAACTTCCGTGGCATTGACGACGTGCTCGACACCATCCACTCCCCGCTCTGCACCCACGGCGTCAGCATCGTGCCCACCGG
>Ga0210341_1479074_pt1 | contig 13403 bp, 16 predicted proteins | sample S425metaT_FD_159703 | JGI IMG/M metagenome (GOLD analysis project Ga0210341, IMG submission 159703) | Metatranscriptome of estuarine sediment microbial communities from the Columbia River estuary, Washington, United States - S.425... | ecosystem: Environmental > Aquatic > Marine > Intertidal... | reverse complement strand
GGCTTGATGAGTATTCGCGTAATTTATAGCCGCTGTTTCATAGTCTCCGTAGTCACCTTTTTCTTCAGAAAACTTTTTGCGGTCCTCGTTAGTTATTTTATCAATAGGCATTTTGAGTTCTGCTGCAATCTCTATATCTCGCGCTTCTATAAGCGCTTGCATAGTGTTACCAGCCGCTAGGTACTCCTCTTGTGCCCTGTTAGCCGCTTGTGCTTGCGCTTGAATATCAGATAGGCGCTCGATGTTATCCGCAGTTCGCCTAATATTTTCAAGGTTAACCGCAGCATTTTTTAACCCAACTTCTCTATAAGCCTCTGTGTTTAGCTCACTCGCTTTAACACTTGCCAGTTGGTATTCTCTCGTGGCCTCTATCTGAGCATTCTTTACCGCTATCTCAGCGGCGTGCTGCTGGTTTGAAGATTCTATTCTTTCCCTTTCGATATCAGCACTGGTGCTAATGCGGTAGCGCTCGTTATCAGCATTACGAGAGCCAATAACGTAGTTCAGCAGGCTGCTTGTAGTACCGCCGTCGATGTATACACCGGGAAACGCCATACCTAAAACCTCTCTTACGCAAACACCATCATAGCCATCATAGCCATCGTAGCAGCCATCTGGGCTTGCTGCTGTTTACGCGCAGCATCAGCTTGATCGTTAGCAGCGTCCATACGCGCTTGCCCAGAGGACGCTATACCGGCTGCTGCGCTAGCCTCACCTGTCATACCACGCCCAAGGTTAATCATGTTGGTGCGACCGGCAGACTCCATCTGCGCCTTGGTCTGGCGGGAAGTATTAAGCATCCCTGCTGCTTCAGAATAGTTACCTAGATCACGCTGTTTATCCGCGAAGAACATCGTAGAAGGGTCTACTTGCGTACCGTATCTAGCAGCCTCACGCGCATCCCTGCCAGCCAGCAGCCCTTGCTGCTTCTCCATAGCCTCGCGGGTACTTTGTACAGACCCAACATTTGATATTTCTTTATTAAAGTCCCCCAGCAGAGGGTCATACATCTCCTTGAGCCCTTGGAGATACTTATTTACTGTATCAGGCGTTTCCCTGTAACCGGCTTGTAGGGACTGGTTACGAGGATCGCTTTTGTAGGCCTCACTTTGCGCCCGCCATGCGTCACGTTCTACCGTGTACGCCTCCATCTTTTTGAGATAGTCAGGATCGCTTTGCGCCTTTCGATAGCCTTTATAATTAGAGCCATACTCAGTGATGGGGTGTCTAGGTGCAGCACCGGGTTTAGCGACCGGTGTCTCGTTAAACGCTGGTGACTTTAAAATGTCGCTCGACAGGTCGCTACTCATCTTTATTCCATCCCCACATAGAACGTGCAGAGTCGCCAAGGGTAAAGCGGCGATCAAAGTTATATCCAGGTATACCGTCTTTGCTTAAAGCCGTGGCTGCATTTGGATCTGCTTGTATCGCTTTGTATTCTCTATTAGCTGAGCGGTATCTGCCTAGCAGACCTTGCTGTTCAAAAGGAATAGTAGGGTCACCGCCTCGCGCCCAGTCGGTCCCTCCCATCACCCCAGCAGTCATTGCTACGTCGCCTATGGCCTTTGCTCTAGCTGCACGGACCTGCTCATCGGCTTGCATCTTATTGATAGCGACAGACGTAGAATCACTAGCTACGTCACCGAGTCCTTGCGCGTATTGTTTCGATACACCCTGCCCGGTCTGTAGCAATCCAAACTTCTTGTCTAAGCGCTGCTGCTCACCGGATATCTCCGCCTGTGCTAACGCCCCAGCGGCACCCTGCATACCAGAAGTCCCAGCAGCGTGCCTACGCATGACATTGCCAGCAGACGATAGCGACGTACCTGTCTGTGTAGACATAGCGCGTTCCTGCGCTCGCGCACTGGCCTCTGCCTGCATGGCTGAGAACTGCGACCCTCGATTTAGAATACCTTGCCGCGCTGCGTTAGTATCTTTGTCGTACGCATCGCGTATCTCTTCCATCTCAAGAGGCAATACAAACTCTTGGTGCCGTCTAAGGGTAGATAACGCATTCGCAGCGTTTTGTCGCTCCGCAGCGGTAGGTTTAACTTTTGGTGCTGAGCCGCCCATATCTTACCCCTCGTACATAACCTCTGTGCCTATCTGCACAAACCCGTTCTTAGCGTAGCACCCGGCTGCCCTGTCTTGGTTTACATCACAGGATGAAGCCATTGTGATAAGTTTAACGCCGTTTTGCTTAGCCCACTCTACATAAGCACTTATCAACGCATCTGCTGCGCCTGTCCCTCTGTGCGAGGGTGCCAGATAGAGTATCTCGTCACAGGATACCTTACCGTCGCACCACGGCTTCTCGCCTATCTGAGCCATAAGACCGCCAGCTAGCACACCGTCTTTACTGACTGTCCAGCCGCAGCGCTTGTGGCGAGCGTAGGGGTCGGTATATGACAGCAACCACGCTCTAGCGCTATCACGGTTATAGGTTAGGCGACTATAGACAGGGGATTCTCCGTGGAAGAACTGCCCCATAGTGAGTACGAGCAAGACATCCTGCGGCTCGAAAAGCTTTACTTCATAGTCCGCCATAGACTAGCTTTCGCAATTTAGGAACATCGTCAGAGTCGGCAGTACGACGAGCGTCATCAAGAGATGCTTCAAACAGGTTGCGATGGTACGCCGCTATTTGTGAGTTGAACCACGGCGCAGAAGGGATAGCCAAGAGACGAGCGAGCGTACCGTCTACGATGATGTACTGAAACCTGTCCATGTACACTTCATCGAGAGCAACCGCGTCCCTAGACGGCTTCACAGCCACTTCGCCAGACAACGAACCAGACGCCTCCGGCGCAGGGTACAGTAGGACACTGTTCAGAGTGTTTTGGTCCCGAAGGTACATCTTCGGGGTACCAATAGCGGAGCGCCATCCGGAGTCATCGACATCCAACAGCGTAGGAGAGCGAGGGGCTAAGCGGGTACCGTCAAGCGACAGCACTACCGGACGCACTAGCACAGTGTCGCAGGGGAGAGTCAGTTCTACACTGGATTCGCCGGGGAATACAGGCTGCTCACTGATAGTGAACCTGAAACACTCGGCCCTATCCGCCAGCTCTCGTGCTGCATTACGAGCGTTGCGGATGATAGTAGGCATCGGACAGGCAGCCGCTACCGATAGCACCTCCGATGCCAGCTCCCTGAACTCGACTTCCGCCATATCACTGCACCGCTCTCATAGTGCTGACGTTCTGATTGGGGCTAGAGGACTGCTCCGCTTTCAGCTTAACGCCAAGGCTATTGTTGAAGGCGTTATAGTGGTTGGTAGCGCGAGTCTGGTTACCAGCGTAATCAGTATCCTTGGAGTACGCACGGTACAGCAGGTAGTCCAGAATGACGTTGGCGTAGATGTCGTTCAAGGTAATAGTAGAAGACAGAGCCGTAAGGTCGCTTGGCGCTTTAGAGTAGATAACCTCTACTGACCCGCCTCCAGTATTGGGGGGATACACCCAGTACGTGTCTGGAGCGTCTTCATCGAAGATGTAGTGCTCAATCATGTCAGTGGCTTGGTCTTGATGCCAACTGTTGTTCTCCGAGTCCATGATGTTTCTATCGACTCGCCGTACTGCGCTACCGTTCGTATTACGAACTATGGCAAGCAGCAACAGCCCCGCAGCAGGGAGCGCTTGCTTAGTGCCGGGGACGAGCGAGACGGATTCTACCGCGCTATACGCGTTAGGTTTCAGTAGGACAATTTCACGCTGTGCATCATTCAGCCACTTCAGCAACTCGGGGTCCAACCAACGGGTACCGCCGCTCGTCGTATCCTGAAGAATGTGCCGTGCGCGGTCTACGATGGCTTGTGCGACGATAGTACCCATTTACGTTTACCTCGGGTTCATTGTGTAGTCATCCCACGCAGCATCACGTAGGGCGGCAGTCATGCCGGGAATATCTCTAAACACTGAGAGGCGTGGCCTGCCGTCAGCGGCAAAATGCTCCGTCCCCAGAGAATCAAAATGCTGCGTAAGATGTTGGACAGCCTGCGCGACGATATCTTCGTTAGCTAGCTGTTCATCCTCACGCTTTTTTCTTTTCCTGCCGATAAACGTAGCGCCATGCTGTACAGCGTAGTGCGCCATGTCGTCAGGCAAATCCCTCGGTTCATCTGGCTTGAGCCACGTTACGTTAACACCGTTGTTAGACACTACTCGCAACAGCACTTCAGATACGACTTCCATTTAAACTCCTAAAGTGACTGCCCCCCGTTACCGGGGGGCGTTACGTTTACGCTTTGGTTGTTGCGTAGTCGATTGCCAAGACGCTGAAGTCTTCAGTCTCGCCAGTGTAGATGCTGTTGAACTGGGGCTTCAGGAAACCAAACATCTTACCGACAGAGATGCCGGGCTGGTTCTTGTAGTCGAAGTAATCTTCTTCCCAGTAAGCGTTACCAATGTCAGCCATTGCCAGCGCTTGAGCACCACAGAACAGAGCACGGCATCCATCTACGGTGCCATCCGTTCCCCACTTATTACCGGTCCCAAGTCCCTGCGTATTAAACACATGCCGGAACTCGTGAACGATGATGCCATCGACCATGACACTGGAGGTGCCAGCGAACAGCTCGTTCGACTTACCGCGCACTCCAGCGTTACGGACGTTAGCGATGTAGTCGGGATCGAGCTTCAACTGTGCCATCGCGGTCGGGGTCACGAAGCAGTGGAACACTTCTTCGCCAGCACCAAACCGGATGCCACGCATATACTGGTTCTTGGCATAAGCCTTGGCCAGTACGAGCGAAGCGTAGGTGATGGTGTCACCCGCTTCTACTGAGGGCGTGTCACCAAGCTCAAAGTCCTTCGTAGTCGCACTCCACCGGAGGTGCCGGTTGACGGACGGAGGAGCAACGTCATCAGCGAACTCCAGATCAGCAAGGTTCTGGCCAGTAGTCAGGACAGGACGCAAGGCACCGTTGTTGCGAGTGTTGTAAGCGACACCTGACAGGGTGAGGAACCCGAGCTGGTCGATACGATCAGCAGCCCAGTACGCCAGCACATCGCGGCTTTCCTTACGGAAGTTGACGATGGATGCTTGGTCAGCCATGCGGCCAGCCAGACGGTTAGCGTTACGCAGTTGGTCGATCTGGATAACTGCTTCGGAGAGACCCATTGCCTCTTCGTTGCCTTCCAGCATGTAGTCCCCGACAACACCGTCGCCTTCCAGATCCGGGATCAGGGTGATAACGGCGCGGGCGCCTTTCTCAGACTTCTTCAGCTCGGTAATCCGCTGAACCATCGAGTTCGGGCCTTTACCGGCAAATTGCGCGATGAAAGAGTTGTTGCGGGCCATCTTCCAGAACTGAAGTGACCACGCGGTTTTTTCTTCAGCAGTTAACGCTGCAAAGTTAGTTGTCGCCATTAGCAATACTCCGATGAAACGGTAAAAACAATGAGGTTCCTTTTCCCCGGTAACGTCGGAGTGACGAAGCGGGCACTATCGTAGCCCGAGCACGTATATAGGGAGATTTTACACAAAATCGCCACGTAAGCGAGCTATTACCGCATCTGGCAGGGCATCGAACTCTTCTTCCGTCAAACGGGAGATGTCGATCTCTGGCTGCTGCCCACCACCACCGGCTGGCACAGTGGGAGGCTGCTGTGCGTTAGCTTTCAGATTACGCTGCACAGCAGCGGAGCGCTGTGAAGTACCCGGTTTGGCAGCAGCGTTTTTCAGCGGGATACCGTACTGCTGCAACACCATCGCCGCTGCGCGATCCATAGCCTCGGCGGGCGTGTGGTGCTTACTTATGTAAGCGTCCTGAATGGTCAGCACTTCATCGACCATATCTTTGCTGAACGAGGTCGATTGCGGGTTGAATACGTCATACGCCTGTTCAAGCGTATGAATGACCCGCTCTTCGTCCTCCTGCAAGCGCATAGCCAGTAGCCGCTGCTGGATCTCTTTATCTAGGTTCGCAGGCTCCCCCCTAGCCCCGCTCTGTGCGATTGCCGCTTCGGCAGCTTTACGCGCTGCGCCTGTGAGCATCTCACCGAACAGCTTATTAGCGGTATCTAGGTCACCGTCGAGCGCCTTATCGAACATTTGTTTGGCGTTATCGCCAAAATCAAATTGCAGATCGAGTTGTTGGCTAACTTCTGCGGCGGCAGTACCCGGTATAGAGGCGTGCTGCTTGAACACCTCAAGATCGCGGAGATACGCTTCCATCTCCTGTACACGCGCTTCTGCCTGCCTACGGCGACTTGCCTCTTGCGCTAGACGCCAGCTAGGTACAGCACCTTCTTCGTGCTCCGGCTCTGCTTTTGCCTCGGGTTCCGGCTCTGCCTCTGCCTCTGCCTCTGCCTCTGCCTCTGCCTCTTCCTCCGGCTCAGGCTTTTCCTCCGGTTTCGGCACTTCTGGAGGCGGCGGGGAGGTATCAGCCAGCATCATGCTGGTAAGCGGCACCCCGTCTTCTATGTCCTCATACGCCTTGCCGTGGGAGAGGTTCTCTTCTTCGATTTCGTCAGCACCAGCGAATACTGGGTTTTCGTTTCGTTTAGCCATTAGTCTTTCCTTATGGTCCTATCAATACCTTTGGATTGGTGCCGTAGCTTCATCTGTTCCTTCTCAAGCGATATCAGCTCTTTTTCTCGTGCCACCTGATTCGCCTCCCTGCTCTGTTGCAGACTGACCTTCAGCTCACCGCCCTTCACGGCCAAGTCTTTCTTCACTTTGACACTCTCGCCCGCGCTGCGCACTTTAGCATCCAGCAGTGCTAGATCACGCCTGAGCATCAGGTTCTCTCTGGCCATCTGGATCTCCATATCCATACGCTCGCGTTCGATCTCGTACTCTGGAGTGTTCCGATCAAGCGTGGCCAGCTTAGCCTGCGCCTCAGCGGTAAGCTTCTGCACCTCCGCTTGTGCCTTCTGTACCTCCAGCATAGCCAGCTGCTGCATGATCTGCTGTTTGAACTGCTCCTGTTGCTGCTGCTCTTCGGTCATCTGACCGCGCCCTTGCAGCGACCGGATTTCTTCTGCCAGCTCGTCCTTATGCGCCAGATGGCTATACTCAACAACGCGGTCATCGGGGATCATTACCCCGACATTGCGTAGATTCAGCACCTCAGCGAACTGCTGATCGTTGTAGCTGTCACGGCTCGGGATGACACTGAGGCTCAGATCGTACTTACCAGCAGTGATGTTGTTGATGATCTCACCAGCGCTGGTCTGCTGATTGATGACGTACATCTGCTCCCGCTCAGTGGGCGGTTGGGTAGCGTTACCCATGCCCGTAGTGACGACTTTGAAGGTGCGCTCTTCCGTATAGTACTGCTGCACCAGCTCCAGCACTTTTCTACCCACCAACATGCGCGTCAGCCGCAGATTCTCAAGGGGGACTTGGAGCTGCACCTGCCCGCGCATCTCTTTCTGCTTCAGCGCTACCCCGGACACCTCGGGGTTATCGAAGCCTAGCTGCGCGTTGTTGACGCCGCTGATGGTTTTGATGAACTCGGCGGATTTGAGGGCGGCTCGTTCGATGCCTGCGGGGACTTTGTTGGGCTGGATTTTTTCGGGGGGTTGTTTACCGGGGTTGATTTCGAGAACCAGACCAGTCTCCGCGCCCTGATTTCGCAAGTCATCAGCCGTCATCCCCGATAGGCTATTACGCTCCATAATCCAGCCGCTGTTGGCGGTGGTGTTGATGATGTGCAGCTCTTGGCTCGCCAGCTTGTTCAGCTGCTCCTGCGGGCTGAGCAGGTTACGCACCAGTCCGAACGGCTTACCGCGCTGAAAATACAGGAAGTACGGGATTATGGTGAACGTCGAGTAGGGGCTCCAGTCGTCGTGCAGCAGTACGTGATCGGCTGTCACTGTCCACCGCACTTTACGACGCGGTCGCTTTATCAGCCCCAACTGGTTCTCAAGAGCGAACATTTCTATGCGCTCGTCGGTCCATGTTGTTGGCGCGGGCTTGGTATCCCCAGTGATTAGATCAACGAACTCCACACAGGGCTGGATGCGAATGTGCTGCCGCTCAACGACGCGCACCATCTTCACCGTCCGGTTCTCAGCCTGCGATGCTGACTGCATCCCGAACAGGTTGAACAGAGAGTCCTTCTCGCCAAACGTGTTAGAGCTGTTTTCCCACAGTACGGAGTCGGGGCCGTACGTGTTGATCTGGCCGAACCCGGCCTCGATCTCCTGCCGCTTGTTCTTTCCGTAGGTGTCCTCTATCTGGTCGAGGCTGAGCCAGTCGGTGTAAAACACCTCGTTCCATGTAGCGGGGTCGTACTCGCTGGCGTCCGGGTCGATGATGACCTTAGTCGGGTCGAGGCTGCGCATAGCTACCTCACCCATAAGGTTATCGTTGAAACTTATGCGTAGATCGAAGAACCCACGCCCGTCCTGAATGACTCCATCCGCGAACACCTGACCTTCCAACCACTCGTAGTTGTTAGCGTCACAGATCGCTGTGGCGAGCTTAGTCATAACGCCGGGGGTGTGCTCAGTACCCTCCAGCTTAGGGGTGTAGCGGAACTCGACACTGTTAGCCGCCTGCTCACCCAGCACCGCGTTTACTGTGCTAAGGACTAGGTTAATTGTCAGCGCTGGCCGCCCTTCGGACTCCAGTTTCATTCTATCGGACGGTGCCCACTGCTCTCCGCGATAGAAGTCAGAGCAGCGCTGCGCTGAGTCGATATAGTCAGTGTGCCCGTTGTCTCGCGCTCGTGTGTACCGTAGCCACTGGTCCTCTACGACGCGGCTCGCCTCACTGGAGGAGAGCGTTGTCTTCTTGTTACTGGGGGTCTGCTGCGGGATCATTTATTACTGCTCCGGTACCACAAGCGTTAGTTGGTAGGGCTTACTGCTGCATCTGTGACATCAACGTCTGCGTTGTGATCTTAGCTGCCTTCAAATACTCGATAGGTGTCCATTCCTCCATCGGCAGTTCAGTACCAACCGCTGCGGCAAACCCTTCAGGGTCTTCGGCGTACAGCTTCTTAGTCATCATACCGACCCCCTGCGCCAGCTCTTCCGGCGACTCGACACCGAGCCCCATCATCAGCTGCTGCGCCGAGCGGGGTGACATCCCTTTCTCTATCAGCATCTGACTGGCCAGCGTCGCTTTTTGCGTCGTTTCGCTGTCCTCGGCAGCGCCCATAGCGGCACCGACGCCAGCGGCACCGACACCCAGCGCACCGGCAGCGCCCACTGCTTTCGCTGCACGAGGATAGTTCTGAGCGGTTGAGTGCATTGCCCCAGCGACCGCCTGCCCCGCCTGCCCGGGACCAGTCTTATTGAACGCTTCACCCGCACGCTGCGCGGCTCCAGCAGTGTCCATAGCGGCGTTGGCGGTATGCATCTTAGCGGCACTGGCAGTCTCTTTGAGCTTATCTTTCAGCTTTGGCCCGCGCTTGTTTAGCTGATCCTGCGCCTGACGCCGGATTCTACGGGCAGCACCCAGTCCTTTTTCAAACATGTCTACAACCTCTCAGTCACGCGGCGAATCCACGCATTGTATTCCGCTTTTTCAGCAACTCGTGCAGCAGCCCGCAGTATAGCAGCCGCGCCCTGCCCCTTCTTCACAGGAACCGTGAAAGACAACGAATCTATAGTCAGTGTGTAGTACCCCTCGGTGTTAGTGGGCTTTATCGTAAGCTCTACGTCTACGTCTACACCTACGCCTGCTGCCATCGCCGCCTCGTTGAATCGTAAGTGACATACTGGTTCAGCTTATCTTTCCAGCTGGGCTTTTTCGGAGTCGTCGGCTCCGGTTGCGGCGTCATGTTTCTATACAAGTACCCGACATACGCCAGCGCGTCCACTACGTCATCGTGCAGACCAGCGGGGAAGCGCAGGCATTCAAACACGAGCTGCGTTATCCACGGTGTCGTATCGTCGTCCGGGAACAGCACCTGTCCGCTCTTCATTAGACCCTGTATGCCTCGTGCGCGGGCCTGCTTGTCGTTTTTACCCGGCGCAATCGGCTCATAGTACAGGTCGTACATTTGCCTCGTTTCGATCTCTTTGCGCAGGAACACTTCGATAGACATTAATATCTGCCCTTTCTCCATGCCGTGACGCTCTGGTTTCCAGCGCTGCTGCACCGCGATGATCTGCTGCACGATACTATAGCCGTCCCACTTACCTCTCACGCAGTCCAATACCCACAGCCGCATGTCTTTGTCCATTCCAGCGACAACGCAGACCGTCCAGTCGTTCACCTCTTTCTGGCCAATGGCAAAGTCCCAACTGGCTACGATGGTGAGGTCTTGGAGAGGTGGCCGCTCGTGCGGGCGGTAGCGGGGGAACATGTCTTTGGTGAAGTAGCTGCCCTCGTCAGAGATAGGCTTCTGCTGGTACAGGGCGAACCAGTCCCTCTCTCCGATGGCTTTGCGGATAGCGGTTAGACGGGTGATATCGTAGCGCTCGGGGTGCAGCGCTTCGCCGCGCTTACGGTACGGCTCGTCGTGCTCTGCAACGGCTGGGTAGTCCACTATTTCCCACTGATCCGCCCCGGCTTTCTGCGCTTCGATCAATCGCCCGGAGAGGTCGTCATCGTGCCAGCGGGTTTGGATCACCAGCACGCCACCACCGGGGGCAAGCCGCGTATACGCAGTAGAGGTGTACCAGTCCCATGTGCTCTGCCTGCTCACCTCAGAGTCGGCGTCCTCACGGTTTTTTACCGGGTCATCGATTAACAGTACGTGAGCACCTTTACCAGTGATCGCACCACCGACACCGGCTGCGACCAACCCGCCCCCTTTAGTTGTCAGCCACGCTTCGACGCTCTGGCTATCGGGGTCCAACTGCGTGTCGAAGACATTGTGATAGGCGGGGTCACGCATTACCGAGCGCACTACCCGACTGAATGACATGCTCAAGGCACCCGAGTAGCTACATAGCATAAACTCATGGTTTGGGTAGTGCCCGAGGTGCCATGCGGGGTAGGACTTTGAACTGATCTGAGACTTACCGTGCCGTGGTGGTACGAATATCATCAGCCTTGGGGAGAGCTGATCGGCTACGTCTTGTGAGAACTGCTCCAAGCGTTTGCAGATGTCCTTGTGGACCCAGCCAGCCGTGTAGTCGGGCTGAAAGCGCTCCACGAACGGGAGCAACCGACGCCGCGCCAGCTCCCGTTTCGCCAGCTCCTTTCTGGCTTCTTCCTGCGGATCAAACATAGTTAGATAGTATCCGCCTTACCGCTTTGACCTTGTCCCTGTTTGGACCCTCCTCATTCAGTACAGCGAGTACCGTTCTCCACAGGTAGGCACCACCGCAGATGGGACAGAGCTGCTCTTGTTGAGGGGGGATGATCGACGGCGCTTCGCATTCACACGCGGTGATGGGCTTGTTGCATTCCTGACAGCAGGTTGTGTATTTCATTCGTCTGATGGCTCCTCGTACTCTGGTAGGGGAAGCGGCTCGGCGTCCAACACGGCTGGGTCCAACATGCCCTGAATCCCGTTCACAAGTTGCAGCAGCTCTGTTTCAGACAGCCGCTCCATCTGGCGCACGTTCTGGATATTACCGATCTGGTTGATCGTGACCCCGCTTCTCTGCTCATCGGACTTATACAACCCGTTCAACTTGCCGATCTCCCTGATAGCGGCTACTTCCTCCATTGAGCTGCCAGCCTTATGGTAGCTCTCAAACAGCATATTAGTTAGCTGTTCGCGTGTACAGCGTACGTCCTTAAATTCCCTCGATCTGAACAGATCAATCAGGGCTTTTGCGGTATCTGTGTTCAAAAAGTCCAATGGCACATCGACCCCAGCGTCGGGATCGGCACCCATTGCCCTTTTTATTGCTCCCGGTGACAGCCCGCGTAGCTTCAGCATAAGAATTTTCTGATTACGCACACTTGGCATGGATATCTGCTTATCCGGATATACGCGCTTGAGGTACGCGACATCACCTTCCGTGACTAACATGGTGTTTTCTCCTCCGCTCTGCTCTGCTTTTGCGGAATTATGCAGCATAAGCGCATAAAAGCGCATAAAAGCGCATAAAGGCGGTTATCTGCGATGTACGGGCGATGTACGGGCGATGTACGGGCTGATGTACGGGCTGATGTACGGTGAAAAATTTTTGATGAAAATTTTTTGATGAAAAAAATGGAGGCTGTGCGGTGTTTTGCGGTGATCTGCGGTGATCTGCGTGGGGTCGATTTTTTGCGAAAAAAAATGGAGGCTGTGCGGGAGACGATTTTTTGCGAAAAAAATGGAGGCTGTGCGCGGAACGGGTTTTATATTGATCGCAGTGGAACGGGACTCCATTCCGGTTTCGGGCTGAACCTTGTCGTAGACATTGTGCCAGCAAGACACTCTGTGCCGCGCGGAGTCCAGCAAGATCAAGATAAAACCGGCCGCGCAAAGCGCGTCCGTGTAGTTCTCTCTGTGTTCCCGGGCATGTCGCCTGGGGTTATGGGAGAACTTGGTATGTCTGAACGCTTTCAGAAATTGATGAGGTTGACCAAGTCTGACTTGGTCGAGCGGCTGTTGGTCGCAGAGGATAAAGTGGATGTGCTAATGCTCGGCATTGCTGCCGAGCGGGCACTCAACGCCCCCTCTGCAGAAACTGAGGCGGCTCCTGCCGCCGCAGAGCCTGCGCCCCCCGCCCCCACCATTGTGGACCTGCTCCGTGATGGTACAGCGCATTACTACGTCGACGGGGTCACGCTCGTGATCTCCGTCCCCCGCCCGTCAGGGCGGCAGGTGTGGGAGTTTACTCCCGCAACGTTCCGCACTGCGTCGGAACGGAAAAACGCGATGGAGCAGCTCGCTGCTCACATCGCAGACGCAAAACCGCTCCGCAAGGAGCAGTGGCGCCGCCGCTAGGCGGTGGCCACACGGGGTCGCAAAGCGACCCCGTTAATCCTTCTTGTGTTCCCCCCTCTCTCTCTTTCAGGAGTTACTTATGGACATTTTGGTAGATATGTTCGTCACGTTCTGTGTGCTCTTCACCATGCTGGTGTGGAGCCTGTACGCGCTTGGAGCGTTCCGCTCCAGGCGCGACCGGCGCCTGCCGGTCACCCAGAACCAACACCAGCGCGCTCGCGCAGAGCGGGCTGCCGCCCGCAAAGCGCGTAAGCGCAGAGCCAGGTCGGCCTTCCGGGCCGCATCTAAGTAGTTTAACCGGGCAGGGATGCCCATCCCCTAACCAAACTGAGGATTTACAGCATGTCGCTCATCTTTATAGTACTTGGAACCATTGTCATGTTCATCGCAGCCTTCTGCGGTGGCTGGCTGCTTGCTGGCGCAATAGACAACCGAGTGGGCACCCGCCCCTCGGCCAAAGTCTACGCCTACGCCTTCCTCAAAGGCGCCCTTGGGGCAGCCGGCTTCTGGCTGCTGATGATAGGGCTGGCGGTCGCGCTGGAAGCCTGCTTCAACGCGCTTTTTTAACCTTCAGGGTCATCAACTTCGGTTGGTGGCCCTGCCTTTT
>Ga0210341_1368176_pt1 | contig 13442 bp, 11 predicted proteins | sample S425metaT_FD_159703 | JGI IMG/M metagenome (GOLD analysis project Ga0210341, IMG submission 159703) | Metatranscriptome of estuarine sediment microbial communities from the Columbia River estuary, Washington, United States - S.425... | ecosystem: Environmental > Aquatic > Marine > Intertidal... | reverse complement strand
TTTATTACCTTTCAGCTGATAAGCGCGGCTCCCATCTCCGCCAGCGGGACTACCGAATCACCCCTGGAGTCCGCCTCCTGGCTGGAGGCAGTACCTATCTGCGCCCGCTTGACGATGCCCTGGCAAATGGCGGCAAGACGGAACAGCGAAAATATAATATAGAAGTTCCAGTTGTCGATGCCGTCGCGTCCGGTGCGCTCGCAGTAGCGGGCGATATACTCTTCATCGCTGGGTATTCCCAATGAAGCGCGGTCTACCCCGGCCAGTCCCTTCACGCCGCCCGCGCGCGGCAGCATCCAGGCCATGCACTGGTTCGCCAGATCCGCCAGGGGGTGGCCCAGGGTGGACAATTCCCAGTCGAGCAGGGCAATGACCCGGGGCTCGGTGGGGTGAAACATCATATTATCCAGGCGGTAGTCACCGTGGACGAGGCTAACCGCGCCGTCGTCTGCCGGCATATTTGCCGGCAGCCACGCCAGCAGGGCCTCCATGGCTGCTATATGCTGGGTTTCCGATGCCCGGTACTGCTTGGTCCAGCGGTCTACCTGGCGCTCGAAATAATTACCCGGACGACCGTAGTCCGCCAGGCCGACCGCCTCGACATCGACACTGTGCAGTGCCGCCATGGTTGCATTCATGGCGTCGTAGATGGCTGCGCGCTCGTTATTGTCAGCAGCCTCGGGAATGACCGGATCCCATAGAATCCTGCCCTCCATGTACTCCATGATATAGAACATGGAGCCGATAATCGTCTCGTCCTCGCACAGGACGTAAGTGCGCGGCACAGGCACGGGGGTATTGCGCAGTGCGCTTATCACCCTAAACTCGCGGTCGACCGCATGAGCTGATTTGAGCAGTTCTCCCGGCGGCTTGCGCCGCAGCACGTATGACTTGCCGCCCGCTGTCAGCTTGAATGTAGGGTTGGACTGGCCACCTGCGAATTTTTCTGCGCTGACCGGCCCCTTGAAACCGGGAATGTGTTGCTCGAGGTAGTTGCCGAGACTGGCGGTGTCGATGTTCTGCGTGCTCATGATTACAAGCTCTTGTGATGAAATTTACGCCTGTGGCTGGGCTCAAAGGTTAGTACCAATGCAACCGCCCCGTGCCTTTCTGGCGGGTCCAGTTGCAGCAGCCGCTAAATGTACAGCAAAGCGCATGGAAGCGGAAATGTTTGAGCCGCGCCGCTGTGCTCGCTATGCTGTGCCCATGGCGCTGCCTGCCGACAGCGCCGCAATGCGGGATGTGGGCGGAAGTCGGGGGTGCGAGCAGACAGTGGTAGAGCCGATCGGAAAAGCCGAGCAACACGAGGTGGTGGCAGCCACCGAGGATTACGTCCAGCGAGCCAGTGAGGTATTCGGCCGGCGCTTTCGCCCGGTCCCTGTGCTGTTTGACCTGGCCGGTCGCACCGCTGGAATGTTCAAGCTGGTGGGGCGCCGGGGCTGGATCCGATATAACCCCTGGATTTTCGCCAAGTACTACGCGGAAAACCTGAAGGACACGGTGCCGCACGAGGTTGCGCACTATATTGTGCACGAGCTCTATGGCAGCCGGGGCATCAAGCCCCACGGCCACCAGTGGCGCGCGGTGATGGAGCATTTTGGTGCCGATCAGGGTGTGACTTTCGACCTGGACCTGGCGGGAATTCCCCAGCGGCAACAGCGCACTCACCCCTACCGCTGCGGCTGCAGGGTGCACGACGTCTCGTCAACGCGCCACAATCGCGTAATGCAGGGTGTCGGTCGCTACCGCTGCCGCATTTGCGGCAGTGACCTGTCCTACGCGGGCTAGGATGCATCCGCGCGCCGGGGTCACGCGCATCGAGTCGGCACAGCCCTAGATATCTATCTCGAGTTCCACGCCGCTGTAGCGATTGGCCTCGGCATCCAGGCTCGACTTCGCAATCGCCGCCCGGTCGGGGCTCAGGGCGGCCTCGTTAACCAGGTAGGACTTCACCGCTATCGCCCTGGCGGAAGCCAGCTCGAGCAGGGCCTCATCGTCCAGCGGGATAGCCTGTGCCAGCTTCAGGTACTGCTCGCTGGCAGTCAGGGTGGTTTCTTCCGGAGCCAAAGCCTGGTAACGGGCTGCGATAGCTTTCTCCCATTCCGGACCTTTACTGGACAATTCCGCCTCGGGCAGCCCGTCGGCCAGCAACCCGGCCTGGAGGAGGTTCTTCTGCAGGCGCTCCCGGTCAGCCTCGAGCTGCAGGCGCCCGGCAATAACCAGCTTCAACTCCGGCCGCTGCCCCAGGGCAGTGCTGAGCTTGTCCAGTTGTTCCCTGCTCGATGCATCCAGCTCGGCGGAGCCGGACTTGAAGTTCACCCGCTGCAGGTCCTCCTCGGAGTCCACCAGGCTTGCGAGCAGGGTAAATGGCGCGGTTACCGCCTTGGTGATGAGGTTGACCAGCGCCCCCATCACCACGCTGCCCACACTGAATTCCGGATCGCCGACGTTGCCACTGACCGGTATTTCCATGTCGATAACGCCATTGCTGTCGGTCAGGAGCGCGAGAGCCAGTTCCAGCGGCAGGTCCACGGCCTTTTCGCTCTCCACCTTTTCCCCCAGTTTCATCTGGTCGATAAGGATCTTGTTGTTGCCCTTGAGGCGGTTGTCCTCCATGGCGTACTTCAGGTCCAGGTTGAGCACACCGCGCTCGATCGCATAGCCGGCGTAGGTGCCGGAGTAGGGCGACAGCAGCGACATATCAATCCCCGCAAATTTAAGATCCAGATCGATGGCGGGCGGGCTTAGCAGTGGCTGCGCGGTACCCGCCAGTGTTACCGGCGCATAGCCGTCAACCGACCCCTTTATATCGACTTTTGTACTGGCTCCCTCCGCGGAGCTGATGCCCTTGATATCGCCGTTGATGTCGCCGATAACGGTGCGAAATTGAATGGGCAGCGACTCGTCCATGAAATCGATTTCACTGTCGGTAATAGCAATCAGCGGCACCGCGACGCTCCAGGGCTCCCCTTCGGACGGGTCCTCTTTCACTCCCTGGGACGGCTCGCCCACCTCCTGTTGCCAGACATTCTGGGCGTTGATTGAACCGTCCTCGTTGATATGGATACGGCCGCTGTAGTTGTCGATCGACAGTTTGGCTATTTCTACCTGGTGTTTGCCCATGTCGATCCGCAGTTTCTCCCAGCGCACGGTATCCCAGGAAGTCAGCGATTGCTCGGTGTCCTCAAGCTTCCCTGCGAAGCCGCTGATCGCGCCATCCATGCCTATGCTCGTCGGGGCAAACTCAGCAAGGCTGATCTCGCCGCTTACCTGCAAGCGGCCATCCGTGATCTCCGCATTCAGGGCGGCGGGAAAGTTGGGGTTGAACCAGGCCAGCGGCAGGGCGTCGAGCTGGTAGGAGAGCTTGCCGGCGCCCAGGGCCAGATCCAGTGTGCCTTCCGTGGATGCCGTGGTCTCGCCGTTTATCGTCAGGCTCATGGCCAGGCCAGTGTCGCCTTCGAGCGGCCACTGGATGTCGCTCGCACTGGCTTCCACTGGCGTTATCTCCAGCAGGGCGGGGTCGGTGAACCCGGAGCGCCAGCGCACACTGCTGTCGGCCAGCTGGAATTTGCCCAGACTGGCACTCCAGCCCTCTGCGCCGTCTTCCTCCGCAGGCGGTTCCTGCGCATCGTCTGCCGGCAGGTCCACGGCGAACAGCTGGGCCAGGCTGACCTGGTCGCCTTCCATCCAGCCGCTGATCGCCAGTTCGCTTAGTACAAGCGCATCCATGTCAACGTGCTGCTTCGACCCGTCCAGCGCTATACCTGACAGCTTGAGGCTGCCCAGGGCGACCCCCGTGTCCGGTAAATCCTCCGTGGACTTGGGATTGACTACAACCCCGTCCAGCCTGACCTCGCCCTGGCTCACCCGGTAGTCGACGCTCTCGCTCCAGTCGACCTGGTACTGTCCCTCGACGCTCACGGTGCCCTGTGGCAGTTCGAATGCGATCCACGGTTCGACGATGCGCAACAGGGCGGGCAGATAAATGTTGGTGAGCGCAAGGGTTCCCTGGCTGTGTGAGCGCGGTATCGATACCTCACCTTCCCAGTGCAGTTGACCACCGTTTTCGCCGGTGGCCTCCAGAATATAGGGTTTGCCTTCCTCCAGAACAGTGGATAAACCGAGTACCTGGAGCTCCAGTCCGTTCAACTCACTGCTGAATGGTTTTTCCCGGGTCTCGTTGGTGTACAACAGTTGCTCGGAATTGAAGTCGAAATTGTGGATGGTGACCGGGAAGATGCCGGTCGATTCCTGCGGCGGCGCTTCCGTATCGGCCGGTGGCAGCATGTCGGAGAAATTGAAAGTCCCGTCCGCTTTTTCGACCACGTGGACATAAAGCTGGTCGATAGCGACCCTGTCAAAGACCAGGGCACCGCTCCACAGGCTTTCCAGTGACAGATTGACGGTGGCCCGATCGAGGCTGACAAAACGTGAGCCGTCCAGTTCCGGGATCGCGGTCTTTTGCAATTCAAGGCTGAGGGTGAATGGGTTGAACCAGATGATCTCGCTTTGTAATTCCCGCCCGAGGTATTTTTTGACAGCCCAGCCCGGCAGCAGGTTAAGGGCCGGGGTGACGACCAGCAGCACCAGTGCCAGATAGGATATGTAGATGATTGCCAGTATGCGGACAACTTTTTTCACAACAATTTTTCCCTGCTCATCTTCCAGCAAATGACTATAGCCAAAATACCGCCGGTTTGGGTAATAGCGGAAAAATTTATTCGGCGGCAGCTCTCTGGCCTTACAAACCCTTGCGGTAACAATAGGGGGTTACCCCGGTCCACCCCTTGAAGGCGCGGATAAAAGCGCTGGACTCGGAGAACCCGGAGCGGTGGGCGATCTCTTCGATACTAAGGCCCTGTTTTCCGAGGAAATGCAGGGCGGTATCGCGGCGCAACCGGTTTTTTATGTCCATGAAACTGGTTCCCTCGCCAGCCAGGCGTCGGCGCAGGGTCTGGGGGTGAAGATCGAGAACGGCTGCCACCTCATTCAGTTCCGGCATGCCATCCATTTTATGCCTGAGTATGTCGCGCACCCGCGCCGTCCAGCTGTCTGTTGCGAATTGCTGGGTCAGCATGAAAAGCGCGGGGTGCCTGAGAAAGTGACGCAGGGATGCCTCGTTTTGTCGCAGGGGTTTTTCCATCAGTGAAGTACTGTATACCAGCCCGGCGTCATCCTGTTCAAAGTGGACTGGATTACCCATGAATACCTGGTGATACTCCTCTTTATGCGCGACCGGCTCCTGTTTGAGGCTGACTTCGTGCAGAGGCAGTTGCTCCTGCACCAGCCAGTTGGCGAACCGCTGGGAGTTGCTCAGGAAGAGCTCGCTGTAATAGGAGCTGGCGCCGTCATCGACTTCAATCTGGTGCAGGCAGAGTCGGGTCCTGTCACCGTCTGTCGTCATAACCGGCTGAAGGCCGAACTCGAACAGCTGGTAGAACCGGGAATATCGGCTTAGCGCCTGCCCGAGTGTGGCGCTGCCGATGACCGCGTGGCACATCATGGACCAGCTGCCTATGGGAATGCGCCGGGACGTATAACCCAGGGCCTCATCCTGCAGCGCGAGCATGGTGCTTACCTGCAGGTCAGCGAAGCGTTCCACCGAGATACGGGCTTCGTCTTCCAGCAGCAGTCGCGGCGAAATACGATTTTTGCGCAGCAGCGCGATCGGGTCGAGTCCGCGCTGCACCGTCTGCTTGAGCACAGCCCGGGCAAAGCGCACTGAAATTGAGGGGCTGCGCAAGGCTGCGGCCGGGGCCTATCCGGCCGCAGTCGTCAGGTGGATCGGCTTGTGTTCCACAGAGGCGACCCGGTTGCGCCCGCCGCGTTTCGCGAGGTACATCGCGCGATCCGCCTCCAGGGACAATTCGTCGAGATTCAGATCGCCGACGACGCTGGATACACCCAGGCTGACGGTAATGCCAATACGCTGGGAGTCCACCAGCAGGGGTCTCTCTCCGATCGCCTCGCGGATACGTTCGGCCAGGATCCGGGCCGAATCCAGCTCCGTTTCCGGCAGGACCACAAGGAATTCCTCGCCGCCGGTGCGGGCGATGACGTCGCTCGAACGGCACAGGCGCGTTATGATGTCGGCTACCTGCCGCAGTACCTGGTCGCCGATCTCGTGGCCGAAACTGTCATTCACCTGTTTGAAGTGATCGATGTCCACCATGATGGCCGAGGTAGGCAGGCTCCGCCTTGCTGCCTGGGCCCGACTGACCTGCAGGGCATCATCCAGGCCGCGCCGGTTGAGCAGTCGGGTCAGCGGGTCCTGGGTGGCGAGGTTGGACAGGTGTTGCTGGTATTCGATCACCACGCTGGCCAGAAAGCCGATGGCGACGAGGGCATAGGCGGCACTGTGAACTCCGAACGCGATCGCCTCGCCTTGAACCTGCCTGCCCGCCGTCGCGAAATAATAGATTGCGATCGGCATTCCCAGAGCCATCATGGCGGCGGCGTAGGCGATAATGGCGTCCCCTATATTGCGTTGGCGCCAGCCCCGCCAGCCGCAGACCAGGCCAGTGCCGGTAAAAAACAGTGCCACCGCGCTTGCCTGTACAACGAACATCCGGCCCGGCGGCAGGAAGAACTCGCACAGGCAGGCCACCAGGCAGATGGCCCCGAGTACCATACGACCCCGCGCCACCCCCGCTCGCTGTCCCGCTGCCATGAACAGGATGTAGCTGTTGAGGATAATCATGATTGACGGCACATTCACCGCCATTTGCACATCGGCGTTCTGTTCCAGGGTAATCGCAATCCAGCCCAGTAGCGACGCCATGAAATACACAGTGTACAGGCCCAGTCCGGCCGGCGGTTTACTGGAGTCGGCGAGGACGTAGACAACCAGCATCTGTGCACAGGTGATGGAAAAGATCAGCCCGAAAAGCATGAGCGCCCAGTTTTCTGGAAAAATCTGGTCCATCGAATTCCTTATGATGCCTGTGTCGCGTGGCTGTCAGTTTACGTCAATTTTCTTGTCGGGGCAGGTCATTGCCCCGCTCACGTCGGGCGCCCATACTCTCCGGCCGTTACCGTGCACTGCCAGCAGGGAGAGTCCATCGTGCAACGAGAGTTTACTGAAGAGCAGGCAATGTTCAGGGATGCCTACCGCAAGTTCCTGTCCACCGAGATTGTGCCACATATGGAAGCCTGGCGTGAGGCGGGAATCGTGGATCGTGACGCATTTCGCAAGGCTGGCGAGCAGGGGTTCCTGATGATCTGGCCCGAGGAGAAGTATGGCGGCATGGGAGATCCCGATTTTCGCTTCGAGCAGATCATTATCGAGGAGACCGCCTACGCCAGGGCAGGGGATTGGTACAACTCCCTGCACAGCCGTCTGGTCGGTCCCTACCTGACCCGTTTCGGTACCGAGGAGCAGTGTCTGCGTTTCCTGCCAAAATGCGCCAGCGGCGAGTGGATCCTCGCCATCGCGATGACCGAGCCCGACGCGGGCAGTGACCTGGCGGGCATGCGGTCCACAGCGGTGGACAAGGGAGACCACTGGGTGCTGAACGGCTCCAAGACATTCATCTCGAACGGGATCAATGCCGATGTCGTCGTGGTCGCGGCCAAGACCGACCCGGAGAACAATCCTCACCACATGACCCTGTTTCTGGTGGAGCGGGGCATGGAGGGCTTTGAGCGGGGCCGCAACCTGAAGAAGATGGGGCTCAAGGCCCAGGATACCGCCGAACTGTTTTTCAATGAGGTGAAGGTGCCGAAGGCCAATGTGCTGGGACAACCCGGGCAGGGCTTTGTTTACCTGATGAAAGGCCTGGCGGAAGAGCGCCTGATCGGTGCCGTGGGCTACCTGTCCGCTGCCCAGCTGTCCTGGGATCTCACGACTGCTTATGTCAAGGAGCGCAAGGCATTCGGCAAGCCACTGGCGGCGTTCCAGAATACCCAGTTCAAACTCGCCGAACTGCGGACGCAGCTGGACCTGGCCCAGGTATTTGTCGATCAGTGTGTCAGGGCTTTTAACAATGGATCCCTGACGGCGGTTGACGCGGCCAAGGCCAAGCTGGTGACCAGTGAGCTGCAGGTGGCTACCGCCGACCTCGGCGTTCAGCTGCACGGCGGGCACGGTTATATGGACGAATACCCCATTAGCAGGCAGTATACCGACGCAAAGATTTCAACGATCTACGCCGGCAGTTCCGAGGTGATGAAAATAATCATCAGCCGGGATTGCCTTGGCGATACCTATGTTCCATTCAACACCCGCAATTTTTAGCGATAAACACCAGGAGAGCGAATATGGATCTTGCAGGAAAAGTAGCAATTGTCACTGGCGGTGCATCAGGCCTTGGTCGCGGCACGGTGGAAGCCTATGTCGCAAAAGGTGCGAAGGTGGCCATCTTCGACATGAACGAGGCCAATGCCAACGAAGTGATTGCCGAACTGGGAGCGGACAACGTCGCGTTCTGGAACGTCAATGTCGCCGATGAGGCTTCGGTCAAGGCGGCAGTGGAGGGGGTGGTAGAAAAGTTCGGCGCCCTGCATATCTGCAACAACTATGCGGGTATCGGCAACGCCTGTAAAACCTTCGGAAAAAACGGTGTATTTCCGCTGGACCAGTACATGCTGGTGATCAACATCAACCTGGTGGGCACCTTCAACGTGTCCCGTTATGCCGCCGAGCAAATGGCGAAAAACCAGCCGATCAACGCTGACGGCGGTCGTGGCGTGATTATCAACACCGCATCGGTAGCTGCCTATGAGGGGCAGGTGGGCCAGGTGGCTTATTCCGCCAGCAAGGGTGGCGTGGTCGGTATGACCCTGCCCATGGCGCGTGACCTCGCCAGCTACGGTATCAGGGTCAATACGATCGTGCCGGGCCTGATTCACACGCCCCTGTTCGAGTCGCTGCCGGAACAGGCGTATAAGTCGCTCGAATCCAGCGTGTGCTATCCACCCCGCCTGGGCAAGCCCCAGGAAATCGCCCATCTGTCCGTATTCATCGCCGAGAATGATTATCTCAACGGTGAGTGTATCCGCCTCGACGGCGCCATCCGTATGCAGCCGCGCTAGGCAAGGAGACTCCAATGGGGCCACTTAACGGCTATACCGTTATCGAACTGGCGGGTATCGGGCCCGCGCCCATGGGCGGCATGATGCTGGCCGATATGGGCGCGGAAGTAATACGCATCGACCGCGCCGCCGGCGCCAATAACATGGCAATGAAGGACGTGAGCGCCCGGGGCAAGAAGTCCGTGGTGATAAACCTGAAGGATCCCCGGGGTATAGAGACCCTGCTGCAAATGATCGAAAACGCCGATGTGTTGATAGACCCCTATCGCCCCGGCGTTTGCGAAAAGCTGGGGATCGGTCCCGAGGTCTGCCTGCAGCGCAACCCGAAACTGGTTTTTGCCCGGATGACAGGCTGGGGCCAGGAAGGGCCACTGGCTCATGCCGCGGGGCATGACATCAATTACATTTCGATCACCGGCGCGCTTTACGCCATGGGCCGCAGCGGTGAGAAGCCCGTGCCACCCCTCAACCTGGTGGGAGATATGGGCGGCGGCGGTATGTTGCTGGTCACCGGTGTGCTGGCGGCGATGCTGGAAGCGACCAGTTCAGGCAAGGGCCAGGTCATCGATGTCGCCATGGTAGACGGCGCCGCGCAATTGATGTGGATGTTCCACGGGTTCGAGGCGATGGGCCTGTGGGATGCCGGCAAGCGCGAGTCCAATATGCTCGATGGCGGCGCCCACTTCTACGACGCCTACGAGTGCGCCGACGGCGAATTCGTGTCCATTGGTTCCATCGAACCGCAGTTCTACGCCTTGCTCAAGCAGCATGCCGGTCTGTCAGAGGAGGATTTCGGCGACCAGAACAATGCCGGTAAATGGCCCGAGATGAAAGAAAAGCTCGCGGCGGTTTTCAAACAGAAAACCCAGGCTCAGTGGTGTGAAATCATGGAGGGAACCGACGTCTGCTTCGCCCCGGTACTGTCCTTCGTGGACGCTCCGTCCCACCCCGCCAACGTGGCGCGCAATACCTACATCGAGATGGATGGGGTTACCCAGCCGGCCCCGGCACCGCGGTTCAGTCGTACGCCCTCGACGGTGCGGCACGGGGGGCCGAACCCCGGGCAGGACACCGAGGCGGTACTAGCCGCGATGGGGTTTGGCGAACGGGATATAGCGGACCTCAAACAAACGGGCGCAATAGCGTGACGGTCAGGAAAACGGGAGCATGCCATGAGTAACTACGACACGGTACAGGTAGAGCGCCAGGGCAGCGTGGCGATCGTCTCGCTGAATCGCCCCGATAGCCTCAATGCCTTTAACGCGGGTCTGCGCGGGGATCTGCGCCGGGCCGTGCGCGAGGTGAATGACGATCCGGCTGTGCGGGCGGTGGTCCTGACCGGAGCTGGCCGCGCCTTTTGCGCCGGCGCCGACCTGGCTGAAACGGCGGAAAAACCCGGGGATTTCCGGGTGGAAGACCAGCTCAATGGCGAATACAAACCGATCCTGCTGGAAATGAACCGGGCTGAAAAGCCCTGGATTGCGGCAGTCAACGGCGCGGCTGCCGGCATAGGCAGTGCTTTCGCCATGAACTGTGACCTGGTTGTGATGGCGGAAAACGCCTATATCTACCAGGCCTTTGCCGCGATCGGCCTGGTGCCGGACGGCGGCGCCACCTGGCATCTCGTTCGTACCCTCGGGCGCCACCGGGCCTACGAGGTCATCGTCTCGGGCGAAAAGATCCGCGCACAGAAATGTCTCGACTGGGGTCTGTGCAACCGGGTCGTTCCCGAAGGCGAACTGATGGCACAGGCGCTGGCGTGGGCCGAGGAACTGGCGGCCAAGTCCCCGCTGGCCCTGCGCTACGCCAAGCAGGCGCTCAACGCGGCGATGGAGATGTCGGTGGGAGAAACCATCTCCTATGAGGCCGGGTTGCAGCACCTGTGTATCAACAGTGACGATGCAAAAGAGGGCGTGGCCGCATTTATCGAAAAGCGTGCGCCCCGCTGGCAGGGTCGCTAGGCGCGTCGCAGGCACGCATCGGCGCCCTGGATTTACGTTATAGTGTGCGCCTGTATTCCCAGGGGGTTATGCAATGAGCGATGAGACCCGGCCCGAGCTGGCGGCGTGGCGCGAGCGCGTGGCCCGCACCCTTGACGAACAGCGGGCCGAAGCGCGCACCAGGCGCCATGAAAAGGGATATCGCACCGCCCGGGAGAATATCGACGACCTGGTCGATGCGGGTTCTCTGTTGGAATACGGCCAGCTGGCGGTGGCGGCCCAGCGCAGTCGGCGCGACTACCAGGATCTGCAATCGAGCACAGCCGGCGACGGCATCATTACCGGGACCTGCACCATCAACGCCCCCCTGGTCGGCCCGGTGCGGGCGAGGGCGGCGGTCATCGTCAATGATTATTCCGTGCTGGCCGGGACCCAGGGCTTCTTTCACCACAAAAAGCTGGACCGCATCTGCGAGCTGGCGGAGGAACTGGCGCTGCCGCTCGTGATGTATACGGAGGGCGGCGGCGGGCGCCCGGGAGACACCGATGTCACCACCCAGATTGCCGGCCTGAACATCCGCTCCTTCAGCACCTGGGCCGGACTCAGCGGCAAGGTGCCGCGGATAGCGGTGAACAACGGCTACTGTTTTGCCGGCAATGCAGCGCTGTTTGGCTGCGCTGATTTCACCATTGCCACGCGCAATTCCTGGATCGGCATGGCCGGCCCCGCCATGATCGAGGGAGGCGGCCTGGGTAAATTCCATCCGACCGAGATCGGACCGATAGAAGTGCAGGAAAGAAACGGCGTGGTGGATATCGTGGCCGAGGACGAGGCCCATGCTACCGCCCTGGCCCGGCAACTGCTGTCCTATTTCCAGGGTCCCGTGGAGCAGTGGAGCGCCGCGCCGCAGGAGGGTCTGCGGGATATAATTCCCCAGGATCGGCGCTGGGCTTACCCCGTGCGCCGGGTCATAGAGACCATCGCGGACACCGGCTCTTTTCTCGAACTGCAGCGGATTTTCGGGCGCAGTATCGTCACCGGCTTCATTCGCCTGGAGGGCAGGCCGCTGGCGCTGATTGCCAATGACTGCCAGCAGTTGGGGGGAGCGGTGGATGCGCAGGCCTCGGAAAAAGCCGCCCGCTTCCTGCGAGTGTGTGACGCGCTGGGATTGCCTGTGCTGTCACTGACGGATACGCCGGGATTCATGGTGGGGCCGGACAGTGAAAGGGAGGGGGCGGTGCGCAGCATGTCTTCCCTGTTTCTCGCCGGTGCCGCCATGACAGTACCGGTAGTCGCCGTTTTCCTGCGCAAGGGCTACGGCCTGGGCGCCATGGCGATGACCGGTGGCAGCTTCGTTCGGCCCGTTTACGCCGCTTCCTGGCCCACCGGTGAGTTTGGCGGCATGGGGCTTGAAGGCGCCGTTCGACTCGGCTACAAAAAGGAGCTGGACGCCGTGAGCGACCCGGCCGAGCGTGAAGCGCTGTTCCAGCAGCTGGTGGCGCGCATGTACGATGTGGGCAAGGCCACCGAGGCAGCAGCCCACCTGGAGATAGATGCCGTCATCGACCCTGCGGATACCCGTGCGGTCGTTCTGCGCGCCTTCGCGGCGGCGGATCTGGCGGCCACATAGCGCAGCAACAGGCGCGACAACGAATCGGCTATTAGATGAAAGGGGATACCATGAAAAATCTGTTTGATGTAGGCGGCAAGGTGGCGGTGGTCACCGGCGGTTCCCGCGGTATCGGTGCGATGATCGCGAGGGGCTTTGTCGAAAACGGCGTGAAGACCTATATCACCGCCCGCAGGGAAGATGAACTGCGAGCGACGGCGGAGGAGCTGAGTACCGTGGGAGAGTGCATCGCCCTGCCATCCAACCTGGGCACGCTGGAGGGCGTCACCGCCTTTGCCAATGCCATAGGGGAGCGTGAAAGCCGGCTGCACATACTGGTCAACAACGCCGGAGCCACCTGGGGCGCGCCTATCGATGAATTCCCCGAGAGCGGCTGGGACAAGGTGATGGACCTCAACGTCAAGTCCCTGTTCTTTCTCACCCGGGAGTTGCTGCCCCTGTTGCGGGAGGCGGGCAACGCCGAAGACCCCGCCCGGGTAATCAATATCGGCTCGGTCAACGGCCTCACGCACCCGCATATGGAGAACTACTCCTACTCCGCCAGCAAGGCGGCGGTGCACCACCTGACCCGCCACCTCGGCGCGGACCTGGCCAGGCAGCATATCAATGTGAACGGCATCGCCCCCGGTTTTTTCCCCAGCAAAATGACGGCCCACTGGGCGGATCAGGCAGATGAAATGGCCAGCGCGTTCCCCCGGGGGCGTATCGGCACGCCGGAGGATGCGGCCGGCACCGCGATTTACCTGAGCTCCCGGGCCTCGGCCTGGGTAACCGGGCACATAGTCGTGCTGGACGGCGGCGCGGTGGCCGCGGCCTGACCTGTCACTGCCGGGATGGAC
>Ga0210341_1226214_pt1 | contig 13540 bp, 9 predicted proteins | sample S425metaT_FD_159703 | JGI IMG/M metagenome (GOLD analysis project Ga0210341, IMG submission 159703) | Metatranscriptome of estuarine sediment microbial communities from the Columbia River estuary, Washington, United States - S.425... | ecosystem: Environmental > Aquatic > Marine > Intertidal zone... | reverse complement strand
TCCTCCAGGTAGACCGCCGCTGCCACACCGATCGGGAAAGCGATGGCAAAGGTGACAAGCAGAGTAAAGAAAGAACCGTACAGTGCCACCCGGATTCCCGCCATCTCGGGCTCGCGGGAATCGCCCTGGGTAAAAAAGGTGGTATTGAAACGGGACTCGGTACGATCCTGGTCCCGCAGCTGGTCCAGCCAGGCCATCTGCAGGTCTTTGACCTTGCGCTCCGACTCAGGGGTCCCGGCCGTGACCTGTCCCTTGAGATAGCTGCCCGCTTCCGAGTGGGCTCGCAGCCACAGTTCGCTGCTGTGGCCGATCAGCCCGGGATCCGCCAGCACCTTATCGCGCAGGTCGTACTCGGCGCCGATACTCAGGAGCCGGTACAGCTGTTGTTTCTCCTTGCGTCCGCTGACCTCGGGAAACATCTCGCGCAGGCTGGTCTTTATTGCCCCGAGATAATCCGCGGAGTACATCTCCTCTTCGCTGGCCCCGGGCGCCAGGCCGAGCGTCTCCGGGGAGAGGTCCACGTTCACCTTGATGTAGTGCTGGGTGAAGGCGGGCATCCCTTTGCTGACAATATCGAACAGCAGAATGAACAGGAAGACAAAGCCGGTGAGCACCGCGAGACGGCCATACCACTGGAAGCGCCGCTCCCGCGCATAGCGCTTTTTCAGCGATGCCTGGATGGCCTCAGTGGCTTTCAGAGACTGCCGCTTACTCATATTGTTCCCGGTATTTTCTGACGACATAAAGGGCGATCACGTTGAGCAGCAGGGTAACGAAGAACAGCACCAGACCCAGGGCAAACGCCGCAAGGGTCTTGGGGCTGTCGAACTCCTGGTCCCCCACCAGCAGGGTGACGATCTGTACGGTGATGGTGGTGACGGCCTCCAGGGGATTGATGGTCAACTTGGCCGACAGGCCCGCTGCCATCACCACGATCATGGTCTCACCGATGGCGCGTGACACTGCCAGCAGGATGCCGCCCACAATACCCGGCAACGCCGCCGGCAGGAGCACCTTGCGGATGGTTTCATTCATGGTGGCACCCATGCCCAGGGATGCCTCGCGCAGGGTATCGGGCACCGCATTGATAATGTCATCCGACAGGGACATAACGAAGGGGATGATCATGATGCCCATGACCAGTCCCGCTGCCAGGGCGCTCTCCGATGCCACGTGCAGGCCCAGGGACTCCCCCAGCGTGCGGATAAACGGCGCTACGGTGAGGGCGGCAAAAAAGCCGTAGACCACGGTGGGAACACCCGCGAGGATTTCCAGCACGGGCTTGGTAACCGAACGAAACCCCCGGCTGGCATACTCCGACAGGTAAATAGCGGACATCAGGCCGACGGGCACCGCGATGACCATGGCAACCGCTGAAATCAGCAGGGTGCCGACAAACAGCGGGACGAAGCCAAACGAGCCTGAAGCGGCCACCTGATCGGCCCGGATAGCCATCTGCGGACTCCACTCGAGCCCGAACAGGAAGTCCAGAACGGGTATCGTCTGGAAAAAGCGGATAGCCTCGAACAGCACTGACAGCACGATACCCAGAGTGGTCAGGACCGCGAGAAAGGAACAGCTGAACAGGATCCACTTGAGAATACTCTCGACATGGTTGCGGGCCCGCAGGGCCGGCCTGATGCGACGCAGGGCCAGAATCGCGCCGCACAGCGCCACCAGCAGCACCAGCAGGGCCTTGATCATCCGGCTGGAGGATACCAGGGCGTTGTAATGTTCGGCGGCGCTGATCTGGGCGGCGTCCAGCATGCTGGCGTCGGTAGCACCACGGGCGTAGCTGACCACCTGATTGAAGTAGAGTCCCTGCTCGTTGGCGGACATCTCCTGTACGGTCGCGGGCAGGTCGCCTACCACCATACGTGCCAGGATGCCGTTTTCGAACACCAGCCACAGTACCAGCACGGCCATTGCGGGAAGGAGAGCCCACAGCGCTGCCATGTAACCATAGTGCTTGGGCAGGGAATGCAGCGCCCGGGCACCGCCCTGTCCCGCCGTGACCGTGTGGGAACGCTTGCGACCCATAAAGAAACTGGCGACCGTCAACAGTAACAGCGCCAGGAAGACCGTCGTTGTATCCATTACAGCCTCAAAAAAACCGCTGCGCCGCCACCGGTGATACCGGAGGGCGGCGCATATTATTTACGCCAGGGGCAATCACGCCCGGCGCCCGGTGACTACAACTTGAGCGGGGTCATGGCCTTGACATCGGCCTGGACCTTCTTGAGCTCCTCATCGGCAAGAGGTATCAGGCCCCGCTCGGGCAGGTAGCCGTCTTCGCCCATCGCCTTGTTGGAGGTGAACTCTACAGCATATTCCTGGATACCGGGAATCTTGCCAACGTGGGCACGCTTGATGTAGAAGTACAGCGGACGTGAAACCGGGTAGTCGCCGCTGGCAATGGTCTCGAAGGTCGGGGTTATGCCATCGACTTGCGAGCCCTGTACCTTGTCGCCATTTTCCTCCAGAAAACTGAAACCGAAGATTCCCACGGCATTCGGGTTGGCATCGAGTTTCTGCACGATCAGGTTGTCGTTCTCGCCCGCCTCGATATAAGCCCCGTCCTCCCGGATGGCGTAGGCTATGGAGTCGAACAGGTCTTCACCCTTTGGCGCCTTGCCCTTTTGCTCCTGCAGGGCCTGGTAGAAGCCCTCGGGCAAGCCCAGCTTGGCCATGGCCGCCTTTATCTCTGCCACCTTGTCAGCTGGCAGATCCCGCAGGGCCTTGAGCTCGCTTATCCCCTTCGCGCCGCCCCCCATGGCCAGCTCGGCAAAGGCGTCACGGGTACCCGATGTCGGGGGGGGACCCAGCACTTCGATGGTCGTGGCAGGCAGCGCCGGATTGACGTCCTTCCAGGTCTTGTTCGGATTGGCCATCAGCTTGCCGTCGGGGCCGGGTATATCCTTGGCCAGGGCCAGGTAAACATCCTTGAGGGAGAGCTCCAGCTTGGGCGCGCCCCTGGCATTTGCCAGGGCAATGCCGTCATAACCGACCAGAACCTCGACGATTTCGGTGACACCGTTGTTCTGGCAATCATCGAACTCGCTCTGCTTGATCCTGCGGGAGGAATTGGTGATATCGGGCGTATTGGCGCCGACACCCTTGCAGAAAAGCTTGAGGCCGCCACCGGATCCGGTAGATTCGATCTTAGGTGTCTTGAAGCCCGTGGAGCGACCGAAGCGCTCGGCTACGACGGTGGCAAAAGGGTACACGGTAGAGGACCCGACGATACTGATGGTATCGCGTCCCGCCGCCTGGGCCGCAGCTGAGCCACCGACGATGGCGGCGAGGGCGACTGCACTCAGAGGAAATTTTTTCACGTGATCTGTACTCCCTGACTATGACTGGAGCGATATTCGGGGCCCGCTCCGGGTACCCGCTGCGATTCTATGCCAGCTTTGTTAAGGAAATGTTACAACGGGGACAGGACCGGGGCACGGACACCGCTACCCGGGTCCCGGCGCTATTCCCCAAGTTCTGCGAGGCGACCGTGCCGGACATCCATACCTCGCACGAGATAGATCACATGTTCGGCGATATTGCTGGCATGATCTCCGATACGCTCGAGACTGCGCAGAGCCCACATTTCGTTGATGATGCTCCCTATGGCCCGCGGGTCCTCCATCATGAAGGTCATCAGGCTGCGCAGGGCACTGCCGTACTCCTTGTCGACGATACTGTCATTTTTGACAACCTCCACCGCCGTCTGCACGTCGAGGCGGGCGAAAGCGTCCAGCGAGCGGCGCAACATGTCCGCGACATGGGTACCAATATGCCGGATCTCGATGAAATGGCTCGGCGAGTTGCCCGCCTCGGACAGCCGCATCGCCTGCCTGGCCACCTTGGCAGCCTCATCTCCTATGCGCTCCAGGTCCGTATTGACCTTGATAATGGCCACCACCAGCCGCAAATCACTGGCCGCAGGCTGCCGCCGGGCCAGGATCGAGGCGCACTGGTCATCGATGGACATCTCCATCTGGTTCACCTCGTGATCCCGGTTGATGATCACCTCGGCCTGGCCACTGTCCATGGTGACCAGCGCCTCGACGGCACTGGCAAGTTGCTGTTCCACCTTGCCACCCATCTCCAGCATATAGTTGCGCAGCTCTTCCAGCTCGGTGTTGAACTGGCCCGAAATATGGTGCATGTAATCTTCTTTTCTCAACATCTTCTCTACCACCCTGCTGATAACTGTCGGTTCATCATGCCACGGATGCCCTCACCCGGGGTTGCGTGGCAATTTTGCCCTGGACAGGAAATACCAGGCTGAAAGAACTGCCCTTGCCCAGCTTGCTCTCTATCTGGAGCCGGGCTCCATGGCTTGCCGCCACGTGTTTGACGATAGCCAGCCCCAGGCCGGTGCCGCCGCCACAGCTGGCGGACCTGCTGTCCTCGACCCGGTAAAACCGCTCGGTAAGTCGCGGAATATTGCTGGCGTCCACACCTATACCCTGGTCACTGACAGTGAGGTAGTAGCTGCCATCGCGCTGGCTCCAGCTGATCTTTACCACGCTGTCGTCCGCGCTGTACTTGATGGCATTCACTACCAGGTTGGACACGGCGCTGTACAACTCGCGGTAATCCCCCGTCACCTTGTAATCTACCGCCAGCTCCAGCTCGATCTTACGCTGCGGGTACGCGGTTCGCAGCTCGTCCTGTAACTCGGCCAACAGGGCCCGTATATCGACCGGGGCGTGCGCTTCGATACCCTGCTCGCTTTCGATCCGCGACAACCACAGGAGATCCTTGAGCAGGGTCTCCATTCGCTCGGCCTGCTGCAGCATCTGTTGCAGCGGCTTGACGTAGACCTGGGGCAATTTGCTGGTGTCACTCAGGAAGGTTCCCAGATAGCCGCTGATCACGGTCAGCGGGGTACGCAATTCGTGCGAAACGTTGGCTACAAAATCCTTGCGCACTTTCTCCATGCGCACGGCGGCGGTAATGTCGCGGATAAAGAGCAGTCGATCGCCGTCCCCAAAGCGGGTGATTTCAACCCGCAGCCAGGTGCCGGCGTCCCCCGCGGTGCGATACTCGAGGGGTTCACCAAATTCGCCGCGATTGAAATAGCGCAGGAATTCAGGCGCGCGCACCAGGTTCATCAGGCTCTGTCCACGGTCCTCGGCGCGCAGGCCAAGCAGTGTCCGCGCCGGCTCGTTGAACCATTTCAGCACCCCGTGATCATCGACGATAGCCACGCCATCGCGCATCGAGGAAAAGGAGTCCTGCAGATAATCAACAGTAGACTGCAGCCGCTGCCGGTCGTCGCGCCCCCGTTTCTGCATCTGGTACATCTGGCTGAGCAGCTCGCCCCAGATGCCGTAGGTCTCGGGCGGGGGTTTGCCGGGTGTGCGCAGCCATTGTTGTACCCGGTGCATCTGGTGTAACCAGAATACCAACAGGCCCAGCAGTGTTGCCGCCACCGCGAGCACTGCCTGCCCGTAGTACCAGCCTATCCCGGCCGCGGCTGCGAGCAGCAGGCCTACCCTGCCTGCAACAGTCAACCAGCTCATGCGTTTGCTCTCTCCGGCACTAGGCTACACCGCGGGAGGAGAATCGGTAGCCGGTACCCCGCACCGTCTGGATAAGGTTGCTGTAGTCCCCTTGCGGAGACTGCAGTGCCTTGCGCAGGCGGCGAATATGAACGTCGATGGTGCGCTCCTCCACGTAAACGTTGGCGCCCCATACCTGGTCCAGTAACTGGCCGCGGGTATAGGCCCGTTCCGGGTGGGACATGAAAAATTGTAACAGCTTGAATTCTGTGGGACCCATTTCCACCGGGTTTTCGCCTATCAGCACCCGCCGGCTCTCCCCGTCCAGCACCAGCTCGCTTACCTGCATACGCTCATTCGCCGGGCCGCCCCCGCTGCGCCGCAGCAGAGCCCGGACCCGGGCGATCAGTTCCCGCGGGGCGAAGGGTTTGGTGATGTAATCGTCGGCGCCTACATCCAGGCCCTGGATGACATTGTCCTCGGCTGTCTTTGCCGTGAGCATGATGACGGGCAGGTCGCGGGTGGTATCCCCGCGCTTCAGCCGGCGCAGCATCTCCAGCCCGCTGCCACCGGGAAGCATCCAGTCCAGCAGCACGATGTCGGGTCGCTCATCCACCACCTGAGTGTAGGCGTCGTGGATATTGTCTGCCTCTATACAACGAAATTCGGCGATCTCCAGCGCCATGCGCAGCATATCGCGGATCGCCGTTTCGTCATCGACCACCAGCACAGTTGATTCATTCATCGGTCATTTTCCCCATCCGGCTTTTGCGTGGCCCTATTAGATGATGAAATTATGACAACTAAATGACAAATCCCCGGTAATACCCGGCGCTAGCGCAGGCTCGCATTGATGTTGACGAGCATTTTGTTACCCGGGCACAGCTCGCCCTCTTCCAACTGGTTCAGGGGCCTGTGGGAGGTTTCCAGCACGTCGTGCAGGTCCCTGGAGTTTTTGTCCAGGTAGATCAGTCCCGTCAGAATCGTGCCGTCCGCCTGGTTATCCATGAGGGCCAGCATGGCCGAGCGCCGATCAAAGGGGTTCAGGGTGTCCGCATCCTCGTACAGGCGCAGGACCGAGCCATCGTGCATGGTCACCTCGTGAGCCGCCCCGGGGCGGGAACTGGTGGTGATTTCCTGTCGCATCGGTACGAAGTCCACCGTGCCGGTAGCCTCCGCGTGATCCCGCACAAACTCGTAGCTCTTGGTGGAAGCCGCAGTGTTGTTGAAAGTGACGCAGGGAGAGATGACGTCGATCAGCGCAAAACCCCGGTGACTCATGGCCGCCTTGATCAGGGGGACCAGCTGCTCCTTGTCACCGGAAAAGCTGCGGGCGACGAAGGTCGCGCCCATCTGCAGGGCTGTGGTACACAGGTCGATGGCATGGAACGGGTTCACGTCGCCCTTCTTGCCCGCCGATCCCTCATCGGCAGTGGCGGAGTCCTGTCCCTTGGTGAGCCCGTAGCAACCGTTGTTCATGACGATGTAGACCATGTTCAGGTTGCGCCTGATCACGTGGGCAAATTGCCCCATGCCGATAGACGCGGTATCGCCGTCCCCGGATACGCCGAGGTACAACAGGTCGCGGTTTGCCATCGCGGCGCCAGTCACCACGGACGGCATGCGACCGTGAACGGAGTTGAAGCCGTGGGATTTGCCGAGGAAATAGGTGGGCGTCTTGGACGAGCAGCCGATGCCCGACAACTTGGCGATTTTATGCGGCTCTATCGACAGCTCGTGACAGGCCCGCACCAGGGCGCCGCTGATCGAGTCGTGGCCGCAACCCGCACACAGGGTGGAGATGGAACCCTCGTAAGCCGCCTTGGTATAGCCCAGCTCATTGACCGGTAACCCGGGGTGGCGAAACTTCGGTATCTGGTAGCTCATGCGCGTTCTCCCACGCTATTGGCCCGGACTTTCCTGTGCAGGGGCGTGACATTGTTCCCCGGCAGGTGTTCCATGATCTGTTTGCGGATATTGCGTGCACTGATGGGGGTGCCGTCGAAGCACAATACGGACTTCAGCTTGTCGGGACCGAATTCGAACTCGGCCATCAACAGTGTGCGCAACTGGGCGTCACGATTCTGCTCGATGACAAACACCCGCTGGTGCTGGTCGATGAAATCCTCTACTTCCTGGTTGAACGGAAAGGCGCGAACACGCATGGCATCGAGCAGGATCCCGTCAGCGGCGAGGTAGTCCACCGCCTCCCGCGATGAAGCTTCACTGGTGCCGAAGTACAGTACAGCCATGTCCGTGGGCTTTTTCGCCGGGATGATCTCCGGCCCCGGCACATACTCCTTGATCGTGTCCCACTTCTGCAGCAGGCGCAGCATGTTCTTTTCGTACTCCTCGCCCTTCTCGGTATAGACCGCCTGTTCGTCCCTGGAACTGCCCCGGGTAAAATAGGCGCCCTTGTCGGGATGCGTGCCGGGATAGGTGCGGTAACAGATCGCATCGCCGTCGGAGTCGAGGTAACGGCCGAAGCGCTCCATGGCATCGAGGTCCGCTGCACTGAGCACCTTGCCCCGGTCGTACTCCCTGCTGTCGTCCCACTCCAGCGGGTCGGACATGTTGTCGTTCATGCCCAGGTCGAGATCGGTCAGCATAATGATAGGCGTCTGCAACCGCTCCGCCAGGTCGAATGACATGGCGCCAAAATCGAAACACTCTTTCGGTGTGGAGGGAAACAGCAGCACGTGCTTGGTGTCGCCGTGACTGGCGTAGGCCGCCGCCAGCACATCCGACTGCTGGGTACGGGTGGGCATACCGGTCGAGGGGCCGGCGCGCTGCACGTCGAATAACACCGTGGGAATTTCCGCAAAATAGGCCAGCCCCAGGAACTCACTCATCAGCGACAGGCCCGGCCCGCTGGTCGCGGTGAATGCCCTGGCGCCATTCCAGCTGGCGCCGATGACCATGCCGATTGCGGCCAGTTCGTCCTCGGCCTGGACGATGGCATAGTTGCGGCGACCGGTACCCGGGTCGATACGCACCCGGCGGGCATATTTTTCAAAGGCGTCCACCACCGAGGTGGAGGGTGTGATCGGGTACCAGGCGGCGACGGTCGCCCCGCCGTAAATGGCGCCCAGACCGAGGGCAGTATTGCCGTCCAGCAATATCTTGTCGCCCACCTTGTTCGACGCCTTGACCCGGATACCGATGGGGCAGTCAAAATTGTCCTTTGCGTACTGGTGGCCCAGCTCCAGGGCATTGATGTTGGGGAGTATCAGTTTTTCCTTGCCCTTGAACTGATCGGCCACGAGGTCCGTCAACACCTTGAAATCCATGTCCAGCAGGGCCGCGAGGGCCCCCACGTAAATAACGTTCTTGAAGAGCTGGCGCTGGCGCGGATCCTTGTACTTTTCGTTGCAGATCCGGGTCAGCGGCAGGCCGATGATGGTGATGTCGTTGCGCAGCAGGCGCAGGTCCAGGGGCTTGGTGTTGTCGTAAATGAAATAGCCCCCCGGCTCGATCTCGCGGATATCCTGGGCCATGCTCTGGGGGTTTACCGACAGAATGATATCCACCCCGCCGCGCCGCCCCAGGTAGCCTTTTTCACTGACCCTCACCTCGTACCAGGTGGGCAGCCCCTGGATGTTGGAGGGAAAGATATTTTTGGGGCTTACCGGCAAACCCATGCGGAACAGAGCCTTGGCGAACAGGTTGTTGGCGCTGGCCGAGCCGGTACCGTTGACATTGGCGAACTTGATGACAAAGTCGTTAACTGATTTCAGCCGTTTCATACCAGTGTCCCGCTCACGTTGTAGAGAAATTTCTGCATATCCCAGGCGCCGGTCGGACAGCGTTCCGCGCACAGGCCGCAGTGCAGGCAGACATCTTCATCCTTGACCATTACCCGGGCGGTCGGCAGCTCCGCCGACACATAGAGGTCCTGGTCGGGGTTGTTCGCCGGGGCCGACAGGCGGGTGCGCAGCTCCTCCTCGGGGCCATTGACCGTAAAAGTGATACAGTCGGTCGGGCAGATATCGACACAGGCATCGCACTCGATACAGCGCACCTCCTCGAACACCGTCTGCACATCACAGTTCAGGCACCGCTCGGCTTCCTTGTAGCCCGTGGCCGGGTCAAACCCCAACTCGACCTCAAGCTTGCGATCCTTGAGCAACTTGTCCAGCGGCGCGTGGGGCACAGCGTAGCGCGGGTCGGGTGCCACGGCGTTGTCATAACTCCACTCGTGTACCCCCATTTTCTGGCTGGCCAGGTTGGTCATCGGCGGCGGCCTGTTGCTCACCGCTTCGCCGCGGCACAACAGGTCGATGCTGATGGCCGCCTGGTGGCCGTGGGCCACCGCGGTAATAATATTCTCGGGACCGAAAGCCGAATCACCGCCAAAGAACACCCTGGGGTTGGTCGACTGGAAAGTGGTTTTGTCGACCACCGGCATGTCCCACTTGTCGAAGTCGACGCCCAGGTCCCGCTCGATCCAGGGAAAAGAGTTCTCCTGCCCGATGGCCATCAGCACGTCGTCGGCTTCCATGAATACCAGGTCTTCACCGGTGGGGATCAGGCTGCGCTTGCCATCCTCATCGTAATGGGCCTCCACCTTTTCGAATAACATCCCCTTGAGCACACCCTTCTCTACGACGAACTCCTTGGGAACATGGTTGTTGTAAAAAGGAATGCCCTCCCCCATCGCATCCTCTTTTTCCCAGGGGGAGGCTTTCATGTCCTCGAAGGGGCTGCGCACCACCACCCGGACATCCTCACCCCCCAGGCGCCTGGACGTCCGGCAGCAGTCCATCGCGGTGTTGCCGCCGCCCAGCACGAGCACGCGCTTGCCGATTTTGTCCGTGTGCTCGAAGGCAACGCTCGCCAACCAGTCGATGCCCAGGAACACATGGTCCCTGGCATCCTCGAGGCCGGGCAGGTTCAGGCCCTTGCCCCGCGGCGCCCCGGTGCCGACGAAGACCGCATCGTAGTCCTTGTCGAGGATTTCCTTGAGACTCTCCACCTGGACGTTGAACGTGGTATCGATACCCATGTCCAGTATGTAGTTGACCTCCTCGTCCAGCACGCTCAGGGGCAGGCGGAAAGAGGGAATCTGGCTGCGCATCATGCCGCCGCCGGCGAACTGGTTATCGTACATCTCGATGCTGTAACCCAGGGGAGCCAGGTCGCGCGCCACGGTCAGGGAAGCCGGCCCGGCGCCGATCAGGGCGATTCGCTTGCCGTTCTTTTTCTTCGGGACCTCGGGCAGGCGCGCGCTGATGTCATCCTTGTTGTCCGCGGCCACCCGCTTCAGGCGGCAGATGGCAACAGGTTCCTCCTCCACCCGCACCCGTCGACAGGCCGGCTCGCAGGGTCGGTCGCAGGTACGCCCCAGGACTCCCGGAAATACGTTGGAATACCAGTTGATCATATAGGCGTCGCTGTAGCGCTGCGCGGCGATCAGACGGATGTACTCGGGTACCGGGGTGTGCGCCGGACAGGCGTACTGGCAGTCCACCACCTTGTGGAAGTATTCAGGATCTTTGATGTCGGTCGGTTTCACAATGGCTGCCTGTGTTATTTTACTAGGAATTATTCATGCGCACAGATGCGCAGAAATTGTGTCACAGCTACCCGTTTATTACACGCAGTGCCAGCACTATTACCTGAATTTTCGGCACTCGAGCCATTGCGGCACAAAGATTAAAACCAGTTGGAGAACCACCCCGTATCCTTCAGCTCCTCCTCACAACCCTGCAACTGGCTCTGGTAGCTGTCGGCCCGTCGCTGCACCTTGCGCGCAACGTCCATGAGCCAGGGCTTGCTGCGATAGGTGCCCCGGGAGTAACCGCCATGTCCCTCGTGATAGGCCAGGTAGAGGGCATAGGTATCCTGGCGGCCGATTCCATTGCGCCGGTGGGACCTGTCGTTATACCAGCCGATGAAGTCGATGGAGTCGGCGAAGTCGTCCCGGTCTGCACCGTAGCTGCCGGTGCTGCGCTTGTACTCTGTCCAGGTTGAGTCCAGCGCCTGGCTGTAGCCGTAGGCATCCGAGGGGCGCAGCCAGGGGATAAAGCCCAGTAGTTTTTTCCGGGCCGGTTTTGCGGTGGCGTTGAAGCGTGACTCCTGGTGCATGATTGCCATCATCACCGGAATGGGGCTGTTCCAATCATCGCGCGCATCCGCCGCGTCCTCGTACCAGTCGTCTTTCTCGGAAAACACTGCACAGATATTGTTGACGTCTCTGGGCTGGGAGGCGGTACAGCCGGCCAGGGTTGCAGCGAGCAGCAGGACAGACAGCAAGCGCCAGGCACGATCGCGGTAGCAGGTCACGGCGCAATCCCGTGCCTGGCCAACAGTGCCAGGAAGGCGTCTTCATCGATGACATCGATATCGAGTTCCCTGGCCTTGCCCAGCTTGGAGCCCGCCCCCGGACCTGCCACCACGCAGGTAGTCCTGGCCGAGACACTGCCGGCGACTTTCGCCCCCAGCGCCTGCAGATGCGCCTTGGCATCGTCACGCCCGAGCTGTTCCAGTTTGCCTGTCACCACCCAGGTCTCACCACTCAGCGGCAGGTCCTGCGCCACGGCCAGGTCCGGCCAACGCACTCCCGCCGCGCGCAGTTGCTCGACAACCGCCATGCTGGAGGCCGAATCAAAAAACTGGCGCAGGTGGTCTGCCACCACCGGGCCGACATCATTGACCGCCAGCAGCTGCTCTTGCGTCGCCGCCGCCAGGGACTCCCAGTTGCCGAAATGACGCGCCAGTGCGAGGGCGGTCGCCTCACCCACCTCGCGGATGCCCAGGGCAAAAATAAAACGCGGCAGGCTGGTGTGCCGGCTTTTTTCAAGCGCTGCCAGCAGATTATCCGCCGACTTTTCCCCCATGCGTTCCAGCCCCAGCAGTTGCTGCTTTTGCAGCTGGTACAGTCCGGCGACATTGGCCACCAGGCCCTCGTCCACCAGCTGCTCGACCAGCTTGTCGCCGAGGCCGTCTATGTCCATGGCCCGGCGCGAGGCGAAATGCCTTATCGCGGCCTTCTGCTGGGCCGGGCAGACCAGTCCGCCCATGCAGCGCAGCACCGCCTCGGACTCTGCCCGCTCCACCGGCGAACCGCACACGGGACAGCTGGTGGGAAATTCGACAGGGCGGGCATCGGGCGGACGCCGCGCCGCCACCACCGACACAACCTGGGGAATGACATCCCCTGCACGTCGCACGATCACGGTATCACCAATACGCACGGCCAGGCGCTCAATCTCGTCGCTGTTGTGCAGGGTGGCATTGCTCACCGTCACGCCGCCGACGAAGACGGGCTCCAGCCTGGCTACCGGGGTTATGGCGCCGGTGCGCCCGACCTGGAACTCGACATCCAGCAGGCGGGTCATTTCCTCCTGGGCGGGAAACTTGCGGGCAATCGCCCAGCGCGGGGCGCGGGAAACAAACCCCAGCTCCCGCTGCAGCGCCAGGTCGTTGACCTTGAATACGATGCCGTCTATGTCGTAGGGGAGTGTGTCCCGCCGCGCGGCCAGGTCGCGATAATAATCATCGCAGGCCGCAATACCCTTCACCACGCGGGACTCGGCGTTGATACGCAGTCCCCACTGCTGCAGGCACTGCAACACCGCCGCGTGCTTCCCCGGCAGCTCGCCTGCCGCCACCAGGCCCACGCCGTAACAGCACATCTCCAGCGGTCGCCGGGCGGTGATTCTCGCATCCAGCTGGCGCAGGCTCCCGGCTGCCGCATTGCGCGGGTTTACGAAGCTTTTCTCACCAAGCTCCCTGGCCCGGGCGTTGAGTTGCTCAAAGCCCGCCCTGGGCATGTAGATCTCTCCGCGCACTTCCAGCACCCCTGGATAGCCACTGCCGCGCAGATGCAGGGGCACCGAGGGGATGGTGCGCACGTTATGCGTTATGTCCTCGCCGGTTGTGCCATCTCCCCGGGTGGCAGCCCGCTCCAGCACACCACCGCGATAGAGCAGGCTTACCGCGATGCCATCCAGCTTGGGCTCGCAGGCAAACTCCAGCGCCTCCTGCCCGCCGCCCAACCGGTCCTGCAGGCGCCGGTAAAAATCCTGCATGTC
>Ga0210341_1703081_pt1 | contig 13747 bp, 13 predicted proteins | sample S425metaT_FD_159703 | JGI IMG/M metagenome (GOLD analysis project Ga0210341, IMG submission 159703) | Metatranscriptome of estuarine sediment microbial communities from the Columbia River estuary, Washington, United States - S.425... | ecosystem: Environmental > Aquatic > Marine > Intertidal... | reverse complement strand
TATTGAAAACCAACTGAGCCCAGGGAGGCCAGCGCGTTTTTCAACGAGCACACTCAGAACCGATAACGCGACATCAGCTGGAGCTGGGTTGCGTCGCCCTCCTCCCCGTTCTCATTTTCACGTTGACCCCACAGATACTCCGCTCCCACATCTATGCGTGGGGTAGGCGACCAGAACAGGTTACTGGAAAAGCGGTAGGTGCGCTTGTAGGCGTCAGGGTCGATAAAACCAGGGTTATTGACATCGACGAAACCGAAAGTGAAATTCGACCTGAAGCTTCTTACGCCTCCCCACCAGTGCTGCCATGACAAATATCCGGCGGTCACATCAAATAATTCCAGCTTCCCGCTTTCAGGATTAAATATGCCGTCATAGTTGCCAACGCTTGCAAGGTCATTAACGTACCGTCCGATGGCATCGCCGCCGCTGAGCTGGAATAACAGGCTGTCACGCTTATCAAAAAAGGGCGTGACAAACCGACCACTCACCGAGGCGCCCCAGGCGTACTCCTTGGATAACCCGGATCCGAAAGCAGGGTCGGGCTCGGCACGAATCTGCCGCCCCAGCAGGCTCAGCTTGAGGTGAAGCCTGTCATTGGGAGTGAAGCGACCGGCCAGCACGATGTCAGGGGCCCGGGTTACACCCTGGCCGTTTTGCACCTCGGGGTTGGGGTCTTCCAGAGACAGCTCCAGACCGTACTGGGCGCCTCGTTCGGGCATTAATCTGACCTGGGCCTGCCGCACGTTGATACGGGCGTTCAGGCCTTCAAAATCGACTTCTTCCGGACTGGCCTCGGTGTCCATAAAGGCGGACCAGGTCTTACCTGAAAGAACCCGATGCCATTGACCAAAAGCGTGGCGCAGGCGGAATGTGTCGCCATCTGCTGCAAAATCACCCTCGATAAAAGCGCGCAATATGCCAAACTCGGTGGGCTCCCGCAGGTCGAAGTTAAGGCGTGACTGGGAGGCGGTGATGCTGGTTTCCGCCTCATTAGTCGATGCGTTGTTCTGCCCGACCGGAATCGAGCCGACGATAAAACGGTCAGCGATTTCCAGTGGGTCGAAATTATAGACAACGTCGGTTTTGACAAACCCGCCGATTCGCAGGGCCGCGTCAGTGCCAGGTAATCGCCAGGCACCGACGAAATCCGACAGCAGGGCCTGGGTAGGGTCATCAACCTGGGCTTTGGCGACAGACTTGCCAACTTCCGCCTTCCGTTGCCGGGTGGTCTTGGGAGCTTCAGGCACCTCATCCGTTACTACTGGCTGCGCCTTTTCAACGCTGCCCGCCGCTCCAGAATCAGCAACCTGCTCTGTGCCGCTCGCCTCTGGCGGTTCGGTAGCAGCCACGCTGTCAACAGCACTTACCGGCGGCCTGGGTGCGCGCAGCACATCAATTTCACTTTTGAGATTGCTGATTTGAAGGGTCTGGGCTTCCAACAGTTTTCGTTGTTCAGCCAGTTCCCGCTGCTGTTGCTGTAACAGCGCGACAACCTGGCTCATATCCATCGCAGGATCCAGCAAAGCCGTATCAGCTTCTTCTGCGGGAGCCGCGCACAGAGCTGCAGGCAAAGTGCTGAGCAAAAAAACAGCAAGGTAACGCCGGCAAATCAACATGTATGAATCTCCTCCACTGACCCCAGACCTCGACATCAGTCCTTCAACCCCCTGGCCGGGCGGTACAGCCAGATCAGCACAGCGCCTAGAAGCATTTGAAGTGCCCCGTAAAGCAGCAGAGTGAACAACACCATGTCACCCAGCTGGGCCGTGGCGCTGGCAGCGGCGGGAAAGATGGAGGCCTTTATTAGCACCCCAAGGTTAACATTTCGCACGATGACCTCAAACTCAATGGCTATTGAATCCGGCCTGGACAAGCGCATGAGCCTGGGTACCAGGTAAGCCATAAGCGATAGCGAAACTGTAAAAAGCAGGACAAGTAGCATATTGCCGTAGCCAAAAGCCTCCAGATTCAACCGCCCGGCAAGACCCGAACCGATTACGATCAGCAAAATACCAAGCAGTGATCCCCGGATACTCCATTTTGAGAGCGCCGGGGCACTGCGCGGGTAGAGGTACAAGTACAACATACCCACGGCCAGCGGCAGCAGCAGAGTCAGTGCAATTTCCCTGATGATCTGTGTTTTCGGCATGCTGAAATCCGCAGGCAAGTACCCGCTGATCAGCAGCGAAAGAATCAATGGCGTCGATATCAGGCACGCGAGAGTGGTGATGGCGGTAATACTGATGGACAGGGCGCTGTTACCACGCGCAAAGTAGGTAAAGATATTGGAGGTAGTACCCCCTGGAATGGCTGAAACCAGGGCGATACCCACAGCGACCCCATCGTGAACACCCAGCAGACGTAAAAATAGAAAAGCCGTTAACGGTACCGCCACGATTTGTACGATCGTGCCCAGCGATACGGCCAGAGGCTCGCGCACTACATCGCGAAAATCCTTCCCCGTCAGCGTAGCTCCCATTCCGAGCATCGCCAGAATCAGCTGGATCGCGGCGAACCAGTATTCATGCTCTACATAAAACTCCGCCACGGGCTGGACTCCCCGGATACCTGAAATTTCTTTTCCCGCAGATTAACAGACTGCTGTCGTGCGGCGAACCCCATCCAATTCAGTAAATGATAATCGAGCGCTTGGGGCCGGCTTGTACCATCACGACACCAGTTCAATCTCATCCGGCCGCCGGTACTCAGTCCCGGAAGTAAAAATCCGGATATGTTGACACTACAGTCTTGTGGGGTCGACACTGGGCGCTTCGCGATTCTCCGCACTCATTGATAGAAGGGAACAGCTAATGGCTGAGCAGACCGGCGAGGAAGTGACAGGCTTGAATCCGCCCAAGTGGATTCTGAAAACCATGTCGCGGACGCATATCTTCCTCAACAAGATCACTGGCGGCAAAATGTTCAACACGCTGGCAGGGGACGAGGTGTGCTTTGTCACCATGACCGGCGCAAAGTCAGGTCGCAGTATCACCATGCCCTTGATGTATGTTCCGTACAACCAGGGCGTCCTGCTGGTGGCCTCCATGGGCGGAGCAGTGAAAAACCCCGTCTGGTACTACAATATCGCCAGGAATCCCGACATATCGGTCAGGTATCGCGGCAAGGTGATGCACCTGCGTGCCCGGCTCGCCACCGCCGAAGAAAAACCCGGCCTGTGGCCTCTGTGTGATGCGGCCTATGCGCCCTATGCGGATTACCGGGCCCGCACCAACCGCGATATCCCGATTTTTGTCTGTGAGCCGGCAGCGTCGGCCTAGCAAGCAACGCCAACCAAATCGCAAGAGGGAGTTACCATGCTGGAACTCGTCACCCTTCCCCCCGCCTTTGGCATGCGCAATGTCAGCCCGTTCTGCCTGAAGATCGAAATGCTGTTGAAGTCCCTCGGCCTGGAATTTACGCTGTCTGATATCTCGGACCCCCGCAAGGCACCCAAGGGAAAACTGCCCTTCCTTGTCGCGGATGGAAAAAAAATAGCGGATTCAGAGCTCATTGCACAATACCTGGACACCCTTACCGATGGCCGGGTTTTCGCGGGCCTCACTGAAGAGCAGAAAGGGTATGGCTACGCGCTGACCCGCCTGGTTGAGGATCACCTGTACTGGCTGCTGGTCGCGAGCCGCTGGCTGGATAATGCCTGGTGGCCTAACGTGGCCCGGGATTTCTTCGGTCCGCTGCCGGTTCCGCTGCGCCAGATCGCCAGCGGCGTGGCGCGCCGGCGTATGGCCCAGACCTTTAACCTGCATGGTCTTGGCCGGCACAGCCTGGAGGAGCAGAAAGGCTTTGCCCGGCGGGACCTGGAGTCACTGGCGGCTGTGGTGCCCGCCACGGGATTTCTGTTCGGTGCTCAACCCAACATTTTCGATTTCACCGTCGCCGCAATGATGGCGGGCGTCTACGACAACCAACCGGCCACCTGGGTCACCGACATCGCAGCGGGGTATGGGGACTTGCACGCGTATACCGAGAGGGTGCAGGAAGCGACCGGCGTCTGGGGCCGCAAGTGAGGCCTACTTCAGGTCGAAGGTAAGCCGCAGTATCTCGTACACCACGTCCATACTGGCTTTGACCGACAGGCCCTGGTGCGCGCGCAGCCTATTCCAGGTTTCGAAGGAGGTGGCCGCATCCACCGCCTCTCTTCTCAACGCCGGCAGGTCGGCCACCTCCGGCAGCCAATCGGCCAGGTCCTTGCGCAGGCCACGCTGGTTCCTGGCATAGTTTTTCTGCAGCACCGGTGAGCGCCACATCTGGGCGCGGGTGGACAACATCAGGGAGGACATTTTTTCATAGGCCGTAGCCCGGCGCTCGATCACGTGCAGGATACGCTCGGCCAGTGTGCCGGCCCGGTCGCCACCCGCAAACAGACCCTCGTAACTCTCCCTAAGCTGCACGTCCATGGTCGCAAACAAGGTCTCCATGTCGGCGAAGTGCCTGAAAACCGTGCGGATACCGACACCGGCCCGCTCCGCCACGGTCTGCGCCGTGGGCACCAGGATGCCATCTTTGACCAGGTCCTGCACCGCGTCGATGATCAACTGGCGGCTGCGCTCGGTGCGCAGCAGTCGCCCGTCAGGCTTTTTGGCCGCGGCCGGGTTCGGAACCGCGGCGGGCTTTCTACTGGTGCCTTGCTTGCTGGTCTTAGTCATCTATCAGCGATTTCCTGGCTATCCGGGCGGTGACCATCAGGGCGCGATGATAGACCAGCGCGTGATCAGCTGTCCATGCACTGCGCCGGCCGCCGCGCTCAAGTTGAGGCGGCAGGACTATTTGCAAGCTGCGGCCAGACGTGCAGAATGGACGGTTCTCAAGCACGACTGATTTGAACCCAGGAGCAACCATAATATGTATAAAGAACTTAAGGAAACCATCGCCGAAATGACCTCACCCGGCCAGATGTTCAGCATCGCGGAGTTGGAGGTCGGTGGCCAGCGGGTAAAGTCCTGGGCCATGGCCCCCAACTCATTGCGTGACATCTGGTTAAGCACTGCCGGCCATGCCGAAAAGGACTACCTGGTTTACCGGGATGAGCGCTGGACCTATGCCAGGGCCCACGATGAGGTTGCCCGGATCGCCAACTGGCTGGTCAGCAACGGTATCGGCCGGCATGACCATGTGGCCATTGCCATGCGCAACTTCCCGGAATGGATGCTTTGCTACTGGGCGATCGCCAGCATTGGCGCCGTCTCGGTCGGGGTAAACGCCTGGTGGGTGCCGGAGGAGTTGAAGTACGGCCTGAAAGATTCCGGTACCAAGCTGCTGATCTGTGACAGTGAGCGACTGGCGCGATTCAACGAGATCCGCGGGGAGTTCCCGGAACTCAAGGTCGTGGCGGTTCGGGTTGAAGACCTGCCATCCGGCGTCACCCCCTGGAGCGAGGTGCTGGCGGCGGAGCCGGCCATGCCCGAAGTCAGTATCGATCCCGACGACGATGCCTGCATCTTCTATACCTCGGGGACCACCGGCGCCCCAAAGGGTGCGCAGCTGACACACCGGGGTTGCGTCAACAATATCCTCAGTGTGATGTTCGGCACCATGTCCCAGTCCACGGCACAGTCCAGAGCCCAGGGCAAGACACCGCCCGACCTGCTCAGCGGCAGCCAAACGCAGATGGCTTCGATCGTGGCGACACCGCTGTTCCATGTCACCGCCAATAACTGCCTGGCGCAGACCGCGACCATCGCCGGCGGCAAACTGGTGCATATGCACAAGTGGGATGCGGGTGAGGCGCTGCGTATTATCGAGGAGGAGAAAATCACCGTGTTCAGCGGCGTACCCACCATGAGCCGCGAAATTATCAGTCACCCGGACTTCGCCAGGCGCGACACCTCCACCCTGACCTCGCTCAACGGCGGCGGCGCCGCGGTACAACCGGACCTGGTGGGCAAGATCGACAAGGGCGGGCGCGGCGCGCAGCCGGGCCAGGGTTATGGCATGACCGAGGTATGCGGCATCATCAGCACATCCACCGGTTTTTTCCTGTCTGACAAGCCCAGCAGCGCCGGCATGGTACTGCCGATCTACGATGTGAAATGTATCGACAAGGAGGGTAACACCCTGCCCGTCGGTGAGACCGGTGAGGTTTGCGTCAGGGGTGCACAGGTCATCAAGGGCTATCTCAACCGGCCGGAAGCCACGGCGGAAACCATTGTCGACGGTTGGCTGCACACCGGGGATATCGGTTATATCGACGAGGACAATTTCATCTACCTGGTCGACCGCGCCAAGGACATGGTCCTGCGCGGCGGTGAAAACGTATTCTGCTCGGAGGTGGAAACGGCGCTGTACAAGCATCCGGATGTGGCGGAGTGCACCGTGTTCTCGGTACCTGACGAGCGCCTGGGTGAAGAAGTCGGCGCCGCGATCTTCCCCGCCCAGGGCACGCAACCCACTGCCGCCGAACTGCGCGACTTCTGCAAGACCCAGCTGGCGGCTTACAAGGCGCCCCGCTACATCTGGATACTGGATGAACCGCTGCCGCGCAATGCCAGCGGCAAATTCGTGAAGCGGACCCTGCAGGAGAACCTGGAGCTGTCCGATGCCGGCTAGTGCAAGCCTGCAGCAGGAGGCGTCCGAGCTCGCAGCCCTGAAAGAGCGGTTTCGGTCGTTTATCAACAACGAGGTGATTCCACAGGAGCCGCTACTCGATCAGGGCGGGGGCGCCGCGGACCAGGCCATGGCTGCGCTGAAAGCCCGGGCCAAGGAACTCGGCCTGTGGGCCCTGGGCCACCCGGCGGAGATCGGCGGAGGCGACCTGCCGTTCATGAGTTTCGTGTACATGAACGAAATCATTGGTCGCTCCCATTACGGCCAGCAGGCAGTGGGCTCCCTTTCGATGCAGGATTCCATCATGCTGCATCGCTATGGTACCGAGGCACAGAAAGAGCAGTGGCTGAAGCCGCTGGTAGAGGGCGACATCTATCCCTCGGTGGGACTCACCGAACCGGAGGTGGCGGGCTCGGACCCGACCCTGATGCGCACCACCGCGCGGCTGGAGGGCGACGAGTGGGTGATCAACGGCCACAAGTGGTTCACCACGGGAGCCAATATCGCCGCGTTTACCAGTGTATTTTGCGAGACCGAGCCCGATCAGCACAAACACGCCAGGTTCTCTTCCATCATCGTTCCCACCGATACCCCCGGCTACGAGATAAAGCGTGTGGTGCCCACCATGGGGAGCACCCTGGGCGGCCACTGCGAGGTGGAACTGAACAACGTGCGGGTACCCCGGGAAAATCTCCTGGGCGGTCGCGGCCAGGGTTTTGTCATTGCCCAGAAGCGACTGGGACCGGGACGCATTTTTCACTGTATGCGCTGGCTGGGGCAGGCCCAGCGCGCATTCGAATTGATGTGCGAATACGCGAAAGTGCGCTACGCCCACGGCTCCATGCTGGCCGAAAAAGGCGAGATCCAGCGCTATATCGCCGAGTCCGCGGCGGAGATCCAGGCCGCGCGCCTGATGACCCTGGACGCGGCCGGATTGATGGACCAGGGCGACGAGGCCCGGGTGCAGATATCACTGATCAAGTTCTGGGGGGCGCGCATGCTGCACAATGTCATCGACCGGGCCATCCAGGTACACGGTGGCCTGGGTGTCACCAGCGATACGCCGCTGGAGCACATGTACAGGGAAGCGCGCTTCGCCCGCATCTACGACGGACCGGACGAGGTGCATCGCATGGTCGTTGCCCGGCAACTGCTCAAGGACCCGGTCGGCAATGCCCCGTGGTAATTCCACGATGCCCCTTCGGAGAACTTTATGATACCCCAGGCGGATGACTTCAAAGCTGAATCCGAGGCGCTCCATGCGCTGTTGGCGCCTCTGGATGATGCTGATTTCGAGCGGGTGACACAGTTCAGGGGCTGGACCATCAACGATGTGCTGGGGCATCTGCACCTGTGGAACTGGGCGGCCAACGAATCGATGGTCGATGAAGCCTCGCTGCTGGACTACCTCGGGAAAATTCTGTCACCGCAGCTGGGTGACACGCCACTGAAGGAGCGGGAGCGCGCGTTCCTGCACGACCTCAAAGGCAGGGAGCTGCTGGAAAAATGGCGCGGCTTCTACCTTCCAATGGCGGACCGGTTTCGCGAGGCGGACCCTAAACTGCGGTTGAAGTGGGCCGGCCCGGACATGAGTGCGCGCTCGAGCATCACCGCCCGCCTGATGGAAACCTGGGCGCACGGCCAGGAGATCTATGACCTGCTGGGCGTCGAACGGCGGGAACAGGACCACATTCGCAATATCGTCGTGCTGGGGGTCAATACCTTTGGCTGGACCTACCAGGTGCGCGGTGAGAGGCCTCCCGGACCCATGCCCTGCCTGCAACTGACAGCGCCGTCCGGCGAGCTGTGGCAATATGGCGATCCATCCACGACCGACTGTATAACAGGCAGCGCGGTGGACTTCTGCCGGGTGGTGACGCAGGTCCGCAACATCGCAGACACCTCCCTGGAAGTTGTGGGTCCAGTCGCCACCGACTGGATGTCGAAAGCGCAATGTTTTGCCGGCGGAGCAGCATCGCCACCCGCACCCGGAGAGCGGTATGTCTCCAGCCAGACCATAACCACTAACTGAAGCACTGAAGGAGAACAAACATGCCCATTGGAGTGATCGCAAAACTGACTGTGCAGCAAGGCAAGAACGCCGAATTCGAAGGCGTCTTTTCCAGGCTGGCGGCTGCGGTGAACAGCAAGGAAGACGGCTGTAACTTCTACGCGTTACACCAGTCCCGAACCGACCGGCAAAGTTATGTGGTACTGGAGCAGTACAGCGATGAAGAGGCGCTGGCATTGCATGGTAAAACCGATTACTTCCGCAGCGCTGGCGCAGAACTGGCATCCTGCCTGGCGGCGGCGCCGGAGATCGAATACTTCGACGCTGTCTAGCCTGTAACGCAAAAGCGGCTACCCGCGACCGCGACCTCAAGCTGCGCCCGCCCCGCCGGGCGGGCGGATTCCACCTATCAGTACAGGCCGTTCAGGCGCTGGTGGATGATGCCGTCTGCCTCGGACATGATACGGTCGATCAACTCCTTGACGGTCGGGATGTCGTAAACAAGCCCCGCCACCATGCCGCAGGACCAGGCGCCCACATCCATATCGCCGTTCATCATGATCTTCGGGTAGACGCCGGCGACCTCCTCGATAATGTCCTCGAACTTGAGGTTTGCACCCAGCGCCTTTTCTTTCTCCAGCAGCCGCTCCACCGCGGCATTGTTCATAACGCGCTCGGTATTGCGCAGGGGGCGCATCACCAAGCGGGTGTCCAACTCTGAAGCGGCGACGATCGCCTTTTTCACATTTTCGTGCACGGGTGCCTCTTTGGTCGCGATGAAGCGCGTGCCCATATTCATACCGTCGGCACCCATGGCCAGGGCGGCAACCAGGCTGCGGGCATCGGCCATGCCGCCGGAGGCGACAAACGGGATCGACAGTTCATCCGCGGCGCGCGGCAGCAGGATGAAATTCGGGATGTCGTCCTCACCGGGGTGGCCGCCGCACTCGAAGCCGTCGACGGAAACAGCGTCACAACCGATGGACTGGGCCTTGAGTGCATGCCGCACCGCGGTGCATTTATGGATGACCTTGATACCCGCCTCTTTCAGCATGGGCATCCACTGCTGTGGGTTATTACCCGCGGTCTCGACCACTTTGACTCCCCCATCGATGATGGCCTGGAACAAGCCCGGGTAATCGGGTGGGGTCAGCGTCGGCAGGAAGGTGATATTCACGCCGAACGGTTTGTCTGTCATGGTGCGGCAGCGGGCGATTTCAGCGGCCAGTTTTTCCGGGGTTCCCTGGGTCAGACCGGTGATAATGCCCAGCCCTCCGGCATTGGACACTGCGGCGGCCAGTTCGGCAAACCCGACATAATGCATGCCGCCCTGGATAATGGGGTGCTCGATGCCCAGCATTTCTGTAATGCGCGTTTTCATGATTTTCTCCCGTTATGAAATTTTTTACTTCAGTTCACTGGAACTCTTGCCGAGCACCTGCCGGGCAACGATCAGCTGCTGTATCTGCTGGGTGCCCTCATAGATATCGATAATCTTGGAATCACGGGCGAACTTTTCCAGCAGATGGGTTTTGCTGTAACCCAGCTGACCGCAGATCTCCACGCATTTCAATGCCACCTGGTTTCCCATGCGCCCGGCCTTGGCCTTGGACATCGAGGCATTCTTCGAGTTGGGTTGCTTGTTGTCCGCCATCCAGGCGGCCTTCAGGACCAGCAGGCGCGCGGTTTCATATTCCGCCTCCAGCTCATACAGGTCGTTCTCCACCGCGCTCATCTGGTGATAGGTTTTGTCGTAGTCCAGCTCAACACCCTTTTCAGCCAATAGTTCATAGGTCAAATCCAGCGCCGCCCGGGCCACGCCCAGGGCCTGGGCCGCCACCATGGGCCGGGTATTGTCGAAGGTTTGCATCACACCGCCGAATGCCTTCTTGCGGGCTTCCGCAGTTTTGGCAATCTCGGGGTTGCCGAGCAGGTTCGCCCTGGGAACCCGGCAGTTCTCAAACACGATTTGCGCGGTATCGGAAGAGCGTATGCCCAGCTTGTGCTCGACCCGGGTGACGGTCATTCCCGGTGTTCCCTTGGGCACCAGGAATGACTTGATGGCGGCCTTGCCCAGTTTCAGGTCCAGCGAGGCCCACACCACTACCTGTTTGCTGCGGTAACCGTCGGTAACGAAGATTTTTTCACCATTGATAACCCACTCGTCCCCATCCAGCACGGCGGTGGTCTTGATTGCGGCGGAATCGGAACCGGCACCGGGCTCGGTGATGGCCATGGAGGCAAACAGCTCTCCCCACTCCTCTTTCTGCTCCTCGGTGGCAACCGCACTGACAGCGGCATTACCCAGGCCGATATTGGGCAGCGCCAGGAACAGGCCCACATCGCCCCAGCATATCTCGGCGGAGGAGACGACCATACTCATATTGTTGGCATTGCGGTTTTCACCCTCGGACGCGGTATCGGTCGCCGCCTCACGGCGACTCCTGCCACCTCCCAGCAATTTGGCGAGGTCGTAGAGTTCCTCGGGCATTTCCTTCTGCTCCAGCAGATCGTACTTACGCGAGATGGGGCGCAGCCCTCCCTCGGAAAACTGTCGCAGCAGTGCGCGTGTGTCTTCGATTTTCTTCGGTAATTCGAGGTTGATCATCGTGTCACCCTTGTCAATTTCGTTTCCATTCCCGGCCGGACCATCAAGCCAGCAAGGTACCGTCCAGTGTCGCCAGCGCCCGCAGGTTCCGGTACCACATCTCCACCGGATGCTCGCGGGTAAAGCCGTGACCACCCAGAAGCTGCACACCATCGGTGCCGATTTTCATCCCGTACTTGACGGCGTTGCGGTGAGCCAGAAAAGCGCTGCGCGTACAATCAAGCCCCTGTTCCGCCTGCGCCGCCGCACGGTAGACCATCAGTCGCAAACCCTCGATCTCGGTGGCCATGTCGGCCACCATGAAGGCAACCGCCTGGCGGTTGGAAATCGGCTCACCAAAGGCAATACGCTCGTTCACGTAGGGAATGACATAGTCCAGCACTGCCTGGCAGGTGCCCACGGCAAGTGCCGCCGTCGCAATCCTGCTCAGGCTCAGGGTTCGCTTCAGGTCGAAGCCGGCGCCAAGTCTCGCCGAGGCCGGCACAGCTACCTTGTCCAGCGTCATGGCATACAGCGGCAGGGGTCGCAGCCCCATATAATCTTCCCTGTCGAAGCTGACACCCGCGGTGTCGCCGCTGACCAGGAAACACTGGGCACCGTCTTGCACGGTATCGGCGAAGACCAGCAGCAGCTTCGCCTCCGGCCCGAAGGCGACCATGCTCTTGGCACCCTCGATCAGATAACTGCCGTCGTCCTGCAGCAGGGCCGTGGTGGCCGGCTGGCGCGGGTCGAAGCCGATACCCGGCTCCATCATCGCCATGGCAGCGGGGGTAAAGTCCGCACTCGCCAGCGTATGGCTGACCAGTTCCTTTTGCGCGTCGGTGCCATAATCCATCACGCAATTGATGACGGAAAGCGGTGCCAGGGCGGCTATCGCCATCGACATATCACCCCAGGCGAGATCCTCGATATTCAGGACATTGGATACCGGGCTGCGCCCGGCGCCAACGCCACCGAGCGCTTCGGGAATCGGCATGAAATTGAGGCCGAGATCCACCGTCTTTGCCAGGAACCCCTCGGGCAGTGCTGCCGCCTCATCGGCCGGGCGAGCCACGCTCGCCATTTCCTCCCGCGCAAAACGCCGCACCACCTCGCGTGTCATCTGCTGCTCGTCAGTGGGCGTCAGGTCGAACAGCAGTTCTGCATCACTCATACGAATTCCTCATCAATTCATCCTGACCAGGCACGGCTGTAAAGTCTGCTCGTGCTCACTGCCTGGTCCGATGCCGGGGCGGCTCATTGTGTTACCGAAAAACCAATACTTCAAGCTTCTCATCCGGTGGCAACTCTCTCATATTGACACACATAATGCCATATAAACCAGAGCAGCACTCCGCCTTACCCGCCGGCAAACACCGCCCCGGATGAGCAGAGGACGACAGCTGCAATTTCGTCCTGCAGCTGTCGGTTCTTGTCTATACTGGGGTGCAAACCACACCCGGAGAGCTCGAATATGACAATCAACAGACGGGAATTCAGTCTCGCGACACTGGCGGCCGCAGGCACACTGGCGCTCAAGCCGGCCCTGGCGGCGGAACCCGCTGTAAACCGTCGCATCGTGCTGGCGTCACGACCCACCGGCAAGCCGACCCTGGAAAACTTTCGCCTGGAGAACGCGGCTGTCCCCGAACCGGGTGATGGCGACGTGTTACTGCAGACCCTCTACCTCTCCCTCGATCCCTACATGCGCGGCAGGATGAGTGCGCGCGAGAGCTACGCCCCTCCCGTTGCGCTGGACGCGGTCATGGTCGGCGGCACGGTCAGTAAGGTCGTCAACTCCCGCAACGGCAACTTTGCTCCCGGGGATCTGGTGACGGCCTACGCCGGCTGGCAGGACTACGCACTTTCCGACGGCAGTGACCTGATGAAACTGGATCCGCGCATCACCCGGCCCTCTTATGCGCTGGGCGTACTTGGCATGCCGGGGCTGACTGCCTATGTGGGCCTGCTGGACATCGGCCAGCCCAAGGCGGGGGAAACGGTGGCACTGGCCGCGGCCACCGGGGCGGTCGGCTCCGTCGTGGGCCAGATCGCCAAACTCAAGGGCTGCAGGGTGGTGGGTATCGCGGGCGCTGCAGAGAAGTGCCGTTACGCGGTTGAGGAGCTGGGCTACGACGCCTGCATCAGCCACTACGACAAGGACATGGCCCGGCAACTTGCGGCCGCCTGCCCTGAGGGCATCGACGTATACTTCGAGAACGTCGGCGGCAGCTCGTGGGAAGCGGTCATGCCATTGCTGAACAACTTCGCCCGCATACCCGTGTGCGGACTGATAGCACACTACAACCAGACGGAACTGCCGCCCGGGCCGGACCGCATGAGCCAGCTGCAGGGCCTGATACTGCAGCGCAGCCTGAAAATGCAGGGTTTTATCGTCGGCAATTACCGCGACCGTATACCCGATTTTGTCCAAGACATGAGCGGCTGGCTGGCGGCCGGCAAGGTAAAATACCGCGAGGACATGGTTGAGGGGCTGGAGCGGGCGCCGGAGGCTTTCCTGGGTCTCTTCTCCGGGGAGAACTTCGGCAAGCTGGTGGTGAAGGTCAATTAGCCGGGCCGGGGTAAAC
>Ga0210341_1241897_pt1 | contig 14487 bp, 10 predicted proteins | sample S425metaT_FD_159703 | JGI IMG/M metagenome (GOLD analysis project Ga0210341, IMG submission 159703) | Metatranscriptome of estuarine sediment microbial communities from the Columbia River estuary, Washington, United States - S.425... | ecosystem: Environmental > Aquatic > Marine > Intertidal... | reverse complement strand
GTCCGGGCCAGCTTTCTCAACTCCACCCTGGATGCCGCCACAACCCGGGAGGTAGAGGGGCAACTGCAGGCCGGTGAACTCGACCTGTTGTACATCGCCCCGGAACGCCTGACCCAGGAGCGCTGCCTGCAGCTGCTGGAGAGCTCGGCCATCAGCCTGTTCGCCATAGATGAAGCCCATTGCGTCTCCCAGTGGGGCCATGACTTCCGCGCCGACTACCTGCAACTGAGCCTGCTGCACCAGCGCTTCCCGACCATTCCCCGCATAGCCCTGACCGCTACTGCCGACGCGCGCACCAGGCAGGAAATCATTGACCGACTGGACCTGGGCGGCGCGCAAAAATTCACCGCTGGGTTTGACAGGCCCAATATTCGTTATCGCATCGCCCTCAAGCACAACCCGAGGCAGCAACTGCTGGCGTTCCTGCGCCAGGAACACCCCGGCGACGCCGGCATCGTCTATTGCATGTCACGCAACAAAACGGAAGAGACTGCGGGCTGGCTGGTGCAGCAGGGGCTCGACGCCCTGCCCTATCACGCCGGCTTACCGGCGGCTACCCGGGCTGCCCACCAGGCCCGCTTCCTGCGGGATGAAGGCGTCGTCATTGTTGCCACCATTGCTTTCGGCATGGGTATCGACAAACCCGACGTGCGTTTCGTGGCGCACCTGGACATGCCGAAAACCGTGGAGTCCTACTACCAGGAAACCGGGCGGGCCGGCCGCGACGGCCAGGCTGCCGACGCCTGGATGATCTACGGCCTGCAGGACGTGATAAAGCTGCGCCAGATGATGGCGTCGTCCGCCGGCAGCGAGGAACACAAGCGTGCGGAACAGCACCGCCTCAACGCTATGCTGGGGCTGTGCGAGATAACCAGCTGTCGCCGCCAGGCACTGCTGAACTATTTCGGCGAGCCCCTGCCCCAGCCCTGCGGCAACTGTGACACCTGCCTGGAACCGGTGGACACCTGGAATGGCACCGAGGCGGCCCGCATGGCACTCAGCGCCGTGTACCGGACCGGGCAGCGCTTCGGCGTCAATCACCTGATCGAGGTGTTGCGCGGCAGTGACAGCCACAAGATTCACCAGTTTGACCACCACCTGTTGCCCACCTACGGTATCGGCAAGCAACTCGACAACAACCAATGGCGCTCCGTGTTCCGCCAGCTGGTGGCGAGGGCCTACCTCAGCGTAGACCTGGAGCGCTTCGGCGCCCTGCGCCTGGAGGAGAGTTGCCGGGGACTGCTGCGAGGTGAGGAGGATATCCAACTGCGGCGCGACGCGCCCCGGACCAAAACCGCGAAGCGGCAAACCCGGACCGCGCTGGCTCCGGACATCGACGTGGCATTGTGGGAAGCGCTGCGAGAGTGCAGGCGTCAACTGGCCGAGGAACAGGGGGTACCGCCCTATGTGATATTCCACGACCGCACCCTGCAGGAGATGTGCACCAGCCTGCCTCTCGATCCGGCCCAGTTCGGGCGGATTACCGGCGTCGGAGAACGCAAGCTGGACAAATACGGGGCGCAGTTCCTGCAGGTGATTCGGCAGCACTCCGGGGTTGCGAACTAACATTCACCGGGCTTATCACCCGAGCCGGTGCGGGAGACAATCTTGCATGCATCCGGCAAACGATGAACAATTGCCCCGCCAGCGACCGCCCCGGGGGCGCGCTTCAAACGTGGAGTACTGAATGTCCAGACTACAAAGTTCCCTGACCAGCGGCGCCCTGGTCGCCGCCACCATCCTGGTGCTGGCAGGTTGTGCGCGCCCCGGCGTCTCGGAAAAGGAACTCGAACCCACCGTGGCGAGCAGGCAGACCTACTCCTACAGCAACGACATCAAACCGATTCTCGACCAGAAATGTATCGCCTGCCACGCCTGCTATGACGCCCCCTGCCAACTCAAGCTCACTTCCGGTGAGGGCCTGTTGCGCGGCGGCACGGGCAAGCCGGTTTACGACGGTGCGAGAATAACCAATGCCGAGCCAACCCGCCTGTTCGTGGACGCGCAAGGCCAGGCGCAATGGCGGGAGAAAGGTTTTCACTCCGTGCTGAACGACAGGGGCGGCTCACTGGACGACAACCTGGCTAATTCACTGCTGTTCAGGATGATCGAATTCGGCCGGGAGCATCCGCTGCCGGCCAATTCCCCTGTGCCCGAGGAAATCGCGTTGGGACTGGCCCGGGAGAACGAATGCCCGGTGCCGGGCGAATTCGACAAGTATGCCCACAAGAAACCGCAGCAGGGCATGCCCCTGGCCATGGCCGGGCTGAGCGACCGGGAGTACGAGACACTGCGTCAGTGGGTATTTGAGGGCGCCGTTATCGACGAGCAACCCTGGCAACCGGATGCGGCTGAGCAGCGGCAGATCGAACAGTGGGAAGCATTTTTCAACGGGCGCGCACCGCGGGAAAAGCTGGTGGCCCGCTACCTGTACGAGCACCTGTATCCCGCCCACCTGTATTTTGAGGAGCTCGACACGGGCAATTTCTTTGAACTGGTGCGCTCGAGTACGCCCCCGGGACAGGCGATCCGGGTCATACCCACCCTGCGACCGAATGATGACCCTGGTAGCGAGTTCCATTACCGCCTGCGCAAGGTCACCTCCACCCTGGTGCACAAGACCCATATGCCCTACCCCTTGGGCAGCGCGACAAAGGCGCGTTTTACCGAGCTGTTCCTGGCGGGCAACTGGGACGTGACCGAACTTCCCGATTATTCCCGCGCTACCGCCGTGAACCCCGTCGCCACCTTCAATGCCATTCCGGCGGGCGCACGCTACCGCTTTATGCTGGATAACGCCCACTACTTCGTGACCACGTTTATACGCGGACCCGTCTGCGCGGGGCAGATTGCCACCAATGTGATCGAGGACCAGTTCTTTGTCATGTTCCAGGACCCGGATGCGGACCTGAGCGTCACTGATCCCGCCTACCTTGCCGAGATACTTCCCCACCTTCCGCTGGTCCCCCAGAAGGAGGGCCTGATCAGTATGTATGTAGACTGGAAGAATCGCGTCGAAACGATGAACCAGTACAACCGACTTCGCGGCGAGGCCTACAAACGGGCCGAGCCCGCTGGACGCTCCCTGGAGGATATCTGGGATGGGGACGGCACCAATGACAATGCGGCGCTGACGGTCTTTCGTAATTTCGATAACGCGATGGTGACCAAGGGCTTTGTTGGCGCCATTCCGAAAACCCTGTGGGTAATGGACTACCCCATGCTGGAGCGCACCTACTACCTGCTCGTGGTCAACTTCAACGTGTTCGGCAGCGTGGCGACCCAGGCCGAGACCCGGCTTTACTTCGACCTGATGCGCGCCAATGGCGAGAACAATTTCCTGCATTTCATGCCCCCGGATGTCCGCACAGCCATGCGCGATTCCTGGTACCAGGGGGGCGATGCCGAAACCAAAATGAGCAAGCTTTACGCAATCGTCAACGAGGACATGCCGGTGCGGATACCCTACCAAGGGAAAGATCCAAAGGCCGAATTTGTCGCGCTGGTGTCGGGGCGCCTCAAGTCACTGGCGGGGCCGCCGGATGCATTGAACCGCTGCGAGCAGAAACCGTGCTACAGCGCGGGCGCCAACGCTGCCCAAAAGCGGGTAGAGGCCAGCCTGCAAACCCTGACATCGCGTCCGGCCACCGCAGCGGGCATGCAGTTCGTCGACTTCATGCCGGATGAGGCCTTCCTGCGGGTGAGCACTGCGGCTGGGGACCAAAGCCAGGCCTACACCCTGATCAGGAACAAGGCCCACAGGAACGTAGCCTTCATGTTCGATGAGAATGACAGGCGCGAACGGGACAAGGACACACTCACCATCTATCCCGGCCTGCTCGGCAGTTACCCGAACTATATGTTCCACGTGCCGCTGGAGAAGATCGAGGACTTTACCGAGAGCCTGCACGCGGTGCAGACTTCCGAACAGTTTGCGCAGCTGGCGACCGAATTCGGCCTGATGCGTACCAACCCGGAGATATGGGCCAATTTCCAGTGGTTTGTCGACTACATGCGTAAAACACGGCCTCTGGAGGCCGGCGTCTACGACCTGAGTCGCTATAAAAAAGTCTCTAATCTAATGCGTGACGAACAGGGATAATCGATCGGCGCGAACCTCACCACAACATCACGGAGTAAACCAATCATGTCAATTCGCACTTTTGTTCTGCTGGCCAGCCTGTTGATACCGCTCGCACAGGCGAGTGAGATCGTTCCGGGTGACAGGCTGCCCGATCTGGGCATCGCCGAAAAGGGCGAGCTCGTACTGAGCGGTGACGAGGTCGGCTATCGCAACTGGAACTACCCGCAGCAGCCGGGCAAGGTTCACGTGTTGCAGTACATGGCCGCTACCAGGGCCGCCAGCGACATCAACAAGCCATTCACAGACAAAATGAAAACCGACCTGCCCCAGGGCGCGTTTCTGTCCACCACCATACTCAACCTCGATGAGGCGATGTGGGGCACCGCCGGATTCGTGGTGAGTGAACTGAAATCCAACAAGAAAGAGTTTCCCAACGCGATACTGGTAGCCGACGAGGACGGCGTCGGGCTCAGTAAATGGCAGCTGGAAAAAGAGAACTCTGCGGTGATTGTCACCGACCCCCAGGGTGTGGTGCGCTATTTCAAACAGGGGGCCATGTCAGCGGCGGAAATTGAAAGCACCCTTGCATTGGTGCTGCAGTATATTGGCAAAAGCGGCGGGGCTGCAGGGACGCCGTAACGCGGTTTTTCGCTCGACTGAATACCCGACAAATCGGGTATTCAGTCGAGCAGAGCAGCGGCCGATCAATCCCGTACCACTTTTGGAAGGCGGTCCACAAAGGGCCACAACTACCTATTCCAACAGCTCCGGCTGCTCGGCCACAATCACATCGTACAGCGGCTGGAAGCTGAACCATCCCGCCAGGTGCGAGCCGACGGTGGCGTGGGTCTGGGCCGCGTGCTCATCGGCGATAATCACGGGCTTGCCGACAGCCTCGGCCATCAACTGGGCCTGGCAGCTGCGCTCCATGGTGATGAACCACCAGGCCGCCTCGTCCACACTCTGGCCCACCGTCAACAGGCCGTGGTTCTGGAGTATTGCCGCTTTCTTGTCGCCCAGGGCCGCCGCTATGCGGGTGCCCTCGCTGTCATCGAGCACCACCCCGGTAAAATCGTCAAACAGCACGTGATCCTTGTAGAAGGCGCAGGCGTCCTGGGTGATAGGGTCCAGCAGGCGCCCCAGGCTTGACCAGCTCTTGCCATAGACAGAGTGGGAGTGGGCCGCTGCAGTCACCTCGGGGTGTGCCATGTGGATCTGCGAGTGGATGGTGAACGCCGCCCCGTTGAGCAGTCCCTTGCCCTCCACAACCTTGCCCTCGTGGCTGACCTTGAGCAGGTCGGAGACCCGCATCTGCTTGAATGAGCGGCCCATGGGGTTTACCCAGAAATGGTCCAGGTGCTCCGGGTCGCGCACGGTGATGTGGCCGGCGACCCCCTCGTCGAACCCAAACTTGCCGAACAGGCGCAGGGCTGCCGCGAGGCGTTCCTTACGCAATTTACGCTCGTCTTCCACGCTGCGCTCCGCTCCGGGCAGCATGCCCTCGGCAGCTTCGGGATTCATTATGATCTTGTTGGCTGTGGTGTTCATTGCTTTGCTCCTGTTGTGTCTGACTCGACTACTATAGATGAAATTCTTCAGTCCTGGCTCGCTGCCATGATATGGCTGCCATGACGGCGTTTGATCACTGGTAGTTTTTTCACGATGACCGGGGTGCATCTGAAAACGCAAATTCAATCGCGCGCCGTCAGCCCCGGGGATTGGCCCGCTGCAGGATGGTCTCCAGGTCGAGCCCCCGCGGCAGGGTACCGAAGTTGCGTTCACCCCGCTGCCCCAGGCGGGAGGCGATAAACGCATCCGCCACTGCCTGGTTGCCAGCCTGCACCAGCAGGCTGGCCTGCATGACCAAAGCCAGTTGGTCTACCGTGCGCCGGGCCCGGTACTCCACCTCATCGGGATCTCCCAGTGCCTGCTGCACCGCCTGGACAGCCGCATCCAGCTCGCCACTGGCGCCGCGGGTTTTACCCAGTTCGGCATTCCAGGCATCGAGCACCTCGGGACTGCGGCTCAGGGCGCGCAACATATCCAGTGCCTGGACATTGCCCGAGCCTTCCCAGATCGCATTGATCGGCGCATCCCGATACAGGCGGGCAAGGATGAAATCTTCCGTCACGCCATTCCCCCCAAGGCACTCCATCGCCTCATAGGCGTGGAAAGGAGTGCGCTTGCAGATCCAGTATTTGCCGGTGGGCAAGCCGAGCCGCAGCAACAGCTTCTCGTGTTCGTCGCCCCCGGGCGCCAGGCTGCGATCCAGGGCCTCCCCCATCCGCATGGTCAGCGCGAGGGAACCCTCGACTTCCAGCTGCAGGTCTGCCAGCACGTTGCGCATCAGGGGCTGGTCAATCAGCCGCTTACCGAAAGCTGAGCGCTCCAGTGCATGGTTCACCGCCTGGGCCACCGCCTGACGCTGGCCCGCGGCAGAGCCGATCATGCAGTCGAAGCGCGTCATGGCGACCATTTCGATGATAGCTGGCACACCCCTGCCCTCCTCGCCCACCATCCAGCCGAGGGCGCCGCGCAGTTCGATTTCCGATGAGGCGTTGGCGACATTGCCCACCTTGTTTTTCAGGCGCTGGACCTGGATGGGATTTTTGCTGCCAGCCGGCCGCCAGCGCGGCACCAGGAAACAGCTGAGCCCTCCCGCCGCCTGGCCCAACACCAGGAAGGCATCGCACATGGGGGCCGAGGTGAACCATTTGTGGCCGACCAGTTCATAGGCCTCGCCGGGGCCCTGGGCAGCCAGTGGCTGTGCGCTTGTGGTATTGGCGCGCACATCGGAACCGCCCTGTTTCTCGGTCATGCCCATGCCGATGGTGAGCGCGGTTTTTTCGGTATAGGGCACATTGCGCGGGTCATACCCGCGGGCCAGTACGCCAGGCAGCCAATCGCTGGCGATCTGCGGTGTAAGTCTCAATGTGGGTACGGACGCAAACGTCATGGTCACCGGGCAGCCATGGCCTGACTCTACCTGGGCCTGCAGGTAGTAGCGCGCCGCGCGGGCGACATGTGCGCCGGGGCCGGGTTCGCTCCACGCAGACGAATGCAGCCCCGCCTGCTCGAGAGCCAGAGTCATCAACTGGTGGTAGGCCTCGTGATAGCGCACCCTGTCCACGCGGTAGCCCTGGCGGTCATGGGGCTCAAATTGCGGTTTGTACTCATTGGCGAGGAAGCCCCACTCGATCACCCGGGCACTGCCGGTCACGGCACCGTGGTCAGACAGGGAGTCTTCTGCCCACGCTGCGCCGTGGCGCAGCACCGCTTCACCCAGGGCGGTGTCGCTGTCGTAGGCATTGTAATCAACAAGCGGGGGTGACTGGTTAAACACCTCGTGGGTATGGGCCAGATGGTCGAGAGAAAAAGTTCCGGTATCTTCGCTCATGGTATGTTCTCCTTTTTCCCTTCTGCAGACCTACAACAGCACTTTCACCGCCGCGGCCGCGGTTTTTGCTTTTGTCACGGCAGCTTCCACCGTTTCGCCGCGGGCGAGTGCCACGCCGAGTCGGCGCTGGCCATCAATGTCGGGCTTGGCGAACAATCGCAGCTGGACATCGTCACAATCAAGGGCCGCGGCAATGCCGGTGAAGCGGATGTCCTTCGACTGCCCGGTGGCGAGTATCACCGCCGAAGCTGAGTTTCCAAGCACGGGAATCTGCCTTACCGGCAGACCGAGGAAGGCCCGGACGTGCAGGGCGAACTCCGACAGCGACTGGGAGATGAGGGTGACCATGCCGGTATCATGCGGTCGCGGGGACACCTCGCTGAAGATGACCTCGTCCCCCTTCACAAACAGTTCAACCCCGAACAGGCCGTGACCGCCGAGCGCCGAGACGACCTTGCCTGCCATATCCTTCGCAGCGGCGAGGGCCGGGGCGGACATCGCCTGGGGCTGCCAGGACTCGCGGTAGTCCCCCGCTTCCTGGCGGTGCCCGATGGGGGCACAGAAGTGAATACCGTCAATGGCGCTCACCGTCAGCAGGGTGATCTCGTAGTCGAACTCCACGAAGCCCTCGATAATCACTTTGCCACCACCGGCGCGGCCGCCCTCCTGGGCGTAGCGCCATGACGACTCCAGGTCCCCGGCACTGCGCAACAGGCTCTGGCCCTTGCCGGAGGAACTCATGACGGGCTTGACGATGCAGGGATAGCCCATGGCTGCCACCGCAGTCGCATAAGCATCGTAGTCGTCCGCGAACACATAGGGAGAGGTTGGCAACTGCAGGGTCTCGGCCGCGAGGCGGCGGATACCCTCCCGGTTCATCGTGAGCTGGGCCGCCCTGGCGCAGGGCACCACGTTTACCCCCTCCGCTTCGAGCTCCACCAGGGTCTGGGTGGCGATCGCCTCCACTTCCGGCACGACGTAATCCGGGCGTTCCCGCCGAATGACGTCGCGCAGGGCGACAGGGTCGAGCATATTGAACACGTGGCTGCGGTGCGCCACCTGCATGGCAGGTGCATTGGCATACCGGTCACAGGCGACCACCTCGACCCCCAGGCGCTGGCACTCGATGGCCACCTCCTTGCCCAGTTCGCCCGACCCAAGTAACAACACCCGGGTGGCGCCTGCGGACAGTGCCGTTCCAAACATGTGGTTCTCCTCACTTTCAGTGCCAGGGCGGATCATCATAGCGGCTAACGACGCCGGTGCAAGCCGGGCCGCAGGGCGGTGAACAGAACCCTAGTCCGGCTCCTCCGCCTCGCGCTGGCGCTCCAGCCTGGCGGCCTCCTCCGCCATTGCCGCCTTGATTTCCAGCAGCACGGCATCGACGTCAGCGGACTGGAGCTCCTCCTCGAACAGGCCGGTCAGCGCCGTCTCGGGATGCAGTTCCCCGTCCTCGTAGAGGGACCACATTTCCTTCGCGTAGTTGGTTTGCTTCAACTCCGGCGCAAACAGCGCGTAATAGCTGGTTATCTTGTCGACGTCGCGGGTAAACATGGCCTGGGCGTTATTATTGGCCGCCGCGTCCACTGCCTGGGGCAGGTCGATGATGACCGGCCCGTATTCGTCGACCAGCACGTTGAACTCCGACAGGTCGCCGTGGACCAGGCCATCACACAGCATCAGCTGGATATAGTGCATCATCAGGGCGTGGTCTTCGCGCGCCTGCTCGGCCGACATGTCGACTTCGCCCAGCCTTGGCGCCACCTCCCCTTCGCCGTCGGTGACCAGCTCCATCAGCAATACGCCGTCGAAGCACCCGTAAGGCTGGGGCACACGCACGCCGGCTCTGGCGACCCGGTACAGCGCGTCCACCTCCGCGTTCTGCCACGACTCTTCCATCTGCTTGCGGCCGAACTTAGAGCCCTTCTCCATCGCCCGGGCGCGCCGGCTGTTCTTCTCCCGTCGCCCCTCCTGGTATTTGGCCGCCTGCTTGAAGCTGCGTTGGGCAGCCTCCTTGTACACTTTCGCACAGCGGTTTTCCCCGCCACTGCGCACCACGTAAACGGTGGCCTCCTTGCCGCTCATCAACTGGTACAGGACCTCGTCGATGAGACCGTCTTCGTACAGCGGCAGCAGTCGCGCAGGTATCTTCACAGGGGCCTCACAGTTTGCGCACCTTGAACTTGCGCCCCTTGATTCTGCCGTTCAGCAGGCGGCCGAGGGCGAGCTCCGCGCTGCCGCTGGCGATCGCCACATAAGTGACGTTGTCCATGACGTCGATCTTGCCCACAGCCTTGCCATCTATGCCCGCTTCCCCGGTCAGGGCGCCGAGTATATCGCCGGGACGCACCTTGTCCTTGCGCCCGCCGGCAATACACAGGGTAGTGAATGCCGGCTGCGCCATCTGCTCCGGGCTCCGGGCAATCGTCTCGATCGCTTCGAAGCTGATTTCCCGCTGCTGGAACTCCCCGATCCCATCCACCCGGTAGCGTTCCTGGGCGGTGAACAGGCTCAGGGCGAGTCCGTCCCGGCCGGCCCGGCCGGTGCGGCCGATGCGGTGCACGTACACCTCGGGACTGCGGGGCAGCTCGTAGTTGACCACCGCGGCGAGATTGTCGATATCGAGCCCCCTTGCGGCGACGTCGGTTGCCACCAGTACCCGACAGGCCTGCTGCCTGAATTGCACCAGCACCTGGTCCCGGTCACGCTGTTCCATGTCACCGTGCAGGGCTCCGGCGCTGATGCCATGGCTGAGCAGTTCGGCACAGACCTCCCGCACCAGCTGTTTGGTATTGCAGAAAACCACTGCGCTCTCGGGCTGGAAGTGAAGCAGCAACCTGACCAGCCCCTCGAGCCGCCCCGCTTCCTGACAGATAAAAAACTGCTGGTCTATCTGCAGGCTCTGGTGCTCAGACTCCACCGCTACCCGCTGCGGCGAGCGCTGGAAACGCTTACTCATCTGCAGAATATCGGGCGGGAACGTGGCGGAAAAAAACAGGGTCTGCCGGTCCGCCGGGGTCTGCTGAATGATGGTCTCCATATCGTCGACGAAGCCCATTTCCAGCATCCGGTCTGCCTCGTCCAGTACCAGGCAGCCGACCCGATCGAGCGACAGCGTGTTTTTACGCAGGTGATCCTTGATACGACCCGGCGTACCCACCACCACGTGAGCGCCGTGCTCCAGTGAACCGATCTGTGGGCCAATGGGCTTGCCGCCGCACAGGGTCACCACCTTGATGTTCTGCTGGTGGCGGGCCAGGCGGCGAATCTCCGCGGCTACCTGGGTCGCCAGCTCCCTGGTGGGGCACAGGATCAGCGCCTGGGTGCCGAAGTCCCGTGGATTGAGCCGGGCCAGTAGCGGCAGCGCGAAGGCGGCTGTCTTACCGCTGCCGGTCCTGGCCTGGGCTACGAGGTCCGCACCTGCCAGGGCCGGCGGTAATGCGGCCACCTGGATGGCGGTCATATGGTGATAGCCAAGGCTGCCAAGGTTGTCCAGCTGGCCCTGGGCCAGTGGCAGGGATGAAAAAGAGATGTCGGTCACGTCGTATTCTTGCCTGGAGGGTCGCGCAGTATACCAGAGTTGGACAGCACCCAAACGAGTGTGGCGACAATCGCGACGCTGGCCGCTGCAGAAAATCCTCCGCCGCTGGGGCCAGCCGCGTTGACTGGCCCGGTGCAAGGGCGTAGTTTCGACAGTTAAAAATTGAAAGGAGTCAGCAATGAGCAAGAAAATACCCCGTTCCAACGACAACGATTACAGCGCTGAAATCATCGCCGAACGCCAGGCATTCATTGAAGAGAATACCCCGGCGAAGCTGAACCACACCCGGCAATTCTCCTTTGACCCGAAGGACATGTCCGGCAATATCGAGAACATCTTCGGTGTCGCACAGATACCGATAGGACTGGCCGGACCGCTGCTGGTTAACGGCGAGCACGCCAAGGGTGAATTTTTCGTGCCCATGGCCACGGTGGAAGGCACCATGCTGGCGAGCTACAACCGCGGGATGAAGGTCATCCGGGAGAGCGGCGGCGTCATCACCACCGTATCCGGCGAGGCGATGCAACGGGCACCGGCATTTGTCTTTCCCAGCGCCCGGGAGGCGCGGGACTTCTGTATCTGGCTGAAAGAACATTTCGAGCAGATCAAGGCGGTGGCGGAGACGACGACCTCCATCGGCAAGTTGAATGAAATAGAGCAGTACCATGCCCACAACATCGTGTTCACCCGCTTCGATTACAGCACAGGTGACGCCGCCGGCCAGAACATGACCAGCCGGGCCACCTTCGCCGCCTGTGAGTGGATAGTAAAGGAGCATCCCCCACTGTCCCACTACCTGCTGTCCGGGAGCTTCGATACGGAGAAGCGAACCTCATCCGTCAACCTGCTGAAGGGTCGGGGCAAGCGCGTGACCGCCGAGATCACCATCCCGAGGGAAGTGATGATCAAAAACCTGCGCATATCGCCCCACCAGATGCACTACGGCCAGGGTATCAGCACACTGGCAGCCATGCTGACCAACTCCTCCAACAACGCGGCCCACCCGGCCAACGGCCTCGCGGCCCTGTACCTCGCCACCGGCCAGGACATCGCCAATATCGGCGAATCCAACCAGTGCACCACCTACAACAAGGTGACCCGGGACGGCGATTACTATTTCTCCATAACGATGCCGGCACTGATTATGGCTACCTACGGCGGCGGCACTGCCCTGCCCACCCAGCGCGAGTGCCTGGAGATCATGGACTGTTTCGGCAAGGGCAAGGCCATGAAACTCGCAGAAATTGCCGCGGGACTGGTGTTGGCCGGGGAGCTTTCCCTGGGGGCTGCAACCAAGGTGGACAAGGTTACCCGCAAGAACGAGTGGGTGGATGCCCATGAGCGGCTGGGCCGCAACCGCTAGGGCTTCCGGCTGCCACTTAAAGGACCACGTTCATGGCAACCGAAGAGAGCTGGCTCCCCATCCAGGGGTCATTGGGCATACCCCTGTCGGAGATCGAGTTCCAGGCCATCCGCGCCCAGGGTGCGGGCGGGCAGAACGTCAACAAGGTCTCCTCCGCCATTCACCTGCGCTTCGACATCGGGGCATCCTCACTGCCGCCAATTTACAAGGAGCGCCTGCTGGCGCTGCGGGACCGCCGGATATCCAGCGAAGGGGTGCTGGTGCTGAAGGCCCAGCGCTTTCGCAGCCAGGAGAAAAACCGCGCTGATGCGCTGGCGCGCCTGCAGGAACTGATCGCCGGCATTACCGTGACCCCGAAGAAACGCCAGCCGACCAGGCCGAGCAAAAGCGCCAAACGCAAGCGGATGGACAGCAAGACCCGGCGCGGCAAGCTGAAATCACTGCGCGGCAGGATCGAGGACGGCTGAGGCAGCGACTCCGCTAATCGAGAATGCTGCTGTACTTGTCGGAAAACACATCCCTGCCGATGATGTACTTCATGATTTCCGAACTGCCGGCCAGGATCCGGTTGATCCGGGCGCTGGTGAACATGTAGCTGATCGGGTATTCCATCATGTAACCGGCCCCGCCGTGCAACTGCACCCCCAGATCCAGCATGCGCCACTCGATTTCAGTGGCCTGCAGCTTGCACTTGGCGCCCATGTTCGCAGTCAGCTTGCCCTCATTGTGCAGTTCCACGCAGTGGTCGATGTACACCTGCATGATGTCGATTTCCGTATCCATCTCGGCCATCTTGAACTCGGTGTTCTGCATTTTCGACAGGGGCTTGCCGAACACCTTGCGCTCCATCACGAACTGGCGCGTGAGATTGAATGCGGCGCGGGCACTGGCAATGGATCCGGCCCCGGAGATGAGGCGCTCCTCCGCCAGGCCGTTCATCAGGTAGACGAAACCCTGGGTAGGATCTCCCAGCACATTTTCCTTCGGTACCTTCACGTTATTGAAGAACAGCTCCGCGGTGTCCTGGGCGTGCATACCCATTTTGTCCAGATTGCGGCCGCGTTCGAAGCCTTCCATGCCGCGCTCGACGATCAGCAGGGCCAGCGAATAGGGGTTGTTTTCCGGGTCGGTTTTGGCCGCGACGATCACGATATCGGCATTGATACCATTGGAGATATACGTCTTGGAGCCGTTGAGCAGGAAATAATCGCCCTCGTCCTTAGCGGTCGAGCGCATGCCCGACAGGTCGCTGCCCGCATCGGGCTCGGTCATGGCAACCGCGAGGATGGTTTCACCCTTCACGCAGCCCGGCAGGAAGCGCTGCTTTTGCTCCTCGGAGCCGAAGTTTTCAAAATACGGACCGACCAGGCGGCTGTGCAGGGTATTGAACCACTCGCCACAGCCGGCCCGGGTGGTCTCCTCCATGATGATTTGCTCGTAGCGGAAGTCCTTGTCGCCCATGCCGCCATATTTTTCATCCGGCCAGATCATCAGGAAGCCCTGGTCCCCGGCTTTCCTGAAAATTTCCCGGTCGACAATTCCCTGCTCACGAAAACGTGGCATATGTGGCTGCACCTCGCTCTCCAGGAACTTGCGATAGGCACCCCTGAACATCTCCTGCTCTTCCGTAAAACCTCTCATAAAACCTTATCTCCTGTTGGTTTGCCGGACCGGACTTTGGTGGTCCTGCGTTTATTGACACTTCAGCTGAACAGCTCACCCGACTTCGCATGTTGCAGGGCAATCTGCGGAGGCTGGAAACGTTCTCCATAGAGTTGCTCGAGCTCGCGGCAGCGATCGACAAAGCGCTGCAGCCCATAGGTGTTTACAAACTGGATGTAACCGCCCGTCCACACGGGCGCGCCTATGCCCATGATCGAGCCCACGTTGCCGTCCGCCACCGAGCGCAGTACATTGGTCTCCAGGCACTTGAGGGATTCGATCACCGGCCGGAACAACAGGCGATCTTTCATATCCCGTTCGCTGACCTGGACATCCGGCTTGTAGTAGATGTCGTACAGGGGGGGCCAGATACTCTTGCCGCCGTCTGCGGCGTACTCGTAAAAACCGCCGCCGTGGTGCCGGCCGCCACGACCGTGCTT
>Ga0210341_1203759_pt1 | contig 14525 bp, 10 predicted proteins | sample S425metaT_FD_159703 | JGI IMG/M metagenome (GOLD analysis project Ga0210341, IMG submission 159703) | Metatranscriptome of estuarine sediment microbial communities from the Columbia River estuary, Washington, United States - S.425... | ecosystem: Environmental > Aquatic > Marine > Intertidal... | reverse complement strand
GGCTAAACATGGCCTGACTGATCCGGGCTCTCCCCTCGCCAACGCCTTACCATCGAGTTAACAACTGGAATCCCATTCGCGGAAGCGCCTCCGGCATCAAAAAATTGCACGATGATGCGAGTACAAGTAGTTACCATATCAGTACACATCCACCAGCACATCTGCCCAACCGATACGCTTAAGCAATAATCGCCTACCCCCAAAGGCTATATGCGATTCCTTTGATCTATTTTCAAAGTGACATTTCGAGGTGGCGCCGGCGGGTGGGGGTCCCCGAATCAGTCAGGCCATGCTTAGCGGAGCAAACCAATTCGGGGCTTTCTGCGAGGACTGTCCGAGTCCCAATTTTTTTGCAAAGCAAAAAAATGGTCGAGTTCCGCAGCAGCCGAATTGGTTTGCGGAGCTATGGCCGATTCGGGGACCCCCACCCGCCGGCGCCACCGAATTGCAGCGAACAAAACCAAAAAAAACCGGCTCAAACGGCCGGTTTCTTTCGGAGCGAGCAATAACCCTAGAGCTTGGCTTCCAACTCCGGCAAGGCATTGAACAGATCTGCGACAAGACCGTAATCAGCAACCTGGAATATAGGTGCATCCTCGTCCTTGTTGATCGCAACGATCACCTTGGAATCCTTCATGCCCGCCAGGTGCTGGATCGCGCCGGAGATACCGACAGCGATGTACAGGTCCGGAGCCACGATCTTGCCGGTCTGGCCGACCTGCATGTCGTTGGGCACGAAGCCTGCGTCAACGGCCGCGCGGGAAGCGCCGATAGCGGCGCCCAGCTTGTCGGCGATACCGTCGAGGAGCTTGAAGTTTTCGCCATTCTGCATGCCGCGACCACCGGAGATAACAATCTTGGCGGAGGTCAGTTCGGGACGGTCGGAGACCGCTACTTCCTCACCCACGAAGGATGAAAGACCCGCGTCGTGTACAGCGCTGACTGCTTCGATGGTGGCTGAGCCGCCCTCTGCAGGCGCCGCGTCGTAGGCGGTGGTGCGCACGGTGATTACTTTCTTGGCGTCGGTGCTCTTTACCGTGGCGATCACGTTGCCCGCGTAGATAGGACGCTTGAAGGTGTCCGCGGATTCTACCGAGGTAATCTCGGAAATTTGCGCGACGTCCAGCAGGGCCGCTACCCTGGGCATGGTGTTTTTACAGTTGGAGGTTGCGGGCGCGACGATGTTGTCGTAGGCCGCGCCAACGTCGGCAATCAACAGGCTGACGTTTTCCGCCAGCTGGTGTTCGTAAGCGGCGTTGTCTGCTACCAGTACCTTGCCCACACCGGCGACCTTGGCGGCTGCCTCGGCTGCGCCACTGCAGTTCGCGCCGGCTACCAGGATATCGATATCGGCGCCCATGGCCTGCGCAGCCGCTACCGCATTGAGAGTCGCAACTTTCAGGCTGCTGTTGTCGTGTTCTGCAATTACCAGAGTGCTCATCAGATTACTTTCGCCTCGTTCTTCAGTTTGTCGACCAGCTGCTCCACATCAGCAACCTTGATACCGGCCTTGCGCTCGGCCGGTGGCTCTACCTTGACCTGGGTCAGGTGAGTCGTTACGGACACGCCCAGGTCTTCCGGGGTGTAGACGTCGAGCTGCTTTTTCTTGGCCTTCATGATATTCGGCAGGGAGGCGTAGCGCGGCTCGTTCAGGCGCAGGTCGGTGGTGACGACAGCCGGGAGGCTCAGGCTGAGGGTCTGCAAGCCGCCATCCACTTCCCGGGTGACATTCAGCTTGTCGCCGTCAACGGAGATTTCGGAAGCAAACGTGCCCTGGGGCATATTGGCCAGGGCGCCCAGCATCTGTCCGGTCTGGTTGTTGTCACCGTCGATGGACTGCTTGCCGAGAATGACCAGTTGGGGCTGCTCCTTGTCGACCACACCCTTGAGCAGTTTCGCTACCACCAGCGGCTCCACCGGGCCATCGGTTTCCACCTGGATTCCACGGTCTGCGCCCAGCGCCAGCGCGGTGCGAATCTGCTCCTGGCAGGACTTGTCGCCTATGGAGACGGCGATAACTTCGGTAGCGGTGCCCGCCTCTTTCAGGCGTACGGCCTCTTCTACTGCGATCTCACAGAAGGGATTGATAGCCATCTTGACGTTATTCAGGTCAACATTACTACCATCGGCTTTCGCGCGAACCTTGACGTTGTAGTCAACGACGCGTTTAACGGCTACAAGAACCTTCATGGATTCTCCCTAGTTTTTCAGGTGGGTAATCAAGGCACGGCCCCTGGAAGTGGGCTGCGTCAGCGTAATTTCGGCTGGGTATGATGCCGACTAAAGCACGGCGGGTCAATAGCGTTCCGGGTTGGCGGGAGACGCCCGGGAGTTGAACCCCGGGGTCGGTCCGGAATCGACAAATATGGCTTTTTATCCATAGAAATTATATACTTGCGCTCCTTCTATACGCTGCTGCCCGCACCGCGGCCGGCGCTCCCCCACCCGCTTAAAGAGGACAGGATTGTGGATCGAGAATCTATGGAGTTTGATGTTGTCATTGTCGGCGCTGGACCTGCCGGACTCTCCGCTGCCTGCCGCATCATGCAACTGGCCAGGGAAAAGGAACAGGAGGTCACGGTCTGCGTTGTGGAAAAAGGCTCCGAGGTGGGCGCCCATATTCTGTCCGGTGCGGTACTCGAGCCGCGCGCCCTGAATGAACTGTTTCCCAACTGGAAAGAGCTTGGCGCCCCGTTGAATACCCCGGTGAAAGAAGACAAATTCTATTTCTACCTCAGCGCGAACAAGGCGATCAAGCTGCCCAACTTCCTGATACCCAAGCCCACTCACAATGAGGGCAACTATATCGTGTCCATGGGCAACGTCTGCCGCTGGCTGGCGGAACAGGCCGAGGGCCTTGGCGTAGAGGTGTATCCCGGCTTTGCCGCAGCGGAGATCCTGTATCACGAGGACGGCCGGGTGAAAGGGATCGCAACCGGTGACATGGGTGTCAGTGCCGATGGTGAGCACAAGGACAGCTACATGCCCGGCATGGAACTGCACGCGAAGTACACCCTGTTCGCCGAGGGCTGCCGCGGCCACCTGGGTAAGCAGTTGATCGAAAGGTTTTCACTGGATGCAGGCAAGGACCCGCAGCACTACGGTCTGGGCATCAAGGAAATCTGGGAAATTCCGCCGGAAAAACACGAACAGGGTCTGGTCATCCACGGCCTGGGCTGGCCGTTGAGCGAATCGGGTACCGGTGGCGGCGCATTCATGTACCACGCAGACAACCACCAGGTATATGTGGGCCTGATCGCCGACCTGAATTACAGCAACCCGCACATGAGTCCTTTCCAGGAGTTCCAGCGCTGGAAGCACCAGGCGGAAACGGTCAAATACCTCGAGGGTGGTACGCGTATAGTCTACGGGGCAAGGGCGATTACCAAAGGCGGCCTCAACTCGCTGCCGCGCATGTACTTCCCGGGCGGCCTGCTGATCGGCTGCGACGCCGGCACACTCAACAGCGTCAAGATCAAGGGTAATCACACTGCGATGAAGAGCGGCATGCTGGCTGCCGAGTCTGTGGTTGAAGCCCTGGCCCAGGGCGATGCTGCGCCGGCGGACCTGGCGTCCTATCCCGTCAAGATCGAGGCGTCCTGGCTGCACGAGGAACTCTACACGACCCGCAACTTCTCCGGCTTCATGCACAAGTTCGGTATTCTGCTCGGGTCTGCAATGGTCTGGATCGACCAGAACATCTTTCGCGGCAAACTACCCTTCACGCTGAATGATTCCCGTCCGGACTACGCCGCCCTCAAGCCGGCGGCGCAGAGCAAGAAAATTGAGTACCCCAAGCCCGACAACAAGATCAGCTTCGACCGCCTGTCCTCGGTTTTCCTGTCCAATACCAACCATGAGGAAGACCAGCCCTGCCACCTGACACTGCTGGACCCGGCTATCCCATTGGCCAGCAATTTGCCGATGTACGACGAGCCGGCACAGCGCTACTGCCCGGCGGGAGTCTATGAGATTGTCGAGGATGCGAGCGGCAAGCGCTTCCAGATAAACGCCCAGAACTGCGTCCACTGCAAGACCTGTGACATCAAGGACCCCGCCCAGAACATTACCTGGGTGACTCCTGAAGGTTTTGGCGGGCCGAACTACCCGAATATGTAACTCGCGCGGGGATTGCCGCGCTGGTGTCGCTAGGGTTGCGGCACCAGCGCGAAATGGTAATCACCACTGCTGAGCGTAGGGACGCCATCGCGCTCTTCAGCCAGATCCACCAGTCGATACCAGGCGGGCCGCGAACACAGTGCCGTCAGGCCGTTATCCAGCTTTAGAGCGGGTATATCGCCGAGGGTGGGCTCGAAAAACAGGGAGTGCCGGGCGTCGATATCAACGGTTTTGCCAGTATTCAGCGTTGCCCGCAGAACGGCTGTTTCACCCTCCTCCACTACTGATACGTCCGTGACAATGAGTGGGTGGAGCTCGACCGAAATTCGCCACTTCTCGGCGGGTGTGACCAGATAGTAATGGCCATCCTCCTCGCGCCGCAGGATGCTGGCAAAAAGCCTGACGAGTGATTCGCGTCGGATAACCGTACCGTCGTGGTACCAGCGACCGTCCGCGGCGATGCGGATCGGTATATCCCCTGACAGCGCGGGATGCCACAGGTGCAGGGGGGGCGAATCGAAGTTCCGCCGCTTCACCTGTTTTTCGAGTTCCTCCAGTGCATCAGCCACAGCGCCTCCTCGGGCCGACAATGCCCGGCCTCACACCGCAAGGGTAGCACCAAAGCGCGATGGGCACCCGCCCGGGGCAGGCAGGGTAATCGCCAGAATCAGGCGCAGTCGCCGATCAACCGGACATTTATCACGCCGTCCAGCCCACGCATTTTTTCCAGTATCTCCTCGGAGACGTGAGTGTCGATATCTATCAGGTTATAGGCCACCTCGGCGCGGCTTTTGTTGAGCATGTCGATCACGTTGATATTTTCGTCCGCCAGGATTGCAAGGACGCTGCCGAGTATCCTCGGAACATTCTCGTTGCTCACCGACAGGCGACAACCGCGGACCCGCTCCAGCTCGAGCGTGGGAAAATTCACCGAGTTGCGGATATTGCCGTTCTCGAGAAAATCCCGCAGCTGCTCTGCCGCCATGATGGCGCAGTTGTCCTCGGCCTCGTCGGTGCTGGCACCGATATGCGGCATAAGAATGACGTCATCCCGCCCGATCAGGGCCGGCGATGGAAAATCAGCGATATATTTGCGCAGTTTGCTTGCTTCCAGCGCTTTGACCAGGTCCTCCTCGTTGACGATTTCCTGCCGGGCGAAGTTAAGCAGGCAGGTATCCGGTTTGACCGCGCCCAGCAGTTCCGCGTTTACCAGGCCACGGGTGGAATCAAGCACCGGCAGATGCAGGGTTATATAGTCACAGCGGGCGAACAGGGCTGACAGCGTATCGGCTTTGCGCACCTTGCTGGAAAGGCGCCACGCAGCTTCTACCGATAGCGCCGGGTCGTAGCCAACGACCTCCATCCCCATGGTAAGCGCCATCTCGGCGACCATCGAGCCGATCGCGCCAAGGCCGACGACACCCAGGGTCTTACCCACGAGCTCGTTGCCTTTGAACTGCTTTTTCTGGGCCTCCAGGGTGTGGTGCATCTCGACCTTGTCGGTCATACCCGCAAGGGTATCGACATAGCGAATCCCCTCGATGATGCCGCGTGAACCGAGCAGCATGGCGGTCGCCACCAGTTCCTTTACCGCGTTGGCATTGGCCCCGGGGGAATTGAAAACGGGGATGCCGCGGCGGGTGCACTCCGCCACCGGAATATTGTTGACCCCTGCCCCGGCCCGGCCAATCGCCAGCACGGAATCGGCGATGTCCTCGGGCTTGAGCTGGTGACTGCGCAGCAGGATTGCATCCGGGTGGGAGAATTCGCTGGCGATCTCGTAACTGTCGCGGGGCAGTCGCTCCAGCCCCTTGACTGAAATCTGGTTCAGTGTGAGTACCTTTCTGGCCATGCTTACCTCAAATCAAGAGTCTACATTACGGAAATATCTGCACTCTCGCGCAGGCCGCGTTGAAATTCGCTGTCCACAAGGTTCGCGTATTGTCCGCTCACTTGCCGCAGCAACGACATCCGGGCGGTTTGTTCGAGGGCCTCAAGTTTGCCCGGGTTTACTCCCGTGAGGGATATCACCTGGGCATCACCCGAAGGCGCCATTATAAAATCAACAAGTGTCTGGTCCTGTGCGGGCACCGGCATCTCAAACGCCCTGGCCAGCACATCCTGCGGCACAGCGCCGTTGCGTCGGTCTGCGCCAAGCTCTACCTGCCAGTTGTAACCGGTATCTGTGGCCAACTGTTCCATACTTGCGCCGGAGGCCAGCTCCTGGACTATGCGATCCGCTTCTGCGGCCACCATTTCCCGGGCTGACTGCTCAACGATGATCGCAGCGATCTCGTCGTGCACTTCGGCCAGTTCTTTGAGCTGGGGCAAATTGTGCTTGTGCACGTGCACAACCACGAACCTGTCTTCGCCCAGTTCAATGACATCGCTGTTATGGCCCGCCTCCAGAACTTCCTCGGAAAACGCTGCACCCAGCAGTGCGGGGCTGGCAAACAGGCCCTGTGCCTGGTCGCGTGCGACCGGTTCGCTGCGCTGGACGAGGAGATCGAGTTCGCTCGCCGGCCTGCTGAGATCTTCCGCGTTGAACACCAGGTCTTTCAGGTTTTCAACCGCAAGCAGCAGCTCGCTGCGGGCCTGTGCAAGCTGTAACTGTTCTTCAAGCTGTGGACGCAGTTCTTCCAGCTCTGGTGCGCTGCCCTCCCTGCGCTCGCTAACCAGTATCAGGTGGGTACCGGCTTCCGTCGTCACCGGCGCCGATACCTCGTCAACTGCAAGACTGGCAACGGCCTCTTCCATCTCTTTGGGAAAGGCGTCACCACTCGAAAATCCCAGGTCGCCACCGTTAGCCGCCGATCCGACGTCGTCAGAGAACTCTGCCGCCACTTCGCCAAAATCAGCGCCGGCTGCAAGTTTGGCCTGCGCAGCCGCTACCCGCTGCTGCAATGCGTCGGCGTCTTCACCGTCACGCGCCTCGAACAGAATGTGGGAAACCCGATTCTCTGTTTTGTACTGGGTGTTTTCAATCGCCAGCTGGTAGGCCTCGAGCACGGCGCTTTCTTCCACCGGTTGCCTAAACAAATCCGGGGTGAGCTCTATGTAGTCGAGTTCAACTGACTCTGAAGTGCGAAAGTCATCCTGGTGGTCGGCATAGTAGGCGCTGATCTGCTCCTCGGTAGCTTCCTGCTGGTCGATGAACGTTTGCAGGGGAATCGTCAGGTAGCGAAGATCGCGCTGCTCCGCATCCACTGCCGCATTCAGGGTCAGCTCCAGAGGCGTGGCGAACTCGCTGCCGGCAAGGCCACTGCGCAACTGGGCCAGAGCGATATCCTCGCGCAGGGTCTCTTTAAAATATGCGGGGGTATAACCGGCACTGGACAGCACACTGCTGAACATTTGCGGCGAGAACTTACCCTCTATCTGAAATTGCTCCATGCCCCCTATCACGCTGCCGATCTCCCGACTGGACACGGTAAGATCCATGGACTCTGCCGATTGCATCAGCAACTTCCGGCCAATCAGCGAATTGAGCGCCTGGCTGGTGATCACCTCGTCATCGAGCAGGGTCGGGTCGAAATTGTCACCCATCATCGAGATCAGCCGGCGCTTCTGGGTATTCACCGCCTGTTGTAATTCCTGTGGACTGACCTCTTCCCCGTTAACCTCGGCGACACCGGAACCCCCGCCGCCGACCAGGATTGACTCTATGCCGAAAATTGAGAAAGAGATGACAATCAACCAGACCACAACCTTGATGGCCGGCCCCTGGACATTCTGTCGTATGTTCTGAAGCATGGATACTTACTCCGGGAAACTAAAAAAAAAGCGCACCAAACAGTGCGCCTTTCTGTATCTTCGGGATATCACCGCCAACCTGCCCGCAGTATTCTACCAGCGAAGCTGTCGTAACGGTTACAACCCTCTCCCTGGACTCAGGAGTTGACAGCGTCCTTCAGTGCCTTGCCGGCTTTGAAGCCGGGTACGTTGGACGCCTTGATTTCAATTGTTGCACCGGTCTGGGGATTACGGCCACTGCGCGCACTGCGATGCTTTACAGAGAAAGTACCGAAACCCACCAGGGAAACCTGGTCACCTTTTGTCAACGCATCGGTAATGCTGTCTACAACCGCGTCAAGCGCTCTACCGGCAGATGCTTTGGGCAGGTCTGCGGCAGTTGCGATTGCATCAATCAGTTCAGTTTTATTCACACTTATCCCCTTGGTAGGTAAAAAAATAAAAGTCTTGTTTCAACGTCCTGGAGTACAGTTAGGTTTTATAAACCCCGGGACAATTCGTCTCGTCATCGGGCGTCACGCCCAGCCTTGAATGGCATCATAGATTGCAAACTGGCGTGGAACCCGATTAGCACGGGTGTCACAAAAAACACCGGTCTAATCGAACGCACGACTTTATACCAGACCTTCGACACCGGTCAATATCGGAGCCACCAGTTAGTGGGTATTTATCCGATTTTTTTCGTCCTGCTCGTCGTCATCCGGCCCTGATCCCACTGAGGTCGCGCGAAATTCTTCGTCGGTCAATGGCTCCGGCATGGATTCGAGCGCTATGGCAAGTACCTCGTCGATCCATTTCACCGGGCGAATCGTAAGATGCTCCTTGATATTGTCCGGAACTTCCTTGAGGTCGCGTTCATTTTCCTTCGGAATGATCACAGTCTTGATACCACCGCGTCGCGCCGCGAGCAGTTTTTCCTTGAGTCCACCTATCGGCAACACCTCACCCCGCAGGGTGATTTCGCCGGTCATGGCAACGTCCGCTCGTACTGCAATATTGGTCAGGACCGACACCAGGGCCGTGCACATTGCGACGCCCGCACTCGGTCCATCTTTGGGTGTAGCACCTTCGGGAACATGGAAATGGACGTCGTGCTTTTCGTGATAACCGGCGGGAATACCGAGCAGCTGTGAGCGACTGCGCACCACGGTGGACGCGGCCTGGATCGACTCCTGCATCACGTCACCCAGCGAACCGGTTTTCACGTAGCGCCCTTTGCCTGGCAGGGCGACTGCTTCAATAGTCAGCAGCTCTCCACCCACGGACGTCCAGGCCAGGCCGGTAACCTGGCCGATCTTGTTCTGTTCCTCTGCGATACCGTAATTGTATTTGCGCACACCGAGCAGGTCGGGCAGCATTTCGGCGCTGACGGTGGTGCCTCCTCTGGCCTCGCCCAGGGTAATCGCCTTGACCATCTTGCGACAAACCTTGGCGATCTCCCGCTCCAGTGCGCGCACGCCCGCTTCCCGGGTGTAGTAGCGGATGATATCGAGTATCGCCCCGGCGCTGATGGCCAGCTCGTCTTTTTTCAAACCGTTCAACCTGATCTGCTTGGGGCTCAGGTAGCGTTCGGCGATATTGAGTTTTTCGTCTTCCGTGTACCCGGGTATACGGATGACTTCCATACGATCCAGCAGCGGCCCGGGGATGTTCATCGTGTTGGAGGTACAGACAAACATCACGTCGGAGAGGTCGTAATCCACCTCCAGGTAATGATCGTTGAACGCGTGATTCTGCTCGGGGTCGAGCACTTCCAGCATGGCCGATGCGGGGTCACCGCGATGGTCCATCCCCATCTTGTCTATCTCGTCCAGCAGGAACAGCGGGTTCTTTACCCCGGCCTTGGCCATTTTCTGCAACAGCTTGCCCGGCATTGAGCCAATATAGGTTCTGCGGTGACCACGGATTTCCGCCTCGTCGCGCACGCCGCCCAGGGCCATCCGCACAAACTTCCGGTTGGTCGAACGCGCGATCGACTCGCCCAGGGATGTCTTGCCGACTCCGGGAGGTCCGACCAGGCATAACACCGGACCCTTTACCTTGCGCACGCGCTTCTGCACCGCCAGGTATTCCAGGATACGGTCCTTTACTTCTTCCAGGCCGTAGTGGTCCTCGTTGAGAATTTTCGCTGCATTGGCGAGGTCGTGCTTGACCTTGCTCCGCTTCGACCAGGGAACACTCACCATCCAGTCGATATAGCTGCGTACAACCGAGGCCTCTGCCGACATCGGCGACATCATTTTCAGCTTGCCCAGCTCCGCAAGCGCCTTTTCCCTGGCCTCTTCCGGCATCTTCGCCTCATCGATTCGCAGCTGAAGCTCGTCGAGCTCGCTGGGAGCCTCGTCCATTTCGCCCAGTTCTTTCTGGATCGCCTTCATCTGCTCGTTGAGGTAATACTCGCGCTGGCTCTTCTCCATCTGCTTCTTGACCCGACCGCGGATCCGTTTTTCGACTTGGAACAGGTCTATTTCGGCTTCCATCAGGCCCAGCAGGTGCTCGAGGCGGGGGCGAATACCGGTAATCTCCAGGATCCGCTGTTTTTCTTCCAGGTCAACGCTCATATGCGCTGCGATGGTGTCTGCCAGCCTCCCGGGCTCGTCGATGCCGGTCAGTGAGGTCAGTACTTCAGCGGGCACTTTCTTGCTGAGGTTGACGTACTTTTCAAACTGGGTAATCGTCGAGCGCAGCAGACCTTCTACCTCGCTTTCGGGAATTTCATCGCTGATTACCTCACGCACGCCGACAATGGCAAAATTGCCCTCATCGTCAACGTTATCAACCACCGCACGGTAACCGCCCTCTACGAGGACCTTGATCGTACCGTCCGGCAGTTTGAGCAACTGCAGGATGTTTGACACGGTACCCATCTGGTAGATGTCATCTGCGCCCGGATCATCGTCCGCCGCATTGCGTTGGGCCACCAGCAGCACCTGCTTGTCGTTGGCCATGGCATACTCGAGTGCCTCGATCGATTTCTCCCGCCCCACGAATAATGGCAACACCATATGCGGGTACACCACCACATCTCGCAGGGGCAGCAGGGGAAGTTCGATAACAGAGGAAGAACCCATAAAACGTCTCCGGGTTGTGTAGATAATCAGGACTTGCAACCTGTAGATGGGGACGGTTTCCGGGATTGCAAGCTCCCGGCCCCACTTCGGGTCAGTTCCGCCAACAGCTCGCCCGGCGCGAGCGCCGGGTTTTATTCGTCAGTCGATGCCGCCCTGGGGGTGGGCTCATTGTTCTGGTAGACTAGCAGAGGCTCGGAGTCGCCGCGTATGACGGACTCGTCGATAACCACCTTGCTGACATCGCTGCGCGACGGGATGTTGTACATGGAATCCAGTAACACACCCTCCAGAATGGAGCGCAGGCCACGGGCGCCGGTTTTGCGTTCCATGGCTTTTTCCGCGATTGCCCGCAGGCCGTCCTCGCGAAAATCAACTTCAACCCCCTCCATTTCAAACAACTTGCTGTACTGCTTGGTCAGCGCGTTCTTTGGCTCGGTAAGGATTTGGACCAGCGCATCGATGTCGAGTTCCTCCAGGGTGGCGATAACCGGCAGGCGACCGACAAATTCCGGAATCAGGCCGTACTGCACCAGGTCTTCCGGCTCCAGTTCGAACAACAGCTCGCCGACATTGCGGCGCTCGTCCTTGCTCTTGACCTCGGCCGAGAAGCCTATGCCGCCCTTCTCAGAGCGATTCCTGATGACCTTGTCGAGGCCGGCAAACGCCCCGCCACAGATAAACAGTATGTTGGAGGTGTCAACCTGCAGGAACTCCTGCTGGGGGTGCTTGCGGCCGCCCTGGGGCGGGACCGAGGCCACGGTACCCTCGATCAGCTTGAGCAGTGCCTGCTGCACACCCTCGCCGGATACATCACGGGTGATCGATGGGTTGTCGGATTTGCGGGAAATCTTGTCGATTTCGTCGATGTAGACAATGCCCACCTGGGCCTTTTCCACATCGTAGTCGCACTTCTGCAGCAGTTTCTGGATGATATTCTCGACATCTTCACCCACGTAGCCCGCCTCGGTCAGCGTGGTGGCGTCAGCGATAGTGAAAGGCACGTCCAGCAGGCGGGCGAGCGTTTCCGCCAGCAGAGTCTTGCCGCTGCCGGTGGGGCCGACGAGCAGAATGTTGCTTTTACCCAGTTCTACGTCCTGGCTACGGCCCTGCTGACCGTGGCGGAGGCGCTTGTAGTGGTTGTAAACCGCCACCGACAGCACTTTCTTGGCGCGGCGCTGGCCGATGACGTATTCGTCGAGAATGGCATTGATTTCCTGTGGGACCGGGAGGTTGTCCTGGCCGGAATCGCTGCTGCTCTCCTGCACCTCTTCACGAATGATGTCGTTGCAGAGGTCCACACACTCGTCGCAGATAAACACCGACGGACCGGCTATCAGCTTGCGTACCTCATGCTGGCTTTTGCCGCAGAAGGAACAGTAAAGCAACTTGCCGCCGTCACTGGAGTTGGTGGTTTTTTCGCTCATTCGGCCGCCCTACGCCCTGTCTCTCGATGCCTCATCATCCTGAGTACTACGATGATGTCTTTTCCGGCTATTTGCAAGCCCCGAGGGGGCTAAAAGGTCGATATCCCGAGATTCTGCGGGCCTTTTCACAGGCCTCGCACAGATAAGCCGGGCACTTTGCCTCAGGCCTACTTTCCGGCCGCGGGGATCGCCCGGCTGGTCAAGACTTCGTCAATCAGACCGTATTCCTTGCTCTGGATGGCGTTCATGAAACGGTCCCGCTCGGTATCCCGCTCGATAACCTCCAGGCTCTGGCCTGTGTGCTGGGCCATCAGCTGGTTGAGGCGCTCGCGAATGATCAGGATCTCTTTCGCCTGGATCTCGATATCCGTCGCCTGGCCCTGGGCTCCACCACTGGGCTGGTGGATCATCGTGCGGGCATTTGGCAGGCAGTAGCGCTTGCCTTTGGTGCCGCCGCAGAGCAAGAAAGCACCCATGGAAGCGGCCTGGCCGATGCACATGGTGCTCACGTCAGGCTTGATGAACTGCATCGTGTCATAAATGGACAAGCCGGCGGTGACCGAGCCTCCGGGAGAGTTGATGTAGAGGTGGATATCCTTGTCCGGGTTCTCCGACTCCAGAAACAGCAACTGGGCCACGATCAGGTTGGCCATGTGGTCTTCGACCGCGCCTACCACGAAGATAACGCGCTCCTTCAGCAGCCTGGAGTAGATATCGTAAGAGCGCTCGCCTCTGGCGGTCTGCTCGACCACCATGGGGATAAGGCCAAGGTTATTGATTGTGTTCTTGTTATGACCATCAAACTGGAATGACATGTTTTCCCTTCCCCTGGTTAAGGTCGATCTGGTGTGTTCAGGCCCGCTGGCGGCCTGCGCAGTGTTCAGCCCTCGCGCTGCGCCTGGGCGAGCGCTTCCTGGTAACTGCAGGGCTTTTCAATGATATGGGCACTCTCCAGGAGTTTTTCAACCATCTGGTCTTCCAGCACACTGGATTCGACCGCAGCAAGCTGCTCCTGGTCGGAGTAATAATAGTTGATCACCTCGTCCGGATCCTGGTAGGTGGATGCCATTTCCTCGATCCTGGCGCGCACCTTGTCCCCATCCGCCTTGAGTGCGAGCTTGCTTACCAGCTCCGCCAGAACGAGACCCAGGCGTACACGTCGTTCGGCGTTTTCCTTGAACATATCATCCGGTAGCAGCGATTTGAGATCGAGGTCGCGCCCGCCGGCACCGCCAAACTGCTGGAACATCTGGTTGCGCATGGCTTCCACTTCGCGCCCTACCAGTGCCCGTGGCACTTCCAGCGACTCATGCGCGGCGGCCACTGCGTCCATCACCTGCTGCTTGACCTTGCCCTGGATCGCGTTCTTGAGCTCCCGCGCCATGTTATCCCGCACTTCACTGCGGAACGTCTCCAGGCCGCCTTCCTCGACGCCGTACTTGGCAAACAGCTCCTCGTTGAGCTCAGCCGGAACCAGCTGCTGTACCGAGTTCAGCTTGACCTTGAACTCCACCGCCGCGCCCTTGAGTTCCTCGTTGTGGTAATCATCGGGAAAGCTCAATTCCAGGGTCTTTTCTTCCCCGGATTTCATTCCCATGACGCCCTCTTCAAACCCGGGAATCATACGACCGGAGCCTAACTCCAGATCACTGTCAGTGGCGCTGCCACCGCTGAATTCCTCGCCATCGCGGGTGCCGACGTAGTCGAGGTTGACCTTGTCGCCAGTGGCCGCAGCCCTCTCCACAACTTCCCAGCTGCCCTGCTGCTTGCGAAACACCTCGATAATATTGTCCACGTCCGCATCGGTGACATCCGCTACCGGCTTTTCAACCTTGAAGTCCTTGATTTCGACCACTTCGACTTCCGGGAACACCTCGAACGTGGCGATGTATTCCAGGTCCTTACCGGCTTCCAGGGTTTTGGGCTCGATACTGGGTTGCCCGGCGGGTCGCAGCTTTTCCTGTATCACGGCTTCCCGGAAGGACTGGCTCATCACCTCTCCCAGCACTTCCTGGCGAACGCCGGCGCCAAAGCGCTGCTGCATAACCTTCATAGGGACTTTGCCGGGCCGGAACCCCGCCAGTTTCACGCTCCCGGCGGCTTTCTGCAGCCGGTTTTTGACCTCGGACTCGATGCGCTCTGCGGGTACGCCAACAGT
>Ga0210341_1102378_pt1 | contig 14760 bp, 10 predicted proteins | sample S425metaT_FD_159703 | JGI IMG/M metagenome (GOLD analysis project Ga0210341, IMG submission 159703) | Metatranscriptome of estuarine sediment microbial communities from the Columbia River estuary, Washington, United States - S.425... | ecosystem: Environmental > Aquatic > Marine > Intertidal... | reverse complement strand
GCCTGGCGGCCGGCATCAAGGGGTTAATTTTGCCTGAAGTAGTGTGGCAGCAGTGCGTGGATCGCCTGCAGGACGAGTTACCTTCACAGCAGTTCAACACCTGGATACGGCCGCTGCAGGCCAGCACGGACGGGCGCAGCCTGATGCTCATGGCGCCCAACCGCTTTATCAAGGATTTTGTATCAGACAAGTTTGCCGAGCGCATAGCGGAGTTGGTCAGGGAGCTCGGAAGCGAGTCACTGATGGATGTCGTGGTTCATGTAGGTGCGGGAGCTGTTCCGTCAGCAGGCCGGCCAGACACAAAAACCGAGGTCCCCGTTGAGCGGCAGGCGCCGACACCAGTCGATGTGGCCCAGGGTATGCAACCGGCAATTTCGGGCCGGGCGATGAATGGCAATCCGGCATCCGCGGACACCCACTCCTTCAGGGGAAGCCAGCCAAATCCCGGTACCCTGCGCAAGGTTGAGGTAGTCGGGTCCCTGCAGCACCAGCATCATCTGGTGGAGAATTACACCTTCGAGAACTTTATTGAGGGTAAATCCAATCAACTCGCTCTGGCGGCAGCAAAGCAGGTGGCGCAAAACCCGGGGGATTCCTACAACCCCCTGTTTCTCTACGGCGGGGTAGGTCTGGGCAAGACCCACCTGATGCACGCGGTTGGCAATGCACTGAAGGAACAAAACCCCCAGGCCAAGGTGGTCTACCTGCACTCGGAGCGATTTGTGGCGGATATGGTCAAGGCCCTGCAGCTCAATGCTATCAGTGATTTTAAACGCTACTACCGGTCGGTGGATGCCCTGCTTATCGACGACATCCAGTTCTTTGCCAAGAAAGACCGGTCCCAGGAAGAATTTTTCCACACCTTCAATGCCCTGCTGGAGGGCGGCCAGCAGATGATCCTAACCTGTGATCGCTACCCGAAGGAAATAGACGGTCTGGAGGAGCGGTTGAAATCGCGCTTCGGATGGGGATTGACCGTGGCAGTTGAGCCGCCGGAACTCGAGACGAGGGTGGCTATCCTGATGAAAAAGGCCACCCAGGCGCGGATAGACCTGCCGCCTGACGCGGCCTTCTTTATTGCCCAGCGTATTCGCTCGAATGTAAGGGAGCTAGAGGGCGCGCTTAAAAGGGTGATAGCGAGTGCTCACTTCATCGGTAAACCCATCGACGTGGACCTGGTCAAGGACAGCCTGAAGGATCTCCTGGCGCTGCAGGACAAGCAGGTCAGCCTGGATAATATCCAGCGTACCGTCGCTGAGTATTACAAGATAAAAGTGGCTGACCTGATGTCCCGGCGGCGCAGCAGATCGGTAGCCAGACCCCGCCAGGTTGCAATGGCTCTGGCCAAGGAATTAACCAACCACAGCCTCCCGGAAATTGGCGACAGCTTTGGTGGCAGGGATCACACGACAGTCCTGCACGGATGTCGTAAAATCAAGGAACTTCGCGAAAGTAACTCCGATATTAGCGAAGATTACAAAAACCTGTTGCGATCGCTCACAACTTGATAATCTTTGCCAGTTAATTTAAGCGGCTCGTATCAACCATGTTTACAGACCGGTGCTGTGGTCACCGGTCAACAACAATAAACGCCATTTGTCGGAAGGAAAACCAGTTATATGAAGTTCACTATTTCGCGGGATGCCTTATTGAGGCCGCTGAACCTCGTGGCCGGCGTGGTCGAGCGCCGGCAGACTCTGCCGATCCTGGCAAATGTTTTGCTGGTTCTGGACGGGGATCGCCTGGCACTGACCGGCACCGATCTGGAGGTGGAGCTGGTGGGACGGGTTCAGCTCCCTGCCGCCGGTGACTCCGGTGAGGTGACGGTGCCGGCCCGCAAGCTGGTGGATATCTGCAAATCCCTCCCCGAGGGCAGTAACATCGAATTCGCCGCCCAGGACGGCAAGGTAACAGTAAAGTCCGGACGCAGCCGCTTCACCTTGTCCGCTTTGCCGGCCAGGGAGTTTCCCAATGTCGAAGACAGCATGGGGACCCACCAGTTTACCGTCAAGCAGGGTCAGCTCAAGCGCCTTATCGACCGTACCGGATTTGCCATGGCCCAGCAGGATGTGCGCTATTACCTGAATGGCATGCTGTGGGAGATCAAGGGCAAACAAATGCGGGTCGTGGCCACAGATGGCCATCGCCTGGCGCTGTGTACCTTGCCCGGCAAGATCGAGGCGACCGACGACACCCAGGTCATCCTGCCCCGCAAGGGCGTGCTGGAACTCGCACGTTTGCTGCTCGAGGACGAGGCGGACATAGCGATTGTGATCGGCAGCAACCATATTCGCGCTACCACGAACGACTTTACCTTCACTTCCAAGTTGGTTGACGGCAAGTTCCCCGATTACCAGCGGGTATTGCCCCGCTCTCCCGACAAGATTGTACTCGGCTCACGGCTGGAGCTGCGGCAGGCGTTTACCCGGGCTGCGATTCTGTCCAACGAGAAGTATCGCGGGGTGCGCCTGAAGCTGACAAAAAACAGTCTCGATATCATCGCCAACAACCCGGAGCAGGAAGAGGCCGAGGAGGCTGTACCTGTGGATTACCAGGGCGACTCACTGGAGGTCGGATTCAATGTGAGCTACCTGCTGGATGTTCTGGGTGTACTCAGTGGCGAGCAGGTCAAGCTGTCCCTGTCTGATCCCAACAGCAGCGCCTTGCTGGAAGAGTCGGATGCGGGTGATTCCCTCTATGTCGTCATGCCCATGCGCCTCTAGTGAGGGGCGCTACATCAACACGTCGAAAGCCGCCAGCATAACCACTTTACAGGCCGCTCCCCAGCCTGACTTGCCCGGGCCAATGTGTCACTAACCCGCCTCCAGATAAACAATGTCAGGAATATCAAACAGGTAACGCTCCAGGACCTGGCGCGGGTTAATGTTTTTTTCGGCAGCAATGGTAGCGGCAAGACCAGTATTCTCGAGGCCATTCACCTGCTGGGGATGGCACGTTCTTTTCGCGGCAGCAGCGTAAAGTCCCTGATTACTCATGGCCAGACCAGCTGCGTCGCTTTTGGCGTGGCGAGCGCTCCCGCCTCCACGGGAGCCGGGGTCAGTCTTGGCGTCAGGCGAGGTATGGCCGGGGAAGCACTGCTCAAGGTGGCCGGGAGTCCTGTGAAGTCAGTGGCCCGACTCGTTGAGCACTTGCCGTTGCAGGTGATCAACGCAGACAGCTTTGAACTGTTGACCGGGGCTCCGGGGGCCAGGCGACGCTATCTGGACTGGGGTGTGTTCCACGTGGAACATCGCTTCCTGGAACAGTGGCAGCGCTTCCAGAGGTGCATAAAACAACGCAACAAACTGCTCCGTCATGGTAAAATTCGCGATCAGGAACTGTCGGTCTGGACGCGTGACCTGGCGACAGCTGGTGCAGCCGTTGGGGATTATCGCCGGGCATATTTCAAACTCCTGGTGCCTCGCTTCACAGACATCGTGAAGCGGCTGGTACCGTCCCTTGGGGATGGGCTGGAGCTGCGCTACCAGCAGGGCTGGGACCGGCAAACCACTTATGAAGTGGCGCTGCAGAGCAGTATCTCGTCAGATATCGAACAGGGCTATACCCACGTGGGGCCCCAGCGAGCGGATATCAAAGTATTGATAGACGGACGGCTGGCGGCGGATACCCTGTCCCGGGGTCAACAAAAGCTCGTGGTCTGTGGCCTGAAGCTCGCCCAGGGACAGCTGATGTCGGAACAGGGCAAAGGCACTTGCACTTACCTGGTGGATGATCTGCCGTCGGAGCTGGATCTGGAACACAGCCGACAGGTTTGCGAGATGCTGGCTTCGATGGGGGCGCAGGTCTTTATAACCTGTGTTGACCAGTCGGATATCGTGTCGGTCTGGCCAGAGGAAACGTCGGATATGGCCATGTTCCACGTGGAACATGGCATGGTAAGGGCAGCTGGGCATTAGTGCGCGACTCCCCTGTGATTTCCTGCTCCGCGGGGCAGTTACATAAATAGAAGCAGTATTGAGAGTAAAACTATGAGCGAAAGCGAACACAATTACGATTCTTCCAGTATCAAGGTCCTGAAAGGCCTGGACGCGGTGCGCAAGCGTCCCGGGATGTACATCGGGGATACTGATGATGGCACTGGCCTGCATCATATGGTGTTCGAGTTGGTTGATAACTCTATCGACGAGGCGCTGGCGGGACACTGCAGTGAAATCGCGATAGCCATTCACCCCGATGAATCCGTTACTGTTTCAGACAATGGCCGGGGTATCCCTACCGAGATGCACGAAGAGGGTGTTTCCGCCGCAGAGGTCATCATGACGGTCCTGCATGCGGGTGGTAAGTTTGATGACAACACCTACAAGGTATCCGGCGGGTTGCACGGTGTGGGGGTTTCCGTGGTCAATGCCCTGTCCGAAGAACTCGTGCTGACGATTCGCCGCGAGGGCAAGATGTACGAGCAGGTGTATCGTCACGGTATACCGGACGCGCCCCTTGCGGAGATAGGGGCGACTGGATCGACCGGCACGACCGTTCGTTTCAAGCCCTCCCCTGCCACGTTCACCAACATCAAGTTCCATTTTGACCAACTGGCAAAGCGACTGCGGGAACTGGCCTTCCTGAACTCGGGGGTGCGGATTGTGCTGAAGGACGAGCGCAGCGCAAAAGAAGAGACTTATCAATACGATGGCGGCCTCAAGGCCTTTGTCGATTACCTCAACCTCAACAAAACCCCGGTCAATCGGCCATTCCACTTCCAATATGACACGGAAGACGGAATCGGAGTGGAGGTGGCCCTGCAATGGAATGATTCCTTTCAGGAAAATATCTTCTGCTATACCAACAACATCCCCCAACGCGATGGCGGTACCCACCTGGCGGGCTTCCGGGCGGCACTCACGCGCAGCTTGAATACCTATATAGAGAAAGAAGGACTGGCGAAAAAGGCCAAGGTGAATACCACCGGGGATGACGCGCGGGAAGGTTTGACCGCGATCATCTCGGTCAAGGTGCCCGATCCCAAATTCTCCTCCCAGACCAAGGACAAACTGGTCTCCTCCGAGGTGAAAACCGCGGTGGAGCAGACGATGAACACCCAGTTCAACGATTACCTGCTGGAAAACCCGGCCGAGGCCAAGGCGGTCGTCGGTAAAATGCTCGATGCGGCCCGCGCCCGGGAAGCCGCGCGTAAAGCCCGTGAAATGACCCGCCGCAAGGGCGCCCTGGATATTGCGGGGCTGCCGGGCAAGTTGGCGGATTGCCAGGAAAAGGACCCGGCCCTCTCAGAGTTGTACCTGGTGGAGGGAGACTCGGCGGGCGGCTCTGCCAAGCAGGGCAGAAACCGCAAATTCCAGGCGATTCTTCCGCTGAAAGGGAAAATCCTCAATGTCGAAAAGGCCCGCTTCGACAAGATGCTGGGCTCCGCGGAAGTCGGCACTATCGTCACCGCGCTGGGCTGCGGGATCGGCAAGGAGGAATTCAACGCCGATAAACTTCGCTACCACAGCATTATTATCATGACTGACGCGGACGTGGACGGCTCCCACATCCGCACGCTGTTACTTACTTTCTTTTTCCGCCAGATGCGGGAACTGCTGGAGCGCGGACACATCTTTATTGCCCAGCCGCCCCTGTACAAAATAGCCAAGGGCAAGCAACACCAGTACCTGAAGGACGATGAGGCCCTGAACCAGTACCTGACACAGGGAGCGCTGGAGGGGGCCTCCATCCACGTAAACCAGGACGCCCCGCCGATCTCCGGCAGCGCCCTCGAGGAGCTGGTGGCACAGTTCCGATCGGTGGCCAGTACTATCGATCGCCTCAGTCGTCTGTACACGGCCGAGGTGTTGTGGGAAATGGTCTACGGTGAATCATTGTCGCTGGAGCAAATGCGGGATGAGCAGGCGGTAGCCCGCTTCAGCGAGAAACTAAGTGAGCGCTTACTTACTGTGGCGAGCAAGGGTAGCCTGTACTCTGTCGTGGTTCGTAAGGACCAGGAGCGGCAGTTGTACTTCCCGGTGGTAAAACTCCTGGCCCATGGCGTCGAGTCTGAAACCGAGTACCACCACGAGTTTTTTGCATCCGGCGAGTACCGCAGCCTGGTTGCAATGGGTGCCACCATCAACACCCTGATCGAGGAGGATGGATACTTCAAGCGAGGGGAAAAAATCCTGGCCACCCGCAGTTTTGCCGAGGGCCTGGACTGGCTTATGACTGAAGCGCGCAAGGGTTACAGCATCCAGCGTTACAAGGGCCTGGGCGAGATGAACCCTGAACAACTGTGGGAGACCACCATGGATCCCGAGGTGCGGCGCATGCTCAAGGTCACCATCGAGGACGCCATTGCAGCCGACCAGATATTCACCACCCTGATGGGAGACCACGTGGAACCCCGCAGGCTCTTTATCGAGGAGAATGCGCTGTCGGTAGCGAACCTCGACGTGTAGGAAGCTGACTGTAGGCTCTCACGCTATTTGAAAACTTCTCACGATAACTGACTCAGTTGCGGGGGACTTTCTGTCCCCGGGCTTTGTTGATCAGCCCCGGCGATAGCTGGCCTTTCCCATTCCGGGGGACCCCAAAGGTGCTTCAGACGACAACTTAGCGGGCCTGGCCTGGAGACGTCCTTGAACATGCCGGCGTATTCCCGAAATGTCAGTTTAATGGGGTTAAACCCGGGAGTTGAGTCAATCAGGCTGACCACGCCATATTCAACCTTCTCATCGGTTGACTCTGCGGCATAGGTACCGAAGAGATGATCCCAGACCATGAGCACGCCACCCATATTGCGATCCACATAGCCAGGGTTCCTGCCGTGATGCACGCGGTGATTGGACGGTGTGTTGAACACCCATTCGACAGGTTTTGGAAATCGCCCAAACCACTGTGTGTGGGGAAAGATCTGAAATATGAGATTTGCGGCTAACATCAGCAACACGGACTCCGGCGTGAAGCCCAGTATCACCGCTGGAACAAAAAAGATGTATACACCCACAAAAGCATAGAGAACGCTCTGGCGGAAAGCGACCGTATAGTTGAAATGCTCCGATGCGTGGTGCACCTCATGCACCCCCCACAGGAACCGCACGCGGTGTGCAGCCAGATGGAACAGGTAGAAACAGAAGTCCACTAACAGGAACAGTACCAATAAACTGGCCGGTGTCAGCTCAAAAGAAAACAATCGGAATTGATAGAGCCACTCATAGGCCGGCAAGACCAGTACCACGACCATGACGCCTTCGGCAAACAGAACGTAAACAGCCCCCATCGAGATGCTGGCTGCTGAGTCACGAATCTCGAAGACGTCAGTTCGCCGGAAATGGAACCATTCAACGGTGGCGAGCAGGAGGATGATGGGTAGTGCCGACAGGGTCAGTAATTGGCTGGCTGGCAGGGCGGCGAGCAAATTCTGGATAGCGAGCACAGCCTCTCCAAAATATTGCGAAATCATGGCCGGCTCCCGATAGTCGTCCGGTGCAAGAGACGGTCATGTCCTTCGTATCCGCCTGTTGCCCGATGAAGTACAGAGCGGTTGTCCCACATCACCAACATGTTGCTCGACCACTTATGGCGGTATTGGAATTGTTCTCTGGTTTGCCATTGGTGAAGCTCCAGTAAGAGGTCTGAGGCCGCGTCCTGCTCCATACCCTCTATACCGATGATATAGCCGATACAGCCGAACAGGCTTTCCCTGCCGCTTTCCGGGTGTACCTTTATCAGCGGGTGTAAAAGAGAGTCCCTCGCAGATTCAGAGGCCTTTACCCGCATACTGCGCCCGGATCCCTCATCCGCATCGCCGTACAAGCCCTCGGGGGCATACCCTCCCGCGGCGGAATGGATAGCATGGCGACCTTCAATTCTGCACCTCAGGGCCGCTGGCATTTCTTCAATTGCCTTATACTGGTTGGCAAATAGCGTGTCCCCGCCCGATTCAGGAATCGTGATCCCGTAAAGGCAGGTGCCAGCGGGTGGATTACGTTGAAAGCTCCAGTCGGTGTGCCATGCCTCTGCGAATATAGAGGACGTCTCGTCTGCGTTACGTTGAATGGCGATGATATGCTCTCGGCCGGGTATGGGTTGTACAAAAGGATCCTCACCAAAATCGCCAAAATAACCAGTGAACCGCTCCAGGTCATCATCGCTGAGAGACTGATCAGGGAAGGCGAGAACACCGTGCTCAATCCATGCAGTGCGAATGTTGGCGACAAGATCCTCCCCAAGGTCCTTGCTTAAATCGATGCCGGATACCGTAGCGCCACAGGCCTCGCCACTGGGTGTTACTGTAATTGCCATATTCCTGATCCTTTGCTTCTACCCTTAATCGGATGATAGGTAGACCGCATGTGAGATGATTGACATACTGCGCCATCATTTATACATATGGCGCCAACAGGGTCATACTCATGGTAATTAGAATATCGGGCAGTTTTAGCCAGATTCTCCGCCTGTGGATGGTGCGCAGGGGAATTGTCTGCGAGCGGCTGGAGACAAGATTGGCCCTGGCCTCGCAACAAGAGACTGTGAGTGTTGAGGACTGGCGTGAATTTTTAAGGGAGGCGGAAGAGCTTTGTCCCGGTCAGCCTGTGGGGCTGCAGATTGGGTCTGAAGTACAGGTCACACATGCCGGTGTGTTGGGTTACCTGTTGCTCAATAGTGATAATCTTGCAGATGCATTGGAGACTTACCTGCTCTGTGAAAGACATTTTTACGGTATCAATTTCGCCGAGCTATCGCGGGTTGATTCGGGATGGATGCTTGCCTGGCCTGATCAGCTTGGGAATGAAAATGCAGCGTTTGTGCAAGTCGGCCTGACGGCGCTTGTTACCTTTCTTCGTCAGCGATTCCCTGGGGGTTGTGACCTCTTGTCCGTCTCTCTGACCGGTGATGAGCCGGGTGACATCGTTCCTTTTCAGGAATTTTTCGGATGCCCCGTCACGTTTAACTCGGTATATCCCGGGTTAACTTTTGATGCAGATACGATTCACAGGTCTAGCCTTGGGGCCCTGCCAGAAAACTTCCGTGCGATGCGCCAGCAACAGCAGGTCGCGTTTTCCACTGTGGCGGGTACCGACGACCCCTTCCTGAAATGTCTGCAATCGGTGTTGTTGAAGTCGATTCCAGAGGGTGGAGCAACCCTGCCGAAAGTTGCGCAGGGAATGAATCTTTCATCCAGGACATTACAACGCAGGCTGGCCGACTATAAGCTCTCATATCAGGCACTGCATGACGCTGTGCGAGAACAGCTCGCCCGTCGCTATTTATCCCGTACTTCCCTGATGCTGTCTGAAATCCCTCTCTTGCTGGGCTACTCTGATCAAAGCGCATTCAACCGTGCGTTCAGGAGTTGGACAGGCATGACACCAGGCCGATTTAGACAACTTGAGAGAACAGGAACATGAAAGCGGCCGCTGCTAGGGCCTGGTGTTGATAGCTTGGTCTGAGCTAACCCCTTGATTGAGGGTTGTTTTAACAAATAACTTGAAAACATCCGGATTGGAGCAGATATCGAGAGAAATTTGCTCTCTTTAATCCTCACTCATATTTGGTGAAAGACCATGAAAACAATTGCTTAGGCATTTCTCTATTTTCATTTTTGTTGAGATCCAACACTTAGAGGGTTACAGACAATCACCGCTGGCGCAGTACCAGGAAGCCCTCCTCGGTCAGGTGCCCTGTCCTGCCGGTCCTGAACCAGCGCTGGCCATCGATTTCGAAGATTGCCGCCGCTGTGCGCTCCGGCGCATCGAGGTAGCCGGACATGACCTGGCCGCCACAGACCAGCAGCATACCATCCGTACCCAGCGGCTGTTCCCTGCCGCTGTGTTCGTCAACTATTCTCAGGCAGGTGCCGGGCAGGGGCATCCCCATGGTGCCCGGGATATTACCCTGCTGCACTTTCCAGTCACTGGTGTCCATGGCATCGGGAATGTTGACCGTCGAGACAGTGGTGGTTTCCGCCGCCCCATAACCCTCGTAGACGCGTTTGCCAAACTTCTGCTCAAACTCCGCCCGCAGTTCAGCGGACAGTGGTTCAGCGCCGGAAACGACCAGTCTCAGCGAATCGAGCATCAGTGGGTGAATGGCGTTGTTGCGGACATAGAGTCCCAGTGTCTGCGGGGAGGCGGGCAACAGGGTTGCGCGGTGCCTGGCGACTGACTTCGCGATACCCAGCGAGTCCAGGGGGTCCCCATGACAGGCCATGGGAATTCCCTCGACAAGTGGCATGAGGGTGGTGAGTGTGAGCCCGAGTGGATGGTAAAGAGGGAGGCAGGACAAAATCACATCGTCAAGGCGGGTGTTCAGTACATCTGACATCTGCTTGCAGTTGGCCATGATATTGCGGTGAGACAACAGCACTCCCAGTGGGTCAGGTTCACTGTTTTCACTGATCAGTATCGCCGCGTCGTCCTCGGCCTGGAGGACATGCCCCCCCAGTCGAAAAAACCACGATACCGGTAACAGCCGGAATCCGATGGTGTCCAGCAGTTTTCGCCAGCTGGGTATCCCGCTGGCAAGGTCTTCCAGATAGACGATTTCCTTGTCCCGCAGCATCTCATCGATGGCAAAACCGGACTCGGACAATGTCGCCCGATACGTTCGGGATGTGACTATATGCTGCACAGAGGTCGCCTGGAGCGTGGCGCCGAAAACATCTGCAGGCAGTGTGTGATTGAGCGGCACTATGACCTTGCCGCGCAACAGCAGTGCCAGTATGGCTTGAAGTGCTGCGGTGCCGGCAGGCAGCAACACGCCGACATGGCGCTCATCTGCCGCCGGCTTCAGTACCCGGCCCAGGCCAGCCACGGCGGCTACCATTTGGGTGTTGGTCAGCGACTTGCCGGATTCGTCCACGGCGCATCTTTGCGAGGGTTTGCGTTTGGCGGTGCGCAGCCACGCCAGTGGTATCGGCTCCAGCTGTTCGCTGTAGGACTGCCATGCGTTTATGGAAAGCTGGAAGACCTTCTGCTTGAGTACTTTAGCGGATGTATCCAGCGGTAGCCGTGGGCCGAACGCGACGATCAGGTCCCGCTTGATGTCGGGTGTTCTCGCGTCGCGCAGGCCTTCACCGGCGCGGGAAAAACTGCTGCCCCACAAGCCGTGCAGGTAGAAGGGAACGATCACGCCATCTTCAACCCCCACGAGAGTGCGTTCGTAGCCGGTATGGAATTTCCCGAGTTGGCCGTTGCGACTGATGCTGCCCTCCGGAAAAAGACACACACATTCACCCTCCCGCAGCAGGGTATTGATCGTTTGCAGGCTTTCCTGGCTCTGCCCGGCAGTAATGGGGACTACCCCAAACGCCTTGAAAAAAGGCTTCAGGTACCACACCTCGTAGATACGCCTGAGCATGACGAAGCGTATCGGCCTGGGGCAGGCTATCTGTACCAGTGCCCAGTCTATCCAGGAAATATGATTGCCAAGCAGCAGGGTTGCACCTGCCTGGGGGATGTTGTCGAAGCCGAGAACCTCAATCCGGTAGCGCCGCTTGAGTAACAGCGTCGCCAGAATGCGTGCCAGTGAGTGCGGCAGCTTGCGCACGGTATAGCCGGTGCCGATTACGGCCGCGGCGGTAAGAATGTAGAAAAGTCCGACGCTCTGGACACCGGCAATCGAGAATATCACTGTCAGTGCAAGAGCGCCCAGCATCGCCACATTCTGGATCCAGTTATTGCCGGCCAGGACGGTGCCCAGCTGGCTCTCCGGCGCCTGGAACTGGATCAGCGAGTTCAGTGGCACAATGAACAGGCCGCCCATCGCGCCCACCAGGACGAACATCGCACCCATACTATAGGCGCTGTGCAGGCTGGGCAGCACGGCAATGCCGACGGCGATACCTATCGCTCCCAGTGGAATCAGCCCGGTTTCGATATAGTTGCGCGAGACCCTTCCGGCCACCAGGGAGCCGATCACGATACCGGCTCCGGAGCATGCGAGGATGCCCTGGATGACCACGGTATTCGTGATATTCAGAGCCTCCTTGGCGAATGCGGGAAAGGCCGCCAGCATAACCTGCGAGATCGCCCAGAAGGTCGCCAGGCCGATGATGGACAGCCAGATCGTACTGTTCTTGTTGAGCACACCCAGGTTGCGGCGCAGGTAATGCAGATTGAGGTAGCGGCCCAGCTCGAAGGTCTCGGTTGTGCTGCCGTGTTGGCGGTCGGGAAGAAAGGCCGTGGAAAGCCATTCGACAGTAGCCAGAGCGACCAGCACCCAGCCGATAGGCGCAACACTGTACATGGTATCGCCGGTGCCTGTGGTACCGCCATCGGGCAGCAGGGCCTCGAACAGGATGGAAAAAACAAACGTCCCCAACAGGATGCCGGCTATGGTGACTGCCTGGACGATACCGTTCGCTGCAGCCAGGTTGCTGCTTCCTACCAGCTCCTTGATGTAGCCGTACTTGGCCGGGCTGTAGATGGCGCTTTGTACCGCCAGTGCGAAAGTCAGGCCGAAGGCGGCCCAGAACCAGCCCTGGTAGTAGCAAAAGGTGATCATTAGTGTGGCAACCACGGCGATCAACGCCGCATGCCTCATGATTCGATGCTTCGCAAACTTGTCCGCCAGAAATCCCGCGGGGGAGAAGAGCAGGATGAAGGGCAGCAGGATAAGGCCGTTGACGATGGCAGTGAGCACCACCTGCTCACTGCCATCGTAGCTTTTGAAAATGGCATTCTGGATCACAATTTTATGACCCAGGTCGACGAACGCATTGAGAAATACCACATTGATATAGGGTATAAAGCCTTTCTGCTTGAAACTCATGCGTTGCTCCAGTGGATGGGTTGGAGAGGATGCTACCCATCTCGACAGCGGCCCCCCACTATATAAACAGTTGCAGCGGCCTCCAAGACCTTTGGTACCATGGCCTGGTACTTTCTGTTGACTGGAGTGGGCAATGGCTCAGGTAGTGGCTTTGGTAGAGGCGCTTAAAGCGGCGCTCAAATCGTCCAGAATCACCTATGCCGGTGTTGCGGCCGCTATGGGCCTGTCGGAGTCCTCGGTAAAGCGCAAGTTTTCGCGCCGGGAGTTCACCCTCGCTGAACTTGATATGATCTGTTCGCTTTGCGACATGGAGCTGTCGGGCCTGTTGCAGTTGATGGAGAACTCGGGCAAACGCCTGCAGGCACTTACCCAGGCACAGGAGCGCGAGATAGCCGATGACCTGGGACTGCTGGTGGTTACCGTGTGTGTCCTCAACCGCTGGAGCTTCGAAAACATCCTGGAATTCTATGTCTTCCGGGAGCACCAGCTGGTGCAGATGCTGGCGAAACTCGATCGACTCAGGCTCATCGAGTTACAACCCAACAACCGGATAAAGCTGTTGGTGGCGCCCAACTTCGGCTGGTTGCCAAATGGCCCCATCCAACAGGTTTTCCTGAAAACGATACAGCAGGACTTTTTTGCCGCGCGGTTCAACCAGGAAGATCATGAACTGATAGTGCTAAACGGCATGTTGTGCGAATCCTCTAACGCAGAATTTCGTCGCAAGATGGAACGACTGGCGCGAGAGTTTGATCTGTTGAATCGCGAAGATACGACCAGGCCTTTTGAACAGCGGCGGGGCTATACCGCGGTAATCGCCCTGCGGGACTGGCACTACAAGGGCTTTGCCGGCCTGCGCTCATAGCCCGACTCCCTGCGGTATCACCTCCTGCTACCTGCAGTGGCGCGCGACGGAGCTTCACCGGTTCTCGTTGAGGCGCGCCTGTAACACTCCAATACTCCTCCACGTCGATACAAACCAAAGGAGGTATCCGACGTGGATCAATTCGAACTCAACAGCAGCACTTCTGCCTGGGACTTTTTTGTAAAACTGGCATTTGGCGTGGCCATAGGCGCAACTGTATTGGGCATCTACATGCTGCCCGGCGCGCTGGTCGTGAAGGGTTACTTCATGATCAGCTCTCTTTTTCTGGTGTTCTCAACCATCACCATGTCCAAGACCATCCGCGACAAGCATGAATCCGATCGTCTGCACAACAAGATCAGTGAAGCACGCACGACGAAAATCATCCGCGAAATGGACCGGGAATAGGAGCTGCAGTCATGAAACTTTTTGGAAAGTTGAACACCTTGTTGCGGGCCGGCGCCAGGGAGAGTGTCGAGCACATTACCGACGCCAACGCCGTTCGCATCTACAGGCAGGAAATCGTGGATGCGGAAAATCTTTTGCTGCGCAGGCGCTCATGCCTGGCGGGCCTGATTGCGACGCGCAGGGACCTGGAAAACGAGATCCTCTCGGCGCGGCAACGAATAGGCAACCGCGAGGGTCAGATTGCCCGTATCCCCGTCGATCAGCGTTCAGAGCAATTGCTGCTTCTGGCGGCAAGGGATATATCAGCAACACAAACGCATCTGGCACTTCTTGAGCAGCGACGGGCAACAATGGTGGAACGGATCGAATCCGAGGAGCTGACGCTGAGAAAACTGGTGGCGGAAATCAGGGAGCACCGCAGGGAGGTCGGTGTTCTCGGAGCTCAGATGTCCGCGGTCAGGTCATCCGGTGGTGGAAGCTGTGGCAATACTGTCGCTGCACACATCGCCTCTTTGCGTGAAACCAGGGAGGGCATCTGCGGCCAGCTGGCTGTCTCTGATGTGGCTGAGGATAGCTTCGAGGAGGCGGCTCAGCGGGTTGATCGCGACCCCCTCGAACGCGAGCTGGCGGCGCAGGGATGCGACCCGGCTTCGATTCAGCTGGCCGGTGTACTGGAGCGGCTCAGGGAGCTGGAATCACCAGCCTGAACGAGTCTTGGTTGCAGATGTTTATTCATATAAACAAAGGGTTTTAGTGAAATCAGG
>Ga0210341_1258646_pt1 | contig 14859 bp, 12 predicted proteins | sample S425metaT_FD_159703 | JGI IMG/M metagenome (GOLD analysis project Ga0210341, IMG submission 159703) | Metatranscriptome of estuarine sediment microbial communities from the Columbia River estuary, Washington, United States - S.425... | ecosystem: Environmental > Aquatic > Marine > Intertidal... | reverse complement strand
GCAGCCCTGAACAACGGGTCCGCGGCCTGCAGGATTTTCATCCTCAGCTGCGGGTTGTAGTCGGGCCTGCGCGCCAGGAACTGGCGCACGACCTCAGCCGCAGCGGGTGAATTATGGCTGGCTAGAGCTGCCTGTAGCCAGCGGCTGGGAAAGAAGATATCGCCGGTCACCTGGATTTCCTGCAGCAGCTCCAGGCTCGGCAACAGGTATTTTTCCGATTGCCCGGTCCGGGCGGGATGATGCAGGTTGGCCACGGCGTCGCTCACCCAGCTTTCGGTCTGGCGGTTCCTGTCATCGCGCAGGGAATCGAAAAACGCATCCCGCACCTTCTCGTCGGCCGAGACTGACGGGGCGATAAATTCGAGCCTGCGGCGGCTGTCGGGATTGTCGATCCGGGCGAGCTGGCGGCGATGATCGCGGACGATTTTTTCGGCAGGCGAATTGCCAGGAGCTGGGCCAGCTCCACCAGGTCATCCTCCTCCAGTATGAGTTTGTCCAGCGCCAGAGTGCCGGCCCAGATATCGTAGAGCTGCTGCAGCCGCGCGGGTGATTCCACCATTGCCGCGACGTACCTGAATACCAGTTTGGTGCGGCTGCTGTCTGGCTGCGCGGCCAAAGTCGCCCACAGGCGGTCTTCGGTGTCCGCTCCCAGCGCACCGCGCTGTGCATCGCTGAGCAGGCTCTGGTAAATATACTGTAACTGCCCGAGGCTGAGCTCCAGCAACAGCGGGTCCTGCTCTGTCTCGACAATCCCCAGCAGCAGATCGAAATACCCCGGCAGGTCGGCAAGTGACCCCGCCAGCAGACTGTCATGGACACTGACCAGGGCTGAACCCTTCTGCACCGGCTGCAAGCTGCCCCAGCGCTCCAGCAGCTCTGTCCCGGCGGGGAACAGGCCATAACCCGTACCGTCCGCATTGAATAAATACAAGGCCGGGACTTCGGTGGATGCAAGCGGGGGCAGTGGTGTCACGGGGCCCACCACCCTCAGTGCCGCACTCGCCGGCTTGTTCCCGCGCAGGTTGAGCAGTTCAAACTGCTGGGGCCAAACCCGACCCGCACCAGCGGGATCCCGCTGCAATAACTGCGGAGCTCCCTCCCCGCCCGTCGGCGCGGAGAGCGTGAATTCCGGCAAGCCTGCAGTATTCACCCACACCTCACTCCAGGCGGCCAGGTCAATATCGGTGTAGGTATCCAGGATATCGATGAGGTCGGGCCAGGTGGCATTGTCGTAGGAAAACTGCTGCAGATACTCCGCCAGGCCCTTTCGCAGGCCCTCCTCCCCCACCATCAACTCCAGCTGGCGCATCATGATTGGCGCCTTGTGGTAGATGATACTACCGTACAACTGACCCGCCTGGTTGAGGTTGGGCAGATCCTGCCGTATCGGGTTGGCGCCTTCCGAACGGTCCACTGCGTACGCTGACGGATAGTGACTCACGAGGAAAGTAAGCGCGTGGTCCTCTTCAGGAAAAACGGGGCTGACGATCTTGTCAGCCATGAAATTGGCGAACACCTCCTTGGTCCAGACATCGTTGAACCAGCGCATCGTCACCAGGTTGCCGAACCACATATGGGCGGTCTCGTGGGCGATCAGCTGGGCCCTGCGCAGCAAATCCGTGACAGGCGGCTCCGCCTCCAGCAGCAGGCTGGAGGCGCGGTACTGGATAGCGCCCACATGCTCCATGCCCCTGTAGGGAAATCCGGGTATCAGCACGAAATCAAATTTCTGGAAGGGATAATCCAAGCCGGTGTACTGCTCCAGCCAGTCCAGGGACTGGCCGTGCAACTCGAAGATGGCGTCCACGTTGCGCGCCACTTTCGCGGCATCCGTCTCCCGGTGCAGCATCGTCATCCGGCGCCCCTTCACCTGTCGCGTAATGGACTCAAATTTTCCGGCAACGAAGGAGAACAGGTAGGAACTGATCGAGTCGGAAAGTGCAAAGCGATGTTCAACCCGGTTGTTCCCCAACTCGAGGGTCTGGGCCAGCGGCGCATTGGCCAGCGCCAGCCAGTGCGCGGGCAGTACCAGCGACAGCTCGAAGCGCGCTTTCAGGTCGGGCTGGTCGAACAGGGGAAAGGCCGTGCGCGCGCGATCGGGAACGAACAGGGTGTAGAGGAAATCCGGGTTGCGATTGAGTGAGTCGTCCCCCGCGATAAAGTCGATGTCGACATTGTTGCGCCCCGGCCGCAAGGCAGTGGCCGGCAACAGGATATGTTCGTTGCTGTAGAAAATTTCCGCGGCAGCCCCGTTGATGCGCAGGGCCAGGATGCTGGACTCCTCCTGCCGAAAGTCCAACTGCAGCGGCACCTGGTGATCGGCAAGTTCGAAGCCGATCGAGACGTTTGCCGCTATTGGGTCGCGTTCATCCTCCGGGATGTCGAAGTGCAACCGGTATTCGATGTTCGCGAGCCGGCGCGCCCGGCTCCTGGCCAGATCTTCCGCAACGCCCGCCTCGGTTACCACCGATTGCTTCACCACTGGTTCACTCACCTCCACCTTATCACTGCTCGCTGCGACCGCCAGCGTCGCCATCACCAGCGCAGAAAACCCCAAAAAAAACCTCATCCATACCCCCGGCCAGTAGCACCGTGCGCCAGTATAGCAAGCCAGCGCGGTCCCGGGCCGCGGTGCTGCCAGGCAAGGATGGTCGCGCCGCAACAGCAGCCCCGCGCTGCGCCTGTCGCGAGGGAGTGCCGGCTTCAAGCCGCGCGTTAGCGGGCAATGACAAATCCGCTGTGCAGCAGTACCATGAGTCCACGCAATTGCGCTCGCAACATGGCTGCCAAATAATAAAAGCTGGAGGGAATCACATGCGCAGAATGGACGGAGTCAGTGCGTTCCTGTACCACCAGGAACAGTCTGGCGCGATAATGCATACCCTGAAGATATCCATAATGGATACCTCGGCAATTCCGGGGGGGTGGAACTACGAGCTGTTCCGCAACAGTGTGGCAAACCGCCTGCACCTGCTGCCGATGTTTCGCTGGAAAGCCCTCAAGGTTCCCTTCGGCCTGCACCACCCGGTATGGGTGGACGACCCCGACTTCGACCTGGACTACCACCTGCGACGCATCGCCTGTCCCGCGCCCGGAGATCGCAAGGCATTTTGCGAACTCGTATCGGAGGTCTATGCCTGGCCACTGGATATGACCAAGCCGCTTTGGCTGTGCTGGGTGGTGGAGGGCCTGGAGAATAACGAGGTGGCGCTGGTGACCCTGGTACACCACGCCTACACCGACGGCAGCGGCGCGGCCCGCCTGCTGCAAAAGGTCTACTCGCTCTCCCAGAACGCGGCGGAGCCGGAAAAGCAGATGACCTGGGTACCCGAGAAAACCCCTGGCAAGCTGTCGTTGCTGGTGCACGCACTGATCGACCTGCCGCGCACCTGGATGACCAGTTTCCCCAAGATCAGGCAGGGCATGGCCAATGTCCGCGCCATGAAGAAAAAATACGAGGAATCCGGGCGGGAACTGCCCCCCAGCGCGTTCAAGGATACCCGGGACTCGCCCTTCAACATTATGGTCGGGCGGGGCCGCACCTTCGTATTCGATACCCTGCCACTGGAGGATATCAAAGCCATCAGCAAGGGTTTCGGTGTCACCATCAACGACCTGTTTGTCGCGGCAGCGGCCGGCGCGTATCGCAAGTTTATGCAAACCCGCGGCTACAACCCGGACACGGGCCCGCTGGTTGCCGCCATTCCGGTCTCCAAGCGCCCGCCACCGGAGCAGGACGACATGATCGGTAACAAGACCTCGACTGACTACCTGGCCATGCCGGTACACCTGGCGGACCCCGAGGCAAGACTGAAAGCCGCTGCCCACGCCGGCAATGTCATGAAAGAACACCTGGCGGCGGCGGAAGGGGCAGATCTCTCCAACATCGTGGAAGTAACACCTCCTGTTTTAATCCGCCTGCTCGACTGGATAGTGAAAAAAAAGGAAGGCAAGTTCGGGATCTGGGGCAACGCCGCCATTTCCAATGTCCCGGGGCCGCGGGAGCCCCTCTATATGGGGGCGATGAAACTCAACAACTGGGTGTCCATGGGTATGATCGCCCACGGTCTGGGGTTGAACACAACCGTCTGGAGTTATGCGGGAAAATTCAATGTCTGCATACTGGCCGACAAAAAACTGTTACCCGATGGCTGGGAACTGGCCGGCTATTTCAGGGAGGCTTTCGCTCAGTACAAGGACCTGCTGGAGCAACGGGCAGAGGTGCAGGCCAAACTGGAGAGCCCGGCCGCATCCGACCCCTGAACCGGGCCAGCGCAGTGTCAGCCCAGCAGCCTGCCTTTATCCATTGACCAGGAAATGGACATAGATACTGGCGAAATAACCCAGGGCGATGGCCGGCGTCCATTTGAGGTGACCGAAAAAGGTGTAATGCCCCCTGGCCTGGCCCATCAGAGCGACCCCTGCGGCCGAGCCTATGGACAAAAGGCTGCCACCGACACCGGCCGTGAGAGTAACCAGCAGCCACTGCAACTCCGCCATATCAGGATTCATCGTCAGTACGGCAAACATCACCGGGATGTTGTCCACGATTGCCGACATCACACCTACCAATACATTGGCGGTTGTTGCTCCCAGTTCGCCGTAGATATAGGCCGATGACATACTCAGGTAGCCGATAAAGCCAAGGCCGCCTACCGCCATGATCACGCCATAGAAGAAAAACAGCGTGTCCCACTCGGCGCGGGCTATTTTGTCAAATACATCGAAACCCTGCTCCTCGTGGCTGCCGGGTGGCATTTCCGTACTATCCACCGACATGTGGGTTTTGCGACGCAGGTAAAACCCGTAGAACTTGAGGTAGGCAAGTCCCAGCATCATGCCGAACACCGGTGGCAGGTGCAGGAAGTTATGGAAACTCACCGCGGTGACGATGGTCAGGAAAAAAAGGCCGACAATGGTCAACCCACCAAACTTGAGGGCGGAGCCGCCGGCGCCTTCAACCGCCGAAGGCTTACCCGCAGGCAGGGCAAAATGCATGATCAGGGCCGGCACCAGAAAATTGACTACAGCGGGAATGAACAGCTTGAAGAAAGCCCAGAACGGAAGAATCCCCTTCTGCCAGACCATCAGGGTGGTGATATCGCCGAAGGGGCTGAATGCCCCGCCGGCGTTGGCGCCAACCACGATATTGATACAGCCCAGGGCTATAAACTTCGAATGGTCCTGCCCCACCGCCAGAATCACTGCACACATGATCAGGGCCGTGGTGAGGTTGTCAGCGACCGGTGAAATCAGGAAGGCGAGAATACCCGTTATCCAGAACAGGGCGCGGTAACTGAAACCCCGAGCCACCAGCCAATTGCGCAGCTCGTCGAAAACACCCCGCTCTATCATGGCATTGATATAGGTCATCGCCACCAGCAGAAAGAAGAACAGCTCGCCGTACTCCAGAAAATTGTGGCGAATACCCTCCTCCGCCATATGGGTGAGGCCGTGGGAATTGTAGGCAAGCGCGATAAGAATCCATATAACCCCGGCCGCCAGCAGTACCGGCTTTGACTTCCTCAGGTGGATTTTTTCCTCCAGGATCACCAGGGCGTATGCCAGGCCAAAAACGGTTATAGCGGCATAGCCAACCCAGTTGGCGGTAAGGTCGAGGTGTTCCACGCCGGGCCCGGATGCCAGTGCAGCGGTGGAGGCAAGCAGCCCCAAAAGCAGGGTTATAAAACGGGTCATCCGGGCTTCTCCATGGCAACACGGTCATTTTGGTGGCGGCGATTGTACCGCGGAACCAGTGGCATTTCCTGAGCTGAATCAAGTAAATAGCCCGTGACAAGTTTCGCCGGGGTTTCCGGCGAATTTGCCGTACAATTGCGCATCTGCAACCCTTTGAACAGGTGGACCAAACATGCTCGAGATAGGCCGGGTCAATCGGCTCCGGATCATCGAAACCAGGGCCAATGGACTGCTGCTGGACGCGGGCGAGACACTGTCCCTGTTGTTGCCCGTGGAGCAGGTGGATCGCGACTACCAGTGTGGGGAGAGTCTGGAGGTATTTGTCTATGCAGACGCCGACGGCAACCCGGTAGCCAGCACCCGTCCCGCCCTGGCAGAGGTAGGTCAGGTCGCCTGGCTCGAGATCGTCGAGGTAAACCAACTGGGGGCCTTCGCCGACTGGGGCCTGCCGAAGGACCTGTTCATCCCCTTTGCCGAGCAGCACCATCCACTGCGCAAGGGCCAGCGTTCGCTGGTAAGAATCTACCTCGACAAGCAGAACCGCCTGGCCGGATCCACCCGGATTGACCACTGGGTGAAAGATGACGCCAGCGGCCTGCAGGAGGGAGACGAGGTATCGCTGCTGATCGCAGAGCGCACCGAGCTCGGCCTGAAAGCGGTCATCAACCATCGCAGCTGGGGGCTTCTGTATGGCAACGAGCTGTTCAGGGACCTGCGCAAGGGTCAGCAGGTCGCCGGCTATATCAAGCGAATTCGCAGCGACAACAAAATTGACCTGTCTCTCGAAAAACCGGGTTTCAGTAAAAGTCGACTGGACTCGGTTGGGGAGCAGATTATCGAGCGGCTTCAGGCCAGCGGAGGCCGGCTGCCCCTCACCGATAAAAGCCCACCGACGGAGATCTATGGTACCTTTGGTGTCAGCAAGAAAGTGTTCAAGCAGGCGCTGGGTACCCTCTACAAACAGCGACGTATTACCCTGCACAGTGATGGTATCGAGCTGGTTGTCGATCGGACCCGGTAGTTTAACCAAAGAGGAAAGCTGGCATGTTGACCGTACACCACCTTAACAACTCCCGCTCCCAGCGGATCCTGTGGCTACTGGAGGAGCTTGAGCTCCCGTATGAACTGAAGTGCTACCAGCGTGATGCCAGTACCAACCTCGCGCCGCCAGAGCTGGAAGCGGTGCACCCGCTCGGAAAGTCGCCGGTGCTTACGGATGGGGACAATACCATCATCGAGTCCGGCGCCATCATCGATTACATCCTGCGCCGCCACGGCAATGGCCGGCTCATGCCCGAACCCGGCACCATCGAGCACGAGCAATACCTGCAGTGGCTTCATTACGCGGAGGGCAGTGCCATGCTGCCGCTGATGTTGCGTATGTATACGGGCCGCCTCCCGGACGGCGGCGCCGCGCTGCAGCCGCGGATTGACGATGAGCTGAACAGGCACCTGGGTTATATCGATAACGCTCTGGAAGGCGTCGACTGGATTGTAGCCAACAGGTTTTCCGGCGCCGATGTGCAGCTGTCCTTCGTGGCGGAAATTGCACCCCTGCTGCACCCGAAAGGCTCCTTTCCCAACCTGGCGGCCATGCGCGCCCGGTTCCAGCGGCGCCCTGCCTACCAGCGTGCGCTGAAGAAAGGCGGGAAGTATGATTTCGGCCCCCAGGGACAATAGGAGGAATTTGTTGTGATCGGTCGAGTTCTCACCATCGCCATTTTACTTGCCGCGGGCTACTGGTATTGGACCGGGCCCTACCAGAAACAGCACAACCCCGATAGCAAGCAGCAGCTGCAGCGGGCCATCGAGGGCATGCGCGAGTGTATCCGCGGGAAAAACTACAAAGCCGGCGCTACCGGTGTCAGCGAGGGAAATGCTGAAGAGATCTGTGCGGAAAAGTTCAATCTTTACCTGTACGAGGGGGAGTGGCGCAGCTCACAGTAGCTGCGCTACAGCCCGATACCGCAGGGCGAACCCAGTCCCCTGCGTACCGCGGGTTCCACCACGGCGTTCAGCTTGCGGAAGAATTCCCGCTCCAACTTGCTAAAACTCATACTGCCTGACTCGTTCCATTTGGCCGCACACTCTACGGCAAACACTCTCGAACCGACAGGCGCGGCCTGTCTACCGTCTTTTTACGCACTCGAAGGCCTGCCAGTTTGGTGCCGCCATTTCCCGGACAAAGCGGGAATAGGTCCAGGGCCAGCTACTGGGCACGCCATCCTTGCCCAGGTACCAGCTGCTGCAGCCTCCCCGATACCAGACGGTCTCCTTCGCGGCGGCAACGCGCTCCGCCTCGAATTCCTGCATGGCCTGGTGGCGGGGGGATATCTCGTCGCAGTCCCCGCTGCATAATTTGTCTATGAGCCTGGCGATGTAGTGCCACTGGTGTTCGGCAATGTCGATCAGGGAAAAGTTGCCCACCGGTCCGTTGGGCCCGTTGAGCATAAAAAAGTTGGGAAAGTCCGGCATGGTAATCGCCAGGTAGGCGCAGGGCCCGTCCGCCCAGGCCGACTCCAGGGTGACCCCGTCGCGGCCCCGGAAGCTCATCGGGCGCATGAACGCATCCGGATGAAAACCCGTTGCATACACGATAAGGTCCAGTTCGTGGAGGCGGCCGTCAGCCGTGCGGATGCCGGCTTCCTCGATACACTGGATGCCCTCTGTCACCAGCGCTGCAGCGGGGTGCTGAATGGCCTGGTAGTAATCAGGGGAAAAAACCAGGCGTTTGCACAGCGGCACGTGGTCCGGCCGCAGCTTTTCTCTCAACACCGGGTCGGTCACGCTCTGCTCCAGGTTGGCCAGGCAGGCCGCTCCCATTTCCTTTGCGCCCTCCGACTCCATGTCGATAATCGCCATGGTGTAGCGCTCGACTGCCGCATTGTACTCCGGGAAATTCATCGCGGCCTCGAGCACCTGCGGGTCGTGAAAGGCCGCGCGCTCCTCGGCGGAAAAATACCCGTTCTGCACGGGCATGATCCACTGGGGGGTGCGCACGTAGTGCTCGACCAGGGCAGCTCTACCCGCCAGGGCGGAAATCAGTTGCACCCCGGTTGAGCCGTTGCCGATCACACCGATCCGTTTGCCCTCCAGCGGCACACTGTGGTCCCAGCGGGCACTGTGGAACGCCGCACCGCGAAATGACGCCATACCCTCGATCTGCGGGTATTTCGGCCGGTGCAGCACACCGGTCGCTGCGATCAGGATATCGGCGACGTCGCTGCGGCCGTCCCTGAAACCCAGCTGCCAACGCCCGTCCACGAACTCGGCGCTGGCAGCCTCACAGTTGAAGCGGGTGAGCCGGTCGATGCCGTACTTGCGGGCAGTCCGCTCAAAGTATTCCTGGATCTCCGGGCCGGGTGGCAGATGGCGGCTCCAATCGGGGTTGCGCTCGAAAGTATAGGTGTAGTGATGGGAGGGAACGTCGCAGGTGAGGCCCGGATAGGTGTTCTCGCGCCAGGTGCCGCCCACGCGGTCGGCCTTTTCATAGATGGCCACATCGGTAAAGCCGGCCTCGCGCAGCTTGATGCCGGCGAGAATACCCGCCATGCCCGCGCCGATGACCACTACCCGCTTGTTGCGCTGCGCCATATCTGTCGTCCAACCGCCTAGGGATACCAAACCTGGATAAAAATACTCCGCTTCTCGTAGGTGACGTCCTGGATGCCATCCTTGAAGGGCAGTATAAACGGGTGGGGCGGCACCTGCGCCCGTATCGGGTTGGTCACCTGTGACTCCCAGGCCCCCTGCACTTCGGCCCGCTGGCGCTTTGTCACCTCACTCTCATTGTCGAAGGTCAGTTTGTCTATACGGGGCGCGTAAAGCAAAACCTCCCGGGTCTTCATGTCATATCCCACTTCCCCCGAGACCAGGACCTGGCCCTCCTCACTGATGGCGACGCCCGCCTCCGGGCGGTGATCGTAGGCCTGCAGGTGCGCCTGCAGCCCGATTCGCCTGTCATCCAGGAAGATAACCACGGGATTGGTCAGAAACAGCTTGCCGGTACCCACGGCGAGGGACACGGGAAACAGGCTGCGGGCTATATTGGTAGCCGTTTCCGCCGATACCGGCACGGTGGTGCCGAAGCCCGCGCGACCCGGGCTGGCAAACAACAGCGCGGCGAACCCTATCAGCAGGCAGGCCCGGGCCAGATAAAACTTCTTCACTTCACACCTCTTCACAGTCAAATAGCGGGAGAAGTCCGGGCAGCAGACGACATGTGCCTTTTTCCCGGTTCTTCGGCCGCCACTATAAGGCATAATCAAACCATTCCGAGAGCCACCGCCGCCCAAGTGTGAAAAAGACTGAAACAAATCGCCGCAACAGCTGGTTGAGAGATACGCTCTCGGTCTCCCGCAAGGAAGCCGTCGCCAGTTCCGCGATGACCGGCATCTGCGATAACTATCTTGGAGCCTTTGCGATATCCCTGCGGGCGTCCCTGCCGCAGATGGGGTTGCTCGCGGCACTCCCCCAGCTGGCGGGCGCTGCATTCCAGCTGTTATCCGTCTGGCTTTGCTCCCACTTTCGTCGCCGCCACGCCATCGTGGCCGGGGTCGTCTTGCAGGCGGCCGCCGTGCTGGGCATGGCCATGGTGGCAGTGCTCAGGCCGACACAGAGCGTTGCATGGCTGATCGGCCTTGCGGTGGTGTATCACGCCTGTGCCAACTTCGTGCAGCCCCAGTGGCGCAGCTGGATGGGCAGCATCGTACCCGCCAGGCGGCGCGGGGCTTTCTTCGCCGGGCGCACCCGCCTGACCATGATTACCAGCTTCACCGTTTTCGCCTGCGGCGGCGCCCTGCTCGGCTGGTTCGAGCACTTCGAGCTCGCCTGGCTCGGGTTCTTTTCCCTGCTGCTGCTGGCTGCGCTGGGGCGCGCCCTCTCCGCCTGGCAGTTGCACCTGATGCACGACCCGGACCAGCACAACCTCGCCGGGGGTACCACCTTCGTGGACACCCTGGTACGGGTGCGCGAGTCTTTCCACGACCGTGCATTCAGGGAATACAGCCTGTTCTTTGCCGCCATGCAGGGCGCGGTGGCAATATCTGGCCCCTTTTTCAGCGTCTACATGCTGAACGATCTCGGCTACAGCTACTGGCAGTTCACCGCCAACATCGGCGTCTCCATCCTGACCCAGTTCTTTACCCTCTCGACCTGGGGTTACCTGTGTGACCGCTGGGGCAACCGCTTTGTCATGGTCACCAGCTGCTCTATCCTGCCCGTGCTGCCTGCGCTCTGGTTGTTCTCCGACAACTTTTATTACCTGCTGTGTGTGCAGGTGATGTCGGGACTGGCCTGGGGCGGCTTTACCCTGAGCACCTCGAATTACCTGTACGACCTGAGGCCCGCCAGAGCGGATTTCGCCAGCTACGCGGCGGTGCAGTCATCACTCAGCGCGATCGGGGTCTTTTGCGGCGCACTGCTGGGCGGTTACCTGGCCAGCGCCCTGCCCCACCTGGTAGAGCTGCTACCCGAGACCTGGCAGCTGGAACACTCCGTGGTACTGATATTCGCCACCTCGTCCCTGCTGCGGGCCGGCATAGCCGCCTGGTTCATCCCGCGCTCGGTGGAATTGCGGGTACGCCATCGCCCCGACCTGCTCAAGGTGGTCTACCGGGTGGCACGTTTCACGCCCGGCGCCGGTGTAGTGCTGGACTGGCTGACCGTGACCAGAAAAGGCAAAGAATAGGCTAAAACGCCGGGCGTGCTGAGCAGGAGCAAGGCAGCGGGTTCTGACCATCGCGGCGATAGGTGGTAAACTTGTGGCGAGGATCAACGCAAGGAGGCCCGGCCATCTCGCCCACCGACAAACAACACTCCCGCATCAATATCTGTCTACTGAGCGTGCATGGACTCATTCGCGCTGACGAGCTCGAGCTGGGCCGCGATCCAGACACCGGGGGCCAGACCAAGTATGTCGTGGACCTCGCCCGGGCACTGGCCCGGCATCCCGACGTCGGTGAAGTACTGCTTGTCACCAGGCTCATTGTCGATGAGGCGGTAGGCCCGGATTACGCGCGCGAGGAAGAGCCGCTGGCCGACGGAGCTCGCATCATCCGCATACCCTGCGGGCCGGACGAATATATTCCGAAAGAGCAACTGTGGGACTACCTCGACAGCTTTACCGACAATCTCATGCACTGGCTGCAAAACCAGCAGCACATGCCCGGCGTTATTCACAGCCACTATGCAGATGCGGGCTATGTGGGTGTCAAACTGTCGAACCTGCTGGGTGTGCCCCTGATCCATACCGGCCACTCGCTGGGGCGGGACAAGCGCAAACGACTGCTGGCCCGGGGCATCAGCCGCGAACAGATCGAGCGCACGTATAATATCGAGCGCCGCATCGATGCCGAGGAAGACGTACTCGCCAACGCCGACCTGGTGATCACCAGCACCCACAACGAAATCGAGCAACAGTACGAACTGTACAACTACTACGATCCAAGTCGCATGGTCGTTATTCCGCCCGGTACGGACCTCGAACAATTCCACCCGGCGCGGCCCGGTGAACGCTACCCCTTCAGGGACCAGGTTGACCGTTTCCTGACAAATCCTGACAAGCCGATGATCCTCGCCCTGTCCCGGGCGGATGAACGCAAGAACATCGCCGCCCTGATCGAGGCTTTCGGTGAGTCACCCCAGCTGCAGGCCGCCGCCAATCTCCTGATCATCGCCGGCAATCGCTCCGACATACGGGACCTCGAAACCGGCCCCCAGGGAGTGCTGACCGACCTGCTCCTGATTGTCGACGCCTACGATCTTTACGGCCGGGTTGCGTTACCGAAACACCACTCCCCGGAGGAGGTGCCGCAGATCTACCGTATGGTCGCCGCGGGATACGGGGTATTTATCAATCCCGCGCTAACCGAGCCCTTCGGGCTTACCCTGCTGGAGGCGGCAGCCAGTGGCCTGCCGCTGGTCGCGACCGAGAACGGTGGACCTGTCGATATCATCCACAACTGCCGGTGCGGCGAACTGATCGACCCCCTGGACCGGGGGCAGATGGCGAGCGCCCTGCTCAAGTACCTGGGCGACCCGGAGGAATGGCAGCGTGCCTCAGACAACGGTATTACCCAGGTGCGAGCCCTCTACTCCTGGCAAACCCATGCGGACGCTTACCTGCGAGATATCCGCAAGCTCTCGGGAAAATACACGCCGCTGGCCAGCGCCCCACCGCTGTCACGCAAGATGCGCTACCGGGATCGCGCCATCGTGACCGATCTCGACCAGAGCCTGGTCGGCGATGGCGAGGCACTGCAACGATTCCTGCAGATCATGCGCGACAACCGCAAGTATGTGTCGTTTACGATCGCCACCGGCAGGCGGGTGGACTCGGCCCTGGCCCTGATGAAAAAACACGGCATTCCCAGCCCGGACATCCTGATCACCAGTCTCGGCACCCGCATCCAGTACGGGCAGGAGCTGACCGAGGACGACCTGTGGGCCGACCACATCGATTACGACTGGTCAGTGCGCCGGATAAGGCAGGCCCTGTCGAGCATCCAGGGCTTGTTACCGCAGGAGCAAAAGCACCAGACCACCTTCAAGATCTCCTACTATTACAATCCGCAGTACGCACCCTCCCCCGAAAAACTTACCGCGATGCTGAGACAGCAGGAAATTTCCGCCCATGTCATCGTCTCCTTCGGCCAGTTTCTCGATGTGATCCCCGCTCGCGCATCCAAGGGCCAGGCCCTGCGCTATGTGGCGCAACGGATGGAAATTCCACTGGAGCAGATGCTGGTTGCCGGCGGCTCCGGCGCCGACGAGGACATGATGCGCGGCAATACCCTGGCGGTGGTGGTGGCCAACCGCCACCACGAGGAGCTGTCCCTGCTACCGAGTCGGGACAGGATTTATTTCGCGCAGAAGTCCTACGCCGCCGGCATTCTCGAGGCCATGGACCACTATGACTTTTTCGGCAGGTGCGAGGTACCCGATGCCTGAGCGCCTGCTGTTGTGTACGGACCTGGATCGTACGCTGATACCCAATGGACCCCAGCCCGAATCGCCCGGGGCCCGCGAGATATTCGCCGCTCTGGTGAAAGATACCCGCGTTGTGCTGGCCTACGTAACCGGGCGGCACCGCCAGCTGGTAGAGGAGGCCGTGGAACAATACGGTCTGCCGCAACCGGACTTCGTTATCGGCGATGTTGGCACTACCATCTACCGCATCGAGCGCAGTGGCAACTGGCGGCTCGACACCTCCTGGGACAAGCAGATCGGCAGTGACTGGAACGACATGAGCAATCGGGATCTGCAACGACTGCTGAGTGACATCGGCACCCTGCGCCTGCAGGAGACGCACAAGCAAAACAGTCACAAGCTGAGTTATTATCACGCCCTGGGCAGCGATCGGGGGGCGATATCCAGCGCAATCGAAACGCGCCTCCAATCGCAAGGTATAAAAGCCAGACTGGTTTGGAGTGTGGACGAGCCGGAGGACATCGGCCTGCTCGACATTCTGCCGCGCTCGGCCAGCAAGTACCACGCGGTGGCCTGGCTGCAGCGCCAGCTGGGTTTTACCGATGACGACACGGTTTTCAGCGGCGACAGCGGCAACGATATCGAAGTACTGGCCAGCCCTGTACCGGCGGTACTGGTTGCCAATTGCGAGGCGCAGGTGAGGGAGCAGGCCCTGCTCGAGGCTGAGGCGGCCGGTCACGGTGCCCGGCTCTACATTGCCCGCGGCGGATTCCGGGGAATGAACGGCAATTACAGTGCCGGCATTCTCGAGGGCATAGCCCACTACCATCCCGCACTGTTGGCACAGGTTTGCCCGGAGGCGACGGAATGAGCGATCAACCATCCATCTATATTTTCGGCGAAGTGCTGTTCGACCATTTCCCGGATGGCAACCAGGTACTCGGGGGGGCGCCGTTTAACGTCGCATGGCATCTGCAGGCATTCGGCCAGTCACCTCGTATTGTGAGCCGGGTGGGCCGCGACGCCGAGGGTGCGCAGGTCCGCGCCGCCATGGAAGAATGGGGGCTGGCTACCGACGACCTGCAGACCGATCCGGTACGACCCACTGGTCAGGTTGCGGTCTCCTTTGACGACGGCGAGCCATGCTATGACATCGTTGCCGACTGCGCCTACGACAATATCGAGCCAATAAGCGCCGCACCCTGTCGGTTGCTCTACCACGGCAGCCTGGCG
>Ga0210341_1355311_pt1 | contig 15267 bp, 9 predicted proteins | sample S425metaT_FD_159703 | JGI IMG/M metagenome (GOLD analysis project Ga0210341, IMG submission 159703) | Metatranscriptome of estuarine sediment microbial communities from the Columbia River estuary, Washington, United States - S.425... | ecosystem: Environmental > Aquatic > Marine > Intertidal zone... | reverse complement strand
GGCACCGTTCTGCAGGCTGGTGATGCTGTCCAGCACGCAGCGGTCTTCGCCGGTACCCTTGCGGAACTGGTAAAGGTTGGACGGCAGACGCCTGGGCCGCACCAGTTTGCCGTGGTAATTGATGATCACGTCACCGTGATTCATATCGGCGGGATCCAGCTCCTCCACGTCGAGGAAACTGTTGTACTGGTCACCGAGGTCGCCCACTTCGTGAGTGACTGCGATTTGCTTGGTAAGGCCTGCACCCAGGGAGTCGGTACGGGCGACGATTACGCCCTCATCCACACCCAGTTCCAGGAAGGCGTAACGCACGGCGCGGATCTTCGCCAGGAAGTCCTCGTGGGGAACGGTCACTTTGCCATCCTGGTGACCACACTGCTTCTCGTCGGAGACCTGGTTCTCGATCTGGATGGCGCAGGCGCCCGCCTCGATCATCTTCTTGGCCAGCAGGTAGGTCGCCTCGGCGTTACCGAAACCGGCATCGATATCGGCGATGATGGGCACCACGTGAGTCTGGAAGTTATCGATCCTGTTCTGCACAGCCTTGGCTGCGACCTCGTCGCCGGACTGCCGGGCGGCGTCCAGCTCGCGGTACAGACCACCCAGTTCGCGCGCGTCGGCCTGGCGCAGGAAGGTGTAGAGTTCCTCGATCAGGGCGGGGACTGCGGTTTTCTCATGCATCGACTGATCCGGCAGCGGGCCGAACTCGGAGCGCAAGGCCGCAATCATCCAGCCGGACAGGTAGAGGTAGCGCTTGTCGGTGCTGTCGAAATGCTTCTTGATGGAGATCAGCTTCTGCTGGCCGATAAAACCGTGCCAGCAACCCAGCGACTGGGTGTACTTGCTGCTGTCAGCATCGTAGTCAGCCATGTCCTTGCGCATGATGGCGGCCGTGTAGCGCGCAATATCGAGACCCGTCTTGAAACGGTTCTGCGCTTTCATCCGCGCGGCGTATTCGGGGTTGATCCCATCCCAGGTGCCGCCCTGTGAGGCGCGCAGCTTGGCGATGGCGTCGATGTCTTGCTGGAATGTTGACATGGTGAAACCTCATATGGCTCAGTGTTGTAATCCAATTGACGACTGGCTGCACCACCTTGTGGCACGGCCGACCCATCAGTTGATGCGTATAGTAGTCACCCGAGGCATATAACTGAAATAAATGCTTTGTATCTTTACTATTCGTTTGGTGAATTCGGGGGGTCGGGAATCCTCGTCTCTGACTGCACCCAGGGAATAGGCACAACGACCGCCCTGCGCTGCCCGCCGGGTATCGCTATTGCCAGTTCGCTACCCTCGCCAGCAACCCCGGCGCTGACGTTGACGAAACCAAGATTCTTTTTGAGCCGGGGGGACCAGGTGCAGCGGGTGAGGTGCCCGACCGTCTGGCCCGCGTGCAAAACATCCCAGAACGCATCGTTGCCCGGTAGCGGGTCACCTGCGATCTCCACACCAACCAGGCGGCGCGCAGGGCCTTCCCTGGCGATTTTCTGCAGGGCGGTCTTGCCGATATACTCCCCGGGCTTATCGACATCCACCAGTCGTCCCAACCCGACCGTCCAGGGATTGTCGTGGCGGGTGATATCAGAACAGTAGGACAGGATAGCCCCCTCCACGCTGCGAATGGTTGAGGGGGCGGCAGGCTCGATACCGAACTCGGCTCCGGCTTCCATGCATTTGTCCCACAGCTCTGTTCCGCGAGTTCCATCCTGCAGATACAGCTCATAACCAAGTTCACCGCTCCACCCGGTACGACTCAATACCAGCGGTATACCATCGAGCTCGAGCTGGCACATATGGAAATAGCCCATCTGGATCGCGATGTCGCCAAACAACTTGCGCGCCACCAGCGGCGCCTTCGGACCCTGCAACTGCAGCGGCGACACATCGGGTTCAAAAACCTTCACGTCCAAGCCGGAGTTCGTTGCCAGCCCCTGCGCCCACAACACTACATCTGAATCCCCGGGCGAGAGCCAGAAGCGATCTTCTGCCAGCCGCAACAACACCGCATCATTGATAATGCCACCATCATTGTCGGTAAGCACCACGTAACGACAACGATCGACCTTGCAGCTTGAAATGTCCCGGGGAACCAGCATCTGCATAAACGCCACCGCATCGGGTCCAGTGACTTCCACTTGCCGCTCGCACGATACATCCCAGAGAGTGACGTTGTTCACGATCGCCCAGTACTCTGTTTCCGGGTCGGAGAAACATGTCGGCATGTACATGTGGTTATAGATTGTAAATGACTTCACGCCGGCCCGAACGGTTGCATCGAAGAAAGGCGACTTACGGACTCGCGGGCCTATTGACAGCGTTGGTGAGAAAATTTCAGTGGTCATTTTCATCGTCTCCTATGCTTACTCAGCTACTCATACCACCCGGCGAACTGACTGTTTTCCTTTACAACTGCCGGGGAATTTCCCGTTTGCCCGGGTCGGCGGATGCTAGGCCAGTTGCTGCAACAGGCTCTCACGCCAGGCAACGGTAGCGCCTACCTGGTTGAAACTGAACAGGTACAAGCCGTCTATGCCCAGGCGACAGTCTTCGATCCCCGCTGCGAGATCAAAAACCAGCTGATCCGGGCTGTAATTTGTCGAACGCAATACCTTGCCGGCCAGGCTGGGTTGCTTGCGTGCGAATCGGGCTGACTCACCGACGCCGATACGCAAGGCGGTCTGCAGCAGTTTCATCCGGTTCATGACTCCAGGCAATCCCAACCAGGCAGGCAGTGTAATTCCCTGCTCCCGCATGGCCTTTAGCCAATGCAACAGCCTTGCGGGATCGAAACACATCTGCGTCACCATATACGTGGCGAGTTCCTGCTTGGACTTAAGGGCTGCAAATAGTACGTCCCCGGCAATAGCAGGATGCCCTTCAGGATAAGCGGCGACTCCAACATGCTCAAAGTCGTGACCGATGTCGGCAAGTTCCCTCAATAGCATCAGGGACGATGAATATGACCCGACAGGCTCGGCAATATCGCCACCGGGCACAAACAGGGAACGCACACCCTGTTGGTTCAGACGCTGGACAATATCGCGCAAATGGGAGGAATCCCGGACCTGGCGAGCAGCGATATGAGGGACCAGCTGGAAATCGTGTCCTTGCAGCCGCTCCACCAGGTCGAGGGTCACTTCCAGTCCGCGCCTGGGTGAACAGGTAATGCCGATGTAAGCGCCGTCGGCCAGTCCCAATAGCTGGTCCTCGATACCATCCACCGGAAAAACTTCCAGGTAAATCTGTTCGATGCAGGAACGCAGTGTTGACATTAACCGGCCTCACCGCTGGCTACAGGCGCACAGCTGCCTTCAGGTACGAAGCGGGATTGATCACATGGAATGAATGGCTGCACTGATGCGATGGAGTGATCCATGAATCAGGGTCCGGCCGTCATCAGGATACTGCAGATGGCAAGGCTTTCATGCTGCAGGGCGCTGATTTCACTATCGAGTCTCAACACGGAACCGGCCTTTCTGTCGAACAGCGGCCAGTCGGGCAGCGGCGCCCCGTTGGGATCCCCACTGCGGACAAAATTAATCCAGTAGTCCATGACAGCCTGCGTCAATTCAAGGTCCGCCGCATTGGTTGGCAGCCAATCATCGTGGGTGTTGAATACATAGGGCAGTTCGGCACCGTGGTAGGCCCCCATCGACCGTGCCAGCTCGCCTTCCCTTACCCGTGAAAAGTAATAAAACCAGCTGCGTCCTCCACGCCTGCCTACCTGCTCCGCCAGGAACATGGAAGGGCAGACGAAGTTGTAAGCCGTGATGAGCGTGTCCAGGGTTTGCGCCGCGTCCGTCCCGACTGGAAGCAAAGGCTTCACCGCCTGCGCTTGTGAGGCTGTCAGGTTCTCACGCATCCATTGGTCGACAGACTGGCCTTCCTCAAGATACATAAGCCACTCATCGGCATTGCTGCCTATAAGTAAATCGACCGGGGGGAAACGCTGCGCAAGCAATCCCTCGTTTACGGAAGACACGAGGCTTTGCCCGTCTACTACAGGATCAAAGAAATGGCCCTCGTAGACGGTTTCAGCAATTCGCAACAGGTCCCCGGCGGGGACCTTACGCATTTGTTCGATGGAACCGCCGTTGTCGAACAGGCGCTTCTGCAGCTCAACACCCCTGAGCAGATGCTCTTCGCGTGTCGTGCGACCCATGACAGCCCAGCCGGCGCTCTGGTGGATGACCCGCCTGAATAGTCCGGAGGCCGCAGGCGAGACCAGAAGATACGCGATATTGCTCGCTCCGGCGGATTCGCCCATCACCGTGATGTTAGCGGCATCACCGCCCAGGGATTCCATATTTTGATTAAGCCATTTCAATGCCGCGATCTGGTCCAGAAGAGCGAAATTGGCGTCGGCTAATTCAGGGTGCGCAAAAAAGCCGAAAACACCCAAACGGTAGGCAATGCTGACGACGATGAGCCCGCGCCGTGCGAGATTCTCTCCCAGGTAATTCGGCTCATAAGACCAGCCGCCCTTATTACTCCCTCCATGGATGTAAACAAGCACAGGCAACGCGGCAGCACCGGAGCGGGCGGGCCTCCAGATATTGAGATAAAGGCAGTCCTCGCTTACGTCGGGTTCAGGAAATGTCGCCGGGTCACCACCAAAGGATTTGACGACGTCCCGGTACCACTCGAACATGTGGGTTCCCTGCTGGCAGGCTGGCGCGAAGTTTACGGCCTGCAAGACGCCGGGCTTGCTGTTATAGGGCTGTGGGGCCCGCCAGCGCAACTCGCCGACCGGGGGCTGGGCGAACGGCACTCCAAGGAAAAACTCGACGCTACCGTCGGCCGTCATGCCACCCTGGTAACGGGTACTGCCAACAGCAAATGTGGCCGTATCTTTGGTGGCTGCCTGGCCATGCGCAGACCATGCACCGGCAACCAGGACCGGGAGCAGTGACGCTATCACAAAAATTCGATACATCGTGTCAATCCGTGGTGACAACCACACAGCCTCCGAAACCACCCTGCTCTATCAACTCATGTGCTCTTGCCATGTCCTCAAAAGGCAGGCTGTGTGCTATACGATGTTGCAGCTTTACCTGCTCCAGCAACCGGCAGGTATCGGTTATTGCCTGCAGCTTCGCCTCCTCAGGCATGGCATAGACGATAACAAGACGCAAGGTCAGGTCCATGAACATCATCTGAATGAAAGGCAATTTTGGCTCTTTCACCACCGTGGACGAATAGGTGGCGATGGTACCTCCGGTACGAATGCATTTGAGTACCTCGGGCAGGTTGGCGCCGAACTCGACATCGACAACGCGATCTACCTTGACACCGCCGGTACAGGCCAGCACAGCATCGCCCCAATTTTCATGGCGGTGATTGACCACGTGGTCCGCACCCACTTCGCGGCAGCTCGCCTCATCGCGCGCGTTACTGGCAGTGGCAATCACGGTGGCCCCCGCGGACTTGGCCCACTGGATGGCATAATAGCCAACCCGGCCAGCGCCACCGGTAACGACAATCGTCTGACCCGCCACCGGGCCATCGGCGAAAACGCAGCGGTGCGCAGTCATTATGGGGATACCGATACATGCCCCAACTGCAAAGGATGCATTGTCGGGCAGCCGGGGTGCTCGCACCGAGTCCAGGGCGACATATTCGGCGGCCGTGCCAAAGCGCCTGCCGTATTGTGCCTGGTATACGAAGACACGCTCCCCGATTCGGCCAGTGTCAACACCCTCCCCCACAGCCTCGATAACTCCCGCCCCATCGCTGTGAGGAATTACCAGGCCACCATCCAGCAGGTTGGGGAAAGCGCCCGCCCGCTTTTTGACATCCGAAGGATTAACCCCGGTTGTCGCCAGCTTGACCAGGACTTCTCCCTGCGCAGGCACCGGTTGCGGCTGTTCCCCGCTAACCAGGACATCGGCTGCAGCACCGAAGGACTCAAACCATACTGCTTTCATTTTTTTCTCCACGCACAGATCAACTCAACCAGTTGGAAAGACCTTCAGTGTGACCGTCAACACCGATAGCCTGGCCAGAAATGGACGACCCGATGTCCGAACTCAAAAACAGCGCCATATTGGCGACATCCTGAGCGTCGACAAAAAGTCGCATCGAACTCTGACGCGCATAGACATCACGTATCCTGTCCGCGCTCAGGCCTCGCTCCTGCGCATCCCGAATAATCACGCTGTCGATACGGTCACCCTTGACGCTGCCCGGACACAGGGCATTAACCCGGATATTGCTCGTACCCAACTCCATCGCCCAGGTCTTGGTCAGCCCGATCATCGCCCATTTGGACGCCGTATACGGTGATCGCAGGGGGAAGCCGAACAGCGCAGCATTGGAGGCAATGTTGATAATGGAACCCCGCCCGGCTTTCTTTATCAGTGGTACCGCCAGGCGCGTCACATAAAACTGTCCATTGAGATCTACCGCCACCGTGCGATCCCAGTCTTCCAGGCTGATGTCTTCTACCGCGGCCGTCGGCCCGGCGACGCCGGCATTGTTGATGAGAATATCCAGGCGGTCGTAATTCGCCCCGAAGTCATGAAAGAGTATTTCCACCTGGCGCGGATCCGATACGTCGGCGAGACTGGCCGTAGCTGAGGGATTGGCGGCCAGGAAGGCGTCCACCGCCTCACGATTCACATCACAGATATGAACTCGACATTCGTGCGCCAAATAGGTCTCGGCAATGCAACGCCCTATCCCGGAAGCACCGGCTGTCACAAGCACCACCTGCCCGGCTTCGAATCCAACCATTCTGTGTTGCATATTTAGCTCTCTGATACAGCCGGAACCATCTGACTTCTGGCGACTTCGCTGCGGCGCCAATGGTGCGAGACAATCGGTATTTATGGCGTTACGGGTGAAATCAAATCACCAAAATACCCTTCGTGATAGCGCCACCTCCGCGGCGGCGTCGCTCGACAAAGGGCGACCATGCGGCCGCCTTCATCAGCTTGCCGAAACTTCAGCCTAGTCGAAGCGCATCGAAAGTTTGAGGCCCGCAGTAAGTGGCCGCTGGGGGGTGGCCGTAAAGTAATAAGCTCGTGGCGCCACTGTGATATTGTCATTTTCGTCTGTCGCGTTATTGACATAGAACTCCATGCCCCAACCGCCGGCGTCGAAACCCGCCCTGACGTTGAGATTGCCGTAGGAATCCTGCTTGACCCGTGCCGAAGGCCGGATGTCATTCCAGGACTCATCGGTGTAGCTGTAAGCAAGCTGCACAAAACTGTCCAGACCGGCAAGATCGAACTCGTACCGGGATGTAAGGGCATACTTTATTTCCGGCACGTTAGGCAGGTCCGTACCATCCGGTACCGAGATTGCCCCGTTGGCCAGGATAAAGTCCTTGGATGTTTGCGCGTCGTTATAGGCGGCCGCGGCGGTAATTGTCAGGTTCTCAAACAAAAGGTAGGTAAGATCTGTTTCCACGCCTTTTATTTCAGCCTCGCCGACATTATAGGTATTACCAACGGGCGAGAGGTCGAATGTGTATATGGTGTATTGCATGTCCTCCCACTGGGAGTAATAGGCGGCACCGTTAAAACGCATACGCCCGTCCAGAAGCGTGGTTTTCCAACCGAATTCGTAGTTCTTCAGTTTGTCGGGGGCATATGTCGGAGTTGGCACGTTGGGGTCGCGGTTTACGCCCCCTACACGATAACCTTCCGACCACGTACCATAAACCATGGCATCGTCCGTGACATCCCAGGTAAGGTTGACCTTATAGATCTCGTCATCATCCTCGGTCTTGGAGTCGACATCGAACCCATAGTTTTCGTTGTAATTGGTTTTGCCCCAGCCGGTATAGCCCTCCAGCTTGTTGGTACTGTCGTAGTGGCGCGCGCCAAACGTCGCGTGAAGTGATTTGGTTATATCGTAAGTCACCTCGCCGAAAACCGCCCACTGCTCGTCGGTGCGCTTCTGATCCGTGTTGTAGAACATGTCTTCCCGGCCGCGTGCCCACAGGCTCGGGCTCATACCGGGCATTTTCCACTGCTGGTCGTATTTGTGTTCACTGTCTTCGTAGTAGAGTCCCGCCGTGTAGTGAAGACGCCCCTCGGCCAGCGATTGCAGCCGCAGTTCATGGCTGCTGCGCTCGTACTTGTTCTTGAAGTCCAGATAAGTTGCAAAATTCGAGCACTGCCCCGCCTCGTCGGCGTAATAGTCGCAGGCGTAGTAGGGAACCCAGTAGGCCTCTTCACCATAGGCGGTATAATCTCCGTAGTAGTCGAGGTCCCGCTCCATATAGCTGCCGGCGTAAATCACATTGTGATTGGCGATTTCCCCCTCCAGGGTGAGGCCATATTGGGTGAAGTCATCGTGCTGGAAATCGCGAGTGAAACGCTCGATCTTGTTTTCTCCCAGGGCAGGGTCCTGGTCAAAGGCACCCTTGGTATCGAGCGACTGTGTCATGACACTCGCAGTACCGACCCACTTCTCACTGAGGTCGATGCGCAAGGCCGCCCTGGCACCGGAATTTTTCACCTTGTTCTGGTCATCATTTACAAGACCGGCATTGTCGATGGTCACCTGGCGTCCGCCCGGCGTGGGGTCGGGGTCGTACCCGTATCCCCCCTCCAGCTCGTAAGTGCGGGTCCCGGGGACATTGTCGATCCAGCCGCCATCCTGCGTATCCCAGCCCACCAGGCGAATCGCCGCCTTCTCTCCCAGAGGTATATTGACGAACCCTTCAAGCGCGTAACTGTCATCGCCATCCTTGGTGTCGGAATAGTCCACATCGACTGCGGCGGCAAAAGCCGAGGGATCAGGTTTATTGGTGATGATGCGCAGAGTCCCCGACTCGGAGCTTGCTCCGTAAAGAGTACCCTGCGGGCCTCCCAGTGCTTCTATGCGCGCTATATCGTAGATGTAGACGTCGAGGTTGGCACCGATAGCGGTAACGGGCTGCTCATCGAGGTATACACCGACCGTGGGTTGCGAGCCGGACGCGTTGCCGTCACCACCGTCAGATGCACCGCGCATGAATATCTGGTTCGTACCGGGACCGACGCCGGCATAACTGACATTGGGCAACATGGCCACGTATTCATCGAAATTGGTTATACCCAGATCCGCGATTTGCTGGCTGCCCAGGGCCTGAATGCTGATGGGCACGTCCTGCAGGCTCTCACTGCGCTTCTGGGCAGTTACAATTACCTCTTCCAGTTTGTAATCCTGGCCGATTGCCGCTGGCGCTGTGGCAATTGCGGACAGCGCCACGGCAATCGCAATGGGCCTGCGACGACAGGGCGGACGAATAATCTTTCGCGTGGTAGCGTTCATGCAGGTGTTACTCCCAACTAGTGTCTGCTTTATAATTTTTTTTGAGCACCCGGGCATCTTCTGCCGGCAATTGCTGCCATGGAAGATATGGTCCGGCACCCGATACACTCATATCTGGTACTGCTTGAAAGACTAGAGATAATCAGGGGCAGCGACAAGAGAGGTTTTTTTCAATACTGTTGAATTAATTTCACCGAAACAGGATCGATTTGCGGCCAACACCCTCGCAAGGTTGATTATCAGTCGATGCGGGAAAAAAACAGCAAATCTCTACAAGAATAATTTTAATCTATAGGATAGCGCTCCAGTACCGGCCCCAGCGCTTGCTTCAACTCATCCAGGTCTGCCTCGTAATGGCGCCAGTGCTCCAGTCCCGAGGTGTAAATGGGCTGTCGCACCTGTTCGGAACTGGCAGTACGGACCGGTCGCCGGGTCTGGTGGAAATGCAGGCAGGCTTCCTCGAAAGGCAGACCACAGTAGTCAAGGAGACGGCGGACCTGGACATCCGTATCGGCCACGACCTCCTCGTAGAGCACCTTCAGGACCTTGCCGGGCAGTACCTCATCCCAGTGGTCCATCATCTCGACATAGTCCCGGTAGTATCGGCCAATATTGGATAGTCCGTAGGTAAACGGTTGTCCCTTGGCGAACAACTGGGTAAAGCCACTGAAGCAGGCTGCCATGGGATGGCGCCTGGCATCAATGATTTTCGCTTTCGGCAGAATAAGACTTATAAAGCCGACATGGAGGAAATTATTGGGCATTTTATCGATAAAGAACGGCGCGTTACCGCGCTGAATTCTCGTACGCTCGAGGTATTCGGCACCCAGGTCGCGCAATTGTTCACCGCTCAGCTCCCGCAGGATTTGCGGGTAGCGTGACCTATCAGTTTTCTTGCGCCTGCCCCCGAGACGACGTACCAGGGCCAGGATATCCGGCAGTTCCTTGGTACCGTCCACCAGAGAGTGACTGGCAAGAATCTGCTCCAACAGGGTAGAACCGGATCGAGGCAGGCCAACGATGAAAATCGGATCTTCAGCCTGACAGGCTGTGCCATGGGGGGCGCTCATGAACTCACGATTACAGACGCTGGCCATGCGCTGCACTTCGGCATGATTTTCATCCGCACTGTAACCTTCCAGCTTGATCTTCGCCCTGTTGCCCAGATCGTAGAAGCGGAAAGAGTCGCGGTACTCGCCGCGGTCTTCCAGCGCCTTCCCCAGGGCGAAACTCAGGTGAAAATGGTCTTCCATTGAATTCTCACGGGAGAGCAGTTCGCGACGCATCGTGTCAATGTCTTCGTCATTGAAACGGAAGGTCTTGAGGTTGGCCAGGCTCCACCAGGCATCACCAAACCCCGGTTGTAATTCGACGGACTGGCGATAGGCCGCAATGGCATGCTCCTGCTGACCCACGGTTTTCAGGGCGTGCCCGTAAGACAAGGCGATCTTTGCGCGCGGGGGAAAATCAGCCAACAGGCGCTGGTAGATTGGCAAGGCAGAGGCAAAATCCGCCATTTTTACCAGCACTGACGCCTTCAGCGTCAGCAGGGAAAAGTTGTCCGGCTCACTAGAGAGAATGCGATCTACCTGGACCAGGGCGGCTTCCAGTTTATTGCGCTGGCTGAGAGCCCTGGCGTAGTTGAGCCTTGCCATGCGAAAATCAGGGGCCAGCTCAAGGCACCGCTCCAACAACAGTTCCGCTTCGTCATACACGCCCAGCCTGATACCTATCTCGGCCAGCAGCCGGATCGCATTCACGTTGGTCGGGTGTGCCATCAGGAAATCCCGGCACAGGCGTTCGGCCTGCCCCACCTTGCCAGCCTGTAACAGCGAAGCCGCCTCCGCCAGTTCCACGTGCTCGGACAGTAGCATGACCTGGTTAAAAGCTGCCGCGGCGGCCTCCTCATCGCCATCTGCCAGCAATAACTCCCCCATCAATTGCCAGCTCGCAGCAAGCCTGTGATCCAGGGCTACCGCCCGTCGAAGGGCTTCGACACCCTCGTTTAAGGCGCCGATATCGGCACAGGCAAAACCCAGTTCCTGCTGGGCCAGGGCAAAATCGGGAGCGCGCTTCACAATGTCCTGCAACCGCTGCAGAGCCGCTTCCCGCTCACCACCCAGGCGCAACGCTGATGCGACAACAAGCAAGCTGTTGATCTCGCCCGGATAGACCTGCAGAATTTCCCGGGCCTGTTCAGCTGCAAGCGCGGTCTTACCTGCGCCAAGCAGTTTCATGGCATGCCTGACGGCGATCTGGATATCCCCGGTGCTGCCGGAGGGTTGACTCGTCATGATTGATCTGACCTTGTTATTTTGTGAGGCAAGATATCTTGGCATGGGCAAACGCAAACGACAAACCCGGCGACCTCGTCGGCACCCGGTCGGCTGGCTCTCCTGCCGCCGTCACCTTATAGGCTGCAGGCGCAAGACTTTCTTCGACCGCAGCAGTAGAACCCGGGTGAAGGCCCTCAACAACCGAAATGTTTTTCTACATAATTGAATTATATTCATCTTATACTTGCAGAAAACACAGGGCACCCCATGAGAAAGAAAATACCGCCACTGACGGCCCTGCGAAGTTTTGAAGCAGCGGCGCGGCATTGCTCCTTTCGCGATGCGGCGGAGGAATTGTGTGTCTCCCACTCCGCTATCAGCCACCAGATCAAACAACTGGAAAGCCACCTTGGGGTTGAGTTATTTACACGCAAATCCCGAGCCGTGGAGCTGACTAAACTGGGCAGGCTTTACTACCCCATTTTACGGGAGGCATTCGACCGTATCGCCGAAGGGACCGAGCTGGTGACTGCGCCCCACTCCGCCAGCATTTTGACCGTGCAAATGTATTCGACCTTTGCCATTCGCTGGCTCATTCCACGCCTCCCAGGGTTCAATAAAGCACACCCGGAGATACAGGTTCGTCTCAACACGTCCCAGGCAGATGTCGATTTCCAGCAGGATGATGTGGACCTCTGCGTCATGATCGGCGAACCATCTTCCGCGGCCTTACACTATGATCACCTGTTCGACTCGCTGATGTTTCCGGTGGGCAGCCCAGCCCTGCTGTCCGGGGATCCCCCCCTCGGGTCGCCCGGCGACCTTGCCAGTGCAACCATTTTGCAGGTCTACCCATCCCGTAAAGACTGGTACGTCTGGCTGGATGGCGCAGGTGTTGAAGGCGTTGACCCGGAGTCAGGGCTGCAATTTGACAGCTATGACCTGGCCCTGTCCACCGCCAGCCAGGGAATGGGCATAGCGCTCGGAATGCAGCCCTACATTTCCAGGGACCTGAAGGCCGGTATGCTGGTGGAGCTTTTCCCCGGCCACCGGGTCAAGGCCGAGGGCGCATGGTACCTGGTATGCCGGCGTGAAAGAGCGTTCAAAAGCAAAGTAGTCGCCTTCAGGGAGTGGATCCTCGACGAAATCGCCAGGGATCCGGATCTGGAACTGGAATTGGAACTGGAGAATATTCCCCTGTAATTCAGCCCAGGCGGCACCCGGTCACCGGGGCGCCCCGCCGTCATGCGCGGCGTGGTCCTCTTTCAAGGACAATACCAAAGCACAGCTCGATATTATCCCGGTCAACAGTATCGGCAAAGACACAACCAGCACGGCCGTTTGGGCTACCTTCAGCCCACCGATATACATGAGGGTAACGGGCAGTATCGCCAGAGCGACCGCCCAGAACAAACGGTGCCAGCGCGGCGGATCTTCACTCGGGCGCAGCTGATGAGTGGCGCTTGACGCGAGAATATACGAAGCGGAATCGTAGGTTGTAGCTGAAAAAATAACACTCACGAAGCAAAACAGGCCAATCACCAGGGCAGCAAGAGGTAACTGGTCAAAGCCCGCCACAATGGCCTGGTTGCCACCCTGCTCGGTGAGAATCTTCACCACATCGAGCTCACCGGACAACTGAAGATTCAGCGAGTAATTGCCCAGGATGAGGTAAAACAATGCGCAACCCAGGCTGCCATAGATGAGCATGCCCAGTACTACCTCGCGGATGGTGCGCCCCCGGGATATGCGAGTCACAAACAAGCCGACGAAGGGGCCATAGGCTATCCACCACGCCCAGTAAAACACCGTCCAGTCTTCCACGAAGCCCGAGTCAGTGAAGGGGTCCGTCCAGGTGCTCATGGCGACAAAATTCTGGACCACTGTGCCGACACTATTGAGTGCACTTTTCACCAGGAACAGGGTCGGGCCCGCAAACAGGATGAAAACGAGCAGTGCGAGCGCCAACAGCAGGTTCAGGTCACTCAGTCTCTTGATGCCCTTCTCCAGGCCAAGGTAAACACTGGTAGCGAAAATCACAACACAGACGCCTACCACGGCAACCTCCATCCCAAAGCCCGTCTCTATACCGGTGAGTCTCGACACCAATGAGCCGATCAGCGGGGTCGAGAAACCCAGGGATGAACCGGCACCGCCGATCAGCGCGATCATGAAAAGAAAATCCATGACCCGGGCAAAAACGTTTTTCTCCCGGCCGCCCAGCCAATAGTGGCAGGCGACACTGTATTTCAGTACCGGCACTTTGCGGGCATAGAACGGGTAGGCAATCGCCAGCGTGGGCAGGCAATAAAAGGCCCAGGCGATAAAACCCCAGTGAAATACGCCATAGGAGGAGGCCCATTTGGCTGCCTCGAGGGATCCGGGTTCCGCGCCGAAAGGCGGAGCCTGGTAGTAATAGGCCCACTCTATTGCTGACCAGTACATAAGACCGGCACCAATCCCCGCGCAGAACAACATGGCAACCCAGCTGTAAGTAGTGAACTCGGGGGTGTCTTGTGCAGTACCGAGCTTGACGGTGCCGTAACGTCCGAACGCCAGCCACAGCAGCAGTATCAGTGCTGCCACCCCGCCCAACAGGTACAGCCAACCGAAGTTGGTGGCAATGAACTTGTAACTGCGCTGGATAAGCTCCGCTCCCGCGACCGGATTCAGTGCCAGGGGCACTGAAACCAGCAGGATAATGATTATGGTCGCGGCAAAATTGGTCTTGTCTACATTGGAATCCAAGGTAGCACTCCTGTTTTAATTCTTCTTATACAGGCATGCATCAGATCGCCAATCCCGCTTCGCTTCACCAGGCAAAGCGGTTCTCGCTGACAGTATGCCCTGCCGGCCTATGATACGCTCTCGCCCTGCACCGATACAGGGTAATATCCCGGCTGGCCGGCCATTTACGGTTGAGAAATACTCTGTGACAGGTGAATAAAATGAACAACCGGCTTTGAGGTACAGCTGCTATCATCTCGCCTCGCGCAGTCGAACAGCGTGCCAAAAAGCCAATAATTTCAAGAGGCCCCCATGTATATCAACGGTGAATGGATTCAGTCCCCACATACATTTCCGGTCTTCAATCCCGCCACCGGCGAGCAACTCGGCCAGGTGGTCGATGGCACCCGGGACGACGCGAGAAAGGCCATAGGCGCGGCTAAAGCGGCGCTGCCGGCGTGGTCTGCACTGTCCGCCTATGCGCGGTCCGAGAAGCTATACAGCGCCTACCAACTGATGATGAAACGCAGGCCGGAACTCGCGCAAATCATGACCCGCGAGCAGGGCAAGCCCCTGAAGGCCGCGTTGAACGAGGTCAAGTACGCCGCCGACTTCCTGCTGTGGTTTGCCGAGGAAGCCAAGCGCATCTACGGCCAGACCATTCCCTCCTCACGCAGCGACCAGCGTTTCCTTGTACACCGGCAGCCGGTCGGTGTGGTGGCGGCTGTCACGCCCTGGAACTATCCGGTCTCCATGCTCACCCGCAAAATCGCTCCCGCTCTGGCCGCCGGTTGCACAGTGGCGCTCAAGCCAGCGGAGGCAACTCCCCTGTGTGCGATTGCCGTATTCGAGATTCTCGACGAGGCAGGCATTCCGCCGGGGGTGGTCAACCTGGTGACCGCAGCAGACCCCGCACCGATCGGCGAGGAGTTCTGTACCAATCCGGATGTGCGCAAGCTGACTTTTACCGGCTCCACCGCAGTGGGCAAGACGCTGG
>Ga0210341_1028779_pt1 | contig 16906 bp, 12 predicted proteins | sample S425metaT_FD_159703 | JGI IMG/M metagenome (GOLD analysis project Ga0210341, IMG submission 159703) | Metatranscriptome of estuarine sediment microbial communities from the Columbia River estuary, Washington, United States - S.425... | ecosystem: Environmental > Aquatic > Marine > Intertidal... | reverse complement strand
GCCCCAGCCCCTGTATCGCCACAGTCAGCCCACGCAGGTCGACACTCCCGAGTCGGTGGCTGACGGCGGTGCGGATGGCCAGATAGACGCCGAGGGCCGTGCTGGGGGAAGGGTCTCCGCCGTACTCGTTGTCGTCCATGCCGCTTACCCAGGCGGTGCGTTCACTCATTACCCGGATATCATCAACGCCGGTGCCGGAATCCTCTGCGGCCACGTAGCGTCCGTTCTGGGAATTGATGAAATCGCCCATTGCCAGCAGCAGTGCGCGGCTCTTCTGGCTTTTGGGATCGCCGATAATAACCGACTTCCCGCCACCCATAGGCAGGCCCGCCAGGGCCGATTTATAGGTCATGCCCCGGGACAGTCGCAGCACATCGTGCAGGGCTTCAGTATCGCTGGCGTAGGGAAACATGCGGCAACCACCTACCGCGGGGCCAAGGGTACTGTTATGCACTGCGATAATCGCGCGCAGGCCGCTGTCCCTGTCACTGCAAAATGTCACCAACTCGTGTTCGTCAAAGGCCGGAGCCGAAAAAACAGTCATATTATTATCCTTGAAAACGTACCTATGCCACTTCGACGGCGTTGATGAACTGTGGCTCGGCGGACGACGCCTCACCGCGGAACTGTCTGAGCAGTTCCGCCTTGCGCACCGCGAGCTGCTCCCGGTTGCGTTCCTTGACGTGACCAAAGCCGCGCAGTTTTCCCGGCAGCTGAACGAGCTCGAGTGCGGCTGCGTAGTTCTGCTGCGTCAAACCGGCCAACAGCTCGTCCAGTAACTGCCGGTAATCGTCGATATCGGCGCGCTCCTGCCTGCGCTCCTGGCTGTAGCCGAAAATATCGAACCTGCCACCGCGCAGGAAACGCAGTTTCGCCAGCCAGGAAAAGGCAGTCATCATCCACGGTCCGAATTCCTGCTTGATCAGGTGACCGGTATTGGGGTCGCGCTTGCTGAACAGTGGCGGCGCGAGGTTGAAGCGCAGTTCGTAGTCTCCCTCGAACTGGCTTTGCAGCTTGCGCTGGAAGTCACCGTTGCTGTACAGCCTGGCAACCTCGTACTCGTCCTTGTAGGCCATCAGCTTGTACAGCTGGCGCGCTGCGGCCATCGCAATGGATTGTGGCGACCCGGCCTGGGGGTCAGCCTGCCGGACCCGGTCGATGATCTCCCTGTAGCCCTGGGCATAGGCCGCATTGTGGTAGCTCGCAAGACGCGACGCGCGGTCGGCAACGATCTCATCCAGGTTCATGGGCTTTGGCTCTTCGCGATCCAGCGCGACGAGTTCCAGCACTTTTTGCGGCTGGTGCGCGCAGCGGCGTCCCCACAGGAACGCCTGCTTGTTGAAGTCGACAGCCACGGCGTTCAATTCGATCGCTTCTTCCAGTGAGGCGGCCCCTACCGGTACCAGTCCGCGTTGCCAGGCAAAGCCGAGCAGGAACAGGTTGCTGGCAATGGAGTCCCCGAGCAGGGCAGTGGCAATGTGGGTCGCATCGATAAAATGGCAATCCTCGGCCCCGACTTCCTCGGCGATCTTGCCCTTCATCGCGGCAGTGGGAAAACGTGCGTCCGGGTCGAGAATAAACGCCGAGGTAGGCACCTCGGCCTCATTGACCACCGCGTGGGTGCGACCCTGGGCGACCTTGCCCATTGCCTCGTAGGTGGTGGTTACCACCAGGTCGGCGCCCAGCAGCAGGTCCGCTTCACCGGCGGGGATACGCACGGCCTTGATATCCTCCTGGTCCTGGCTCACCCTGACATGGCTGACCACGGCGCCAAATTTCTGCGCCAGTCCGGTCTGGTTCATCGTGGCGCAGCCCTTGCCTTCGATATGCGCCGCCATGGCGACCAGCGCGGTGATGGTGAGCACGCCGGTACCGCCAACCCCGGTTACCACCGTATTCCAGGGGCGTTCCAGGGAGGGCAGGGTGGGTTCCGGCAGGGGCTCGAAGAGCGTATCGATCCTGTCGTCGCCAGTGTCGGCGGCTGCGGAAGGTTTTTTCAGCTGGCCGCCAATCACGGTGACGAAGCTGGGGCAGAAACCGTTGGCACAGCTGTAGTCCTTGTTGCAGGCGCTCTGGTCAATCTGGCGCTTGCGCCCCAGGGCCGTTTCTTTGGGCAGGACCGACAGGCAGTTGGATTTGATACTGCAGTCGCCGCAACCCTCGCAGACCTCGTCGTTGATAAACAGCCGCTTGGCCGGGTCTTCCAGTATTCACTTCTTGCGGCGTCGACGTTTTTCCGCGGCGCAGGTCTGCTGGTAGACGATGACCGACGTGCCCTGGTACTCGCGGAGCTCCTTTTGCAGTGCGTCCATCTCGTCGCGGTGATGCAGGCTGTAGCCGGGCACAGTGCCGAAACGACCGCGCCAGCGACCGGGGTCATCACTGACCAGGGCAATACGCCGCACGCCTTCGCCCCGCAGCTGGTAAATCAGGTCCTCTACTTTCAGAGTGCCATCGATCGGCTGGCCACCGGTCATGGCCACTGCGTCGTTGTAGAGAATCTTGTAGGTGATATTCACCCCGGAGGAGACCGCCGCGCGGATCGCCAGTATTCCCGAGTGAAAATAGGTGCCGTCACCCAGGTTCTGGAAGATGTGGGGCGTGGTGGTGAACGGCGCCTGGCCGATCCAGGTCGCCCCTTCTCCGCCCATCTGGGTAAAGGTGTGGGTCTCCCGGTCGGGCATCCAGGTGGCCATGTAGTGGCAACCGATACCGCCCAGCGCGCGGCTTCCCTCGGGCACCTTGGTAGACCTGTTGTGGGGGCAGCCGGAGCAGAAGTGCGGTACCCGCTCGATGGTGTCGTGGGGCCTGGCCAGGGATAGCTCTTTCTGTTCGATCCAGCGCAGGCGCCGATCCATGGTTTCGGACTGGTAAAATCGCTTTATGCGGCTGCCGATGGCCAGGGCAATCATGGCGGGGGTCAGTTCCGCCAGGTTGGGCAGCAGGTCGCGTCCCTGCTCATCGAACTCGCCGAACACCCTGGGTCGCGCGGCGACCGGGTAGTTGTAAAGCTGGCCGGTGAGCTGGTCCTCGATGATGGAGCGCTTTTCCTCGACCACCAGGATCTCTTCCAGCCCCTCGGCGAAATCGTGGGTGGTGCGCGGCTCCAGTGGCCAGGGCATCCCCACCTTGTAGACCCGCAGGCCGATCTCGGCGGCGACGGCGGCGGTGATCCCCATGTCGTCCAGCGCCTGCATCACGTCCAGGTAGGCCTTGCCGCTGGTGATGATGCCGAAGCGCGGATTCGGGCTGTCCAGGACGATCCGGTTGAGACCGTTCACCCGCGCGAACTCCCTGGCGGCGTAAATCTTGTACTTGTTGAGTCGCAGTTCCTGCTCCAGCGGTTTATCCGGCCAGCGGGCGTGCACGCCATCGGCGGGCAGCTGGAACTCCTCGGGGGTGATGATTTCGATCCGGTTGGGGTCGATATCCGCCGAGATGGCGGAATCCATATTTTCGGTTATGGCCTTGAGCGCCACCCAGCAGCCACTGTAGCGGGACAGTTCCCAGCCGTAGACGCCCAGGTCCAGTACTTCCTGCACGTTGGAGGGGCTCAGTACCGGCACTGACGCGCCGATGAACATGTGCTCGGACTGGTGGGGCAGGGTGGATGACTTGCAGGCGTGGTCGTCACCTGCCACCGCCAGCACACCGCCATACTTCGAGGTGCCAAAGGCGTTGGCATGCTTGATCACATCCATGCTGCGATCCACACCCGGTCCCTTGCCATACCACATGCCGAACACGCCGTCGTATTTGGCGCCGGCGAAAAGATTGGTCTGCTGGCTGCCCCATACCGCGGTGGCGGCCAGATCCTCGTTTACCCCCGGCTGGAAGTGCACATTGTGTTTTTTCAGCCAGGGTTTGGCCTTCCACAGTGCCTGGTCCACGCCGCCAAGGGGAGAGCCGCGATAACCGGAAATGAATGCGGCGGTGTTGAGTCCGCGCTTCCTGTCCCGCTGGTGTTGCAGCATCGGCAGGCGGACCAGCGCCTCGATGCCGGTCATGTACGCCCGGGTGGCATCCAGGGCGTACTTGTCGTCCAGCGATACCATCTTCTTATCGTTCGAATGATCCCTGCTCATAAGCACCACCGAGAAGTTGAACGCGTAGTTTGCTGCAAAACGCGGGGTATGTTTATTTGTTTTTAGCCCGATAATCCGACTAAACTGCATAAAATATGCAATATAAAGAATATAAAGGGAATAAATAGCCGTGAAACTCGAAAAGCAGGATGTCCAGATACTCAAAATGCTGCAGCGGGACGCCACCGTCAGCACCGCAGCCATTGCCGAGCAGATCAACGTGTCCCAGTCCCCCTGCTGGCGCAGGATCAACCGCCTCGAGCAGGAGGGGCTGATCAAGGGGCGGGTGGCCCTGCTCAATCGCGAGGCGCTGGGAATGGAGGTGGTGGTCTTTGCCACCGTGAACCTGACCTCGACCGGTCGCCAGAACCTGATCGAATTCGAGGGGGATATCGTGCGCCACCCGGAAGTGATGGAGTGTTACACCATGACCGGGATCTGGGACTACATGTTGAAAATAGTCACCCGCAGCATTCGCCACTACGAGGAGTTCGTCCGCAACACCCTGACCGCGAGCCCCTCCATCAGGGAGTTGCACTCCCACATGGCGGTCACCGAGATCAAGAATATCTCACAACTGCCGCTGGAGACGCAGTTGTAGCGGCAGGCGAGGAACATACCGCGGCCGTCGCAGCCGTCAGTTCAGTCGCCTCCTTTCTGGGCGCCCGAGCGGCTCAGCATTCCCAGCAGTTTGAGAACACCGGCGGAGCCCGCCGCCGCGGTTCCCAGGTAGGCGATCCAGACCTCCACAGCCTCGCGCTGGGTGAAGGTGAGGAACAACAGCAGTGGCACCAGTGCCGCCACCATGATGCCGCGCAGCTTGTGCCACCGGGCACCTTCGGCCTCCAGTGATTTGATCTCCGCTGGCGGCAGCTGCTCCTTCACGAAAATGGCAAAACTGTCATTCATGGTTCGCAGAACCGGGTCCTTGCGCAGCAGTCCGCCGTGAAGCAACTTGCGCACCACCTCCGCCTGCTGAGGATTCGCAAACCCCTCATCAGCGAGTTGGTGCAGCAGGAGTTTTTCGTCGGCGCTCAGGGCTGCCCACAACCCCTGGTAATAGGGCGTTGCCAGCGCCAGGATTCTGTCGACGATGGAGCGGCGGGTGGTGCAGGATTTGCACCACTGGCTGAGCGTTTCCCTGGAGAGCGTGATGCCACTGGCTGCCAGACAGGCTATTTCATCTTCCAGCCAGGGAAGATCCGGCAGATCGCGCAGCTCGTAATCCTTGAAGTCGCCACCGGGATCCGCCCGCCTCGTTCGCCCGGCCTCGACATCCCCCTCGATCTCGCCGAAAAACAATTTGCGGGTAGTGTAGGAGGCCAGCGCCCGCAGTATCAGGAGGGCAGCCGGTATGCCGAGCAGCCAACCCCACCAGCCGATCACGGGAGCCATTATTACCGGGCTGCCCAGCACGTCCAGCGGAGCCGATCGGCATACGTCATCGGTACCGGTGTGGTACCGCAACACGGGCGGGGTGGCGTAGGCCTGCCAGGACCAGGTGCCTGGCTCGCTGCCGTTCCCGTCCGCCGTGTAAACGCGGGGGCTTGCCAGGTAGCGGGCGTAGGTGGTGGTTTCGTTATACACCGGCGCGTGTTTCGCGAGATTGTCGCGAATCGCCTGCAATGGATCGGCCTCTCCATTTCTGTGGAAACTTCGCGTGCCCGGGTGAACAAGGACTGACTCCTGTAACAACAGGGCCTGCGGATAGACCGCGTGCAACCGGTCGGGGGCTGACAGGTCAGTTGCCTGGCTCACTGCGACAGGTGTCTTGTCGAGGGCATCGGCCAGCTGGCACTCGCGCCATTCAAGCGCCCGGGCGACGTAGGATTGTTCCAGCTGCATCCAGCGCAGCGCCTCCCCCTGGAAGGCGAATTTCAGGAAGCCGTAGGCAGGCAGGGCCCCGAGCAGCAGCCATACCAGGACAGAGCAGGCGGTGTGGGGTGTCAGCGGGTCGCGCATGCGCCGCAGCCAGCGGGGTGATGGCTGGTTCCGGTACAGCAGTATGGTGGGATGCCTGCGAATGGTCGCGCTCGCAGGCAGCAGCAGCACAAGCAGAAACAGCGCCGCGAGGAAGAATGTATGGCTGAAACCCGACAGCGATGTGGAGAGCTCGTCCAGACCCAGCATGAGCACAATCGATACCACTGCCAGGACCGCCGTCGAGGCCAGGGTCCAGCGCAATGCCCGGTAGAATCGCTGCGGCGGCCGCGTCGTATCAGGGGACATGCGATTTGCCGTCGTCGCGGCCAGCACAACCAGCGCGACGCTGGGGATGGGCAGCACGGTGCCGGCGAGCAGCAGGGCCCAGCCTCGCAGGAGGGTGAGGCTGAGCAGGAAAATGGCCAGCTGTACTCCCAGCCCCCACAGGGTCCACAGGTAGAGGGTGCTGAATCGCGGCTGGGGTCTCGGCCAGACCCAGTGGGGCGGGCTCCTGCCCTGCAACAGGATGTACAGCAATGTGGCTACCAGGACCAGCAGCAGGTAGCCGGTAATCAGGGCCACCGTGCTGACGATCACCTCGATATGCAGGGTCCGCAATACCTCGTCGTCCACGAAAGTGACCACGAACCAGGGCAGGTCGTTCACCGGGCGGACATACAGTTGGTGGGGTCGTGTCTGGTACTGGGCGTAGATCCGGGCGTCGGTGTCCGCCACCATGATCGCGCGCAGGCGGGCGGCGATGCCGGCATCGTCGAGCAGGTTCTCGTAAACTGACCGGCGCCGGTCCGAGTGAACCAGTACCTTGCCCTCCTTATCGACGATCACGAAGCCCACGCCGGGTGCCAGCACCGGGTTGCGCAGGCTTTCCAGCCGGCCGGTGAGAGCCACCGCGAAGTGCTGCCTCTGTTGCTCGGTGCAGTTTCGCCAAAGATCTGGCTCCGCGTCCGGCGCGAACAGCGGCGCGCCCCTGTCACTCAGGCGGGACTTCGCCGAAACCGCGGCGAAAAACTCTCCGGTGGTGACCGATGCGGAGGTCTCTGCGAACAGGTGTATCGGTAACGGGTCGTCCTCACCGGGCAGCTCCCACAAGCGCTGGGATTTGACAGCCTGGAAGTAATTGCGCCTGGCAAGTGGCACCGCCGGTGTGTTGTGATCGAGACTGGTCGCCTTGATGAATTGCTGGCCGTCGCAGGGGCGCATCCAGAACACCGAGTCCAGCCACCGGTAGGCCGCGGGGAAAGACAGTCGCAGGCCTGCCCGGCCGTGATCGCCGGCCTGTCTTTCAGACAACAGCAGATCGGTGATCGACGCCGTTTCAGCGGGTGCCTCCCTGGCCAGCGCCAGGATAGCCGCCTGGTCGGCCGCGGCTACCTGCTGGTCGTAGTCATCCAGTTGCCGGTACATGGCGAGAATCTCGTCGCGCAGGCGACCCCCGATAGTGTCTGCCAGTTGCTCGAGGCGTTGGTATGAGGTTTCTCTCAGTTTCAGGTAGGTGGTGATGTCGACAATGGCCGTCGAGATCAGCATGGTCAGGGCCAAAGTGGATAACAGCATCAGGTAGAAATCGGAAAAGCGCACCCGCTCGTGAGGTGACAGGCTGAGAATCTTCAGGATAGGCCAGCTCACGATACACAGTGTTACCAGGGCCAGCAGCAGTACCGATATGTAGGGCGCCACCGTCAGGGCCTGGCGAAAGACGCGCTGATTGTCCACCAGTCCGCACAGGTGCCATGTGTCCGCCGATGTATCGGCACTGCCAGCGGCGCTCCCCGAGATCCTCCCGTCCCTGCGCAGCACAAAAGGCTGGCAAATAAGGTCGAAGCGCTTGTCGGCGAGCTCGACCCTGCGAATGAGCGTCGCACTTTGCAGCACTTCCAGCTGTTCAGCGGCGTCATCAGGGCCTTTGGGAAGCGCCAGGCCGAACAGTCCTAACACTTTCACCGGTGATGTGTTTACCGGCACCTCCACACCCGGCGGGCGCATGACCGAGGAGCGGCTGGGGCTGATCGCGGGTCCCACCAGGTTTCCCTCGCTGTCGATAATCATTACCGTATCGAAAGCTTCCCCGAACGGAATCTGCTCCATCAGCACGTCGAGGCGGGCCTCGACCACCACCTCCTCGGTTTTGTGGGCAACGCCGGGTGGCATTGCCGGCTCTCCCGCAGCCACGACCCCGGCGACATCTGTACCGGAGTCGGGCTCCGGGGGTCGCGGCTCGAGCCTGACGACGAACTTCAGGCTGGAATCCCTGGGCTCCATGGAGATCCCGGCAAAACTGAACGCATCGTTCTGTGGCAAATCGGTGCATCTGGCGGGAGTTATCAGCTTCAGGCGAGTCTGTCGCTGAAAGAATTTACAGCCGTCATTCCAGGTAGCGTTGTCGCCGGACTGGCTGTAAAGGGTATTGATGGTCGTTCGGACGTTGCCCAGCAATCCCGAAATAGAGCTGGCCGCCTGGTCCAGGCGCTGCAGGTTGTGAGTGCGAATCTGCTCGAGCTGGCCCACGATGTAAAAGGCGTACAGCCCTGCGGGCAGTAGCAGCAGGCTGAGGAAAATAGCCGTGGCCCGCAGGGCGGGACGGGCGCGCCCCGCAGCGGGGCTGCCGGCCTCAGCGCTTGCCATCAGGGTTACCCTGCCGCCCATGCAATTGAAGCGCCGGGACGTTACCGCTGATCAAAATTACTGTAATGGTCATTGAGGCCCCTCGATTCAGCAACGAACAAGTGATAACGCCCCTGTCAGCTGAGGTCGCGAGTCTCGGGCGCGGGTTCCGAGATAGCCAAATCATTTACAAGATTACTACAGGCTCTGTTTTTGGCAAGTTGCGGTTCTCCTGCCTGCGGCACAGGATGCTGCAGCAGGTGGCCGGTTACTGTTTCTATAGCGCCAATGGATTTTATTACCCTGCGGCCTCCCCGCGCTCGCTGCGTGAGCTAGACTCCAGAATTGACAGGATGCGAGCCGTCGATACGCAGGTCGGCGGCGCTCCCCTGTCACTGATCAGAAGCCTTGCGTTTGCGCCGGAGGTGACTATGCCATCAGTCCGTTTTACCCGTAATCTTCAGCGGCATTACGCCGAACTCTATGCCACTTGCGAACTTGGCGAGAAACGCTTCGACCAGGTGGATACCCTTTGCCGGCAGGTGCTTGCCGACCGCACCCGCTACGAGCGGGTCGGCGCGTATACCGGCGTGCCCTGGTTTGTCATCGCGGCAATCCATACCCTGGAAGCGGGCCGGCGTTTTGACCGCCACTTGCACAACGGGGACCGCCTGAGCGCACGTACCCGGCAGGTGCCCGCGGGACGTCCGCTGACGGGCGAGCCGCCCTTCAGCTGGGAGGAGAGCGCCCGGGACGCGCTGGTGATGCACCGCCTCGACAAGGTTCGGGAGTGGACGCTCCCGCGCATTCTGTACGAACTGGAAAAGTACAACGGTTGGGGTTACCGGTTGTACCACGCGCATGTCTGTACCCCGTACCTGTGGGGTTTTTCCAGCCATTACACCAGTGGCAAGTACATTGCCGATGGCACCTGGTCCGATACCGCGGTATCCCGTCAGTGTGGCGCTGCGGTGCTCATCCGCCGCCTGGAGGAGCTGGGTGAGATCGCTCCGCTGACCCGGGAGCAGGCCGCGGGGCCGCTGCTTTACTATGCGGATTACGCCATCGAACGCGGTGAGGACCTGCAGCGGTTTCTCAACACCTTTGACGGTATCTCCCTGCGAGTGGATGGCTGGCCGGGCAAGCGCACTTCGGACGCGGTTGAAAAAGTGTTTGGCACGCGTCTCGCCGGCGATCCGCGCCGCTGACCCGATGCACCTGCCGGCACTGCTGTATCGCAGGCATGGTAGGCTAGGCGCCTGGGACCTGCGGGTTGATTTCTGCTGGGGAGGAGCTTGTTATGATCGGCAATGGCCTGGCCTGGTTTTTCGCGTGGTTGTTCGCGCGGGCCGCCTGCCATAAAGTTCTCGCACCGGAGTATTACCGTACCGTCATGAGCCGGTATGCCGGCGCCGCCGGCTCGGCGCTGGTGTGGCCGCTCGCCCTGGCGGAAGCGGTTCTCGGCCTGGCCCTGCTGCTGCCCCGGTGGCGCCTGCCCGCACTGGCATTCGCCGCCGCCCTGTTGCTGCTCTACGCGGCACTCATGGCGCTGCAGATACTGCGGGGGCAGGCGGGTATGCAATGCGGTTGCTCGGGTCCCGGTTCGCCCTTGCAGGTCAGCTGGGCCCTGGTGTTGCGCAACGTGGTCTGCGCCGGGGTGGCCCTGCTGGCCATGAGTGCGGTCGGGACCGCCGCGAGCAGTTGGTGGGCAGGCCTGGCCTCCGCTGCGATTGCGGCGGGCGCCGTGCTGGCATACCTGGCCGGCGAAGCGATCATCGGCAATGCACAGTGGATGGAGGGCGAAGACTAGCCTTAGGGTTCAGTCGTCACTCATAGTTTTCGGGCAGGGGAGCTGCGCAAGTGAGTCCAGGACAAAACCACAATCTCTATCATTTGTTCGAGCGCGCATGTCCGCCGGATGGGGCGAGCCTTTTATTGCAAACGCCCTCGGGCGACAGCTATTCCTATGCCGACGTGGAGCGGGAGTCGGCGCGCCTGGCAAATTACCTCACCGCGCTGGGCGCCCGCCCCGGTGATCGCGTGACCGTGCAGGTGGAAAAGTCCCCCCAGGTCCTTTGCCTCTACCTGGCCTGCCTGCGCGCCGGTCTTGTCTACCACCCGCTCAATACCGCCTACCAGGCATCTGAGCTGGATTACTTCCTGGGGGATGCGCGGCCCAGGATCGTGGTTTGCGCCGGGCGTTCCGCGGCTTTATTTGAATCCCTGGCGGCCGGGGCCGGGGTGGAGACAGTGTGTACGCTCGAGGCCGACGGGAGCGGCAGCCTGAGCGCGGGGGCCGCGGAACTTCCCAGCGTATTCGAGACTGTCGTTTGCGGGCCCGGGGACCTGGCCGCGCTGCTGTATTCATCGGGAACCACGGGCCGCCCCAAGGGCATAATGCTGACTCATGCCAACCTGGCCAGCAATGGCCTTTCGCTGGTGAAGATCTGGGGTTTTACCCCTGTGGACGTGTTGCTGCATGCGCTGCCGGTATTTCACGTCCACGGTCTGTTCGTGGCGATCAATTGCGTGTTACTCAGCGGTGCCCGGATGCTATGGCTGGACAGATTCGACGCCGCCGAAGTGACCGCGGTGCTGCCGCGCTGCAGCGTCATGATGGGTGTTCCCACCTATTACACCCGCCTGTTGTCGGAGCCGGCTTTCGGGCGCGAAAGCTGTGAGCACATGCGCCTGTTCATCTCCGGTTCCGCGCCGCTGCTGGCGGAGACTTTCAGGGAATTCCAGCAGCGGACCGGTCACACCATCCTGGAGCGCTACGGTATGTCCGAAACCGGGATGAATACCTCCAACCCCCTGCACGGGGAACGCCGCGCGGGAACCGTGGGCCTGCCCCTGCCCGATGTGGAGCTGCGGGTGGTCGACGCCAGCGGGCAACAGCTGCCACCCGGGGAGGCGGGGGACCTGCAGGTGCGCGGGCCGAATGTGTTTCCGGGCTACTGGCAAATGCCGGAAAAAACCCGTGAGGATTTTACCGACGACGGTTTTTTCAATACGGGTGACAAGGCCTGCCAGGCGCCGGACGGGTATGTGTCCATAGTGGGGCGGGCCAAGGACATGATCATCTGTGGCGGTCTCAACGTCTATCCGAAAGAGATCGAGCAGGCCCTGGACGGCATCGAGGGCGTTAGGGAGTCGGCTGTTATCGGTGTCCCCCACGCGGACTTCGGGGAGGCGGTGGTGGCGGTGATAGTGCCGGAGGACGGGGCGACGCTCGATGAAGCGGCCATCATCGAGTTCAGCCGGGAGCAGATGGCCAATTTCAAGGTGCCCAAGCGGGTTTATTTCCAGACGGAGCTGCCGCGCAATGCCATGGGCAAGGTGCAGAAAAACCTGCTGCGCGAGCGCTATCGGGACAGCTTTGCCTGAACCGGGCTGTTGCTCCCCGCAAACAGCACCCTGGCCACGTGTTCGGACAGGTCGCAGCGGTAGGTGGAATTCACCTTGCATACCGTGGCGCAGATCAACCAGTTCCCATCTACCTTGCGGTACTCGTCCTCGTAATAAGCACCGAGTTGGGTGACGCTGTTCTCGCGGGTATCGATCAGGTAATAGTAGAGGCCCCAGCTACCCATCGCCCTGGATCTATCGACCAGGTCTATCCGGGGATTCTGCGCGTGGTGCATCTCGACCATATGATCGTGGCAGGCCAGCTCGGTAAACACCGCTACAAGGGCGTCCCTGTGATCAAATACACCGATCTGCCCGTAATCGATGTGAACAGGACCGTCGACGAAACAACCCCGCACATTTTCCGGTTGCTTGGTATCGCAGAAGAAAAAATAATCGTATTTGAGCCGCTTGATGGCCTCGATGTCTTCCAGTGCCTGGATGCGATTTGCCAGTGTCATGGTTTGCCCCGTCACTTTACCCTGCTTGTCATGACCGGATAGATCCGGCCGGTCGATGGCCGGTGCGACCGCACCAGCCCGCCGATACAATTTTTTGTCACAGCTGCCCGGACGACTGCGGCCCTATAGCAGCACCTCCGGTGCCAGCGCCCGAAGTTGGCTGCGGATCCCCTCGCGCCAGTCTACCCGGGTAGGACCGATCAGTTCATGCATGCGAGTGGTATCGATAGCCAGGCTGCCGAAGGCGGTACTGGTCTCGTTGTATACAGGTTCAAAACCGGCCAGCTCGCTGATCAGGGCGCACCATTGCTCGATGCTCACCTGCTCGGAGCCGCCGAAATTGGTGGTGGTGACCTCCGTCGAGGCAGCGCCCAGCAGGTAGGGGATTTTCTCGATATAGTCATCGACATGAATCGGGTTGTAGTTATTCGGCCGCTCCGGGTGAACATCGATCGGGATTCCCTGCTGCATCATCAGCATATGAAAATACATCCAGCCCCCGTTGTCTCCATAAGGTACGTTCAGGCGGGCGATGGTGGTGGGAATACCGTGCTGCTTCGCCACGAAGCGACACACGGTTTCCGCGGCTATCTTGGAGATGCTGTAGGTGGGGAACATCGCCCGGTGATTGTCACCCAGCGGATCGCTTTCCTTGCGCGGCTCGTGGCCGTTGTACTCGTACACCGCCGTCGAGGAGATATGCAGGAAGCCGCGTGCGTCTCTGCAGCGCGTCATCAGGTTGCCGACTCCCTCGCCGTTGGCGGCCAGGTCATAGTCAAAGTTGCCGCTCTTGACCACCGCAAAGTTGAGGACGTAGTCGAAGTCATCGGGGATGCTGGCAATGGCCCTGGCATCCGACAGGTCAGCTGCAATCACGCTGGCGCCAAGCGATTCGATCCTGGCCACGTCCGCCGGTTTGCTGAAACGGGCGAGGGCGTGTACATCGGCTATACCGGCGTAGGCCTCCACAACCGGCAGGGCGACCTGCCCGGTGGGGCCTGTAATCAGGATTTTCGTCCCGGCCAGGTCAACGGGTGTAACTGGCATGGTAACTCCTTGGGTTCGGATGGGGTGTGTATGCAGTGTAACCTGCGGTAATCCTGGTGGACTCACTCATATGGGGGACGGGCCTTCAGTGGATGTCGGTATGGTAGATTTCCCGCTCGTAGCGGTCGGCGGTTTCCGCGATAAATGCCATGGCGCTGGCAAGCAGGTCGTGGCAGTCGCCCTGCAGCAGGAAGGTATCCACCATAACCAGTTCATCGCCGGCTATGGCAAGCGCACCGTAGGCGAGGCTGCGATTGAGCCCCAGGACCGCATTCAGCTGAATCTCCGACAGGTCGGCGACAGGGCCGACGATGGTGACGATGCGCAGCATGTCCATGCCGTCCAGCAGGAATTCCTCGAAAGACAGCACCTGGTGGCGGCCGCAGTCGAGGGCGAGAGTGGCCTGCTGCCCGTCACACTCCCAGTCCTTTCGCAGGCAGACGTCGACAACGACTTTCGGGCATACCATGGCAGTGATTCCTGAGTTCGCGCAACAGCAGTATACCCGACCCGATCCCGGTGCATCACTGCGGGTTCACGATTAATCGAGCCTGGCTCAGATTGTGCGCGACTCGGTGCCGTCAGATGATATATTACCGGCATTACTTTTACAGGCGCGGGCAGACACCGCGGGCCGGTGCGCTCAGCCGCCGGCAACAGATCCGCTCGAGGTGCCGCTACAGAGGTGAACAGGGATGAGTGATTTGCAACGACCACTGGAGGGCCTGCGGGTCATCGAGATGGGACAGTTACTGGCCGGGCCCTTTACCGGGACTATCCTGGCCTACTTCGGGGCCGAGGTGATCAAGGTAGAGCCGCCCGGGGGTGATCCCGTGCGCGGCTGGCGTGTGGTGCGCGACGGCACCTCACTGTGGTATCGCAGCCTCGGGCGCAACAAGAAAAGCGTCACCCTGGACCTGAAGTCGGAGCAGGGCAGGGCGCTGGCCCTGCAGTTGCTGGAGAAAGCCGATGTGGTCATAGAGAATTTCCGTCCCGGGCTCATGGAGGAGTGGGGGCTGGGACCGGTGCAGCTCAAGGCGCGCAATCCGGGTCTCGTCTATGCGCGTATATCCGGTTATGGCCAGACCGGCCCCTATGCAGGGAAACCGGGCTACGCGTCGGTCACCGAGGGCTTCGGCGGGTTTCGCTATATCAATGGTGAGCCTGGCAAGGCGCCGGTGCGTCCCAATATCAGCCTTGGCGATACAGTGGCGGCCATTCATGCCGCGCTGGGGATAACACTGGCCCTCCTGCAGCGGGGAAAGCCGGAATCCGGCGAGGGACAGGTAGTGGATGTCGCGCTGTATGAATCGGTATTCAACCTGATGGAGGGCATCGTCCCTGAATACGATGGAGCGGGTGTGGTGCGCGAACCCTCCGGCACCACCATTACGGGTATCGTGCCGACCAATACGTATCGCTGTGACGACGGCAAGTACGTGGTCATAGGGGGTAACGGCGACTCCATTTTCAAGCGCCTGATGACAGCGGCGGGCCGCTCCGATATGGCAGAAAATCCCGCCATGGCGCACAACGCCGGGCGGATAGAGCACGAGGAAGAAATCGATGAAGCGCTGGGGCTTTGGTGCGCCTCACACGCCTCCACCCATATCATCAACACACTGGAGGAGGTGCGGGTGCCGGTGGGGCCCATCTACAGTGTCGAGGATATGATGGCAGACCCGCAGTACCAGGCCCGGGGCATGTTCGAGAGTGTCGAGATCGACGGCAAGCCGCTCAAAATCCCTGCGATCATGCCCCGCCTCGAAGGCACGCCAGGCCGGACAGACTGGCCGGGTCAGGCAGTGGGGAGCCATAATGACGAGGTGTTGCGAGGTCTCCTGCAGCTGGATGACGGGCAGATAGAGCAGCTTAAAAAAGACGGGGTGATCGGTTGAGGTCCTCCGCAGCAGAGCCGGGGGGAGCATTCGCAGCAATATGAGTGAAGCAATCGTAATTACCGATGTCGGACCCCGGGACGGCCTGCAGAACCAGCCGCGAATTCTCACGGTCGAACAGAGGCTGCAGTTGATCGGCGCCCTGGCGGACGCCGGGGTCAGCAGTATCGAAGTGGGCAGTTTCGTCTCCCCCAAAGCCGTGCCTGCCATGGCCGGCACCGACGAGCTCGTTGCTGCGTTGCCCGTTGACGGCGGGATGCATTACACGGCGTTGATACCCAACATGAAAGGCTATGAGCTGGCCCGCGCCGCCGGTGCCCGTTCGGTCACCATGGTGCTTTACGCCAGCGATGAAATGGCCCACAAGAACGTCAATATGAGCATGGCGGCTGCCGAGTCGGTCACCGCGGATATCCTCAGCCGCGCCAGGGAGGACGGCATCGAGGTGATCGCCACGATATCGGTGGCCTTTGCCTGCCCCTTCGCCGGTGCTACCGATCCCGCCGTGGTTATCTCCGCGGCGGGCAGGTTTCTCGAGCTGGGGGCTGACCAGGTGGTTATCGCCGATACGATCGGCGCGGGGAACCCCGGGCAGGTTCGCAGCATGACGGCGGAACTGGTGCGCGCTCACGGCCCCGGGCGCCTGGGCTGCCACTTCCACGACACCCGGGCGATGGGGCTGGCCAACGTGTATGCGGCGGTGGAGTCCGGTATCCGGCGCTTTGACGCTTCCATTGCCGGCCTGGGCGGCTGTCCCTTCGCCCCCGGGGCCAGTGGCAATGTCGCTACCGAGGACGTGGCCATGATGCTGGGGCAGATGGGCTTCGACACGGGCATCGATCTCGATGCCCTGATGCGGGCATCCGACCTGGCGCAGGGATTGACAGGCACCGCGCCGGGCGGGCGCGCCAAGGCGTGGTTGAAGCCGTGGTTGGCGAAGCAGGCGACCGGTCCTGCGCTTGTCAAAGGATGTAGCAAGGCATGAGAGCACGGTAGGTAACGGTCGACCATTATTCAGCGACTCTAAACAGTAATAAAGCGGTACGATTTTTCTCAAAAGCCGCACAGAGGTCTCAGACCGGTCTATGAGACTGAGCGAGGATCAACACAACAGGAGAAAAAAATGAGCTACAGGCTGGGAGTAGACGTCGGGGGAACCTTTACCGACCTCCTGTTGATCAACGAGGACACGGGCGAGACCCATACCGCCAAGGTACCGTCGACGCCGGAGGACTCATCCATTGGCGTGCTTAACGGCATAGCGCGAATCTGCGATGAGTCCGGTATCGACCCCACCGAGGTAAACCGGGTCATGCACGGCACCACCGTGGCGACCAATGCGGTGTTGACGGGCAAGGGTGCGCGGGTGGGGCTGGTCACCACGGCTGGCTACGAGGATACGCTGCAGGTGGCGCGGTCATTCTGTCCCGGAGGGCTCGGTGGCTGGGTCAGCTTCGTCAAG
>Ga0210341_1052281_pt1 | contig 17514 bp, 15 predicted proteins | sample S425metaT_FD_159703 | JGI IMG/M metagenome (GOLD analysis project Ga0210341, IMG submission 159703) | Metatranscriptome of estuarine sediment microbial communities from the Columbia River estuary, Washington, United States - S.425... | ecosystem: Environmental > Aquatic > Marine > Intertidal... | reverse complement strand
CTTTACCGCCTCCTCGGTTACTGACTCACCAAGCTGGTCGTAGCGAGCTTTTATCGCTTTGATACTGGCTGAGTCAGGGGAAAATATTTCTATCAGGCCCTGACGCAGTCCGGTGGCTACAGTCGATGCTTTCAAACCTGCGTTACGCAGGGTGGTTACGGCTCCGAGGAATTGTTCGGAGGTCAGGTTGTAGGACTGGGCAGTCTGGGCACCAAGTGACAGGATGGTCTTCAGGTCCTGAGCTGTCAGCTTCGAGATGTTGATCGCTTTGGTCAGCTGGTCTGACAGGGTGTTGTCGTCCAGCTCTTTAAAGACGTTTCTCGTGGTGCTGATCAGGTCGGCTGCTATCTCAAGACCGGAGGCAGTTGCCGCAGCAAAGTCGGCAGTCGCCTGCAAAGCGGCGGGCAGTTCGTCTGCAGTTACACCAGCCTGACCCAGTACCTGAGTAGCGGCGGCTATTTCGGTCGTGGTGAACTTGGTAGTTGTCGCTACCCTTTTGATAGTCCTTTCAAGGCTGGCCATGTCACGGTCGGTAGAACCGGTGATTGCCTGAATGCTTTTCAGAGACTCATCAAGATCGACCACGCCTCTGGCAAGCGCAGTGATTGCCCCCAGTACTTGGTAGAGGGCTCCGTAGCCAACCGCGAATCGCAGGAACTGTCGGAACAGCAGGTTGACCTGAGCCAGCGGTGAGTGCAGCTGACGGAACCGGTTCTCAAGCTGGCGGACGATACCGACCTGCTGTTGGTATCGTTTGTTGGCAGCGTCTACTATGGGCTGGCTGGCGTTTTCAGCTCTGGTGCGAGCCAGAATAGTCTGACCGACCGCCGCCTGCGCTTTGGCATACTCCAGCAGAGGCTTAACGTCCTGTCGCTGGATGCTGCCGTAGTTCAGGCTTTCGAATTTCTGTACGCCGTATCCTCGCAGAACGTCCTGAGCAACCACACGCTTTTGCTGCAGAGCAAGGCGTTGCTTCTCAAGATTGGCTTCGGTTTTTACCGATTTTTCTTTTGCTTTTATTTCAGCAGCCGATTCCCTCTCAGCTGCCTTTCTTCTTTGCTTGAATATCTTGATGTCTTCATCAAGCGCTTTCTGTCTGGCAGAAGAAGCTGCCTTAAGCTCCGAGTTTCTCAGGTCCCGCAGTTTCTTAGTGTCGGCTTCTTCCTGAGCTACCTGTTGCTTTCTAGCCTTTTGTCTGGCTTTGTAAGCAGCCTGCTCTTTGGCATCAAGGTCTCTTTGTATGGCTACGTTTTGCTTTGTAACCTCCGCCAGCCCAAGTTTTTCTTCGGCTTTTTGCAGAGCAATTTTTTCTTTCTGCTGTGTTTTGTACTCGGCATGAGCTTTTCTGGTTTCAGCTTGCCGCTGCTTTTCTAGTTGAGCGTAAGCCTTCTCCCTTTCGTTATCTATCTGATTAAACTTAGCTCTTTCTTTTTCTTGAGTTTTTCTAGTTTCTATATTCTTTTTGCTTTCTGCAGCTATTTGTTTTGCTGTTTCAGCCGAAACTTTCTGAGTCTTATTATGTTGGGCCAGCTGCTGGTCATAAGTTTTTAAGGCAGTTATAGCCTCCTTTCTTTTTTCTGTAATAGCAGCTATGTAAGGATCTTCTGACTTTGCACGGGCTAAGGCCAGACCTTCCCTCTGCGCCAGCAGGGAGGCTCTACCGCGCAACGTGGCTTTTACCTGACCCTGTTCAACGCCGGTAAGATCTTTTATCGGCTTGTTGATTAAGTCTTTGGTTATTTTTTCCTGAGCAGCCTGTTCAGCCTTTGCACCGCGCAGACGCTGAGCCTGCAGTGCGGCTTTCTGCTTTATATCTCTCTGTGCAAATTCCCCTATCTGCTTGGTTACTTCGTTGTTTGCTTTAGTCTGCCTATTGACGGCGTTTGTTCCGCCTTTAACAGCGGTGTTCAGCGCTTTAACAGATTTCTGGTCAAGCTCTTTAGTTGAGTCAGAGAGTTCTTTAAATCCCTTCCTAGCTTGAGCTACTGCCGCGTTTACTCCGTTTATTTCTTTTTCAAGATTTTTCTTTAACGCAGGAGTGAGCTGGTTGAAAGACTTCCCTTCTTTTACCAACTTCTCTATAAGAGCGGTTCTGGCGTCAAGTTGCTTCTGAGCCGCCTGTAAACTTTTGCTGGATGCTTCAAGATTGTATCTGGCAGGTGAATCCTCTGCAGTTTTTCCCAGCTGCCTTTCAATTTTCCCCTGAGCGTTCTTCAGTTCTTTCTCAAGACGCTTAATATTTTTCAGCGTGACGTCGAGTTCTAACTGACCGCCAATCTTTAACTTGTCTTGTCCGCGCTTAGCCATATCAGAACCCTAAGTTCTTGAGCTGGGCTGTCATTGCTTCCATGCCCTTCTCAGTTTTGTTTTCGAATGTTTTGTCTTTGTCGCTTCCGCCTTTTATAGAACCGCCCATTCCGAATACGACTGCTTCGAAATCTTTTTCAGCGCTGTTCCATTCATAGCCCAGCTTGGTCTCAATCATTTGGTCTACTACGAGGGCTGGCACTTTCGAGTAGAGGTTGTAGGCAGCATCGTAGTCAAAGCCCGTCAGCAGAAGGAGGGCTTGATCGGTGTCCAGTGCTGTGTACCACTTTAAGAATTCACTTCCGAAAGAGCGCTTGTTGCTTGGCTTCTTTCCGGAACCTTGCTTTTCAGACTTTACTTTCTGCAGCTCGGTAAGATCTTCCATGATGGTTATCAGGAAAGACTCATCGTAGGGGGGTTCTTTTCCGAGGGCTGACAGAACTGGCAGGAGTACTTCCGCGACTTCGGCGTCTGACTCCGAATTTTCGATACTTTTGGCGAAAAGTTCTAGGAAGAGGTAGGTGACTGGGAAACGCTTCTTAAAACCATACTTATAGAATACGCTTTCCATATAGAGATCATCTTATAAAAGACGAGGCGGAGCAAGCTCCGCCTCGTAATTGCATAGGTCGGAATAACCTTACGCCGTGCTGTCGCCACCACCTGCGAAGTAGCCAACCGGGTTGGTCGGGATAACGTTGTTCAGGTGGACCAGATCACCGCCTGCGCCGTAATCGGAAGCCGAGGGCTCCAGCAGGTTGATTTCGATGTCAGTAGACGCGAAATCTTCAGCACTGGTTTCCATAGACAGACCGGAAGCGATGGCACCTTTCCAGAAGCTCCACACAACCGGGCGACCGGTAGAGTTTTCTTTCTGGATCAGAGTAACCGCGAAGTAGTTAGTCTGAGATACCGCACCGACAGGTACAGCCTTGGAGGTGAACAGCAGGTCGCCGATTTCATACTGGAACAACAGCGGGGTGCCGGGGTCCAGAGTGATGGTATCGGTAGCTACTGAGTCAACGCGACATACTGAAACGAACTCAGGTGCGCCAGCGCGGTACAGAGTGATGATGTCGCCAGCGGTGAAGTTGGTGCCTTCGCCAGTGGGAACAGTCACAGATGTGCCGACAACTTGCTGAGCATCCAGAACAGTGCTGAAGTCAGTGGTGGCGATGCCAGCACCTTCACCCAGCATGGTCAGGATGTTCTTACGCGAGTACTCGCGCAGGGTTGCAGAGATAGACGCTTTCTGGCGGATGATTGCAGTATCAACCAGTTTGCGCGGGAAGCCGCCCTCAAGCTCAGCAGCTTCCTGTTCTACGTTGAGAGACGCAGAATCAATAAGACCGACAGAGTGAGTGTCCAGCAGTTTGTTTGCAGAGGACAACGGCCCAATGCGAAGTTCAGCAGTACCGATGCTGAACTTGTTTGATACGGGAGAACCTAAAGGCATGGTATATGCTCCGATTTCTATTGATTAAGAATGTTGTCGAACAAATTGTCGCCAACCTGTCCGGAAACGTAGCGAATCCAAGGTCTAGCAGGGACAGGTGGCGTAGCCTTGCCGCTCTCAGTACGTCCACCTTTGGTGCCGTACTCAAGATGGAAAAGAACACTCTCTTTGTCGCTGGATCTACCTTTGGATGCGCTGCTGCGTCCAGAGTCCACATTCCCAGTAATGAGTGGCCTACGTACCAGCTCATCGAATGGAAAATTCATATTGCCGAAGCTAAGCTCGACACTAAAATCTATTCTCATAGGGTCTTTCTTGTTGGCTCTTCTTGAGTCCAAACTTTCTTCAAAAGCCCTTGAGGTAACTTTCGGTGGCTTAAGGGTTTCAGCCAAGGACTCTATAGTCGGTCGGCCCCTTGAGTCCTGACCGGCACTACCGTAATCCTTCCAGAACTTTCCTTTGCCATCGTGGTTTCTTTTTCTCCACACGGTCCATTTTGAAAGCTGCTGGAAGCTGGTGGAGTAACTTACATCGCCGAGGTACAGGCCTCGAAAACTTATTGTGACTGCAACATAAGAAGAGTCATTGCTATTCTTGTTCTTAAGGTCATTCTTGGAAACAGAGGATCTGGCTCCGGATATTCCCTTTCTCATCCGGTCGCGTATTCCGCGAACACCTTCTTCCAGAGTCTTTGTCGCTATGCTCTTACTTGTCCTACCAACGGTTCTTTGCAGTTCTTTGTCAAGAGCTATTCTGAAACCGCCTTCTTGCTTGGCAAGGGCGACAAGTTTTTCTTGGTTCTTCTGAGTGTAAAGCTCAACAAACTGTATACTCGCTCTCGGAGTTCTTGCCATCAGAGATTCCTCGCGCCCATTGCCTGTATGACGAAAAACCTTACGCCAGACATGTGCTCGTATTGCTGAGGAGCCAGCGAATTGTCCACGATAGTAAAATACCCAGTGTTCTCAACTGCTGTAGCACCGCTGTAATCTCCTACCGAAATTCGGTTGTTCACTTCGAAAGACTTTCTCAGCTCGTTGCTGAGTTTGGTCAGCACATAGTTTGAGGCGTCTGAAACTGTCTTCGATCCTACCAAAAAGTCTACCCGGTAGAGTGGGTCTCTCGGAGCGCCCTTGAGCGACAGAAATTGCCACAGTATGACCGGGTCCTCTGACTTGAATATCTCGTCAGTCTCCACGAGGTTATCGACATCGACTCCCTTGAGGTTTGTGAAAGACGGCCCGAGGGTAGAGACGAGATCGTTCATCGTCTTATCGATGGTAGATTTGACATGGATCAGGTAGTCGTTCAAAACCCTATCCTTTTGCCACGAGCGCCTATCAGGTCAAGGCTGGTGTAGATCTCGTCCACGTTGTACCTTTCCCCGTTGCTCAGCTTTATGTAGCTGTCCGTGTCTACCGCCGAACCCTTCGGGAAAGTCATCGTGGTGACGGTGTACTCCGTCTCTTCAAACTTTCTTGAGGGAGCCCCACTGAACCTGTCGATGTCTATCCAGTTCGTTTCGATAACATCTTCACCGGCAGTAATCTTTACGCCAGCGGCATTCACCGTGGTGATTGTCTTGCAGATGTTGGCAAGAAAAGCCGCTTCATGTATCAGATAGATGTAGCTGTAAAGATCCCCGTGGCGAACGTCCTCGTTGAACTTCTCCACCATGAAGGCTTGCTCTGAGCCGTCCAACTTTATTACGGTGATATCATCGGCCAGTTTATCGTCCCGGCCAACCAACATAATTCTTTTCTTCTGACCGAAAGTTCGCTCTGTAACAAAGCGATCAAATACCTGCAGGGCTCCATTGCAGCCGCTGGGAATCCAGTCTTGCGAAGTAGCGTCCCAGTAGGAGATGGGAGAATTTGTGAACCTGTTGGCGGCTCTACCGAGGTCCATCAGGTATTGGTTACCGGGTCGTAGTCTGGTACGGAGACTTTCATTATAGCCAGCGATGTGGTCTGGGCTCCGTTTACTTCCTCGTCCAGAGCGCCACGGTACTTGGCCATTCTTGCCGCAGCCAAATCTTTGACTCGGTCAAGCTCGACGTTGGCAAATCGGTTTATCTGGTTCTTGCCGTCAGTAACGATCTGCGGGTAGAGCAGAAAGCGGGATGCCATTTCAAAGGCACAGAACCACTGGGAGTAAAGCAGCAGCCAGTTCTTGTACAGCTGCTGAGTAGCAGTTGCCGCTGTGGCGGTTCCTTCAGCAAAGATAGTAGCGTGGGTAGGCAACCAGCCAGCCAAGTCAACTTCCAACTCAAGCTCAAGTCTTGAGTCGAGAATCGTAGAGTCAGGACAATCTTCTTTGTCGACTCCGAGGCTAGCTCTGATAGCCTCTGTGGTGGTGTAGCTGGTTACCTGCGCCATATTTTTAATCCACTATCTGGATAAGGCCTGCTTTGATCTGTGCGTCCATCCAGCTGCCTTCTGCGATAGGGCCAGCAATTTGGATATCGCCGTGACCAGCAGGCGGGATTCTAACGTTACGCTTTGTGTCGAACAGGGTGCCTGTAACTTTTGTCGTACAGCACACGCGGAAAGAAGTCTTCACTACTTCCGGCTCTTTTTCTTTGGGCTTGCGACCGCGCTTGGCGGAAGCCACCACAGGCTCTTGAGTCTCTTCACTCTCGGAGCCGAAATCTTGGGTGTTGCTAGGTTCGCTTGGCATAAGGATGTTCCTGAAAATCTTTTTGTTAAAGGGGTTGCCGGGGAGCTAGTGCTCCCCGGCAATCTTTTTACGCTACGGTCAGATCCATCACTGAGAACGCATCGTCGTACAGGCGGTGTGAGAATTCGCCATAGTCGATACGGAACGCAGACGCACGGCGCATCAGGTACTGCTCAATGGCAGAGTAAGACGCTTGTGCGTTGATGACGCGACGAATCGCGTAACGGCTGTCCAGACCAACGATGGTGTTGGCGGGGATAACGCCGTCATCCACAATCAGGACATTCGGAGCGTTGATGGACAGGTTGTCCACGCTCATGTCGATTGGGAAGGTACCTTCGTTGACGTAGACGGTATCACGCATCGGCTTGCCGGTACGGGCTTCGATAGCAAACGCCGTATCCAGAGTGGTGATGATGCGGTTGATGCTCATCTTGCGGTAGTTCTGACGCAGGTACTTGATCCAAGCCATGTGGCTCAGGTCGCCAAGGGTGCTCAGGCTGGCATCCAGAGTCTTCGCTTGGAAGGTCGGGAGAGCTGACATACCGCGATCCACGCTACCCGCTACGATGCCGTTGATGTGCTCTTCGACATTGCGGACACGCTCGCCACGTGCATGGGCGCTCAGGATCAGGGAAACCAGATCCAGAGTAGTAGCCTGCTGCGCTTGGTCGGAGATGATCAGACCAATTGACTTGGTGGTGATCGTCCGTGACACATCACTTACAGTGATGCTTACCAGCGCATCGGGCTCAGCCAGCTGAGCGATAGGGTTGGAACCCTGTGCTTCCGGAGCCTTCACGTTGATGATGGGCTGATCGAACTTCTGGCCGTTGATAGACGCAGTCTGTGCGATCATGTTTTCCCAGCCGCCCAAGAAATCGTCGTGCGAAGTACGCAGCTCGGATTCGATGGTACGCATGATGATTTCCGGGAACAGCAGACGCCCAGAGGGAGTGTTGCTGTTGGAGCCATCGTTGCGGGTAATAGCAGACAGCTGGATGCCATCGCTTACTACAGCCTTCATGGTGGGGGGACGAATGCCAGTGGCATAGTCTTCACCGAGGAACATACCGGCAGAAGCCATGAACTGTCCGACAACGGAACCGTACTTGGTTTCGTCAGTCTCGCTGCCGTGCTTCTGGGTAAGGTACTGTGACAGGGTCAGACCCATGGATGCAGCAGTCTCGTACTCTTTCGCGTGGAAAGGAATTTCCACAGCATTTCCTGAGCGGTTCCGCAGCTTGAATTTAGTTTCTAAGTCACTCATTGCAGTTTCCTTTTAGACTCAGGGTGGATTAAAGACGTTCGATCAGGACAGTCGCACCGGCTTCGCCAGTACCACTCACCAATCGGATTACACGCCACTTGAAAGCAACACCAGCACCGGTAGCTACTACTACCTTGCCGCCATTGGTCTGTGTACCAACAGCTTCCTGAGCGCCAGCAACTACAGTAGCGCCAACGGCCACTGCGGTTTCACCGGTATCCAGAACTGCAAGCATACGGCGGTCGCTCTGAACTGAACCAAAACTGAAACCTTCGTTTACAGTGTTGGGCTCAACAGATACAACAACACCTTCGATGTCGTCGCCGTCAGAACAGAGAACATAGTTGTTCGCTGCGCCGAGCTTGACTGCCTTACCTACTTCTTCGTCGCCCCAGCCTTCACCGGTAGTTGCTCCAAGAGCAGCTTCAGTGATGCTTGCGAACGGGTCGTTTACTTTAACGTTGAAAGCAAAAGTGCTCATCATTAACTCCGTTATTTAACTTTTGAAGTTGTCAGGCGGTGGACAGCAGCGGACATGGAATCATTTTCCTGTACGTTTTTGTCGTTGCCTTCGAAATCTTCGGTTTCAGGAACTTGTGCAGACGCGCCCACCTTGAACTTCTGGTTGAACTGGGAGTAAGTACGGTTGTACTGCTCCAGTACGACAGAAGGAGATGAATCGTCCATTTTCATGGCGACAGAACCGAGGCTGACCTGCATGCGGTTGATCGCAGTGATAGCGATTTTCACGAGCGCAGATTCAGTTGACTTGGCGGCATCACGCTCTACTTTAGCTGTTGCCAGCTCGGCGGAGAGAGTTGCTTTCTCGGTAGTCAGCACGGTGATGCGGTCAAACATCTTGTCGATCATCGTGCTTTGGTCTTTCTGGTCAACGCTAAGGGAGACTTCTTCGGTTCCAGCCGGAGCCACAACCTCTTCGTCACCCTGCGTTCCTTCCTCGTCAGAAGTAGCGTCTGCCACATCAGCAGGAGTGCCTTCGTCTTCGACTTCAACAACCATTTCCGGGTTGTTCAAAATCTCAGCTTCAGGAACCCCTGACTCAATGGCTGCAACTCCAGCTTCGGTCAGGACTTTCTTTTTTCCGGGCATATCTATTTCACCTACGATTGTCTCGGATCGGGGTTGGAAAGAAGGAGCACGGCTATCAGACGTCTTAACCCTGCGAGAGATTTCGGCAATAGCCGAGTCAAACGAGGATATTTTATCCGCCAGCCCGACCGTTACAGAATCAGCGCCAACAAAAACTCGGCCTTCTGCAGCAGTCTCCTTCAACAATTCGACGCTTGTTCCTCGGTTCTCAGCTACAGTCTCTAGAAACACATCGTAGATTGCGTTCATTTGTGACTCTATCTGGGCACGAGCTTTGTCGTCCAGTTTCTCGTAGGGTGAGCCCAAGGCTTTGAACTCACCCGCACGAAGAACAGTTATATCTATGCCTGCTTTTTTGTACATCTCGGACATACTTGCATGCACAGTTATCACGCCTATCGAACCGACAGTTGCCAGTTTCGCTGCGTATATTTCACGTCCCAAAGAACCGAGCCAGTAACCGCCAGATGCCATGGCGGTGCCGGTGTAGGTGAAGATGGGCATTATGCTTTTGTCTACTTCGGTCAAGAAGTCAGACAGTTCGGAAATCCCTGAAGCTTGTCCTCCGGGAGTGTCCATGTTCAGAACGATGCCGTCTATGCCGGGTGCTTCGATAGCAGAGAAAACCGCATTTCGGATTTCGTCGTAGGAGACCAGCCCCATGTACCGGTTGTAGGGCCGGTTGGTAGTGGTCAAAGATCCACTGATGGTGACGATAGCTACGTTGTCAGCGCGGCTGACCATGTAGCCGAACTCACCGAAATCCATATCAGCTTCCAAGTTGCTGTCCGTCATGGCGCGGATAGACATATCCTGCAGCTCGGAAGTAGGGGTGTCGTGGATCTTCTGCTCAATGAGCAAATGATTACGTAGGCTGGACTCATCGCCCAGCCAATAGCAGCTTTCGTTTATCTTCATTGACTTGCTCCGCCAGCGTTACTGGGAGTATCGGGTTGCAGCGCCCGTCCTTGGGGGTCGCTGTTTGGCGAGGCGTCTTGTGCGTTGGTGCTAGCTGCGCCTCGCATGAATCCGGTACCGCTCAAAGGAGGAGCGCCGGGTGCTCTTGGACCGGTGCCCAGTTCCTGAGCAGCCTCCTCATCGGTGAGGAAACCTTCAGAAAGAAGCCTGAAAGTTCTGTCCAAGTGCATGGTCTTGAAAGCTTCCAATTCGTCTTCAGGGCGAAGGTTGATTGGATCGAACTTGAATTTTACGTAGACGTCCATGCCGTACAAACGAGTGGCCAAGGTAATGGCCCGAGACATGACTTCTTCTACTGGGCGCTGGATGCCGCGAGCTACTTTCAGGAACACCAAGCTCTCTGTGTTTGAAAGGCTTTGTGATCCTGAGAGACGCAGACCCAGAATTGATGGGGAGGCTTTCAGCGATGTGGCGTGTTGGCCGGAGAGGGCATTGAGCAGCGGGACATAGTCCGCCTTCTCTCCCTCAGCTTTCATCAGATCAGCCTGAGCGCTATCGTAAAACACCAGAGCATCCTCCGGGTTCAACGCCTGCAGCTCGGCACTTACTTGGTCCTGAACAGCTTCCATGAAAGCCCGCAACTTGTTCGGGTCAGACCGGATGTCATCAGGAGCCGCAGCCATGACCATCTCACTGTTCAACTTCACGTTGAGACGGCCATGGCCCTGCCTACGCAGAGTCCGCCTCATGTCCTCAAGAAACTCGTTGAAGTGATAGCTGCTGTTCAAAGCAGCCGACATCATCGTAGTCGAATAAGCCTTGTTGGCATGCTTGTGCAATTCCGAAACAAAGAAATTCGGAAGGTCGAGAGGGATGGGATCTCCCGTGGCAGACAGCTGTCTGGGATACTTGGTTCCATCCCCACGGGAGACCCATTCAATCGTGTCGTAAGGTACGACATTGATTCGGTCTGGCAATCTGAATTTGTCCAATACAAGTTCAGACGCAAGAGCGCCGGTAGAGATAACCTCTACCAGCGCAGTCTCAATCGTGGAGGTAAGGCTTCGCTTGTCCGCATAGCCTTTGGAATAATCGTAAAGAGTGTCGATGGAAGATACAACTGACCTTGCCATCTGAGTACCAGCTTCGCTGTACTGGTGAGTGGCAGTCTCATACGCTGTCACTTTGAAAGGCGAGTTTGCTATTTCTACGAAAGAAAATATCGCCGACGATACTGTTCCGTCTATCAGATCAAGCGAACGTACAGCATCTACATCGCTATTCTGACTTCGGAACGCTTGAATCGATTGGTTGGCGGCACGTGTGTTGTCCTTGGGGACAGCATTGCCTTTGTCATAACCGCTGGAGGCGGTATTGGAGATAGCCTTTTTAACCAGCTTGGTTGGTAGTACTACCTGCTTTCCGGTCGAATCGGGCACGTTAAACTACACCACTCCAGTTAGTCATTATAAAATATTCAGCTATGGCCGTAATACTATCAATCTTTTAGCCAGAACTGGCCATAATTATTACAACTACAGTTGCAAAATTTTGCCTTCACTTCGAGGCAATCCTCAAACGCAGAGGGTCATTGATCTCGGTCACGTCGATCTCCCTCTCAGTCTTCAATTTCTGACGGCGCATTAGCGGCAAACTGGGCGGCACAGACAGGGTTGTCCCGGCCAAAAGCATGTCCATCGCGATGTGCGCGTAGTTCAGAGAATGCGCGTAGTGATCCTCGCCAGTGCTGACCCAAGTCGAAAGCATCTCGCCCTGATCGTTGCGGTTGTCCACACGCTTGACGGCAGAAAGATGGAGTTTGACTGTGGCCAACTCCGGCGATCTGGTGAGTGTGGTTTTTCCGCTGTTTACTCTTTTGGCCATGGAATCGAAACAGCCAGTTCGGTTGGCAGTAACGATTCCTTCGGAATCATTCAGCTTATAATTTTCGAGGGTCCCCTTTTGCTGGCGCACATAGTAGCAGGCCCAAACTTTCCCTTCGTGGTTGTTCTCCACCAAAAACTTTGATACGGAGATATCTGGACCGGCGTCTACCACCCCCTTGGCGCATCCGAAAACCTTTATGAGAAACTGGACTCGCTTGCCGAGATAGTTGTCTCCGTCCTGTCTGATTCGCTCATAATAGATTGCTCTGGTTTCTCCATCGATGTTTGCGAGGACTGTGAACCAGCTGGTTTTTCCAACGTCGAGGCCAAATGCTGTGTTCTTCGCGATGACAAGGTCCGTCTCGTCATCGTCCGGGCGGCGCTCCGCATTCTTGATGGCATACCTATCTATTACCTCTTGCATGAAAGATGTTTCGGAATCTGAATAGGGATAGCCGATCTTGAAGTTTACCCAGTCCTTCTTGCGCTCGTACTCTTTTATCTGGCGCAGAGTCCTTGCGATGGGGTTAACTTCAGGGACGTCTATCGGAACAATCTGGTAGCCGTGGATAGGGTTATCCGGCTCCTCGTGAACCCACTGCCGGAAGTTTGGATTCAGAATGGTTTCCCACTTTATGGGAGACTTGCATTTTGGGCAGCGAATAAAAGCTTCGTCTACTTTGACCAGCGGGTTATCGATATCTTCTTTTTCAAATAAAGTGAGATTGCCGTCGAATCCGGGAACCTCGACATCGGTCATAAAGTTAGGAGCTACCCAGTCGTGACAGGAATCACAACGGACGGTGTAGTGGGCTTTGGACGAGTCCCGGTACATGCCGTTGATGCCATACTTCTCCACGGTAGGAGTAGAAAAAGAGCGCTTGTAATACTCCCCCGGCTTGTTGTGGCCGAGGCGAGAGTTGAACGTGGTGAGGGTGGTCTGGTTACAGAAATCAACCTCATCCTGAAACAGGCCTCTGGCAGGAACGGAGATCGCTGAGTTCTGCCCGTAAGATCCGGCGATGTAAAGAAAGTTGTTTCCTATCTGCTTCAGTTCCGAAGAATCGACATCTCGGTTCATCAGGTCTTTCAGTACCGGGCTGTGCTCAATGACCGGGTCGATACGTGCCTTGGAGAATTTTCTGGCAAAGCCGGTGGTTGGCAGAACGTAAATGACTGTGATGCTTTTGGCTAGGCCCAGCATAGCCAACATCAGTCTTACCCACAGCTCGGATGCTCCAACCTGAGAGCACTTTTGAGCGACCACTTCGTCCGACATATCGGACAAAATTTCCCGCTGGTACTCGTGACCCTTGAAGTTCCATCGCTGGTCAGGGTCCATCGGGTTACGGGTGTTTCTTTCCAGCCACTGCGGAATTTGACTTAGATCAAATACGTTGGTTGCTTGGGAAGCTATCCGGTCAAGATAGTTTCGGTGCTCTCTATGGATCGACATAAATTATTGGGTTGCCTTCTTCAAATAGTATTTCTTCTTCTGTCGGCAAAACCTCAACAATCGATTCGGCCTCGTAATTTATTATTTCAAATTCTTCTGCTGAGAATTCCACGATTAGTTCGTAGGGTTCGTTATCAAATTCGGGTATTGGGAAAACGTGAACTATCTCAGAAGGTCCGGGACCACCCCCGCCGGGGGATGGGCTTACCAGATGTTCCCATACGTCTGAGCCAGCAGGGGCTGTAGACTTTGAGACGATGAGTTCCCATACGTCCATTTACGGCCTCGTATAGGACATGATCGCTTCAGGCAGGTTTTCCAGACTTTGGTTTACTGTCGCGTCCACCAGAACCGCTGTTCCCGTTGAGTTGTCCTCCAGATCCGCTATTCCCCTGACTACTACTGTTCCCGCTGTTACCGTTGGGTCCAGAATTACCCTGCCCGATGCCATGTCCATGCTCACGTTCCCGCCGCCGCTGTACTGAGAGAGCTTTATTCCGCCCGAGTAATTTCTCAGTACCAGTGAGTTCCCCGACCCACCCATATTGATGGTTGGGGTTTGGCCCACTCCGCCACCGGCTACGTTTGAGAAACAGTTTAGGAGTGAGCATTGGGTATTCCCCGCGATAGTCATGGTACCGTTCAGGGCGCACTCATAAACGAAACCGTTGTTGTAGTTGATGTCTAGTAGGTTGCACTGGCGGAAGATGGCTTCCCCGTCCATGTCGCCCTGTACGGTCAAATCTTCAAAGGTACAATGATCAACTGCGGCGCTGCCGACTACTGTCAAGGTGACTGTCGAGGCCGAGTCCCCACGGAACGTGTAACCCAAACTGAAATCAGTGTTCGCCAGCGTGGCGTTGTGCATTATCTGGATAACGCGGATGGAGTTTTTCTGGGCGATCACCAGAGCATCATCGAAGTTGTTGACGGGTGTCCCACGAGTGCCGATAGGAGTGCTGGTTCCAGCCTGTCCGTTGAGGGTGTCTACGCAGACCTGAGAGTCGTAAGCGCCTGCCAGCAGAGTTGAAAGATCCTGCAGGCCTGCAGAATTTGAAGTACGGACGGAGACCTGATTCCGGTTAACCACGTCACCGACATTGGAGTTGGCTCCGGTGAGGTTCACCGCGTACTGCCCGTCCTCGAAAGTCACCGTGTAGCCGTTGATGATCTCTACGACTCGCGCAAGAATAACGCCCCCAACCTCTACGGTGGTGTTGTGCCGGTGGGTGTCTACAAAGGGCGACCCTTGGAATTCAGCTTCAAGGTTTTTCAGCTCAAGCCTGAATGCGTTCAGGTCGAGCTGTCGGATTTCGGTGGGGACAGACTGGAGCAGGGTCATATCCGCACGGGGAACATTAATGATCTTTGCCCCCCAGTCTACGCTGATTGCCATTTACTCGTCCTTTATCATCTGGATCGTGAGGTCTAGCCCCGATGCAGAGTTTATTGTTCCTACGATTGACGAGGTTTTATAAAGAGTGCCGTAGCCCGGAGTGGCTCGTCTCACCCGTCCGGTTATCGTTTGGTTGGAGGCCAACGACCGGGTGTCGGTTACCTGACCACTGCCATTCGTAAGCACTTTGTTGATTATAGCCGTGCCGGGGGACAGTGGGCCAGTGGCTCCTGCTGCCACGTAGACCATAGCGTTCGGGATGGCAGCGCCTGTGTCGATATCCACAACGGTAATAGTGGTGGTTACCTGTCCCGCTACGACATTGACGGTAGCCCCGGCACTGCGGATGGAGGGGATGGTCGCTCCAGCCGCCACGTTGATGGTCAGGGTGCCTGATCCCACGTTGACGTAAATGGCTTCGTTGCCGGTGGAGGTCGGGGTGACAGGTGAGGCGGACGCCCCCGTCACGTACCCGCTGAGGGTGCCGTCCCAATTCATAGTTCCGTTGCCGATGCTGTTCAGTTCTATTGCGTGGTTTGACCCATCGCTGATAAAAGTGCAGCCTGTGGCGTAAGACAGGTTTGGCAGTGTCAGCGAGGTAGCGCTGGTAGACCGGTCGAATACGCAGTCGATCAGGCTTGCCTGATTTGTATTCGATACCTGAGCGCACTGTCGCCATGTCAGGCCGGTAATAGTGGCTCCTGCCTGTAGGAAAGTTGCGTTCAACCCTGTCCACGTGCCGCCGTTGATGACGACCGTTGACGAGGGGCTTTCGATTTTGAAATTTCCCTTGTTGTTCGTACCCAGCGCCGTAATGCTGACGTTGGTCCAGTACACCTCAGTCGAGGCGTGGTCGATGATGATCTCGGTGAAGTCTGTTGCACTGTGCGGTGTGTCCACGATGGCGATGTTCACATCGCTGTCGCTGAAATAGGCCAGAGCCGCTATCTTGTTACTGCCCTGCCCTATAACAAACTTTCCTTGCAGCTCGTAGGAAGCACCCACCTTGGTGAAAATACCCCAGCGATTGGCAATAGCATCGTTCTGGGCTTGGAATCCGGAAAAGGTAGCTGGCTGTCCAGAGTCCCCCGCTGTGATGTAGGCCCCGGTGCCATAACGTATCGCGTCAATACCGAGGTTGGCACCCTTTACCGTAGCCGTAGTAGAAAGACCCCCACCAAAAACCTGCGGGTTCGCGCCGGGGTTACCTGTGACAGTACGGTAGGGGGCGCTACCGGTGTTGGAACTCCGCACCGCGTAATTGACAGGGTAGCATTTGGCGACTCGCCCAGCCGCACCGTAGGTGTCAGAGCCTTCCACATGGTACTGGCAATAAGCGTTGCTTCCAGTGCCGACCAAAATAGATGCCCCTTTCAGAGCGAGTGTATCGGATAGTCCGGGGGTTGCATTGAATAGCCAGACGAAAACGTGAGCGCCAGCGGGCAGGGTGATCCCCGACCCGTTGTCGTAATACATACCTTTATCGGCATTGGTAATCTGCTTGTCCACGCAGAGGTTACCCTGCATGGACAAGTCAGCACCTGTGCCTAGACCAGAGGCTCCACCACCATAGGCTGAGAAGCCCGTGGTGGTTTCTGCCAACGTGATGTCAGTCAGGTCTTCCGTATAGCTCGGTGCCGCCATTAGGCATCACTGATTCGACCGGTTGTCGCGGAGCCGCCACTTGAACCAAGCGTACCTGTCGATTCGAAGGTCTTGATTGGTATGGAGGAGTTACGAACCCGGATGAACAAGCTTCGGTTAGAAGAGTATACGCTGGTAAAGCTCTCCTGCGTGGTGGCTGTCTGGAGGTCCAGATAGCTGATGAACGCATTGTTGCCCGTGGTCACCGAGTCGTTGACGCCCGCGCCACTGAAATTGTAGCTGGGAATCGTAAACGTCGAACCAGTGTAGCTGTCGTAAGGGATACGAACATACCGGCCTTCGTCGTTCTGCACACGGATGGTACCGGATGCAGGGGTGTCGGACGGGATCGCAGTGTTCATCACGATAGACGTGACTGCCGCGCCATTCAGGGTGCCGTTGACGGTGAACTGAGCCAAGTTCAGGCTGTTGCCTGAAGCCGGACCTACGAGTACACGGTCGCCAGAGACAAGGTTCTGGACGGTGAACTGGACGTTGTTCGGCGGCTGGCGAGTGCTGTTGGTCAAGTCAACCAGCAGGTCAGCAACTGTCAGGTCAGCGGCTTCAATACCGACACCGAACGCACCGGGGTTGATAGCGGAGCCGGTAGAGGTACCGATGAAGGTTGAAGGTACAGTACGTGAGGTCACCGTGACGTTGACGGTCGCTGTAGCGGTGCTGACGCCAGTGATGACCTGCCCATCTACAGGCGGGACGCCCTTGAGCATCTGAATCCACATCTTGGTACCAGCGGTTACGCTGTCAATCGCCAGCAACTGCGCTTCACCAGTGGCCCATGTGACTTTCTCGGGCTCTACGAAAGTACCGGTCGGGGTGTCGATATCGACTTCGTGGGTGACACCACGGAACAGGTCGCCGTTCAGGCCGTAGATAGTCTCGGTAGAGCCTTCCCGCTGAATCCACTTACCGCGCTCGTAGAGGTCGTTCTTGCTCTGCGAACCGATGTCCCATGAGCCATAGAAATTCTGAGCCGCCGTGCCCAGACCGTCTGCGTCAATGAAGGTGTAGCCTTCGTTGGTGTTGACGATGGTGGTCCACGTAGCGATGGTGCCTGCCGGAGTCTGGTTGTTACCGTCAGGGTTGGCTGTCAAAGCCAGTGTGTTGTTACCACGGTTGGTGCCGCCACCGATGAAGAACTCGGTGAAGCTGGTGCCGAGAACCCGCTGGGTACCCAGCAGTCGGCGACCGTCGATGTCAGCACCGCCGACACGAACCTGAACCAAGAAGCGGTGAGAGGTAGACGATGCGGCGTCAGAAGTCGCCGCAATCATCTTCGGCTCGTTCCAGAAATCGTTGGTCAGACGTGCGCCGTCTTGAATAATCTGGATGGAGGTAGAGTTACCGAATACCTGAATACCGTCATAAATTTCG
>Ga0210341_1469188_pt1 | contig 18443 bp, 13 predicted proteins | sample S425metaT_FD_159703 | JGI IMG/M metagenome (GOLD analysis project Ga0210341, IMG submission 159703) | Metatranscriptome of estuarine sediment microbial communities from the Columbia River estuary, Washington, United States - S.425... | ecosystem: Environmental > Aquatic > Marine > Intertidal... | reverse complement strand
GGGCGCCCGGCCAGCGATCAGCCTGCTCTGGAAATGGACCACGATTTTTGCTGCGACGAGGCGGCCGCGAAGCAGAAAACGGGCTGATTACCGTTGCGAGTTAACTGTCCGCCCGATGATATTGCGGCGACAGTTCGTGTACCGCATCGACGAATGCGGTGACATGTTCGGGGTCGACACCCGGGGTGATGCCGTGGCCGAGGTTGAACACGTGCCCCGGGCCATTGCCGTATGCGGCCAGTATCGCCGCAACCTCTTCCCTGATGCGCGCGGGTGACGCGAACAGCATACTGGGATCCATATTGCCTTGTAGCGCCACCCGGTCGCCGATCAGCTGGCGCGCCAGGCCGATGTCTGTCGTCCAGTCGATACCCACTGCCTGGGCGCCGCTGCCTGCTATGGCGTTCAGCCATTGGCCGCCGCCCTTGGTGAAGACGATGACCGGCACGGCGCGACCATCGGCTTCCGCGGGCAGGCGGGCTATTACCCGCTCCATATAGGCCAGGGAAAACTCCAGGTAACCGGCGGCGCTCAGGCTGCCACCCCAGGTATCAAAAATCTGCACCGCCTGGGCGCCCGCCCGGATCTGGGACGCCAGGTAATCCCCCACTGCATCCGCCAGCAGTGACAGCAGCGCGTGCATCAGCGCGGGCTGGTCATAGGCCATGGCCTTGACCCTGGCAAAATCCTTGGAAGAACCCCCTTCAACCATGTAGGTGGCCAGGGTCCAGGGACTGCCGGAGAATCCTATCAGGGGCACCTGGCCGTTCAGTTCACGCCGGATGGTGCGCACCGCGTTCATCACGTAGCCGAGATCGTCCTCCGCCGCAATACTGTTCAGGCCCGCCAGGTCCGCCTCGCTGCGCACCGTCTTGCGAAAGCGCGGACCCTCGCCCTCCTCGAAGTAAAGTCCCAGGCCAAGCGCGTCGGGGACCGTCAGGATGTCGGAAAACAGGATCGCTGCATCCATTGGATAGCGGCGCAGGGGCTGCAGGGTTACCTCGCAGGCCAGTTCCGCGTTCTTGCACAGGTCCAGGAATGACCCCGCCTGTTGCCGCGTCGCCCGGTATTCCGGCAGGTATCTGCCCGCCTGCCGCATCATCCATACGGGTGTGCGGTCTACCGGCTGCCGCAGCAGCGCCCGCAGGAATCGGTCATTCTTGAGTTCACTCATCAGGGGTTGTGGCCTTCTGCTGAAAATTATACTTCGAGGAAATCCAGGATGCCCTCGGCCGCCTGGCGACCTTCCCAGATGGCGGTAACCACCAGGTCGGAACCGCGCACCATATCGCCCCCGGCAAAGATTTTCGGGTTGCTGGTCTGGAACTTGAACTGCTGGGCTTCCTCGGCCACCACGCCACCCCAGTCGTTGGTCTGCACTGTGATCTCTCCCAGCCAGTCCGGCGGGCTTGGCTGGAAGCCGAACGCGATGATGACCGCATCCGCCTCCAGCACCACTTCACTGCCGGGTATGGGCTTGGGACGCCGACGGCCATCCACATCGGGTTCGCCCATCCTGGTTTTCACCATTTTCACGCCACAGGCCTGGCCAAAATACTCGACGATTTCCAGGGGCTGGCGGTTGTAGAGGAACTCGACCCCCTCTTCCCGGGCGTTTTGCACCTCGCGGCGTGAACCCGGCATATTCGCCTTGTCCCGACGGTAGGCGCAGATCACGTGCTCCGCCTGCTGGCGCACCGCTGTGCGCACGCAATCCATGGCGGTATCCCCGCCACCCAGCACGATCACCCGCTTGCCCTTCAGGTTGACGTAAGCATCGGCGGGCTGCTCGAATCCGAGGTTGTGGTTCACATTGCCCACCAGGAAGGGCAGCGCTTCGTATACGCCCGGCAGGTTTTCTCCCGGGAAGTTTCCACGCATGTAGGTGTAGGTGCCCATGCCCATGAATACCGCGTCGAACTGCCCGAGAATTTCGTTGATGCTAATGTCCTTGCCGACCTCGGTATTGAGCCGGAACTCTATCCCCATGCCCTCGAAGATCTCCCGCCGGCGGACCATCACGTCCTTTTCCAGTTTGAACTCGGGTATGCCGAAGGTGAGCAGGCCGCCGATTTCCGGATAGCGATCAAACACCACGGGCTTCACCCCGCCCCGCGCCAGCACATCGGCACAACCCAGGCCAGCCGGGCCCGCCCCGATAATGGCAACGGTTTTGCCGGTGGGCACCACGCCGGATAAATCCGGCCGCCAGCCCATGGCGAGTGCGGTGTCGGTGATGTATTTCTCCGAGGCCCCGATGGTGACCGCGCCGAAGCCATCGTTCAGGGTGCAGGCGCCTTCACAGAGCCGGTCCTGGGGACATACCCGGCCGCAGACTTCCGGCAGGGTGTTGGTCTGGTGGCTCAGCTCGGCGGCCTCGAACAGGTTGCCCTCGGCGACAAGTTTCAGCCAGTTGGGAATGAAATTGTGTACCGGGCACTTCCACTCGCAGTACGGGTTGCCACACTCGAGGCAGCGGTGCGACTGGTCGGCTACCTGCTCCTGGGTGTAGGGGTTATAAATCTCCACGTACTCGGTCTTGCGGGTGCGCAGGGTCTTCTTGTCAGGATCGCTGCGACCGACATCGATAAACTGGAAATTGTTTTCCAAACGCTTGCTCATAGCCTTTTCCTAGTCTGTGTTGCGCAACCGCGACAACAGGCGGTCGAAATCCGCCGCCTTCGGCTTCACCAGCCAGAATTTGCCGACATAGTCTTCGAAGTTCTCCAGCAGGTAGGCACCCCATTGCGAACCGGTTTCCGCGACAAACTCCCGGATGTTGGCCCGCAGGTGATTCCGGTAGGGTTCCATATACTCCGCGCTGACGCGGTGGATTTCCACCAGTTCACTGTTGTACTTGTCGATAAAACTGCGATCCCGGTCCAGTACGTAGGCGAAGCCACCGGTCATCCCGGCACCAAAATTGACACCAGTCGGTCCCAGTACGGTTATCACACCACCGGTCATGTACTCACAGCAGTGATCACCCGCGCCCTCCACCACTGCATGGGCGCCGCTGTTGCGCACCCCGAAGCGCTCGCCCGCAATACCCGCGGCGAACAGGCGTCCGCCGGTAGCGCCATAGAGACAGGTATTGCCAATGATCACTGTCTCCCGGGATTCGAACTGGCTGTCGCGCGGCGGGAACACCACCAGCTTGCCGCCGGCCATTCCCTTGCCCACATAGTCGTTGGAGTCGCCCTCGAGGTACATATGCAGACCGCCAGCGTTCCAGACGCCGAAGCTCTGGCCCGCGGTGCCGGTCAGGCGCAGTACGAGAGGGTTCGATTCCATGCCCGTATTACCGTGGCGCCGGGCAATCTCGCCCGACAGGCGAGCCCCGATGGAGCGATCGCAGTTGGTCACCTCGAATTCGAACTCGCCGCCGCTCTTCGCCTCGATCGCCGGCAGGGTCGCATCCAGCATCAGTTCAGCCTTTTCACCCCGGTCAAAGGGTACATTGGAGGCCACCTGGCAGAACTCTGGCTGCCCCTCGGCCTCCGCGGCCTTGTGCAGGATGGGCGAGAGATCGAGCTTACCCTGCTTGGCAGTCTCGCCTGGCAACAGTTCGAGCAGGTCGGTGCGCCCGATCAGGGCCTCCAGCGAAGGCACCCCCAGGCGGGCCAGCCACTCGCGCGTCTCCGTGGCCACGAAAGTAAAGAAGTTGATCACCATTTCCACGGTGCCATTGAAATGATCGTCGCGCAATTTCTGATTCTGGGTAGCAACCCCGGTGGCGCAGTTGTTGAGGTGACAGATACGTAAGTACTTACATCCCAGGGCGACCATGGGGGCGGTACCGAAGCCGAAACTCTCGGCGCCCAGAATCGCCGCCTTGATCACGTCGAGCCCGGTTTTCAGGCCACCGTCCGCCTGCAGGCGGATCAACCCGCGCAGGTGGTTGCCCCGCAGGGTCTGTTGAACCTCCGCCAGGCCCAACTCAAAGGGCGAGCCGGCATAACGGATCGAGGTCAGGGGGCTCGCAGCGGTGCCCCCGTCATAACCGGAAATGGTGATCAGGTCCGCATAGGCCTTGGCCACGCCCGCGGCGATGGTGCCGACACCCGGCTCGGACACCAGTTTGACGGAAACGAGCGCCTGGGGGTTGACCTGCTTCAGGTCAAAAATCAACTGGGCCAGGTCCTCGATAGAATAGATATCGTGGTGCGGGGGCGGTGAAATCAGGGTCACCCCGGGGACGGAATAGCGCAGGCGCGCAATCAGGTCATTGACCTTACCACCGGGCAGCTGACCGCCCTCGCCGGGCTTGGCGCCCTGGGCGATCTTGATCTGCAAAACCTCCGCATTCACCAGGTAGTGAGGCGTGACGCCAAAACGACCGGAAGCAATCTGCTTGATCTTGGACATCCGCTCGGTGCCAAAACGCTCCGGATCCTCACCGCCCTCGCCGGAGTTGGAGCGGGCGCCCATCCGGTTCATGGCGGCTGCCAGCGCCTGGTGCGCCTCGGGGCTCAGTGCCCCCAGGGACATGCCAGCGGAGTCGAAACGCGGCAGGATCTTTTCGATGGGCTCCACCTCGTCGAGCCCCAGCGGGGTGCCTGCTTCCACCGGCTTCAGCAAATCCCGCAGTGTCGCAACAGGCCTTTGATTGACCAGCGAGGAATAGCGCTGGTAAACCTTGTAATCGCCGCTGGCTACCGCCTGTTGCAGGGTCATCACCACGTCGGGGTTGAAAGCGTGATACTCCTGGCCGTGGACGTACTTGAGCAACCCGCCCTGCTCGATGCCTTTGCGCAAAGTCCAGGCCCTGCGGGCGAGGGCTTTCTGGTCCTGCTCGAGCTCGTGGAAATCCGCTCCGCTGATTCGCGAGGACACCCCGCGGAAGGCGACATCCACCACTTCCCGCGCGAGGCCCACCGCCTCGAACAGCTGGGCTCCGCGGTAGGAGCTGACTGCCGAGATGCCCATCTTGGACATAATCTTCAGCAGACCCTTGTTGATGCCCTTGCGGTAGTTTTTGTAGCAGGCGCTTGGCTCCCCGAGCACCTCACCGCTTCGAATCAGGTCTTCCAGCACGCTGTAGGCCATGTAGGGATACACGGCGGTGGCCCCGAACCCGAGCAGGCAGGCTATCTGGTGAGAGTCCCTGGCGCTGGCGGTCTCGACCACGATATTGGCGTCGACCCGCAGTCCCTGCGCGATCAGACGGTGGTGTACAGCACCCGCGGACAGCAGGCTGTGTATGGGCAGGCGCTCCTTCTCAATGCCCCGGTCAGACAAAATCAGGATCGAGGTGCCGTCCCGGACAGCGCTCTCGGCTTCCGCCACCATGTCAGCGATGGCCTGCCTGAGCCCTTTCTCGTCGGGGTTATAGGTGCAATCGATGCGCCGGGCCACAAACCCGGGCCGGTTGAGTTGCGACAGGGTGGTGAACTTGCCCTGGGACAGGACCGGTGAGGACAGGATGACCCGGTCGGCATGCTCCGGGCCTTCCAGGAAGATGTTCTTCTCCCCGCCAAGGTCAGTCTCCAGCGACATCACAATCGTCTCGCGCAGGGGATCTATCGGCGGGTTGGTTACCTGAGCAAATTTCTGCCGGAAGTAGTCGTAGAGCGAGCGTTCCAGCCGCGATAGCACCGCCATCGGGGTATCGTCACCCATCGAGCCGACACCCTCGTTGCCGGTTTCCGCCAGCGGCCGCAATACCTGGTCGCGCTCCTCGAAGCTGACCTGGAACATTTTCATGTAGGTGTTGAGACTGGCGGCGTCAATATCGGCAGCCATCTCCCCGGCGAAGGTACCCTCGATACGCTGGGCCTTTTCCTTGAGCCAGCGCTTGTATGGCTGACGCGCTTTCAGGCGATTATCGATCTCGTCGTTTTGCAGCAGTTCGCCGGTCTGGGTATCCACCATCAGTATCTGGCCCGGCCCGACGCGACCCTTGGCAATCACATCTGAACTCTTGTAGGGATGCGTCCCAACCTCGGAGGCAAGGGTTATGAAGCCGTCTTTGGTAGTTACCCAGCGGGCGGGGCGCAGGCCGTTGCGATCCAGCAGGCAGACCGCGTAACGGCCGTCAGTGAGAACGATTCCAGCCGGACCATCCCAGGGCTCCATGTGCATGGAGTGGTACTCGTAGAAAGCCTTGAGATCCGGGTCCATTGACTCGATGTTCTGCCAGGCGGGCGGGATCAGCATGCGCAGGGCGCGCGCCATGTCGACACCGCCGGTGAGCAGCACGTCCAGCATATTGTCCAGGCTGGACGAGTCCGAGCCGGTGCGGTTTACCAGCGGCGCGATCTCCTGGATATCAGGCAGCAGGTCGGTCTCGAAGCGCGCCGTACGGGCGTCGGCCCAGTTGCGGTTGCCTTCGATGGTATTGATCTCGCCGTTGTGCGCCAGCAGCCGGAAGGGCTGGGCCAGCGGCCAACGGGGCATGGTGTTGGTGGAAAAGCGCTGGTGGAATACACAGATCGCGGTTTCCAGCCGCTCGTCATCCAGGTCGAGGTAAAACCGCGGCAGGTCTACCGGCATGACCAGCCCCTTGTAGGCGATCACCCTGCCCGAGAGGCTGACAATATAAAAGCCGGGGTCTTCCGCGTTGGCAATTTCGGCCTTGCGCCTGGCTACAAATAATTTGGTACTCAACTCCTGTTCGGACAGGCCTGAGGCGTCGATGAAGAGCTGTTCGATCACCGGCAGACTGGAAAGAGCGATCGTGCCACACACAGAGCTGTCCGTGGGTACCTCTCGCCAGCCGAGCACACGCAACCCCTGGTCAGTGACGGCCTGTTCTGTTGCGCTGCGGGCCCGGGCGGCACGCTCGGGGTCGCTGTTGAGAAAAATCTGGCCGACACCGTATTTGTCACCCAGTTCAGTACCGAAACATTCCCGGGCCAACGTTCGCATGAAGCGATCGGGCATCTGCATCAGCAGGCCACAGCCGTCACCGGTCTTGCCGTCCGCGGCGATGCCGCCCCGGTGAGTCATGCAGGTCAGGGATTCAATGGCTGTGCGCAGCAGGCGATGGCTGGCACTGCCGCCGGTGTGGGCAATCAGTCCAAATCCGCAATTGTCACGGAATTCTTCAGGTCTAAAGAGGCCTGCGCTCATAGTCGGTCCAAATAATAAGTAATAACAATAAGTTACAGCGGAGCACCCGGCGCCACGGCAGAGCCCGGGCAAGAAGGGGGAGACCATTCTACACATACAGGCCGGTGCGGACAAACCTCCAGCCGCAGGCCTGGATCACCCGTTTGCAGGCGTCTCCAGCAGGCCGACCAGCTCCCGTTCATCTGCATCGTCGACGATACAGGCTGAGCCAATCGCTTCGAGCAGCACCAGCCGCAGGCGCCCATCCACGACTTTTTTGTCGCGTGCCATCAACTCGAGAAACTTTGCGGCCGTCATGTCAGCGGGGGGCTCCGTGGGTAGTCCGGTAGCCTGCAGCAGTGCGCGCAAGCCCGCCACCTCAGAGGCGGGAACCATGCCGCGCCGCGCCGACAGCTCCAGCGCCAGCAGCATCCCCACCGCAACTGCCTCGCCGTGCAGCCAGTGACCGTAGCCCTGGGCCGTTTCGATCGCATGCCCGAAGGTGTGGCCGAGATTCAGGATCGCCCGCACTCCGCCCTCGCGTTCATCGGCAGACACCACTTCCGCCTTGTTGCCACAGCTGCGCTCGATAGCTTCGGCGAGTGCCGCTTCTTCCCGGGCCAGCAGCTTGGGCATATGCTGCTGCAGCCAGCGGTAAAAAGGCTCATCACAGATCAATCCGTACTTGATGACCTCCGCCAGCCCTGCCGCCAGCTCCCTGGGAGGCAGAGTCTGCAGCGTGTTGGTGTCTATCAGTACCGCGACCGGTTGGTGGAAGGCGCCTATCATGTTTTTTCCAAGGGGATGATTGACCGCCGTTTTCCCGTCGACGGAGGAATCAACCTGGGCCAGGAGCGTCGTGGGAACCTGGACGAAATTGACCCCGCGCTGGTAGCAGGCCGCCGCAAACCCGGTAATGTCACCCACCACGCCGCCGCCAAGGGCGACAAAGGTAGTGGTGCGATTGTGGCCGGCCGCCATCACCTCATCGAAAATGTCACCGAGAGTGGCCAGGGTCTTGTACTGCTCGCCATCGGGGAGGATCACTTCGGTAATTCGCCTGCCGGGACCCAGCGCAGCCCTGACCCGGTCCATGTAAAGCGGGGCAACCGTGGTGTTGCTTATGATCACGACCTGGGAGCCGGCTATATGCCCGGCCAGGAGTTGCGGGTCGGCCAGCAGGTCGCGGCCAATGTACACGGGGTAGCTGCGCTCCCCAAGTTCGACATGCAAGGTATGCATCAACAGGGACACCTGGAATCCTCGGCTGTGGATTGGAAAAGACGCGATGATACCGCCTGGGAGCCTGTGCTCCAAACCGCTGACCGGAGCAGGCGAAGCGCGGGGTATAGCGAGTTACTGCAGGTCGCGCACCAGCCGCTGGGCTACCGTCCTGGGACTGCAGCCATCAGTGTCGATGACATGGTCGGCAATCTCCCGATACAGGGGATCGCGAATTGCCATCAGGGCGCGCAGCACTTGCTCCGGATCGCCTTTTTGCAGAAGGGGCCTGCGCCGATCCCGGCGGGTCCGCCGGACCTGCTCCTCGACGGTGGCGTGGAGATAGACGACATAGCCGCGCGCCCCCAGCGCCTGCCGGTTCTCAGGGCGCATGACCACGCCACCGCCGGTGGCCAGCACAATGTCGTCCCAGGTTGTCATTTCCTCGACGACCTGCACCTCCCTCTCGCGGAAGCCGGCCTCACCCTCGACATCGAATATCCAGGGGATATCGGCACCGGTGCGCGCCTCTATCTCAGTGTCGGTGTCCGCGAAGCGGAGCTTGAGGTGCTGGGCCAGGTACTTGCCAATAGTGGATTTGCCGGCCCCCATGGGGCCGACCAGAAAAATCCTGTGGAGTCTGGGCATCGTGCGGCGGCGAAACCCTAGTCGAGCAGCGTTTCCGCAAGAATCCGCGGAGTGATGAAGATCAGCGTCTCGGTCTTCTTGTGCGTAGTTGACTCATTGCGGAAGAAGGCGCCGATATAGGGCAGGTCGCCGAAGAAAGGTACCTTGTTGATAGACTCGATATCCTCGGTCTTGAACACGCCGCCGAGCACCACGGTCTCACCATTGCCTACCAGGACCTGTGTGTTGAGCTGGGTGGTGTCAATGGAGGGTATGAACCCGCCCTGGCCACTGGGCACCAGTTCGCCGACAGAATCCTGGTTGACCTGCAGATCCAGCATGATCCGATCATCGGGAGTGATATTCGGTGTCACGTCCAGGGCCAGTACGGCTTCCTTGAAGGAGGTGGTTGTCTCACCGCTGGCAGAGGATTCCTGGTAGGGAATCTCGGTTCCGGACTTGATGGAAGCCTGCTGCTTGTCGCCGGTGATAACCTTTGGCTGAGACACGACCTCGCCCTCGCCCGCCGCTTCCAGGGCAGACAACTCCGCTGTCAGGAACAGGTCACCGCTGGTGAAGCCCACCGCGAAACCGCTGTTTCGCGTGACACCAAGGTCAACCAGCAGCGCACCGGGATAATCCACCTGAGGCTGGCTGCCGTTGATCACCGACTCGTTCAGCCCGACCACGTTATCGGTATTACCGGAGATGGACGTGATGTTGTCATTGTTGGTGTTGAGGTAGGCGCCGCCCCACTCGATACCGAGGTTCTTGGTCGCATCGGACTGGGCGATCACAATCCTGGCCTCGATCATCACCTGCCGAATCGGGATATCGACAAGCTCGATCAGGCTGCGGATTTCCGCCAGCTTGGGCGCCGTCTCGGTGATGATGAGCGAATTTGTGCGCGGCTCGACGACCACGGATCCCCGTCCGGAGATCAGGCTGCCGCCCTCTTCAGAACCGGCGTTGAAAAGGTTAACGATATTGGCGGCGTTGGCGTAGCGGATGCGGACGAACTCGGACTGCAGCGGCGCGAGCTCCGCGATCTGCTTGTTCGCTTCAATTTGCTGGCGCTCACGCTCGGCAATTTCAGCAGCCGGCGCCACCATCAGTACGTTGCCGATCTGGCGCTTGTCCAGCCCCTTGGTTTTCAGCACAAGTTCCAGGGCCTGGTCCCAGGGCACATTCTGCAGTCGCAGGGTAATGCGGCCGCGTACCGTATCACTGGCGACGAGGTTGAGCTCGGTAAAGTCGGCGATCAGCTGCAGCACCGCGCGAATCTCGATGTCCTGGAAGTTGAGGGAGATCCGGTCGCCGACATAGACGAACTCATTCCTGCGCTCTTCCACTTCCTTCTTCGAAAGCGGCTTGACGCTGAGCACATACTGGTTGTCGGTCTGGTAGGCGAGGTAATCGAAGTCACCGGTATTCTTCAGGGTCAGGGTGGCACCGCGCTCGGTGGTGTTGACGTCGACGCTGGTTACCGGAGTGGCGAAGTCGGTCACATCGTAGCGGCGCATAAGGCGCTCGGGCACAGAGGTGTCGACAAACTGCACCTTGATATCGCCGGCTTCACTGAAGACGTTCACGTCCACCGAGGGATTTGTCAGCTCAAGAGTCAGGCGACCCTCCCCGCTGGAAGTCCGCTGGAACTGCAGGTCGGTGATTTCCGAAGCCACGTCGGTGACCGGCACTACGGCGGTTTTCAGCTGATAGGGATCTGACCCCTGCTTGACATAATCACCGCTGTTTTCCTGGCCCACCACGACATACAGACTGTTGCCGTCAACGCGGGTTTCATAAGGCACTACCTTAACCATGTTGACAACCATGCGGGTGCGACCGCCGGACTCGAGCACAACAACTCCGGTAGCATTGCCATAGGGGAGCGAATAGCGCTTGCGCTCGAGGCCGCTGGCGGTATCGGCGAAGTCGATGGCTATACGGGCGGGTTTCTCGATGGTGTAGGACTTCATTTCCGGTGGCGCTTCATCGAAGTCCAGACGGATTTCAAACTTGCTGCCCGGCCTGGCGCTGAATTCGATATTCTCGATGGTAGCCGTGGCATGCACCGCCCCGGCTAATAAAACCCCCACCAGGCCACCAACAGCTGCAAGCAGGCTCTTCCCGATGTTTACTTTTGCTATCCCCACGGCCTTCGTCCCCAGATTTTGTTTTTTACTTGACATGGTTATCACCCATGACCCTGGCTTATACGCCACTTAGTTTGATTGTACGTGGGCGCTCCACCCATCCATCCTCGGTGCCGTCACTCACTATCTCTACGACCCCGATGTAACTGTCGGTCATTTCAACGATCTTGCCGTGATGACGGCCGAGGTAGTTACCCATGGTCACCCGATGGACCCCGCCTTCAGGATCGCCGATCAGGGTCCAGTTCACGCCATCGCGCTCCAGAGTGCCCACCATCCGCAGCGAGTCGAATGTGTACTGCTCCAGGAACTCCTTAGCCCGGTTCTCGTCAGGCTTGACCGCACTGATCGCCTGCAGCTGGGCAATTTCCCGGACCTCTACCGGCCGGTCAAAGGGGCTGCGCAGTGTGGTCGCACTGTAGGAAAACGCCTCATAGGCCTTGAAGGTCGGTATCGGCGCTATGACACCGCCGGGGCGATCACGCTTGGATGCCATAAACTCATCGAGATCTGAAAAACTCTCTTTGGCACAGGCACTCAAGAGGGTTCCCAGGGACAAGATCGCTACCAGTGTACGGGGAAAGCTTGTCATAACTAGGCATCCCCATCCTTGTAGCGATATGTCTTGGCCACGATATTCATTCGCAGGTGGTTGGCGTCGTTGCCTTTCGCACTGATGGTGAAGTCGTGCAGGGTTACAATCCGCGGCAAGCCGGCCATACCACTGATAAAGGCACCCAGGTCATGGTAGGAACCGGAGGCGTTAATCGCTATCGGCAGCTCAACATAGAATTCCCGGGCAGTTTCCTTCTGCAGGTCAATGCTTGCTATTTCCAGCCCGTTAAGCAGACCCTTGTTGGTTATGTCCTCAAGTAGCCCGGGAACCTCGGTATCGCTGGGCAGCTGACTGACCAGTGCGCCGAAGGACTCCTCCATTTCCACCATCTGCTGCCGATAAGCCTCCAGGTTGGCGGCCTGAAACGCTTTTTTCTCGAAGTCCTTCTTTAGTTCGACTTCCTCTTTTTCCACCTTGGCAAGCTGGATCTGCAGATCCTCGATATGGTAGTAGTAACCCGCCGCGAGCACGGCCATCAGCAAAACCGACCAGATAAACAGTTTTACCGGAACCGGCCAGGAGCCGACATTGTCGAAATCAAGGCTGTTTACATCAAACTCGCGCAGCGAGCGCATGGTATCTTCAAATGCCACCGCTCAACCCTCCCCTGACTTGTTTTCTGAAGCCGGCGCCTGAATCTGCACCGTCAACCTGAAGGTGTTGGCCTGATCCCCGAACTCCGGCGCCGCTTTCACCGCATCGAGATTGGGATTGGCCAGCCACTCGGAGGCGTCCAGGCGACGCATAAGGCTGGAAACCCTGTTGTTTGATTCGGCAACCCCGTTAATCGTGATGACTTTGCCTTTGGTTTGCAGATTCGTGTAGAACACACCATCGGGCACCGTGCGGACCAGCTGGTCCAGCACCCGCACGATGATCGGCCGGTTGCCCTGCAGCTCCTGAATGACCCGCATCCTGTCCAGCAGCTGGTTGCGTTTCTTCTGCAACTCCCGGATCTCGGCCACCTGCTTATCAAGTATCTTGATGTTGTCTGCCAGGTACTGGTTGCGCGCTTTCTGGTGCTGGATCTGGCCAACGACCACGCGGTCGGCCAGGAATACCAGGCCTACCGCGAGTGCAATCACCAGGCCGGTCGTGATAAGAAAATCTTTCTTGAGCTCCTGCCGTCGCTCTTCCCGCCATGGCAGTAGGTTAATCTGTGCCATTAGTTAAAGCTCCGTAAGGCCAGGCCACAGGCGATCATCATCGCCGGCGCGTCGCTGCTCAGGGCGACGGCATTGACCTTGGGTGAGATTGACATATTGGCGAAGGGATTCGCCACGGTCGCCGGTGTGCCGAGCTTGTCCTGGACCAGTTCGGCCAGTCCTTCCATCGAGGAAACGCCGCCTGCGAGGATGATGTAGTCGACATCGTTGTACTGGCTTGATGAAAAGAAAAACTGCAGCGAGCGAGCGACCTGTTGCACCACCGCTTCCTTGAAAGGCTCAAGCACCTCGGGCTCGTAATCGTCCGGCAGGCCGCCCTGCTTCTTGGCGAGTCCCGCCTCCTCAAGAGGCAAGCCGTAACGGCGCATGATCTCATCGGTAAGCTGCTTGCCCCCGAACAGCTGTTCACGCGTATATATAGTCTGGCCATTGCTCAAGACACTCAGGGTGGTCATCGTTGCGCCGATGTCCACCACCGCCACGGTGCTCTCTTCGTCCAGTTCCAACTGGTGCTGGACCAGTGAGAAGGCGCGTTCCATGGCATATGCCTCGACATCCATGATCCGCGGCACCAGTTCGGCGCCCTCGATTGCCTCGACCCGGGTATCGATGGTTTCCCGGCGGCAGGCCGCCAACAGTACCTCGACCATATTGTTGCGCTCGGGGGAGGGGCCCTGGACCTCGAAGTCAATGGAGACCTCTTCGAGAGGGTAGGGAATGTACTGGTCTGCCTCGAGGGTGAGCTGGGTTTCCATCTCATCCTCGCTCAGGCCCTGCGGCATGTCGATCATCTTGGTAATAACAGACGAACCCGCGACCGCAGCAGCAACCGTTTTCAGCTTGGTCCTGGACTGGGCCACGACGCTGCGGATGGCGTTCGCCACACCGTCAACATCGTTGACATTCTTCTCTATCACCGCATCTTGCGGCAACGAACTTACCGCGTAACTCTCTACGCGATAGCGGTCCCCCGAATAGCTCAATTCCAGCAGCTTGACGGTAGTCGAACTAACGTCCAGCCCCAGAACTGGCGTTGCTTTTCTCTTCCCCATTCGCCCGAACACGTTTTTTCCCTATCAGTATCACTAACTTAGGATATTTTTATGTGTAGCTACATTAATGATTAGATATAACACAGACCTAAATATATCAAAACTGAAAAAAAGCATATAATTACCAAACGCCCGGCCCCGCTGCTTCTTTGAACCGATACAAGCCACTGTTTGATAAGGGATAAATGATAATCCTACGCGCCCTTTTTCGTCTTTCATTATTTGGACTTTTCGGAGCTTTGTGGCTGTTGGCAGGTGTCTATCTGTATCTCAGTCCGAACTTGCCGGACGTCGCTACCCTGCGCGACGTAAAACTGCAAACACCGATGCGGGTTTACACCCGTGATGGCTTTTTGATCGGCCAGTTCGGCGAACAGAAACGCAGCCCGTTGCCCTTTGACGAAATTCCCCCGCAGTTTATCGAAGCCCTGCTGGCAGCCGAGGATGCCAGCTTCTTCCGTCATTCCGGGATCGACTTTGCAGGCCTGTTCCGGGCCGTATCGGAGCTGGTGCTGACAGGAGAGAAAGGTTCCGGCGGCAGTACCCTGACAATGCAGGTCGCCAGGAATTACTTCCTGTCCCAGGAACGCACCTTCATGCGCAAATTCAACGAGATCCTGCTGGCTATCGAAATCGAACGGGCCCTGGATAAGCGCGAAATCTTTGAATTATATTTCAACCGTGTTTTCCTCGGGCACCGGGCCTACGGTTTTGAAGCGGCATCGAAAGTCTATTACGGCAAAAGCATCGGCGAGCTGGACCTCGCCCAGTACGCCATGCTGGCGGGCATACCCAAAGCGCCTTCACGCAACAACCCGATCAGCGGACCCGTCGCTGGCAAACAACGTCGCGACTGGATTCTGGGCCGCATGCGCGATCTCGGCTATATCGACCAGGCACAGTACAGCGCTGCTGTAGCAGAAGCCGATACAGCGAAGCACCACGATGAGCAGCTGAGCTTCTCCGCCCATTACGCGGCCGAGATGGTTCGCCAGGAAATGCTGGACCGATACGGTATGGCTGCCTATAACGATGGCTCCCACGTCTACACCACCATCAACAGCAGGCTACAGGAGGTGGCGCGCGAGGCTGTAATCAATGGCCTGCTTACCTACGACGACAGACATGGCTACCGCGGTCCGGAACAGAAACTGCCCCCCGGGGACAACGCCGCCGATGCTGAACAGGCGTGGCTGGACGCCCTCGGCCAGACGGCCGTGATCGCGGACCTTAGCCCCGCGGTGGTGACCGAGGTAGGCGAGGACCAGGTGGCTATCCTGTTTGCCGATGGCAGCCGCGGCTCGGTGCCATGGGAGAACGGCATCAACCATGCATCACCCTACCTGAACGAGAACGCGGTCGGGCCCCGGCCAAAAACCCCAGCAGATGTGCTCGCCATCGGCGACCTGATCCGTGTGACCCGCAACGTAAAGGAAGAAGGAGAAGAGGAAGAGGTGAACGAAGGCTGGTTTCTCAGCCAGGTCCCGGCGGCACAGGCAGCCCTGGTGTCCCTGCACCCCGATGACGGCGCCATCATCAGCATCGTCGGTGGCATAGGCTTCGAACTGAGCAAGTTCAATCGGGCCACCCAGGCCCTGCGCCAACCGGGTTCGAACTTCAAGCCCTTCCTTTATAGTGCAGCCCTGGAGTCGGGCTTCACTGCTGCCAGCATCATCAATGACGCGCCGGTCGTGGTCGAGGACAGCTCTCTCGATGAGGGCATGTGGCGGCCGGAAAACGATGAAGGCAAATTCTATGGCCCCACGCGCCTGCGCTGGGCCCTGACAAAATCACGCAATCTGGTGTCCATCCGCCTGCTGCAGCAGCTGGGGGTGGACAGGTTGCTCGACTACATGACCCGCTTCGGCTTCGACACCTCCGATTTTCCCAGGGACCTGTCGCTTGCGCTCGGCACCCATGTGATGAGCGTAATTGACGTCGCGGCGGCTTACGCGGTACTGGCCAATGGCGGTTATCACATCGAACCTTACCTGATCGACCGGATAGAGGACATCGACGGGGAGGAAATATACAAGGCGAGGCCACTGACCGTATGCCGCAGTTGCGAAGACGCTCCCGCCCGGGACCCGGCATCAGCAGAACCCAGCATGGAGCAGATCCTCGCCGACGGTGGCGAGAACCAGGGCGAACCGCCACCTGCGCCGCGCATCATGGACGCCCGGGTCAATTTTATTATCGACAGCATCCTGAAGGACGTCATCACCAAAGGTACCGGTCGCAAGGCCCTGGTGCTGGAGCGCAGCGACATAGCCGGCAAGACCGGAACCACCAATGGTCCCATGGACGTATGGTTCTCTGGTTACAACAGCGATGTGGTCACTTCAACCTGGGTGGGGTTCGATGGCTACACACCGCTGGGACGGCGTGAGTTCGGCGGCACCGCGGCGCTGCCGATCTGGATCGACTTCATGCGGGAAGCGCTGCGGGACAGCCCGGTCAAGCAAAGGCCGCTACCCCCCGGTCTCGTCAGCGTGCGGATCGACCCCGACACCGGCCTGCTGGCAAGCCCGGGGCAGAGCAATGCGATCTTCGAGTATTTTCTGCAGGAAAATGTACCCTCCAGAGCGGGAGGTGCAACCAGCCCCGGCGAGGGCAGCGGGGGCACCGATGACCTGCTGCGGGATATTTTCTAGGAGACAACCGGAGAATCCGCGCGCCCGGGCAGTTGCCCCGGGTCAGGCGCCGGGTGAGTAGTCGTCGGGGTAGGGGATCCGGGCAACACCGCTGTCGACAGCGGCCCGTGCGACAGCGGGTGCGACCAGCTGAAGCAGGCGATGATCCACCGGCTTGGGAATAATATATTCCGGCCCAAAGGAAAGGGATTCGACACCGCAGGCAGTCAAGACTTCCGGGGGCACAGGCAGGCGAGTCAGCTCACACAGGGCGTGTACCGCTGCAATTTTCATCTCCTCGTTGATGCGGGACGCCCGCACATCCAGCGCGCCCCTGAAAATAAACGGGAAGCCGAGCACGTTGTTGACCTGGTTGGGATAATCCGACCTGCCGGTTGCGATGATCACGTCATCACGGGTGGCGCGCGCAATCTCGGGCTTTATTTCCGGGTCGGGATTGGAGCAGGCAAAAACCACCGGGCGGTCGGCCATTGACAGCAGCATGTCGGCACTGAGCAAGTCCGCCCCGGACAGGCCAATGAACACATCCGCGCCCTTGATGGCATCGGAGAGACTGCGCTTGTTGGTCTGGTTGGCGAATTCCTGTTTGTAGGCGTTGACGCCCTCACGTCCGGCGTAAATGACCCCGCGGCGGTCCAGCATGTATATGTTTTCACGCCTGGCTCCGAGGCTGACCAGGAGGCGCATGCAGGCTATCGCGGCAGCGCCGGCACCGAGGCAGGTAATCACCGCCTCTTCCAGCCGTTTGCCCTGCACCTCGAGGGCGTTCAACAGGCCTGCAGCGGTGACGATGGCCGTGCCGTGCTGGTCGTCGTGAAAGATGGGTATGGCGCAGCGCTCTGAGAGCGCGGCTTCTATTTCAAAACACTCCGGCGCCTTGATGTCTTCCAGGTTGATGCCGCCAAAGGTATCGGCTATCAACGCCACGGTTGTTATGAATTCGGCGGAATCCTCGGTATTGACCTCTATATCAATCGAGTTGATACCGGCAAAGCGCTTGAACAGCAGCGCCTTGCCCTCCATTACCGGCTTGCTGGCGAGAGAGCCGAGATTACCGAGTCCTAGTACGGCGGTGCCGTTGCTGATTACGGCGACCAGATTACCCTTACCGGTATAGCGGTAGGCGTTCTCGCAGTCTGCGAAGATTTCCCGGCAGGGCTCGGCGACACCCGGGCTGTAGGCCAGCGCCAGGTCGAGCTGGGTTTCAGCCGGTTTGGTAAGCTCCACGCTGATCTTGCCCGGGATCGGGTTCGAGTGATAATCCAGCGCAGCCTGCTTGAAATCCTTGGGCATGAGTTTCACTTGTGGAAAAGGTCCGAAAGGATATAGAAAAGGGCGTCGGGTAACAAGGCGACAAATTGCGGCCCCCCAGGGTTTTCAACAACCCCAAAAAAAACCGGACCATTGCGGGTCCGGCTTTTTTGCGATGCAAAACGGGCGCAATGCGCCCGGCAGCTAGCGCTTGGTGCCGCGGCTGCCGAAACGCTTGTTGAAGCGGTCGACACGGCCACCGGTATCCATCACCTTCTGCTTACCGGTAAAGAACGGGTGGCACTCGGAGCACACGTCGATCTGGAGGTCTTCACAAAGGGTCGAACGGGTCGAAACCTGGTTGCCGCAGCTGCATGTTGCCGTCACAGCCTCGTACTTGGGATGGATATCTGCTTTCATAATGTCACTCCTCGTTATAGGCGCCGCCACCCGATCCCTGTCGGGCACCGCACCAAAAAATAGCCGGGCGTCCCAACAAATATGCTCTTACTCAAATCTTTCAAAAAATATCATGATCGGTCGATGGTGCACCGCTGACGCGGATCCCACCTCAGACGCCAGGCGCCCTTCATTTTCATTCCGCGTATGGGTTTGTCACCCAAACACTCGCATATGTGTTAGACTCC
>Ga0210341_1013052_pt1 | contig 23863 bp, 18 predicted proteins | sample S425metaT_FD_159703 | JGI IMG/M metagenome (GOLD analysis project Ga0210341, IMG submission 159703) | Metatranscriptome of estuarine sediment microbial communities from the Columbia River estuary, Washington, United States - S.425... | ecosystem: Environmental > Aquatic > Marine > Intertidal... | reverse complement strand
GCCTGGCTGCGGCCGACACGCCGGCGCCTGCAGCTGGCGCCGCGCGCCGCCTGCCCTGGCGCAACTGGTCCGGCTCCCAGCAGTGCCTGCCGGTGGCTCGCGTTGCCCCGGCCTCCGTGGCGGAGTTGCAGGAGCTCATTGCCAGCACTACCGGCGTGATTCGTCCGGTAGGGGCGGGGCACTCCTTCTCTGCGCTGGTGCCCACCGATGGCACCATCGTCTCACTGTCGCGCCTCAGCGGTGTGCTGTCCCATGATTCCGAGGCGCTGCAGGCCACGCTGTGGGCCGGCAGCCGCCTCGGTGATATCGGCGCCCCGCTGGAACAGGCGGGCCAGGCACTGGCCAATATGCCTGATATCGACGAGCAGACCCTGGCCGGTAGCCTGGCCACCGCCACCCATGGCACCGGCACCGGTATCGGCTGCATGTCTACGTTTATCGAGGGTCTGCAGCTGGTGGATGCCCGCGGCGAACTGGTGGACTGCGACCGGCAGCGCAATGCGCAGCTGTTTGAAGCTGCCCGGGTATCCCTGGGCAGCCTCGGCATTATCACCCAGGTCAGGCTGCAGAACGTGGCGCCCTACCGCCTGCGCCGGGAAACGGTGTGGCGCGAATTCGAGGAGATGCTGGCCATTGCGGAGAGCGACGCGGACAAGCACCGTAATTTCGAGTTCTATTACGTGCCGTTTTCAGGCATGGGATTTACCGATACCCACGACATCACCACGGAAGCCGTCAGTTCGACGGAAAAACTCGATGGCAACGAGGGTGCCAGGGACCTGCAACTGGCGCGGGACTGGCTGGAAAACGTGCCGCGCCTGCGGCAGCTGGTGCTGGGCACCTATATGAAAACCCTGGGCGATGAAGTCACCGTCGAAAACTCCTGGAAAAACTATGCCAGTGAACGCAACGTGCGTTTCAATGAAATGGAGTACCACCTGCCGCGGGAAAATGGCCTGCAGGCCCTGCGCGAGGTCCGCACCGCACTGGAGACACAGCACCCGGAAGTGTTCTTTCCGATAGAGGTACGCTTCGTAAAGGGCGACGATATCTGGCTCAGCCCGTTTTACCAGCGCGACTGCTGCTCGATCGCGGTGCACCGTTATTTTGACGAGGATTACACGCCGTATTTCAGGACCATAGAACCGATCTTTCGCAAGTACCACGGCCGACCCCACTGGGGCAAACTAAACACCCTGCAGCAGCAGGATTTTCGCAGCCTGTACCCGCGCTGGGATGACTTTGTCGAGGTGCGTCGTGAAATGGACCCACAGGGACGTTTTCTAAACCCCTACCTCAAAGACCTTTTTGCAGGTACCGGAGGCAACGCATGAAGCGACGTTCGCTGGTCATTGGCACAGCGGCGGCGCTCGGTCTGGGCTGGCTGCTGCGCCCGGGGGAGCGCGGCGCCGACCACAGCCCCTACTTTGGCGAGCTCTCTGCCGCGCTGGACAAGGCCTCCCTGGCAAAACCATCCCTGGTGGTGGATCGCAGTCGACTGCTGGAAAACATACGTACCCTCGTCGGCCATATGCAGGGGCGGTTCGACTACCGGATAGTCGCCAAGTCGCTGCCTTCACTGCCGCTGCTGGGCACAGTGATGGAAGCTTCCGGCAGCAACCGCCTGATGCTGTTTCACCAGCCTTTTATCAACCAGGTCGCGGTGCAGTTTCCCGAGGCGGACGTTCTGCTGGGCAAGCCGATGCCGGTTGCCGCGGCCCGGAATTTCTATCACCAGTTCAGCGGCGGGAGCTTCGATCCCCGGCGACAGCTGCGCTGGTTACTGGATACACCGCAGAGGGTGAGCCAATACGATGAACTGGCCCGGGCTCTCGGGCAGGACATGCAGATCTGTATCGAGCTGGATGTGGGCCTCCACAGGGGTGGGGTGAGAAGTGATGAACAACTCGTCACCATGCTGGACATGATCAGCCAGTCACCACGCCTGAACTTCTGTGGTTTCATGGGCTATGAGCCCCACATCGTCAAGATGCCCGTGGGCGATCCGAAGACCTACCGGGACAGGGCGGTGGCGGTCTACCAGCACTATATAGACGTGGCCAGGGCGCGACTCGGACAGGACTGGCCGGAAGATGTGCTGCTCAATGCCGGGGGCAGTCCGACCTACCAGATGTACGACGAGGGGCGCTTTCCCTTCAATGAACTGGCTGCCGGATCCTGCCTGGTCAAGCCCACGGACTTTGACCTGCCCACCCTGGCAGACCACGTGGCCGCCAGCTATATCGCGACGCCGGTTCTCAAGGCCCTGGATGCGCTGGAGATCCCGGGTATCGACCTGGGCGCGGTGCAGTCCCTGTGGGATCCCAACCGGGCCCGCACCTTTTTCACCTACGGCGGCTACTGGAAAGCAAGGCCGGAGTCGCCCCAGGGCCTGGCCTACAACCCGCTGTTCGGTCGCTCCACCAACCAGGAAATGCTCAATGGTTCACGCAACATCCACCTGCAGCCCGACGACTGGGTTTTCCTTCGCCCCACCCAGAGCGAGTTCGTGTTCCTGCAGTTCGGCGATATCGCCGTTTACGACAAGGGGCTCATCGCGGAACGCTGGCCGGTGTTTGGCGAAACCCCGCCAGTTGCATCGACCTGATCCAGCGCCTAGTCTGTTACAGCGCGTTTTTACCAAAGCAGCTAGAGGAGCCCGACATGATTGTTGAACAGATCTGGACAGGTAATGCCTACCGCAACTTCAACTACCTGATCGTCTGCCCGGAGACCGGGGAGGCCATGGCTGTGGATCCGCTGGATCATGAGAAGTGCCTGGCCCGGGCCAGGGAGAAGGGTTGGGATATCACCCAGGTGCTCAATACCCACGAGCATCTGGACCACACCGGTGGTAATGGCGCGTTGATCGCGGCCACCGGTGCGCGCCTGCTGGCCCACGTGAATGCCAAAGATTCCATTCCCGGCATCGACCGTGGCTTACAGGCGGGTGATGTCATCCGGGTGGGCAAGACCGTTGAACTCGAGGCGCTGGATACCCCGGGGCACACCATGTGCCATATCTGTGTGCTGTCTCACACGGAAACGCCTGCCTTATTCTGCGGCGACACCCTGTTCAATGCCGGCGCGGGAAACTGCCACCACGGGGGGCATCCCCAGGAGTTGTACGCAACCTTTGCCAACCAGATAGCGCAGCTGCCGGACAACACGCTGGTTTATCCCGGGCACGATTACCTGGCGAATAACCTGGCGTTTACCCTGGACAGGGAGCCGGACAACGAGGAGGCCGGCCGGTTACTGGCACAGGCGAAACAGCAGGATCCCAACCGGGCCCTGGTATCCAATATGGGGCTGGAACGCCAGATCAACACTTTTATGCGGCTGGACAGCCCGGGTGTGATAGCCCGCCTGCGAGAGACATTCCCGGAGCTGCCTGAAGATCCCGACCCCGGTACCGTATTTCTCAAACTCCGGGAACTGCGCAACAACTGGTAGCGAGGCTGGCTACAGCCAGCGTTTGCGCTTGAAAATATAGATCAGCAGCAGGGCGGTGGAGGCCATTGCCGCCAGGGCAAAAAAGTAACCGTATTTGAACTGCAGTTCCGGCATGTTCTCAAAGTTCATGCCGTACAACCCGGCAAGGAAACTCAGTGGTACGAAGATTGCGGTGATGATGGTGAGAATCTTCATGGTCGTATTCAGCTCGTGTGAGCTGATCGAGATATAGCCCTCCACCAGGTCGCCGCAGATCTCGTAGTACATACCCGTCAGGCTGAACAGGCGCTCGCAACGGTCCAGCAGCGTCCGCCAGAGGTGGCGGCTTTCCTCCTGGCCGGCGCCAAGGTAGGCGGGTTCCTCCGCCAGGATCTCTTCCACCAGGCGGTTGTGGTAGTTGAAGATGCGGCGCAACTTGCGCAGTTCGGAGCGGTAGCCAACCAGCTCCGTCATCACGCTGTCCGAGGGCTTGTTGAGCAGGCTTTCTTCCATCTCACCCAGGTAGGCTTCGAATTCGAGGATTCTCTGGAGGTAACGGTCGGAGGCATAGTCCATGATCTGCAGGGCGAGCCTGCCCGGATCAAGCCGGTCCTGCCCGTCCTTCAGTTCCTCCCAGGCTCTGTTGATGCTCAAGGACACACCCCGGTGGATGGTCACCAGGTGGCGTTCGGCGACGAAGAAGCCGATCTGCTGGGGTGTCAGCACCAGGTGCTCGTCCAGCTGGATGATCCCGCGAAACAGGATGAACGTATTGTGTTCGAACTGATGCAGCTTGGGGGGTTGCCGGGCTCGCTCGATATCGGTGATGGCGACTTCATGGCAGCCCAGTCGCAGCAACTCGGCGTGCATGGCGGGAGATATTTCACCCTCTATGTCCAGCCAAAGTCGATTTTCGCCGCCGGCGTGCCACAGTTCCAGCAACGCCTCGTCACCCTCGCGCACCTGGCCGTCGCTGCCCATCAACTTCGTTCGAATCGTCATATTGACTGCCTACCTCCCTGCAGGGTCAGAACCGGAAGCCCGGCCTGGACTCACAGGATCATACCACTGGGAGCTTGGTGATTGGCAGGGCGAAAGTCACCTCGGTAAGCTCTGGTAGCAGCCGTCCCGCCCGGCACGCCCCGGGACCATGGCATTACCGGACGGCAGGCAACGGCCGGGTGTGGCGATTTCACTTGAAACACGCTGGCGTCAGCTTAGAATAGGCCACGCAGTCCAGCTGTCTGCTCAACCCCGGGTTGCCACGATGCCCGGTTCGCCCGTGTCGGTAAACCGAGGGTCCGTCAACAATGGTGCAAGCCAAGATCAAATCTCCACAGCCTTACTCACGTGTGCGTCCGCGCTCCACCATAGACTGGAGCCAATACCATCCCGGCGAGTTTTACGATGAGATCATCGGTAAGGCAGGACGGGCCCGCCCGGCAACCCGCAGCCTGGTCGAGTTCATCCGCAAGCAAACCATAAAACACCTTGTTTCAAGGCAGCAGGCGGCGGACCTGGCGATCCAGGAGATGGGCATTACTTTCACGGTGTACAGCGAGGGCCAGAATATCGACCGCTCCTGGCCCCTGGATATCATTCCGAGAATAATCCCCCTGCAGGAGTGGCGGGTGCTGGAGCAGGGGCTGATTCAGCGGCTCACCGCTTTGAACATGTTCATCGATGACGTCTACAACAAGCAGCAGATTCTGAAAGACAAGGTGGTTCCCGAGGAGATCATTGCCAGCTCCCCGGATTTTCTCAAGCAGTGCCTGGGCGCCAAACCGCGTCATGGGGTATGGGCACACATCTGCGGCTCGGATCTGGTGCGCGACAGCGACGGTACGGTATTCGTGCTTGAGGACAATCTCCGGGTGCCCTCCGGCGTATCCTATATGCTGGAGAACCGCGCGATCTCCAAGCGCGTACTGCCGCAACTGTTCGACCGCAATTCCATCCAGCCGGTAGCGGATTACCCGTCACAACTGTTTGACATGCTGGCGTCCCTCTCGCCCCGGGCAGTCAAGCACCCCGAAATCGTCGTGATGACTCCGGGAGTATTCAACTCCGCCTATTTCGAACATGCCTACCTTGCCCAGCGCATGGGCGCGGAGCTCGTTGAGGGAGCAGACATGGTGGTTGGCAGTGACGACCGGGTATACATGAAGACCATACGCGGCCTGTCCCCCATCGATGTCATCTACCGGCGCATCAACGACGACTTCCTGGATCCGGAGGTGTTCCGGCCCGATTCCGCGCTCGGCACGCCGGGACTGTTTCGCGCCTGGCGCAAAGGCAAGGTGGGACTGGCCAATGCACCGGGGGCCGGCGTGGCTGACGACAAGGTCGTGTATACCTTCGTACCCGCGATCATCAAGTACTATCTCGACCAGGACCCGATCATACCCAACGTTCCCTCCTACCTGTGCGTAAACGAAAAGCACCGTAAGTACGTACTGGAGAACCTGGCAAACATGGTGGTGAAACCTGCCAATGAATCGGGTGGTTATGGCATGTTGATCGGGCCGGCAGCCAGCAAGAAAGAGCTGGCGATGTTTGCCGGGCTCATCAAAAAGAACCCGCGCAACTATATGGCGCAACCGGCGCTCAAGCTGTCGACGGCGCCCACGCTTTGCGGCAACAGCATCGAGCCAAGGCACCTGGACCTGAGACCCTTTATCCTGCAGGGGAAAAATCACTATGTAACCGCGGGAGGGTTGACCAGGGTCGCCCTTCGCAAGGGCTCGCTGGTGGTTAACTCGTCCCAGGGTGGCGGCAGCAAGGACACCTGGATCGTCGACACGGAGGCGGGCTGATGTTGGCAAGAACCGCAGAGCGGGTTTACTGGCTGGGGCGTTTTCTTGAGCGGGCAGAGAATACGGCCCGTCTGATCCTGGTGCGCCACCATGCCATCCTGGACCTGCCCAGGGAAGTGCAGCCCGGATGGGACCTGTTACTGCAGGTCCTGGGTGCTGAGCAGGACTTCGCTGCCCTGCCGGGCGCCGCGAACGAAAAGAATATCATCAGCTTCGTATTTGGCGAGAGGGAAAACCCCTCGTCCATAATCAGCTCACTCACCAGCGCCCGCGAGAACATGCGAACCACGCGCGAGATCATGCCCAGCGAGACCTGGGAGCGGATCAACAGTCTCTACCTGAGTGTGGCGCGGCGCAGCAACAAGGACCTGCCTCGCGGCGTGCGCCACTCGGTACTGAACAATATCATCCAGTCCTGCCAGCAAATCACCGGTATGCTCGCCGGCACGATGAACCAGGATGCGGCTTACCAGTTCATACGCATGGGAAGAAACCTCGAGCGCGCGGATATGAGCACCCGCATAATCGACGCGGCATCCGCCGGCCTCATGGGTAATCTCGAGGATATTTCTCCCTACCGCAACGTGCTTTGGATAAGCGTGCTGCAATCCCTGAGCGCCTATCAGATGTACCGCCTCAACGTGCAGCGCAATGTCAGCCCGCAGGATGTGCTGGAGTTCCTCTTTCAGAGCCACATATTCCCCCGCGCGGTGGCCCACTGCCTGGGTGAGATAGAGCACAGCATGAAGTTGTTGCCGGAGCACAAGCCGGCCCTGGCTGCAGCCGAAAAGGTCCTTAAAAAATTGTCTTCGACTGACTGCGGAGAACTCGTCGACAGCGAGCTGCATGGCTTTATCGACGACCTGCAGCTGCAACTCGTCGACGTGCACGCCGCGATTGTCGATACCTGGTTTACTCCCGGCGAGTAGCGCGCAGCTCGATTCGCGTCGCGACCCGGCTGCCAAAAAGCTGGCAGAGGTGGTATATTGGCCGCCTTTTGACCTGCGGGAAAATCTTCCCCCGGTTGCAACATAGCGGAACAGCCAATGAGTACCACCACAGACGACTTGCGGATACGCAAGACCAACCAGTTGATATCGCCCGAACAGCTCATAGGCGATGTCGCTGTGACCGACGCGGCCGCGGAAACTGTCGCAAATGCACGCCAGACCATCCACCGGATCCTGGCGGGCGAGGACGACCGCCTGCTGGTTGTGGTCGGTCCCTGCTCGATTCACGATCCTGCAGCCGCGAGGGACTACGGCAGCCGGCTCAGGGATGCGGCGGACAAGCTGGCTGCGGACGTATTCGTGGTAATGCGCGTGTACTTCGAGAAACCGCGCACCACGGTTGGCTGGAAGGGACTGATAAACGATCCGGACCTGAACAACACGTTCCAGATCAACAAGGGCCTGCACCTGGCCCGGCAATTGTTGCTCGACCTGGCGGAAATGGGACTGCCGGCGGGCACCGAGTACCTCGACCTGATCAGCCCCCAGTATTATGCCGACCTGATAGCCTGGGGCGCGATCGGCGCGCGCACTACCGAAAGCCAGACCCATCGGGAGCTTGCCTCCGGGCTCTCCTGCCCGGTGGGTTTCAAGAATGCCACGGACGGGGATATCCAGGTCGCGGTGGACGCCATCAAGTCCGCGTCCCAGCCGCACCACTTCCTGTCCGTGACCAAGCAGGGGCATTCGGCAATCTTCCAGACCGCCGGCAACGAGGACTGCCACGTGATCCTGCGCGGCGGAAGACATCCGAACTACGATATGTTTTCCGTGGATGACACCAGTGTGCTGCTGGCGAAATCCGGGTTGCCGGCGCGTATCATGATCGATGCCAGCCATGCCAACAGCCGCAAGATCCCCGCCCGCCAGATTGACGTGGCCAGCGATATCGCCACCCAGGTTGCCCGGGGCAGTCGCAGTATTTTCGGCCTGATGCTCGAAAGCAACCTGGTGGAAGGGCGCCAGGACGTGGTGGCGGGCCAGGCCCTGACCTACGGCCAGAGTATTACCGATCCCTGTATGAGCTGGCCCGATACCGAATCAATTTTGCAGGAGCTGGCCACTGCAGTGCGCCTGCGTCGCGAGAGATAACGCCATGCATCTGGGATTCAGTTCAATGAACACTGCGGATGACCCGGCGCCGGATGTGCTGGCGAGGACCCTCGAGGAGGCTGGCTTTGAGTCCCTCTGGTACGGGGAGCACAGTCACATTCCGGCATCGCGTAAGACACCGTACCCGGCGGGGGGTGAATTGCCGGCGCCTTATCGCAAGATGATGGATCCCTACGTCTCCCTCATGGCGGCGGCAGCGGTAACGACCCGGCTGAAGCTGGGCACGGGTATCGCCCTGTTGATGGAGCGCGAGCTGTTTTCCCAGGCCAAGACCATCGCCACCCTGGACCGACTCTCCGGCGGTCGCCTGCTGATCGGCTGTGGGGTGGGCTGGAATGAGGAGGAGTTCACCAACGCCACGCGCCTGCCCTGGGGGCGCCGGTACCTGGCGCTGGAGGAAACCGTGCAGGCCCAGCGCGCCCTGTTCAGTGAGGTAGAGCCGGCGTTTCACGGGGAACTCATCGATTTCGACCCCGTATGGTTTGATCCCAAGCCGGTGCAGCCCGGTGGGCCGCCGGTGATTTTCGGCGCCATGGGTCCCCTGGGGATAAAGCATACGGCGCGCTGGGCGGATGGCTGGATGCCGGTGGATGTGGCGCTGCCTGATATTCCGCAAGCCATGGCAGACTTCCGCCAGTTGGTGCGCGATTACGGCCGCAATCCCGATGACGTGGAAATTACCCTGGTGGTGATGTCAGAGGTTACTGCGGACCTGCTCAAATCCTATCGGGATATGGGGATAGATCGCTGCAATATCGGGGTGGGCATGCAGAACTGGGACAAGCCCGAGATTGTCATGCCCATGATCGAGGAGTTCTCCAGGCTGATACCGGCGCTCTAGCCAGGACAGCTCTGAATCATTCCGGGAGGTCCGGGACCTGGCTGGCCTCTTGCTGCATCCAGAGCCCAAACAGCTTGTAGACGATCGACAGAACCACCGCCCCGACGAACAGCCCGATAATGCCCGACATGATCATGCCGCCGATGGCGCCAAACAGGATAATCGGCATCGGTATGTCCAGGCCGCGCCCCATCATCATGGGCTTGAGAAAACTGTCGCTGAAGCCGGCAATGGCCATGTACACGGTAAAAACAACAGCCCAGGTGGGCTCCATAACGGAGAAGGCGTAGGCGATAATCGGGATCAGAACCAGTAGCAGCGGCAACTGGGCAATCGCCATGACAAGTACGATGACGCTGATTATCGGGGCGCCTGGAATACCCGCCACAAACAGCCCGATTGATACGAGTACCGTCTGGATAATGGCAACGCCAATGACTCCCTGCAGAACGTTGCGCACCGTCGCGACGATCATCGGAGCCCACACGCCACCCGGGTCGAGCCCGCCCACGCGCACGAAGAATCGCTTGGCGATGGCTCCGCAATTCTCGGCATAGGTCATGAAACCGCCGGCTATGAGCAGGGCGACCACAAACATGAGCACGCCCATCACGCTGCTACCGATTCTCTTGAGCAGCATGCCACTCAGTTCCCCGATCTGCTTGGAATTACTGTGCAGGAAAGTCTCCAGGTCGCTGCTGGCGGAGCTCCACGAGGCGTACAATCGCTCACCTATAACCGGCCAGTCCGCTACCCTGGCCGAGGGGGGCGGGATCCGCAGTTCACCCGACTCAAGCCCTGCGCTGAGCTTTTTCAGGCCTCCCAGCCCCGCATCGGTTACGGTCCAGGCCGGAGCAACCAGTGCGGCGATAAAGAACAGGGTGACCAACGACGCAGTCAAGCCCCTGCGGCCACCCAGTTTGGGTTGCAACCATTTGACCAGCGGAAACGCGGCCATGGCGATAATTGCCCCCCACAGGATAGGGGTAGTGAATGGCCTGATAATCTCGTAGGTATACAGGAGCAGGATCAGCAGCAAGCCGATACGCAGGGTTGATTCAATCATATTGCGCACAAACAGCGGCTCGAAGCTGGGCGTCGGGGTCGGCTTTTCCATCCTGATTACCTCAAAAAACAGAGAGTTGGCTGTTATTCTTGCTCGTGCGGCGCATTATGAACCGGCCACGGGCATTACGGAAGCACTGGATTGCGACGAGGGCCGAAGCCCGCAGTTGCCGCGCGCCCAGGTCGATTCTGTTGACCCGGCCAACGCGCATGGCAAGTGCGGACTGTGCTAAGTTAATCTCGCCCATACAAGGTACCAGCCCTATGCCGGATAAGTCAGTTTGCGCAATTGTAGATGCCTACCGGCAGATGGCCGCCGGGGGGCTTGGCACCGGCAGTTCCGGTAATATTTCCACGCGCGTCGACGGCGGAATGCTGATCACGCCTACCGGCGTGGTGCCTTCGATGCTGCAGCCGTCACAGCTCGTATTCATGACCCTGGCCGGGGAGGCCGGTGAGGATCAGTTACTGCCCTCCAGCGAATGGCATATGCACGCCGGTATTTACCGGGCGCGGACCGATGTCAATGCGGTGGTCCACTGCCATTCCCGTCACGCCACTATTCTGGCCTGTACCGGCAGGTCCCTGCCTGCAGTGCATTACATGATTGCGATCAGCGGCGGGGATGAAATACCCCTGGCGCCCTACGCCACTTTCGGTACACCTGCGCTCGCGGCATCTGCAGTAACGGCACTCGGGGACGCCGGTCTGGCCTGCCTGCTCGCCAATCACGGCCAGGTGGCGGTCGGGGCAGATCTGTCGCAGGCACTTCGCGTGGCGCAGGAAGTTGAAGAGCTGGCCGCGATCTATTGCGGTAGCCTCGCCATCGGCGGCGTGCAGATATTGTCAGCAGAATCGATGGCAGAGGTGCATGAGGCTTTCAAGGGCTATGGCCAGCAGGGGGAGGGCGTCGAGCCGGATGGCTAGAAGTCGTAGCCCAGCCCCGTGGTCACACCATAGTCCACGCCACTATCACCTTCCGCCTGGTTGTCGTAAGTGCCATAAGCCGTTATGTCGAAGAACAGGTCCTCAAACAGTTCCCAGCGCAGGGACAGGTCGGAACTGCTTCTCAAGCGCCCGCTCTCAGTGATGCTGGGATACACATTGAGGCTGAAGTCCAGGTGCAACTCGGGTGTGTTGAATCGCCATGCCGAATAGCGCGAGGACAGGACCATCTCGAGGTTCTCCTCGGTGCCCTCGCTCTTGTTGTCTTCAGTGATAATCTGTAAGCCGACTATGCCCGACAGGCGGTTCTGGTATGTGTCGAGAAAAAAACGGCCAACACCACCGCCAGCCGCCAGCCGGTAGTTCAGGTCCAGTTCGTCGTTCTGCTCATAACTGCCGAATGTCGCCCTGAAAATCCCCGGGTACTTTGTCCAGACGGCGCGGTTCAGGTCAACCTTGGAGCTGCTCGAGGAATTATTATCTGAATCGCTGAAGTTCATCCGTCCATCGAGGTTGTTTCGACTCTTCTCATTTTCATAGCCGATATTACCTTTGATACTGGTCTGGGTAAGAGAATTGGCGCGGGTGTAAGAGTATCCGGCAGAGAAATAGGCATCAATGCGGTCGATAACATTGCTCTCGATCGGCCGCATCCTCACCAGGTCAAGCCACTCGACTTTCTTTTCCGAGCCCAGTTCAATAACACTGAGCTGACCGGGGCGTGCGGACTTCTGTATCGAGCCGAAATGACGCGCGCCATTGCTGAGTTTGAACTCGTAGTAATACTCGCTCTCGACCTCCGCGATTTCCTGCCACTCGATGCTGATGGTGCCCATGGAGTCGGTGCTCAATTTGAGGATGCCGCCATCGAGTTCCTTTATTTCGCCGGTAATCCGGTCACCGTTGTACAGTCTCACGATGTCGGTCTTGGGGTGTGCCAGGGCGTTTGAGCTGTACATGTACAGCAACGCCAGCATCAGGGCAGGAATTATATTCAGGTTCACGTCAGGCTCCGTTCGGGACGTCTCTGGCTGTCGTTTTATCGAATGATGATAAAGGATTTAACTGCACTTTGTCCGGATGTCCGGGCGTGAATTCTCACCGCTTGCTTTCCCGTGCTATGCTGCAGGCCAATCAGCGGCCGACCCTCCTGCATGCCATGATGTCTCCTTCCAACCTGCTCAGCCTGGCGCTGCTCTACATCTGCATCCTGTTCGGGGTGGCCTGGTATGCCGATCGCGTGTCGCGGACAACCGGCGGCCAGGACAGGGCAGGCCAGTTCATCAGGCTGTTCGGTGTCCGCTTTCGGGCCTCCAGGGTGCGTGGCCTGATCTATGCACTTTCGCTGGCAGTTTACTGCAGTTCCTGGACATTCTACGGCGCCGTCGGCAGTGCCACGGCATCCGCCTGGAGCCACGCGCCGATATACCTGGGTCCCATCCTGCTCTTCGTGTTCGGCTGGCCCCTGATACGCCGCCTGCTGGCGGTCGGTGAGCGTCACCGTGTCACCTCGATCGCTGACTACATCGGCGCCCGCTATGGCAAGCGCCAGCCCCTTGCGGTACTGGTTACCATGGTGGCAACCGCCGCCGTGCTGCCCTATATCGCTCTGCAGTTCAAGGCCCTGGCCCAGGCCTGGACCATGGTGGGTGGCACCGCCCAGGAAGTAGAGGCCATCGGCGGCGACACCGCGTTGCTCGTTGCCATCATCCTGGCGGTATTTACCATCCTGTTCGGGACCCGGCGCCTGGACGGTCGGGAGCGTCACCAGGGGATGATGACCGCGGTGGCAGTCGAGTCTGTAGTTAAGCTTCTCGCATTCATTGCTGTGGCCGTGCTGGCCCTGTCATACCTGTCGGGGCTCCCGACAGCCAGTCTGGCCGAGCATGGCAGCAACGCTCTGGGGGAGATCTCCCTGTCAGCGGATTTTTTTGCCCGCACATTGATCAGCGCGTTGGCGGTCCTGTGCCTGCCCCGCCAGTTCCACGCCATGGTGGTGGAGGCAAGAGAGGATACCGATACCGGTATGGCCCGCTGGATATTCCCGCTCTATCTCGGACTGTTCATGCTGCTGGTTTTACCGGTCAGCATAGCCGGCGCCCAGCTGCTGGGTAACACTGTAAACCCGGACGTCTATGTGCAGGTGCTGCCGATTTCCCTCGAATCGAGTTGGGTCACCGTCGCCGCGTTCATCGGCGGTATTTCCGCCGCTACCGGGATGGTCATCGTGGCTACCGTAAGCCTGGCGATCATGATCACCAACGAGGTTGTGGCCCCTATCGTCATGCGCCTCAACGCGGACTCTCCGGAGGCCGTACTCAAGCTGGGCGACAGCCTGCGGCGGATCAGGCAGTTCACCATCGTCGGGATTCTGTTCGCATCCTGGCTGGTCACCCGGCAGATCATGGGGATTCCCTGGCTGGCCCAGATCGGCTTTATCTCGTTTTTGGCCGCTGCCCAACTCGCGCCCGCGCTGCTGGCCGGCCTGTACTGGCGCCGGGCGCACGGGGCGGCGGTCATCGTGGGGCTGCTGGCGGGCCTCGCCATCTGGTTTTATTGCCTGGTGCTGCCCGCAATGTTGCCGGCGGAGAGTGAACTGCTGCTGCGTGGACCTCTGGGTGTTACATGGCTTGCACCCGACAACCTGTTCGGTGTCGCAGGCGAATACCGGCTGGCCTACGCGACCTGTTGGAGCCTGGGTATCAATATCCTGGCGCTGGTGGTTCTCTCACTCCTGTTACGCCCATCCCAGGCGGACATACGCCAGGCGCGCCTGTTTACTGACTGGTCCGTCAATTCACCGGGGCAGGCTGATATCGATTACCAGTTGAGCCTTATCCGGGTGAGCCAGTTGCAGGCCCTGTTACCCCCTTTCATGGAGCAGCAGGAGCTGCGGCAGATGTGGCGGCAGTTTGAGCTGACCTACCAGCAGCGGCTGCTCCCGGGCGACCGCGCTCCCGGCTTCGTGGTAAGCCAGGTCGAGGCGGTTCTTGCGCGTATCATCGGGACCACGTCGGCGCACAAGGCAATGGAACAACTGGAGAGCAGCCAGCAGCTGGCATACAGCGATCTCGCCGGCATGGTCAGCGATGCCAGCAAACTGCACACCTTCAACAGGGAGCTGCTGCAGACCACCGTGGAGAGCCTGGTGCAGGGCGTGTCAGTGGTCGATGCAGAGCTGCACCTGGTGGCGTGGAACAAACGCTACGAGGAAATCTTTAATTATCCCGAGCGATTCCTCTACGTGGGTTGCCCGATCGAGCGGGTTTATCGCTTCAATGCCGAGCGCGGTTTCCTCGGCAGGGGAGCCGAGAACCTTGAAGATGAAATCAACAAGCGGCTGGGCTGGCTGCGCGATGGTGACGCTTATCGCCTCGAGCGCAATCTGCCGGATGGCACCGTCATCGATATTCGCGGTACGCCCCTGCCCCAGGGCGGCTTCGTCACCAGTTACATCGACATCACTGATTTCCGGGATGTCGTTACCCAGCTCGAAGAAGCGAAAATAGAGCTCGAAGCGAAGGTGGCGTCGGGCAGCCAGACCCTCAGCGAAACCAATGCCAGGTTGCGCCAGGAGAACCGACTGCGCGCGCAGGTGGAGTCCCGGTTGCGTGAGGCACACCTTGGCAGAACGCGCTTTATGTCGGCCACCAGCCACGACCTGTTACAGCCGATCAATGCAGCCCGGTTGTTTACCGCCGCCCTCAAGCCGCAGCTGGGCGGTGATGTCAGCGCCGATACCGTGCGAACTGTAGAGCAGATTGATCGTTCCTTGCAGCGGGCGGAGGCTTTGATCGCCGAGTTGCGGGAGATTGCGCGACTGGATTCCGGTGCGCAGATGCCGCGTCGCAGTCACTTTGCCGCCGGTCAGGTATTCCAGGCCCTGGCGCAGGAGTTCGAACCCTCCGCCCGGCTGGCCGGCCTCGAGTTACGGGTGGTTGCCTCCAGTGTGTGGCTCTATTCCGACCAGTCGCTGCTGTATCGGATTCTGCAGAATCTGCTGGCGAACGCCATCAAGTATACGGCCAGGGGCAGGGTGGTACTGGGAATACGGCGGCGAGCGCAGGGCGCCGAGATACAGGTGTGGGATACAGGGCCCGGCATCGCCGAACAGGACCAGGAGCGCATTTTCCATGAATTCGAGCGCCTGCCGCGACAGTCAGGCCAGAGTGACGAGGGCCTCGGCCTTGGCCTGGCCATTGTGCAGCGCTGTGCCGAACTGCTGGGCCATCGGCTACAGCTGCGCTCGACCATGGGCGCGGGCACCATGTTCTCGATCACGGTGACCTGGGGGCGGGCCCAGGCAGCTGTGGCGAATCCGGGCGAAGAGGCGTCTGCGCGGGATCTCGAAGGCCTGCGTGTACTGTGTCTCGATAATGACCCGATGATACTGGAGGGCATGCAGCAGTTGCTGCTGACCATGGGCGCCTCGGTGAGTATCGCCCGGGACCGGCAGGAGGCAATGCAACGACTGTGCGATCAGACGGATATCGTGTTGGCAGATTATCACCTCAGTGACAGCGATACCGGACTGGCCGTAATGCAGGCCGCACGACAGGCCGGGGCGAGGGAGATCCCCTGCGTTATTATCAGCGCGGATGACAGCGATGTAATCCGTGACCGCGCCCGGGCAGCAGGCTTTCGCTTTTTACCAAAACCGGTCAACCCGGCTCGCCTGCGGGCACTGGTGCTGGCGCTGACTCGCCCCTGAATTATCGCTGCCGTGAGCTTGCCGCGGTTTCCTCGAGGTGGCTCCGATATTCTGCCGGGGTGGTGGCGTGTGCGGCCCGGAAACAGGCCGTAAAGTGACTCTGGCTGCTGAAGCCGCATTCCTGTGCAATATGGCTAATGGGAAGGGTGGTGGTAGCCAGCAGGTTGCGCGCTTTCTCCAGCCGCGAGGCCAGCACGTAGCGGTGTGGCGGAGTACCCATTGCATCAGTGAACAGGCGCCTGAAATGCCCCTCGCTCACTTCCGCCTTGCCGGCCAGTGTCGCGACCGACAGGTCCCCACCGGGGTGTTGCCTGATATGGTTGAGCACCGCCTGCAGGCGGCTGTAGTGAATGTGGCGGGGGTTGATGTCGCGGATCTCCGGCGTGGTCAGTGCGCGGTAGATCTGCTCCAGCATCACTGGCACCAGCATCGTCATAAACCGATCGTCCCTGCCGAGACCCTTGTGCAACTCCCTGACTATCTGCAGGGCGAGGGCGCTGACCAGCGGGTCGCCAAATTGCAGCGGGGTGTTGGCGTTGGCAGCCAGTCTGGCCAGGCGCTCGGCAATGCCTGAAGGACGGTCCGGAAAATAGAACACTGCAAAATCCACGGTGCCTGCGTAATGCCAGTGCGTGGGTAAGTTAGCCGGTGCCAGCAGCGACTCGTTCGGCATCGTGTTTGTCCGCCAGGCGCCGCTTTCCCCTTCGCGCACCCGGGCGCCGCCAAACTGGGTGATCAGGGTCGTCCCACTGATGCCGGATACCGTTTTTTCTATCCCGCTGAACAGATAGTGCTCCACATAGAGGGGCGTAGGTCCCGCGACTATACCCTCGGCCAGCGGGCTGTGGCCCAGTTCCCTGCGTACTTTTTGCCAACGTTCCATACCAACGGCCATGAGCGTTTTTTGATAAAGATACGCTCAGTTTCTGCAAGATGTAAGAGGCATTCGAGTCCAGGATAGGCGCTCATTCGGAATGACCAATAATTATACCTGGCGCCGGAGGCGAATATGCTGAAGCTCAAAACTGAATTGACCCTGCCAACCGTCGGGCTGACCGGCTTCGAGACACCCTTGTCGGAAGAGGAACAAGCTATCCAGGGCGTGGTGCACCAGTTTGCAAAAAATGTGCTGCGACCGATCGGGCAGGAACTCGACAAAATGTCCGCTGAGGAGGTTTGCGCCCCCGGCTCTCCCTACTGGGACGCCATTGCGGAGGCCGCAAAGCTGGGTCTGGATCCGGAGCTGCTGCAACAGTTTGAGCCCGCGGTGGCCAATCGCCTGGAGTCCCTGATCGGCGAGGAGATGGGTTGGGGCGATGCGGGGCTGGCGGTGTCACTCACGGTGAACGGTTTCCCTCTGGAGATGGCGAAAGCCGTGGGCAACCAGGAACTCGTTGAGCTGTCGACCGGCAGGATCGGCTGCTGGATGATCACCCATCCCGACAAGGGCACTGATGTCGGCGCGTTCGATACGAAGCGCGAATGGCCCACTGGCCAGCAGGGTAATAAAGGCAACATGCTTGCGAAAGTCGGCGCCGACGAAATCGTAATCAACGGCCAGTGTTCGGCCTGGGTATCAAATGGCGCGGTGGCACAGGTTGCGCTGTGTTACCTGAGTGCGGACTATGGTGACGGCTTTTTTGACGCCGATGGCCGCCCCAACGGGGTAACCGTTATCCTTCCCCTGGATCTGCCCGGGGTATCCCGAGGCAAGCCGTTGGAAAAAATTGGCCAGCGGGCCCTGCCGCAGGGAGAGGTCTATTTTGACAACGTAAAGATTCCGAAACGCTTCGCGGTCGCCCTGCAGGATGAATACTACGGCAATGTCGCCTCGGCCTGGTCCTTTGCCGGCACCCACATGGGCCAGGTGTTTACCGGAGTAGCCCGCTCGGCTTTCGAGATGGCGCTGCACTACTGCAATGAACGCAAGCAGGGTGGCCAGCGCCTGATCGACCACCAGCTTACCCGTTACCGCCTTGGCGACATGATGCGTCGCGTGGAGCTGTGCCGCGCAGTGGCACGTCGCTCCCTGGCGTACGCGCGCCAGACTCCCTCGGGACACCCGTGGGCCACGGCGTCAGCCAAGGTGACGGTGACTGAGGAGGCCGAAAGGATAGTGGCCGAGGCATTCCGCCTGTTCGGCGGCAATGGCACCACGCTGGAATATCCGATCGAAAAACTGGTTCGCGACGTGCGCTCCGCCCTGATCGAGGACGGCGAGAATTATATGCTGACGACCCGCCTGGGGTTTCTTTGTCAGCAACTGTATGAGGATGGGTGGGCGCAAAACTAGGCGCCAGCCAATTCTGTTCAAGGCATTTTTTTGGCCGTGTCAGCACGGCTCTTACATAGAAGAGGAAAAGTATAATGGCCAAGTACCCTGTAGTAGTTTATGGCGCCAGTGGTTACACCGGTATGCTCACCATGGACTGGTTGATCGACCAGAATATCCCCTTTACCGCAGTCGCCCGGGATGCGAAGCGTGTGAAGGAAATGATGGCCCAGCGGGTTGTGCGGCTCGAGTCGGCGACCTACGAAATCATCGAGGCCCAGCACACCGTGGAGGCGCTGACCGAGGCATTCAAGGGCGCGAAGGTCGTGTGCAACACCGTCGGCCCCTTCGTCAAGTTCGGCCTTACCGCGGTGGAAGCGGCACTCAAGGCAGGTTGCCACCACCTGGATACCACCGGGGAGCAGGCATATATCCGCGATGTGCGCGACCAGTTTGGCGAACTCTATGCCCAGGCAGGGCTGGTCGTGTCGCCATCGCTGGCCTATATGTACAGTTACGCAGAGATAGCGGCTGAGTTGGCGTTGGAAAACCCGGGCATTGACGCTCTGCAAACCACGACCCTGGCACGCGGACCGCGCTTTGTCGGCGCCGGTGTAACCGTGGGCTCCACCGCTTCGATCTTTGAGATGTACCGTTCCGAGGCCTGTTACCTGTGGGAAAAGAAACTGGTGCCGCACGCGCCAAACAAATCCTACACCATCAACTCCCCTGATTTTATGGATCCGGTCTTTGCGTTGCCCTGGGGTGGCACCTCGCTGCCGGTGTATTTCGAAAATGACCCGCGGGTGCGCAGCTGTGAATCCTGCGTGGGCTTTTATGATAACGATGCCATGAAGATGGTGCACGCACTGGGCGAAAAATGGGAGGCGGAGTACAAGGGTCTTCCGAGCGAGCAGCAGGACGAAGTGCTCAGGCAGATCACCGAGTCCACCACGCCCAGTATGCCGCCGCGGGAGCGTACCACTCTGGTTCGCACCGTGGACACCGCGATCGGCCGCGGGGTGTTGTCAGCCGTGCGCGCCACGGTCTACGGCACCACCGCCTATATCGCTACCGGGGCACTGCAGACCGCGGGTGTCATCAAGCTACTGGACGGTGATACCAACAAGGTAGGCTTCGCATCCGGCTCCAGGGCCTTTGGTCACCGCTACCTGCTGGGCTTCCTCGAGGAGCGCGGCCTGGCGCGTGCCAGCGTCACCGAACTGTAAGCGCAGCGCAAGGAGGTTAATGTGGCTCTTATCGACCTTTACGACCGCGGCTGGTTGATCAACCCCACCGGGGTCGCCTATATCCAGGGTGACCGCTCCTATAGTTTCGATGAGGTAGGGGACCTGTCCTGCCGCATTGCGAACCGGTTGCTCGCCCTTGGCCTGCCAAAGGAAACCAAGGGCGCCATCTGGGCCGCCAACGATGTCACGGCCTGGGCCTGCACCCTGGGACTGTGGCGCGCCAATATGACATGGTTACCGGTGAATGCCCGCAACTCGGTGGAGGACAATCATTACATTCTCGATTTCTTTGACTGCGAGATCATGTTCTACCAGAGCGAGTTCGAGGAAGTAATCGCCGGCTTGCGACCCCGCCTGCCCGGGATCAGGCACTGGGTCTGTATCGATACCGATGCGCCGGGGGCGCCGTCGCTTGATACCTGGCTGGGTGATGCGAGCGCTGCATGCCCCAGGGTAAAGTTTGCCATGGATGACGTGGTGATGCTTTCCTCCACCGGCGGTACTACCGGCAAACCCAAGGGGGTGATGAACACCCATCGTAGCTGCGAGACCTTTGTCGCCCATTTCATGCTGGCCCACCACTACGGGGCGGACGACCGCCCGGTAAACCTGGCGGCGGCGCCGATGACCCATACGGCCGGGCTGCTGTCCATGCCATGCACCGCCCAGGGCGGTACCGTAGTAGTGGTCACCAAACCGGACCCGGCACTGATCTTCGAGGCGGTGGCGAAACACCGCGTGACGGAATTCTTCCTGCCCCCGACGGTGATTTACAAGCTGCTGGAGATTCCCGGTATCGAGAAGGTCGATTTTTCCTCGGTGAAATACCTGGTCTACGGCGCGGCGCCCATGTCGGTGGACAAGCTCAAAAAGGCGATCGACCTGTGGGGACCGATCATGGCCGGCGGCTATGGCCAGACGGAGGCGCCCGCGAGTATTTCCAACCTGCCGCCGGACCACCATTTCGTCAACGGCGCACTCGCGTCCGACCAACGACTCTCCTCCGTCGGTCGACCCAACCCCCTGATCCGTGTCGAAATGATGAACGACGCCAACGAGATCCTGCCCCGGGGCGAGACCGGCGAAATCTGTGTGCGCGGTGACCTGGTGATGAAGGGCTACTACAAGCAGCCGGATAAAACCGCCGAGACTATCATCGACGACTGGCTGCACACAGGCGACGTGGGTCACATCGATGCCGAGGGCTACCTGCATATCACCGACCGCAAGAAGGACATGATTATCTCCGGCGGTTTCAATGTCTATCCCAGTGAGGTCGAGCAGGTGATCTGGGGCCACCCGGCGGTGCAGGACTGTGCGGTGATCGGCGTCCCGGATGAAAAATGGGGTGAGGCGGTCAAGGCGGTGGTCGAGCTCAATCCCGGGCAGAGCGTAACCGCGGAAGAAATCATCGCCCTGTGCAAGGAAAAGCTCGGCAGCGTCATGGCGCCCAAAAGCGTGGATTTCGTAGCGTCCCTGCCCCGCAGTACGGTGGGCAAGGTATTGAAAAAAGACCTGCGCGAGCAGTACTGGCAGGACAGCGGCCGCAAGGTCTGAAGGAGAACGAGTCTCATGAGCGACGTATATATCGCGGGTATCGCCATGACGGTCTTCGGCCGTCACCTGGAGCGCAGCCTGGATGACCTGGCTGGCGAGGCACTCAATGGCGCGCTAAAGGACGCGGGCTGCGCGACCGGCGATCTCGGAGCGGCTTTTTATGCCGGCATGACCAACGGGCCCTTGCAGGGCCAGATATCGATTCCCGGCCAGGTCGTGTTCAGCAAGATCGGGGTGGAAGGTATTCCCATCTACAACGTTGAAAACGCCTGTGCTTCGGGCAGTTCGGCGTTCAACCTCGCGGTGCAGAGCCTGCGGGCCGGCACCACGGATGTCGCACTGGCACTGGGCGCGGAAAAAATGAATATCCCCGACAAGGCAAAGGCATTCTCGATTTTCGAGGGCGGCTGGGATGTGAGCCGGGCCGAGGAAAATTACGAAATGCTGATAAAAATGGGGGAGGGCGTCACCGTGCCGCCGGGTACTACCTCCGACAAGCCCTTCAGCAAGTTCATGGAAATCTATGCGGCGATGTGTCGCCTGCACATGAAGACCTACGGCACGACCCAGCGCCAGATTGCAGCGGTATCGGCGAAGAATCACACCCATTCGGTCCACAACCCTTTTTCACAGTTTCGCAAACCGTTCACCATCGAGGAGATCCTGGCAGCCCCACCGATTACCTACCCGATCACCCTGCCCATGTGCGCGCCGCTGTCAGACGGCGCGGCCGCGGCTATAGTGTGCACCGAAGAAGGCCTGCGCCGCATCGGGGCTGACAGGAAGCGCTGCATCCGGGTGGCGGCAAGTGTACTTTGCAGCTTCACTCACCGCCGCATGGATCAACCGGAACTCAGCGTGGGACACCGCGCGGCTACCCAGGCTTACGAACAGGCCGGACTGGGGCCTGAAGACATGGATGTTGCGGAGGTGCACGACGCCTCGGCCATGGGTGAGATACTGCAGGCGGAAAACCTGGGTTTCGTTCCCTTTGGTGGTGGCGGCCCCGCGGCGGAACGCGGCGAATTCACCGTGGGTGGCCGCATCCCCATCAACCCCTCCGGCGGTCTGGAATCAAAGGGACATCCGCTGGGCGCAACCGGCATAGGCCAGCTCTATGAACTGGTGACCCAGCTTCGGGGTGAGGCCGGTGAGCGCCAGGTGCAGGGTGCGCGCCACGCCATCCAGGAAAACGGCGGCGGCATGCAGGGCGTCGAAGAAGCCGCAGTGGCCATTCATATTCTCAGTCAATAAACAGGGTGTCCGGTTTGGAGTCGAACATGTTCAGAAACAAAGTTGTTGTAATCACCGGCGCAGGATCGGGCATCGGCCGTGAGTTGGCGCTGCAATTCGGTGTCGCCGGTGCCAACCTGGCCCTGTCGGACATCAACCGGGATGGGCTGGACCAGACCATCGCAATGCTGGCAGCGCGCACCGGGAGTACGGTCCGCGGATATATGCTGGACGTGGCTTCCCGGGAGGCGGTATTCGCCCATGCCGAGGACGTAAAACGGGATTTTGGTGCAGTGCACTATGTTATCAACAATGCGGGGGCGACGATTTTCGGCACCGTCGCCCACACCAGCATAGAGGAATACGAATGGCAGCTGGGCGTCAACATGTGGGGTGTGCTTTATGGCACCAAGGCGTTCCTGCCCTTGATGCTGGAACAGAAAGAGGGCTGCATCGTCAATATTTCCAGTGTCTTCGGTCTGCTGGGCTTTCCCACCCAGAGCGCTTACAACATTTCCAAGTTCGCGGTACGCGGCCTGACAGAGGCACTCTGGTCGGAACTGGAGGGCACCGGAGTACGTGCGGTCTGCGTGCACCCCGGTGGCATCAAAACCAGTATTGAAAAGTCGGGCCGTAGCTGTGCCGCCGCCACCGAGGAGGACCGTCAATTTTCGGCAAAATCCGAGAAGCTGCTGATAACGCCGCCGGCAGACTGCGCCGCCGATATCCTCAGGGGCCTGCTCAAGGGCAAGAGACGCATTATCACGGGACATAAATCTTCGACCATGTTCTGGATGGCACGATTGTTTCCCAACAGTTACCCGCGGCTGCTGCGCCTGCTGGCGTAGGATTCTGCGGCCCGCAAAAGCCGTGAAAAATATGGGCCCCGAAATCTTGCTAAACCCGTTCTGCCATTACCTGGCCTGCCGCTATGCCCGGTGCTTTCCCACGAGCAGGCGGCAATTACCATTGTGTCGGCTCCCTCTTATCGGTTAGTGTAGCGCCCGGTTTTTCGACCCACCACAACCTCCAGGAGAAGCACTATGATTGGCTATGTCACCATCGGCGTTCGCGACATGGAAAAGGCAAAGAGTTTTTACACGCAACTGCTGGCCCCGCTGGGTGCGAAAGAGCTGATGAGCATGGATCGCATCGCATTTATCGGCAAGGCAATGAACGAACCCATGCTCGCTGTCTGTATCCCCTACGATGAGAAAGATCCTTCACCCGGCAACGGCAATATGGTCGCTATCAATCCCGGTTCGAAGGAAGCGGTGGATCAGTTCTACGCCAAGGCCAGGGAACTGGGCGCGAGCTGCGAGGGTGAACCTGGCCAGCGCATCCCCGATATGTTCTACGGCGCCTATGTCCGTGACCCGGACGGTAACAAGCTCTGCTTTTTCCAGTTCGGCTGACAATCAAGGAACACTGGCATGAAGCCGGCTTGACTGTAATTTCCTGAGATACAGCGAGCCGGTGGTCAGGGCGGCGGATCCACCAGTGCCTGGGGTGGTTCCACCGCCAGACTTCCGAGGGCCAGCACCGCCTGGGTCCGTGAATGGACGCCCAGTTTGCGGAAAATCTCCGTCATATGGGCCTTTATGGTCGCTTCCTT
>Ga0210341_1319979_pt1 | contig 24477 bp, 31 predicted proteins | sample S425metaT_FD_159703 | JGI IMG/M metagenome (GOLD analysis project Ga0210341, IMG submission 159703) | Metatranscriptome of estuarine sediment microbial communities from the Columbia River estuary, Washington, United States - S.425... | ecosystem: Environmental > Aquatic > Marine > Intertidal... | reverse complement strand
TTTCTGCCGGACTCGGAAATCGGCGAAGGTCTCACCAATCTCGATTACGCCTATATCGCAGCGGAACTCGGTAAGTACTCGCTGGCTTCTGAAACGCTGAACTGCAGCGCCCCGGACACAGGCACCGGGACCGCCTCTAAGTTATCGCCGGCGATCGGGTATTTGCCGAAGATATAGCCGCCCTCGTTGCCGCCCGTTGTGCCCAGTTGGCCGGTAGCCAGCTTGGCCGCGTTTCTGGCGATAATCTCCTCACGATCCACTAAGGTTTGCCAGAAGGCCGCCAAGTCGCCCACGTCGAAAAGGACTCTGGCGCATGACAGCCGAATACGACCGTCCATGACGACCTCGGGACTTTCCCAATACATATTATCAAAGGGCTGCGTTGTATCGCCCTCCCACTCATATACTACATTGTCGTAAGCCATTATTCCTCAATCTCCACTTGTAAATTGAAGTAAAGAATGTCGGTTTTAGGATCGACGTAAACCGCCGTTGCTGCCAGCTCCACCTTTGAAACAGATCCGTTTTGCATGTTGATGATAACCCCGCCCACGTCGCCGGACTTGTTATAAAATGCAAAATACCGGCTATCGTGAAAGGCGCCGATAAATGTTTCCGGGTGCAGCGCCGCCCAGTCTTTCTTTGTGTAGGCCTTTTTGGTTATTACCCGTCCAGATCCACCCGAAACGAAATAAAGCCCGTCATTAGATGGAAAGGCAATACCGCCCTCGAAAGCCACCAGGCCCCGGCTCGAAACACAGGGATGAGAGTCGGCAAAGCGAATCGGCGTCAGCACTCCGGGGTGATTGCCCTGGACGATGAACGGGTTTTGCTCGGTGCCGATAACCAGGGTATTGCCCAGGCCACCCATGGCCACAATCGGGAAATCGATAGGAAAAGAGTATTGCGGCGGCCAGGCGTGCGGATAGTTGGGCTCGGAGAAATAAAGCGTTTTACCGACGAAACCGGCCATAAACCGGCCAATGCTGGTCAAGCCCTGCATGCCGACTGGAGGCCCGTACCATGTAGACGACGGGATGATCGTGCCGCCGGCCGCCTCGGTGTCCGTCTTTTCGTCGGTGTAAACCGTGGTTGCCATGGCAACCGCGCCGATATAGTGATAGCTGCCGAAGGCATCGCCGGTCAAAATGCGATAAACTCGCTTAGTTGCGCCCGAATCGTATAAGATCGCCTTTTTGTATGCCCGCCAGGTGACCGTATTATCGACCGTATCGCCGTCAACGTCTGTCTCCCAGGTGGGCTCGCCGGTACCCGATACCCCGGCCACCACACACATATAGACATGGTTGGCGACGCCGCCGACCGGTACAACGTAGGTGCCGACCTCGTAATTTTGAGAGGCCGCCCAGGCTATCGATATTCCGGATAAATTGACCGTTTGCCCCTGCATAGCCGAAACTATGTTGCTGACCGGAGACGGCGGGCCTTCCTCGCCCCAGGAGGTAACTATCGTCCACTCATAGGCAATCGAGCGGGCATCGCCGGTACCGCCGGCGCCCAGGGCCGCCGTGCACGCCGCGTGCGGGATCGGTGTCTGGATAGGATAAAAATTGACCGGATAGGGCGGGGTGCCGGTCGTTGCCTCGGCCTGGTTGGTCTTTTTGGGTATCCCGATACCGGTGAAATAGCGCCGGTTGGTCGTGTCGTTGGCGATCGGACCGGGAATGATATGCACCTCGGCGGAAAACTCAAACCAGTACGTTTCTAAGTATTGGTAAATGGTTTTAATGAGGACATCTTGCTGCGCCAGGGTCGTGTCGAGGAGTTCTTTTTTCCAGGGCCGCAAAGATCCTTTCAGTAAATTGACGTTGGTGGCCGCCTTGGCCATGTAAGGCTCTAATAGATGAGGCTCAACGGCCGGCATCATGCCCTGAAAGGCGTCAATCGATATGAGCATAGGTGCATCTCCCGTTTTTCTTGATAAAAACCTTATTACCCGCGACCGACCTATTTAGCCGTCCGCAAAACTTAAACTCCGGCCAATACTGCGAGCATTTGTGACAACGTACCGGTATTGGGCTGGCCGAGCTCATTAGGTGTTGCCTCGCGTCCAGATCTTCCCGCCTGTCACGACACCGGCCAGGTTCTTTAGATGTTGCGCGTCATACGCCAGGCAATAAGCGTACACACCTTCAAGGTCTTGATCCAAAGTCCAGGTTTCCCCGCCGTTAGTACTTACCCAAATCTGAGAATCGTTCTCGGTACCCGCAAAGATCCAATGGTTGACCGGGTTGTAAAGTAGGGAATGTATCTTCGTTTGGGGGTCGCCTTCGAGGCTTAACTGTTTTTTCAGTACCCAGTTATCCCCGCCGTCGATGGAAGTCCATATCGCCCCGAGGTTGCCCGTTCCCGCGACAATCACGTCGTTGTAGGCGTCATAACACAGGGAAAGAACAGAATAGTTAGAATTGTTTTCGTCTCTAAGATCTTTTACAAAAGCCCAGGTGTAGCCGCCGTCCATGCTTTTCCATAAGTTCGCCCGGCTTGCGGTCCCTGCCCAAAGCGTGTTGCGACTGGAATCAAAACAAAAAGCGTAGACGTAGCCCTGGTCGGTGAAATCGTTTCTAATGCTCATCCCCAAGGCCCAGGTATCTCCGCCGTCGGTACTTCTTATAAAAACAGCGTCCGAACTTGCAGATCCTCCGACGATATTATGCGTGCTGGCATCGTAACCGAGGGCTTTAACGGTGTTTTCACCATAGCTGCTATCGCTTAGGTCGGTTTCCAGGGACCAGGTTGCCCCGCCGTCGTCGGAGATCCAAATTTGTCCGTCCGGGAAAGTGCCCGCTACCAGGATATCGTGATAAGCGTCATAAACCAGGCATCTAATGGCGGTCTGAGCCGGCGATTCGTCGCTAAGATCTTCTAACAGCGTCCAGCTATCGCCCTGATCGTCGCTTTTCCAGATCTGAGCGTCATTAGCCGTGCCGACAAAAAGGCGATCCCGGCTCGGATCGTAGGCGCTGGACTCAACAGCTAATTGAGAGGGGGATTCTAAGGATAGATCTTGCGCGAGTGCCCAGGTTTCCCCGATATCGTCGCTTTTCCAGATCTGGCCTTTTGAAAAAGAAGTTCCCGCGATAAGGATATCATTTGCTGAGTCGTGAACCAGCGTTTCGACAACTCCGACATCTCCGGAAACCTTTAAGTCTTTCTCGAAGGTCCATGTATCTCCGCCGTCGGCGCTTTTCCATATCTGGCCGTCCGGGTAGGTGCCTGCAAGGATAACCTCGTTTGTGGAATCATAGACCAAGGCCCTAAGATTGGTCTGAGCGGTTACCTCGTTGCTCAAATCCTTTTTAAGCGTCCAGTTCGCCCCGCCGTCGCCACTAACCCAAAGCTGAGCGTCGTTGGCCGTGCCGACCACCAAGATATCATTGGCAACGTCGTAACACATTTCGAGAACGAGGGTCTGAGCCGGCGTTTCTAAGCCGAAGTCATGGCCGCGAGCCCAAAACTTTCCGCCGTCGCTACTTTTCCAGATAAGAGAACCGGCGCCCGCAAAAAGAGTTGCACGGCTTGAATCATAAGCAAAACATTGGATCGTACCAATAAAGTTTTCGATATCCGACAAGTCGATTTTCATATTCCATGTTTCGCCGGCGTCGTCGGTAAGGTGAATCATGGCGTTGCTGTTGCCCGATCCCACTACGACGGTGTCATGGTATGTATCGATGCCGAAGGCGCTGGCGTAAAAGTCTGATGGAGAATGGTCGCTAAGATCATATTTTAAGGTCCATGTATCCCCGCCGTCGTCGCTTACCCATACTTGACCGTCGTAATAGGTGCCCGCGAATATCAAGCCCGAGGTCGGATCATAAGCGAGTGCGACTATGCGCTCCTGGGCGGGCGATTCGTTGCTTAGATCCTTTTTTAAAGTCCAGGTACCGCCGCCGTCATCACTAACCCAAAGCTGAGCGTCGTTGCCGGTCCCGATCACAAACACCTTGTTTACGGAATCGTAGCAGGCCGCGTAAATATAACTTTGAGCCGGGATTTCACCACTAAGCGAGTGCTGCAGGGTCCATGGATCACCAGGTATCAAGAGGTCATAGGTCCATCCGATATCTTCGTAAACCTCGATATCGCAAGGCGCCCCTGTGATAATGTCCCAATACGGATCGGTACCATTAAACGACTTCCACCATCTTACACAGCCTGCAGGGCTGTCTTGAAAAACCTTCTCGCCGGCATAAAGAGGCGTTAGAATCTCGTTGGGGTTATAGTCGATCGTCCTGTTGGCGCCGGCTTGGATGATCGAATTGTAATGATTGGCATGCGTGCTGGCATAAATCAAGGTGCCTTGTGGCCAGGAGGCCGGGGCCGTTGTACCGCCCTGGCTGCGAGCGATCGTCAAGAAATTGCCAAAAGACGAATTGGCGATATCGACCTTGACCAGCTCCCCGTTGACCGGTCCGCGCAACTTCAAATAGATGTCGGCGGGCGCGGTTAAAATGGCGCCATACTCGTTCAAGCTGACCTTCATCGTGGTATCCGCCGTTAATATCGATTTTGAAAGGTGCGCAACGGCTTTATGCGTGAGTCCAATAACCATAAGTCCCTCTTTAGGTTTGGGCGTTCATTTCCTGCCATACGGTCCCGGTGGTATGTTTCCACCATCGGCCGGTTACACTCTGAAAGACCTCCTCGCCAAAATATTCGGCTGCCAGGCTGCCGTCCGGATCTGAGGTAACCGTGCGATAATCGCCCTTTTGCAGAAACGAATTGAGCATGTTTCCGCTCATCGTGTGCATAAGGTGTGCGCCGGCGCCAAACGATTGCGGCGCGGTCGGGTGCCTGGTGACTGTGAGCTGATCGCCTGCCAGGGCTGTTACCGTGATCCATTCGGATTTTGAACCCTCGACGATAACCGCCTCGAACGTCTCGCCTGCGCCGATCGGTGGCAGGGTCGCACCGTCTCCGGACTCCAAAGTGATCGACGTGTCTCCGGTGCCGATAGCGGAGTCGAGCCAGCCTTCGCCGTTGTTGGAAAATTTAAAAGTCATGGTATCGTGTCCTTACAAAACTGCGGGTTTTGCCGCGTTGAAATCCTTTAAACTTCTTTTGCATGGCGTAAATCATCTTTGACTCGTACTGATCCAGGAAAATGCCCGCGCTTTTCAGATCGGTCCAGGGCATATCGAGAATTGACTTTAGCCGCCCCTTGGCGCCGTCGATAACCATCTGCCTGAAATTTTCCCACAAAAAGCCGGGGACCTCAGTGGCCGAGATCAAAGGCGCGAATATCGCCCATACTTTTAACCCGGAGGTTAAGTCCGCGTCCGGGGTGTAGACCAGGCGAATCTTTTTGTCGAAGGTGACAAAGTACCGCTCGGGGATATCGGTAGTCTTATCGCGCCAGTCGGTCCGGTCTTCCTGTGTGTCGTCTTCATCGAGGGCCGTCTCAGAGGTGGGATCGATCGTTTTGCCGTTGAAAGTCGCCCGGTCCACGCCGACAATGTCCGCCCCGCTGGTTGCCAGTTGGTACTCAGCCGTATCAGCGACGACGTTGATCGCGTCGAGCTGCCCGGTCCAGAGCATTGTCCGCTCGCAAAGATCCCGACAGATATTGACGATCTCGCGTCTGATGATAGGGTTGGGCGCCAGTTGGGCCGCCGGGATAACCTCGGGAAACCAATCATCGACGGATACGACTGGGACGCTTGCCGGGCTCGCCGGGGTGCCTGTGCCTGTGCCTGCCATATTGCTTGCCTCCTTATGCTACGACTTCAATATCCGGGTTGATGAAGTTAAAGCCGGTCTTTTGGCGCCAAAAATAATACGTGCCCGCGTCGAGGTAAAAGGTTATTTTGCCAAAGGCGTCGGTCTTGCCGTTGGCAATTATGACCTCGCCCGCCGAATCGGTCGACACCCATACATCCGCGTCGCCAATCGGGGCGCCTCCGACCGTACTGGTCAATGTATAATCCCAAACAATCGCGCCCGCACTCGCGCCCTCGCCGGTGAGCCAAGCGCCATCGCCGCGATCGCGAATCGCCTCTAAGCTATCGGTGCCCTCATCAAAAGTGGCGCCCTGAATCGCTGCCAGCAGCGCAGCTATGGCCGTCTCGGCGTTGGATATGGCCTCCAGGCTATCGGTACCGGTCAAAAAGCCCGCGCCCTTGATTGCCGTCATTTCAGCATTAAAGGTTGTTAGGGGCAGGCCCGCGGCCTCTCGAATACTGGTCTGGAATCTCCACCCGTCGTTACCGGTGATCTCGAAGTCATTGGCCGAGGCCGTGACTTTCTGATTCTTGAAAGTAATCCGGATCGAATCGCCCGCCGCATATCCGCTGGTAGTGTCGAAAACCTCATCATAATAGACCATGCCGGCGACCTCTAAGCAGGCCGCCGCGTTGACGATGGTAGTCCAGGAGGTCCCGCCGGCTGCCTTGCGATCGATGGTAATAGTTCCCGGATCGATTTCAGCCAGGGCCGGAAGATCATCAACTGTATTGATAAGCCCCAGGGCCAGGCGCACATCAACCGTATTGGCAAGATCGATTGATACGGGGATAACCGGCTGCACGTTCAAAATATCCGATACTGCGCCGCCGCCGCCGGTGATCCATGCAATATCGCCTCGGGTCCGTATGGCGTGCAGATCGTCGTTGCCCGCTGACCAGGAGGTGCCTTTGATGTCCGTTAAATGCCCGGACAATACCGAATGGGCTGCCGGTATGGCGTCGGTGATGGTCTTGATTGCATCGATAAGCAGATCCAGGCGCCCGCCGTTGATCCAGTCGGCATGCAGGGCAACCGCCGCGTTTATCTGGAATTGGTGAGAAAGCGTGCCTTCAATCGTGCCGACCGTAGCAGACAAATAAACCGTGTAATGCTTGCCGGCCTCATATCCGGTGGCCGCGTCGAGCTGAATCCTTAGCACATAAAAGCCGGTGGTATTGGTATCATCCAGCTTGGCCAGGCTGCCGTTTTCAATAGCAGTTCCCGTATCGTCCTCATAGACGCGATAACTCGGGACCGAGTCGGCATCGGTGGCCGCGCCGGTTGCCGGTGTATGAGTGTTGACCGGGATCGTTAAATAGTCATCAATATTCCAAGATCCAAGATACATGATATTACCTCACAATTTGCCCGCCAAATATTTCGGAATGAATACCGCCGCCCGATATGACGCCAGGCCCGGCGCCGCCGGCGTCACCGCGCCCAAGTGTCCAGTTTAGATTTTGAATGTTTCCAGCCCATCCGTTTCCATTTCCTTGCTGAAATCTCAGCTCGATTCGACAGCTATCAGAAAATCCTATGTTATAAGGTTTAAATCCTGCCGGGTTTCCATCCCACTCCCACCCGCTGCCGACATCATAATAACACCAATGTTTATTGTCGGTTGCATCCCTGCGGATTCTAAACTTTCCAGAAGTTTCGCTTGTAGTGATAGAAGAATAAACCAAGTTGTTATATCTTGCCTCAAACCTAGCAGTGGTGACTTTATACCAATCAACGGCGATAATATTTCTACCATCGGAGATTCTAGTTACATACATGCCGAGCCAGTTGCCGGCCGTCGCGCCGAGTGCATTTGTTACATTGAATTCAAAATTGACATCATATCCACCATCCGGCGACGTATAATCTGCTCTTAAAATTGATAATTCTACGGGATAAGACGGTGAGCCAGAACCAGAATTATAATCAAGCCGTGTGCCTGAAGTCACCGTCATCCAACTATTATCATTGCGATTGATAGACCAATCGTCGATGAAACTATCCATCCGCCAACCTTCCTACGCTCTCCGGTACTTATTCTCTTTTTGCTGTCTGAGGCCTAAGTCCTGCAAAAACCGTTGATAATAGACCTGACTCCTGGGTGTGTTGCCCGGCGTGTCTGAATCGTCGTCATAGGCCATGTAAACCATGCCGTTGATGATCGCCGCTGCAAAGGTGTCGTCGATCGGGATGATTGCCAGCTTGAAATCGTCATTAGAATCCCACAAGACCTGTGCCGGCATCGTGGTGATACGGGTTAATAACTGATTGTTTCCCGTGGAACGTGGGTAAATCATAAACTCGACTTTGCTTTCAGGCACCCTAAACCAGTGTTCGACTGTGTCTGAGGCCGCAACCGCCTCCCACCCGGGTAAAAGCGCTCTCATAACGTCGAGCGTCGTCTCGCGGATCGCGGCGCCCGGAGTCGCGCCGGTTGCTCCCATATTCATTACAACGTCGACGATCTCGACGGCGTCAGCCGGGCATACTTGCCGGGTGGATGGTGATAGCTGCCAGGAGCGCGATTCGGTGTGCGCCCTGGGCACCAGGTTGATGATCTCCTTGACGGCCAGGTGGAATAGATCAAGGAGGTCCTGCTCGCTGTATTCGTCGTTTGATTCATCGAGAATCTTGCGCTCTGCCATGTTGATACAATGGCCTACTGTGGTGGTCGGCATCGGGGTACCTCCTTTATGTCTTTTTCATCCCGGACAAATGAAAGGTCAAGGCATCGGCCGTGCCCGCGACGACTCGAATCGTCTCGGGATTTTTAGCCGCGATTGGAATGGTTACCCTGCCGTATCCGGCCAGGGGCTCCGCATAGGCAAGCCAGTCCTCGGCGCTGGCCGCGCCCGCTGCGTCGGTGTGCGCTACGCTAAAGTTTGCCGACGTGCCTGTGATATTGGTGATAACCAGGTTGGCGACGATCTCCGCGCCACTGGGTACCGCGTAAAGCTCGTTTTCCGACGTGCCGGTCGGTGCGACGGCTGCCAGGCGCCCGTATTCGATTGTCATGGTGTCAGCTCCTTATATGATCGATTGCCAGTATGCGCAGGCCTCCAGCTCCTCGAATTGGTGATGGAGGTGGTAGGGCTGAGAATATAGGCCGTCGTGGTTATGATTTATCGCCGAATAGAGCTCATCGTGCTGGTGTTTGATCGCCGCGTACAGCCCGGCATGGTCGTGAACAACAAGGGCGTACATGCCTTCGATATTAACAATCTCGGCATACACGCCCGAATGATTATGGCCTAAGACCGAGTAAAGAGTTGCATGATCGTGGCCCGCGCTGCTGGCTGCGACAACGAGTTGATCGTTGCCGCGAAGATAGTCCACCAATTCATAATAGGTGATAAAGCGCTGGTTGGTGTCCTGGTGTCGACCTTCGCGGATCTCAATGATAGTTTTTAAGGCGATAAGGACATTACGCAAATCAACGTCCTCGATAAGGACATCAGGTATCGCCGGGATCTCTGTTCCTGAGATAGTCATTGATCTCAAACCCCTCGATAGCCGGATCTTCTTCCGGCATCATTTTATCCAGCTTTTTAGCGAGCTCGCGCCTGACATCGATCGGCCAGCGCATAACCTTGTCGCGGTTCTCATCGATGTAGCCGCGATAGGCCTCCTCGCCCATGAACTTGAATTCTTTGACCTTGGCGACCTTTTCGTCCAGGGTCCAGTCGAAATCTGTCAATGGTACCTTATCCGGTACCGCCGTTAAGGCCTCTAAGGCGTCGCCCTGGTCGTTGGAGGGCGGCGTCGGATCGGACTTTTTGCGTAAGATATTGCGCGTCATAGGCTCCGGGGTGGCTCCGACCGGCCCGGCCAGGTTTTTCGGTGCCTTGTATTCGCGATAGCTTTCCTCTCCCATGGCCAATAACCGCCGACGGTGAGCGTCTCCGCCGACGAAACAAACACGATCGCCATTCGCGTTTTTGGTGAACCGATAGCGCACTTGCTCAAAATCGACGAAAGTGTCGCTGTCATCTGATCTTTTGATTAGACATTCGATAAACATAGGTTTCCTCTCCTGTTGTCGGGTGTGTCGGGTTATCGGGATGCCCCTGGGAGTGTGAAAAGGAGAAAAGCTATCGGTGACCGCCCGACACAATCACTTAAAGCGAAACTCGCTCCCAGGGGCAAGGTGGATCTTTACTCGCCGTACTCTTTGCCTCTAAAAAACACCGAGGCCTTAATTCGCCCGGTAGCCGCGCCGGTACCCGGAGCGGTTGTCACATGATACACAACGTAACGCTCCTTATCGACGGCGACTTCCAGGACCGCCCGCCGGGCCGCGTCCAGATTGTCCATGCGAGCAACCCCGGCGGCCTGGCCCAGGTCGCTGTCTTTAATCAGCTCAGAATTTGCCAGAGCCGCAACGGCGCCCATTTCCATCAGCGCCAGATCGCCCACAAGGGCCGTGCCGGTGTCCAGGTCGTCCATTTCCAGCCGAGCATCGACAATGATGCAGCCGGGCGGAATTCGGGTCAATGCTACGACATCCTCATCGGCCAGGGCGGCGGCAAGATCGTACTTGCCCTCGACGACGTGGAGCTCTCCCGCGCTGTGGATTCCAGGCGTGGGGTTTTGGCTTGCTGCTTGCGCACTCAAAAGTAATGCCATGATAATTCTCCTTATAAAATTAACGTTAACGGTTATCGCCGGATCTTACGGGCCTGCTATGTGATTAAGCGGGCTGCTTAGCGGCGGTGTCGATGACGTACATCCCAAAATCCTTGCCGTTGAAAGTTACCTTTTTCACGGCGAAAATCGAGGACGTGGTGATGATTGCCTGGTTGCCGTTGTCTCGGCTTTCTTCATGCCAGGAAAAACGCAGCCCGGTACCGGCCGTACCAAAAGCCAGGACCATGGCTTGCTCACCCATAAAAAGGGCGCGAGCTGCCAGAACGTCATTGCCTGAGCCATAATCGCTAAACCGAATAACGCTCTCATGTTCGTGCAAAACGACGTTGTTATACATCCCCAGGGTGCCCTTGAAGATCGGGCTTTTGCGGCCCTCAGCGCCCGCAGCTGCTTTCTGCAGATCCAGCCATTGACCGGCTGCCGAGGCGGTGCGCACGTCAAAAACCTGCCAGGGATTCATCAAAACAACGAAATGACGCTCGCCGTTAATGAGAATGGGCTGAATTTTCGGCGTTTGGGTGTTGCCGTCGGTACCGGCTCCGCCGCCGCCCGATCCTCCGCCCATCATGGCCGCAACCGCAACGGCTTTATCGATCTCCGTTAGGGTCATTTTGTCGTCGGCGTCAAGCGTGGCCTTGGTTGTGCCGCCTGCATAAGCGATATGCTCGGCGTCCGGGGCGGTAAACGGGTTGTTTGCAAACCCGCTGTAAGTGGTGGGGTAAATGAAATCCGCGTTGATACCGCGAGCGCCTGAACCGTACATAAAAATCAGTTCATCAAAAGCACGCTGCCACCAGTCAGAAGACCGGCGCCTTGCGGTTTTTCTCAAAGAGTGAATCGTTCGCTTGCGGGTCATTCTGCCACCCGCATTGACACCGCCTCGCATCTGATCGATGTAGATACCGTCGGTGTAAAACTTCAGATCTTCCTCTTTATTTTCGAGGATATCGTCTCCCTCAACCGGCTGCATTTTGAGCTGCATGCTCAAATCAAAGGAAATGTATTCGCCGGCGTCGGTTTCCAGGTCCGTGAGCTGCTGGATCGGCATGGAGCTTTCTTCGCCCTCGCCCATGAACTTTTTGCTCCAGTAACTCTTTTTTGCAACGTCCACCGCCATAAAGGCGGAGTATTTTTTTACTGCTTTTGGATCATTAAGGCCTACGATTGTTCGTGCCATGGTTGTACCTCCTCAACTATTTTAGTTTTAGTTAACAGTTCATTTACAAAGTTGTTAATGCCACATTAACAACTGCCTTACCTGGGGCGTCCTGCCCTAATCCCCAATGCCAGCTATGATTGAACTGGTCGGCTATGATTGAACCGACGGGGTACAACTATCTAACTACACAAGCGCCTAAGCGCGTTCGTCTTCTATCTTGGTCGCGTGCGACTCGGTTTCCTCGGGTACCGTTGTATTCAGTGAATCTACGCCCTTTCGTAATGGCCCCGATCCATCCTCTTTAAACATCGGATAGCAAGGGTCCGGCCGGGGGACGGGCTCTTTTTCCCTTAAAACATCAATGGCCAGCTCCAGCAACTTTAGAGCGGTCCTTCTATCGCGGTCGGTCATCGGATAAACCGGAGGGCCTGGCATAATCATTTTGCCTGGCTGAACCAGCGTATTTAATGCCTCAATATAAGCCTTGTTTTTTTCGACCTCTGAGTCATATTCAATCGGGTTTTCGTCTTTTTCGATCATTGGGCACCTTCCTTGTTTTTTGCGTCTTAACTATTTTCAGGTCCGGATCGGCGTCGATCGTCACGCGGATCTTGGAGGCCGTCTTGCGCTGAACGGAAAAAATGATCTCCATTTTGGCCAGCGAGCACGCCTCATGCCTACAAGTAATAGAAAGAACGTCGTTATCGGTTAAATCAGTGTGAAATGGCATCCGACTCCGCTCGGCCCTTGTGATAGATCTGTGGATTGCGCTTTGTACCGTCCGGACTCTCGATATGATCTACCATCCAGGGGTTTTCGCTGTCGATGGAGCTGTCTCCATACAGGATACCGTCAAACTCCAGATAAGTCGCCATTCGATCGATGATCGGCAAAATATAACTGTCATTGTTATTTTGGGCGCGGGTCATACACGCGATCTTGCTGACATCGCAAACCACATACGACCGGGTCCAGGCCTCATCGATCCAGTCGTCACGGCGCGAGGAGGTCACACTGCAGGCGTCTAAGACAACCTGGTCATGGCCTGCCAAAAACAATGAGCGCACAAACACCTTGGCCATGGCCCATACCATCGGCTCGGCTAACGGCTCGTATCTTTGGCCGTGCAGCGCTATCCGGATCTGATTGGGACACACGATCGGGTGCTTGAAACTGCGGGCAATCGTGCTTTTTCCCGAATAAGGCAGGCCAACCATTAAAATCAAATTGCTCATGTTGCCGCCTCATATCGCAACCGCTGCGCGTCTGACAGGTTGATAATGGCCTTTTCGTAGGCCTCTCCATCCAGTTTGTCGAGCCACTCGAATTCACCGACGCCGTCGTCGATTTCGGCGGTCGGCTTGCCGCCCAGGGTTTCCGGAGGCGTTTTGCCGGCCTCTTTGGCCTTGGCCGCTTTCAGGGCCTCTTTTTTCTTTTGCTCCTCGGCCTCCGCCGGCCTGGTGGGAGAAAACCGCGCTGCGACTTCCTCGCGGGCTTTGGCGAGAAGATCGGTCCCGGGCATGACGGCGCCCTCATCGGTTGCCATTATCCGGTTGACCGTCGCCGCGAAGGCTGCGTAAACGACATCATCGTCATTGATCCAGGCGTTTGCCTCGGAGCTCAAAAAGGTTTCCTGCTCGTATTCCCAACGAGTCTCAACGCTCTCGGTGGTAAATTGCTTGGCCATATCATCTTGCCATAGCTTTTGTTTGAGCTCGTCGCGGGCGTCTAAATACTCATCATAATCAATGGCGCCCTCTTGAAAGTCCTTTTTCGCTTTCTCCAGGCCCTTGGTGATTGCGCCCCTTTCCTCCTCGGTCAAACCGCGCATAATTGGAGGCGGGGCCGTGTCAGGGACGATCTTGACCGGCGTTTTATCCGTTTCCGGATCTGCTGCCGCCTCCGGCTTTTTGTCTTTGGCCGCGGGCTCGGCCTCGGCCTCTTTCTCGGCCTCGGCTGCTTTTTCTGCCTTGCGGTCCTCGTCGGCTGCCTTGGCATCGGCCGCCTCTTTTTCGGCCCTTTCCCTGGCCTGCGCCCTGGTGTCGGCATCATTTTCGATCGCGTCGGTTGCCGGGCCGTCTAAGTCGACATCTTCTTCCAGGGCCGCTTTTTCCTCCGGGCTCAAAAGATCAACGTCGTTGAATTCCTCGGGCTTATCAAAATCCACCCGGATCGCTTTTTTGTCTGAAATAGCTATCTTGTCTGGCATCGGGCTATACTCCTGTATAGTTGGGGGTTAATAGTTATCGGCCTCGTCCATGGCGTTTTTGGTCGACTTGTTTTTGGCTCTCATCGTGCCGGCCACACTTTCAGGCTCGACAAAACCGGGATCGCGATAATGAGCACTACCTTTTTTTAGTTTTTTTCGTTTTGGCGACATTTCTTTTCGGCCCCTTAGCAGTTCGAGCGCTTTTGTTACCAGTCCCATTAGAATTCTCCTTGTTTTTTTGGGTTAATGACATTTGCTTGCGGTCCTTATCCTTGCTCTCGACATCCTTGTCTTTGCCCTCGATCCCTGCCAGGACCTTGGCCCGCTCAATTTTAATCTTCTCGGCCTTATCCTCGGCGTCGGTTCGCGCAATCGCATAATCAAGACGGGCTTTGGCATCGATCGCGTCCGCCTCGGCCTCCAGCTTATCGACCTCGGGCGCGGTCTTTTCCTCGATCGCCTTGGCCTCGAATTTCAGTTTCTCAGACTCCCACCGGGCCTTTTCGATCATCAATTCCTCAAGGAAATCCTTGATCTGCTGCGCCTTTTCGGCTGCTGCCGCCTCGGCCTGTTGCTCGGCAATGACTTCGGGATCTTCCGGATCGCGGAACGGATCGGACTGGCCGTTTAGTTTTCTTATCCGCTCGACAAAGGCGTCCTTACTGGGGATGTCAGACAGATCGACAACTAAGTCTAAAATTTGCAGGGTCACCTCGGGCGGGATCTTGGTCGTAAGCTCCATCATGGCGTCAAACATGGCCTGGCGGACCGTCGCGGTATGGGCCTGCTCATCGACGGCAAAGTCGCCCTGGGTTTCAGTGATATCGTTTACCTTTTGGCCGTCCGGGCCTGGGGCGTTAATCTGAACGAACTCGGGCAGGCCTTTGGCGCCGGTTATGCGGATCTCTTTTTCATCACTCCAAAACTGCTCCATTAATGACAGCTTAATCTCGCCTGCGAGCTGGAAGGCTAAGCGGTAATTATCGAACATGGCGGCCGTGACAACGGTACCCATTTCATAGCGCTGGCTGATAGCCTTGCCGGATACCGCGTTTGTTTGCCTGCCCATCATTTCGTCATTTACCCCGGCGGTGCGCTCGATATATTCCGCGTCCTGGCCCATCAACATGACGTGTTCTTCGACTAATTTCGTCTCTTTGTTGATAATGACCTCGCTGCCGCGCTTTTTGAGGATAAGCCCGTCGGGCCGGTCCAGCTCCTCTTTAAAATCGTCCCAGTCGTCGGTAGCGTCGTCGTCGGCAATGGTCTGATTGGTCTGCAGGATGAAAAGGGCCTTGCTGCGTCGTTTGTTGAGGTCCTCCTGGGGATCGCGGAGCTGGCGGATCAACCCATAGGGCGTGTTATCCGACTTTTTGCGGTAACAGATGATCGGCACAAAGGGGAATCGATTATGGTTATAGGGGCTCTCCTGGTTGGCCAGGGCGCCCGACGAGCAAAACAGCATGCAATAAATCTGCATCCGAATTGCATCATAAAGGCTGGCATATCCGCCGTTGACAAGATAATTGTGGTTTTCGTCGGCTTTGTCGAACCGCACACCGTTTAAGGTGCCGAGCTCCGGACCTCTCATAATCTTGGCCCGCATAGGCAAACGATACCAGCCCTCGACTAAACGCACGCGAGAACGGAAGTACGGAGTATCGACGCCGTGCCACTGGTCCAGGAGAAACCCTTGCTCGCCTTCGACCGGCTCGATATCCAGGCCGGTCATTTCCTCGTCGTGATAAGAATGATCGTTGACCGCCGCCGCCTTAATGATATGGGCGCGGTTCGGAAACATCGCGCAGCCGACATCCAGGTCAACAAATTTCGAGCGGAAAAGATAGCGGGCGTCGGAATAATCCAGCTCATTGGCCAGGGAATCATACCAAATGTTGCGCCAATCCTCGAAACGGCTAAAGATCCTCTCGTCGCTTTCGTCAGACCTAACACCATATTCGAGCCAGCCGATACCGCACTTGGAGGAATCCTCGAAAGCACGCGAGCGCTGGAAGGCCTCTTTGTTGACATCAGACAAATATTTCATGCCCTTGGTTTTCGTCTCCGCGTTGGGACCGTGCTCTTTTTTCCTTGGCAGGATCTTATAGTCAATGCGGGTGCGCTTTTCGGTACCCAGTACCCAGTCACAAGCGGGCTTGATCTGATTGAAAACAAGGGCCTTTTGGCCGCGATCTTTGAGCTCGGCCTCGTCGTCCTCGTCCCATTGTTTGCCGTCATAGAATTTGTGATCGGTCATTTGCTCGGTCCGCGCCGAGGCCTGCAGTTGCCTTTCGCGATACCACCAGTTTGTAAGCCGTCTAAGGTTTTTCATAACCTCCGGGCCGTCTAAATATTTATCCTCTTTCGGGCCTGGTAACTTTAGATCCTCAAGCTCCTCTTGCTCGGTGATCCCCAACGATATCCGCTCATCAAACCGATGAATCTCTATGTTTTCAAACGACATAACTTTACCTCTCCGGGCAGATGCCCTCGTAAATCAAGTCGATATCACGCCAAGTATGGATCATATCGGCCAGGAAATCCGGATAGACGCCGCTCCAAAAATTGATTAAACCAGCTTTGTACCAATGCTTTGCGGTCAGCTCGGAGCACACCCCCGGGCCGATCGCCAGGTACTTGGCCAATGGCGGGCACAGCAAAAATAATACAAGACGGTGACCGGCATACCACGTGCCCTCATGGTGTTTCAGTTTATTCCAGCCCAGGTTAAACAAAAGCGGTGTCATCTTTTTGTGGCGCCCAACTATGATCTTTTTGTCCTGGTATGCCGCAAATAGGTTTTGGCGCCCGTTTTTCCACAGGGCCTCGAACGTCGTGCCGGCGGAATTGAGTATCAAACCGGAATGGGAATACTCGGACCGGCCGTCCATGCTGATAAATTTCTGCACCCGGTTGATCGCCCGGCCGAGCATCATAGGGTTTTGCGTGCAAAATATGTCACCCGCTGCCAATATCATTTTGGATCAAACTCAATATGAATGTGATTAAATTCATCCACGACATCGAAGTCTTTGCCGAGGACCTGTTTGATTTCAGATACGCTCACGCCCAGGGGCCGGATATCGAAGGCCTGGCCGATATAGTGCATTGAACCGGCGCCATGGTTGCCGTCGCGGATCGATGTGCAAAAAACATCCTTGCCCTTATCTTCGTACAGGTCCGCCACGCGCCCGAATCCCTTTTGAGCTGCGATACACAGATCCCCAATAACGCCGCGCTTTAGCCAGACCGTCACTCGGTTACCTCCGTCATTACCGTAGTGCCCTCGATGGTCATTTTAGCCTCGCCAATCACCTTTTTGGGTGCGACCGGGGCCGGAGGCATGTCTTTGAGTTGCTCGATAGCGTCCTGGATGAGCCAGGCGGTTTCGGCCAGTTGTCGCGAGTTCGGCATGCCCAGGTCAAACAGCTCGTAAAGATCAAGGCATTTGTGCATCATAAAAGACTCGAACGTCCGGGGCATTTTTTCCGTTAGCCTTTCGTAATGGTCCTCTGAAAACGTCCATATCTGATCGAGCATAATGATATAGCGCTTATCCTGGTTGGCCGATCGCGGTACCGCCGGCTTTAGTGCAATCGCCGGCTTTTTGTCGTAGTAGCAAAGCTCCGCTGCTATTTGTCCCATGGTTGATATCTCCTTGGTGCAATGGCCTGCATCGTCGGGAAAGGAATTTTTCGACCGCGAGCCTGTTTACCTGCCAGGCCACGCGGCCGGTGAAAGTAAACTGCATTTTACTTGGGGCCGAATCCGGTCCCCATCGGCGGGGGCAGATAATAGCGCACGCCAAAAGGCACAGGGGCAACGGCTGGATCGTCTGACCAGCCGATAGCTGAATTTGATACTTTTTCGATAGTCCCTCCGATATCGACCAGCCGATAGGTTTCCAGGCCGAATAGAAATATACCCTCCTCGGCCAGGGTGACGGTGTATTCGAGTTCCGGTCCTTGCCACAGCTTAACGGCTGAGAGCTTGTCGCTTTCGGGCGCCTGGTAGATAGCGTACTCGATCGATTCGCCCGCGTTTACCGGCGCGGTGGCATCCCATCCCAGGGTGATTTTGTTGGCAATTTTGTACTCGATTGCGCTGGCGTTTGTATGGAAAATTACCACCAGCGCTAAAGCTACGAAAACACACAACATATTTCTTGGAAAGTTTACATTTTTCATACGGCCATTGCTCCTCTGTTGCGGCGTTTCCATTTGCCGCTTTTGGGTTTGAGTTTGTTGTTGCCGACAATGCGCACCATGACGTACTGGAAAGCATCGTGAATATGAGAAAAACGGTTTTTGTCGGGCTTATCCATGTAAATTCCGGTATTGCTGCCCACCTCTTTGTAATGATAGCCGCCCATAAAACCGTTGATGAGACGCACACAGGAAGGATCGATTAGAAGGCCGTCGATGATCGCGAGCTGATCGTCAACCGAATTGTAGCGAGCTGCAGGGTTTTGCTCGCTCGATTGCACATCAACGCCATTTTCGCGCATTAGCCTGGCGTTGGAGGTCCAGCCGCCCTCTTTCGTGCTGTATTTCTGTTCGCCAGCCGGATCGCCCCAGTCAATCCACTCGGCGCCCGGAAAAGCCATGTTGCATTGGTGAACCGCGTACTTTGTAAACTGCACGATGTTCATTTTGTCCTGGTTAATCTCCTTGAAGACGTGCACGACGCGAGGCGCCGGGCAGCCGACCACAATGCAGGCGGGAATGTTGCCGCTGTTATCCCATCCCCGGATCAAGGGAATTCCGCCCCATATCAATGATTCTTTGCCAACATGATAGCCGCGCCTGAAATTGTTATAGACCAGCTTGCCCACGACAATGACGCCGGGCTTGCCTTCAACGTACATTTCCAGCCAGTCGAGGTGATCCTTGTAATCGGCAATTAGGTCATCGTAATAGCCGGCGCGAAGGTTGGCCTCGTTCTCCCTGGGGGGCTGCCAAAAGCCGTAATGGTTTTTAAGGGGTTCTTTCTCCGGGATCGGGCCGGGCACGTCGGTTAGCCATTTGAATTCGTGATAGGTTTCGTGCTCGACATCCGGCGGGTTGGTTGTCTCAATACCGAATCGTGGGGTTTTAAAGCTGTTTTGCTCGGTGCCGTCGGGCAGGGTTTTGGTTTCGTAAAGGTGTGCGGGAACGTGATGGAACTTTGCGCGGTACCAATTCTCGGCCTGCTTGGCAGATGGATAGCGGCCGATACGGGTCTTTAATATCCGCTTGATATCGCCGGCCACCTCGATAGACTCATCGATCCAATAGCCGGTGACCTCCAGGGACTTGAACTTTTTAAGATCTTGAATTCGATCGCACGAACGAAAAAGGAGCTCGACCTCAAAGGGGCCGAGCTCCTCATCTTCATGGACCAGCGTATAGATTTTACGCTGCTTTTGATATTTGCCCCATCCGAACCATTCAAAAACGGTCGCCTGGGTTGTATCGATTAATTCATCATACGTGTTACGGACAATTACCCACTTGGATTTTTTATATCCCCATTCGCGAGCCAGATGCTCCGGGAGGTATCGGCAAATATCCCAAGTGGCGCCCGTTGTTTTGCCTGAGCCGACCGGCCCGACGATGCCGCGCACCTGACCAGGGTGAGTATGGAAAGCGTCAATCGTCGGTACCGGTCGGTACTCAATTTCATCGTACTCTATCGCCGTCTCTGCCGCAAGGGACATAGTTGGGGGCCTGGGCCATGCGCTAACCTCCTGGTGTAGTTTGGACCGGCCTCCTGGCCTGTCAGATGCAATTTAAGCGACGATCTTTTATCGTATGTGAACCGTGCAGCCGTCATATACGCCGATTTTACCGGCGAATATGGGGTTTACCCTCATCTTTCTGTAAGTTAGGCGTTCTTCGGCCCCACTAAGTAGCGTATTTCCGCTTATCGGAGTGGCCTGCAGGGCATCGACCACGTCAATCCATACCCATTGGGCGCCTGGGACCGGCGGCGCGAGCGCTTTGGCGACGGCTGCCGGCGCTATTGCGCACGCGGCCATAGAAAAAGCAAGGTGTTTTAGAAATTTGCGCCGTGTAAAAGCCATTGGTTCTTTTAAAAAAGCGATGGTTTTTTGTAAAAGGCCCCGGGCTTTTTAAAATAGTATCGGTTAGTTTAGTTTCAATCCTCGCCCTCCCGATGAGAGCGACGTGTATTCCCGAGGCCTTTCACAAACTGTTATTATTCTAAGCCTTTCGGCTGATAATGTCTAAGACTTTAGACCTACGCATATTGAGCTCGCGCTGAAATCTCGCGGTGTAGGCTATTGTGCCATAGTTCTTATTGTCGAACTTCGGGCGGCGGGCTCCTACCATGTATTGATAGGCGTCGTCAATATGGGAAAAACGGTCCCGGACGGGTATGTCCCACGAGCCCATTAGCTGTTTTTCCCACAAGTCCCTATCGGACTCGCCGGCCAGATCCACCCCCACCCAGGTCCCCGTAGACTCCAAATTTTTGAACTTTTTGGGGTCCAGGGTCGTCGCCTGCCTCCCCATGGGGTCGATGCTCACCCACGCAGCGGGCAAAACTGCTGCTAAAAAACTAAGAAACTTTCGCCGCGTTATCATCTTGCCATTCATCCTCGGATAAACCCGAATAAAGGGGCTTTTTATATTCCGGGGCCACGTACTTGATCGGCATGCCGCCGCCTTTCTCATCGTCAAGAGAAAAGGCCTGTCTTTCCAGAGGTATAGCCTGAGAAAGAACCCCTGAAACCACCCGCATACTATCCAGCCTGGCTTTTGACAGGGCCGCAACAAGCGCCGCTTGGTGTTTTGTACGCTTTTTTTTTAATGATTCTGAGGATATAACTGCCATTTCCCGGATTTCTTCAAGTGTTGCACCCACAATGTCTAAAAGTTCAGCTATCAAAACCCTGTGACGCCTTACAACCGTAACGCCGCGCTTGGCGGCGGACTCGATAATCTCGGAGGCCTCCAGGGGTGCAACACCAGCCGCAACACCTTCATCCTCTAAAAGCTGGCTTTCGACCTCCTTGCGGACCTGTTCTACCAGGCTGCCACGCTTGCCCCATTTCATGCGCTCGGCCTTGGAGGTGATCGCCTGCCGCGAGGGGCCATACGTTCGTGCAATATCCGAAACGGATAGCTGTCCGGAAAGCCATTCTTGTTTGACAATATCCCAAACGTCGTCCTTGTATCCCGGTGAATCGCCCATAATTATTCAGCATTTATCATAGGTTGGGGCGGAATGAAAGAATGATCGTGATTTCGGTACAATGCGGCTATTCTTTCATCCACTCGGGCAATAACAACAGCCTGGGCATTGGTTATGGCTGCGATGGTATCTAATTTCTTATCGATTTCGCGCTGAACCCTTACAAGTTCAATATTTACAGCTCTTTGGCACGTTGCCTGGTTGGCCTTACAATAGGTCTGAAACTCTTTAACCAGCTTGGCCATATCGATAGCGATGTCCTCTTTATTCGGCTGACTTTTATTTGCAACTTCCATTTCGGCAACCTTTTTAGCGAGTTCAGGGATCTTGTACCGAACAACAGCCACCAGCAGCCCCAGGGCGGTTATGGTAGCTGCCACAACGCTCCAATTCCCGAGCACGTGCTTGACCACGTTATCCATGGTTAAACCTCTCTCGTTATTGGGGATAATGTTGTGGGGTATTCTTTGGGAGTGCGGGCAGTGATATCCTTGGACGTCCTGCCCTTTAGGAATGGAATTGGACCTAACCTTTGAAAGCCGCGTGATGATTTCCCAGAGACGTACCGCAATTCCTATCATCGAACTGTGTCCAATTCTTTAGATATGGTACTTGGCCGGGCGTGTATCTGTCAAGATATACTAATTTAATCTGATTTAGCGACTAAATTTATCTCAATGGGGTGTTTTGGGCACTTTGACAACCTCGATTCGATCCATTTGGATCATCTTAGCATAATTTTGCATGCCTTTGATAGAATTTAAAATATGCTCCCGGCGCCTTATCGCCTCGGCATGGTCCATTACGCTTTCGTCGAAAGAGATCAGCGCCAGGATAAACGACTCGATTGCTGAGATCATTTCCGGCGGGTCCAGCTTGGTTAGCTCCCGGGCCTGGGCCATATCCTCGGAGGTTAAAAACGCTACCAAAACGTTTAGGTGATAAGTCCATCTTTCCCGGCTCCAGTGAATTGGGTGCTCGATTATTGCGCTCATACCCTTAATCATTGATTTACCCTCCTAATTGGCCGATACGAGCGGGGCCTTGCTCAGCTTTACCGGTATCAGCGCTGCAGAATTCAGATACTCAAATAGCCCCAGGGCGCTAAGCAACTCCGCCCTGCGTTTCAGATATTCGTCAATATCGTATTGCCCTACAACCATGGCCTTTGGGTCCGCGATATTGATTAGCCGGAAGATAAAGCTCTCGATTGCTTGGACAAACGTTCGTTCGTCCAGCGTCGAAAAGGGCACGGAGGCCTCGACCGTCCGATAGACCAGCAGGATTAAAAAACTGGGCAATGTGTTTGCGAGTTTCAACTGATTTTCCTCGTCGTCATATTTCACGGCCTGGACCTCCTTAAAGGATATGTCTTAGATCGATCGGGACTCCGGGCTGCAGCTGCTCTTTGAGCTCTGCGTCAAACTGGGTTGCATTATCATCATTATGGACCGCTAATCGATGAATAAACACCTTACAACGCACTCCGCCCTCGGTCACACCTTCCCATAACCGGACCGGGACGCCCTCGATCTGTGTTAGGGTTTCCGTCGACTCGATTGTAATTTTCATCTAAACCTCTCAAATGCCTGCATAAAACTATCGTCAAACTCCGAGCTGTCGACAAAGGTGGCCTGGGTTGGCAGGCGCTCATTACCGCTGCCACGAACGGGCCGCCCCAAAGGATAGCGCTGTTTGATATCCGCGTGCAAGCGGATCAGCTCGGTATATCTCATCTGCCGGCGCGGTTTCCCGTACAGGCGAAAAAGCTCGGTGTTAATGTCCCTGGGCTGCATGCGATTGGCAAAGGCAAACCGCCGAATATGCCCCTCGATGTCGCGCAAGACAGATTCCTCGCGCTGTTTGGGTGTTGCCGCCTGGCTGTTTAGTTGGGCCTCGCGCTGCCGGGTGGCTGCAGATCCTAACGGGATGATGCGCGGGCGCTTTTTGCCATGGCCCTTTTCCAGGACCTTGTTTTTGTAATCGCTGCCGATAGCGCTGCGCAACTGTTCGCGCTCGATCTCGTCGACGATCTCGCGCATTAAAATGTCATCCGGGGCGAAAATATAGGCGACCTGGTTTTCCCAAGAGCCCGCGGCCCGATTAATCCGGACCGCCCGGGCGAAACATTGCTCGATCCAGGGCTTTGAGCGGATATGGGTCAAACATGCGATATGGGAAACCTCGGGCACGTCTAAGCCCTCGTAGGCCATGGCGATGGTGACCAGCAAATTGATATTGCCGATCTTGAATTGCTCGATCTGCTCGACGGCCTCATCACTATCATGGGAGGTAGCCAGGCCTACCGCATAGCCGTTATCATCTAAGACTTTGAAATGCCGGCGGGCCTCGGTGATCCCGGCGGTCACAATCAGCATCTTGGCCGTGGGTACCGCTTTTAGGTATTTCATGTAATGGTTTAAGGTCAGGGCCAACAGGTCGTTGGCGAATTCGGTTGCCAGGGCGGCGTATAGAGCCGCGCCTTTTTCCTTGGGCATGACGTTATAAAAACTCTCCGCGTTGATCGTGTCGCCGGCGGCCGTCTCCCAGGAGCTCCGCCCATCGGAAAACACGAAATGGATCGGCAAAATAGCGCGATCCTCCAGGGCGGCCGCCCGCTCATATTGAATGATCGCCGTATCAGAATCCCCAGTTAGGACCGGCCGGGTCCCGAACCGATAGCCCGAGTCGTTATAATCGATATAGGCGATCTTGCGCATATCGCCGCGCTCTAAAGTGCCTGTCATCAAAATTTTATACCGTGCGGCCGCGACGATCGGCGCTAGGGCCCGGTGCCATTCGCCGTTTAAATCCAGATGGTGAAATTCGTCCAGGATGATCGCAAAGCGATGATTTTTCACAGCTTTAAGCACGCTGCCGGTGTCAACTGCAAGGGCCTGGTAGGTGGTTATAAACCCATCCAAGCCCCTGCAGGGGTCGGGCTCATTGGTGGATGCTCGGATACTGAGATTATGGGTAAACATGGAGCGGAAAAACGGGTCAATAAAGTTTCGCTCCCCTTGGACCTGCAGGGCCATGCGCGGGCACACCCATAGGATCTTATCGACCAGGCCGGCGCGGATCAGCTTACCGGTGATGATAGGCAGGGCCGATTTACCGCCGCCCGGGGTGACCTTGCAGAGAATTGTCGAAACTGAACACCGATCAGTGATGATGCTATCAATCACTGATTCAAATTCAATTTGATGCTGCCGTTTCAAACGACCTCCCAGTCTTCAGAAAATAGCTCGATCATGGTTTCCTTCCAGGGCACCTTACCATGCCTGCTCGTAACGTACAGGTAGGGCGCTGTCATCGCCTTGGCATTAAAGGGCCGTTCTGGATAGCAGGCCTTGATTAATACATCGTGCGACCAATGGGGCAGGCGCATGCACTTGCCTCTTTTCACTTGCTCGAAAGCGTCTCCAAATGTCACGGTTTGACCTCCTTTAAGGAAATTTCCTTTTAGAATTTAACATACTTTCCCCACTGGAAAGCTCTGAGATTATTAGATTAA